>Ga0209278_1000248_pt1 | contig 52435 bp, 46 predicted proteins | sample JI81BgreenDNA_FD_187504 | JGI IMG/M metagenome (GOLD analysis project Ga0209278, IMG submission 187504) | Wastewater effluent complex algal communities from Wisconsin, to seasonally profile nutrient transformation and Carbon sequestration -... | ecosystem: Engineered > WWTP > Effluent > Algae... | reverse complement strand
CCCCAGCCCCAGCCCCAGCCCCAGCCCCAGCCCCAGCCCCAGCCCCAGCCCCGGCCCCAGCCCCAGCCCGCTGCCGCCCCCGTGGCCGCTTTAATGGGGTTGCCACTGGGCAGCTTCGAGGCCGGTTACACCAACTCGGCCTGGGGCATGACCCCCGATGCTGCCACCCGTGCCCTGGCCGCGCTGGGCGAGCGCGGGCCGGTGGCGCTGGCCGACGCCGGTTTTTACCGCTACGACAAGCACCACCTGGTGCCCTTCGGTGAATTTGTGCCGCCGCTCTTTCGCTGGTTCGTGGACCTCATGCACATCCCGCTGGGCGACTTCAGCCGTGGCGCACTGGCGCAGCCCGCCTGGGCCTGGGCCGGCCAGCGGGTGGCCGCCAACATCTGCTACGAAGACCTGTTTGGCGAGGAACTGGCCGCCAACTTCCGCGACCCGGCGCAGGCACCGACCGTGCTCGTCAACCTGAGCAACATCGGCTGGTTCGGCGACACCGTGGCCATCGACCAGCATTTGCAGATCTCGCGTCTGCGCGCCTTGGAGCTGGGCCGCCCCATGCTGCGCGCCACCAACACCGGCGCCACCGCCGCCATCGACCACCGCGGCGTGGTCACCCAGGCCCTGCCGCGGCTCACCCGCGGCCACCTGGCGGCCACGGTGGAAGGCCGCACCGGCCTGACGCCCTACGCCCGCTGGGCTGGCCGGTGGGGGCTGTGGCCGGTGTGGGGGCTGTGCCTGGCGGTGGTGACGCTCATGGCCGGCCTGCGCTGGCACCCCCGGCGCGCGCGCCGGCGCTGAAGCGGCTGGCTCGTAAAATCCCATGCTTGGGCAGCGCCGCCGGTGGCTGCCGTCATTCACCCGTTCTTCCGGGGCCCGCGTGCGCGGGCCGCACCGCATGTTGACCTTCCAGCACATCATCCTGACCCTGCAGTCCTACTGGGACCAGCAAGGCTGCGCCCTGCTGCAGCCCTACGACATGGAAGTCGGCGCCGGCACCAGCCACACCGCCACCTTCCTGCGCGCCATCGGCCCTGAGCCCTGGAAGGCCGCCTACGTGCAGCCCAGCCGCCGCCCCAAGGACGGCCGCTACGGCGAAAATCCCAACCGGCTGCAGCACTACTACCAGTACCAAGTGGTGCTCAAGCCCGCGCCCAGCAACATCCTGGAGCTGTACCTGGGCTCGCTCGAAGCTCTGGGCTTTGACCTGAAAAAGAACGACATCCGCTTCGTCGAGGACGACTGGGAAAACCCCACGCTCGGCGCCTGGGGCCTGGGCTGGGAAGTCTGGCTCAATGGCATGGAGGTGACCCAGTTCACCTACTTCCAGCAGGTCGGCGGCATCGATTGCAAGCCCATCACCGGTGAGATCACCTACGGCCTGGAGCGCCTGGCCATGTACCTGCAGGGCGTGGAGAACGTGTACGACCTGGTCTATGCACCCGGCCTGAAGTACGGCGACGTGTTCCACCAGAACGAGGTGGAGCAGTCGACCTACAACTTCGAGCATTCGGACGCCGATTTCCTGTTCACCGCCTTCGGTGCCTACGAAAAGCAGGCCAAGCACCTGATGGAGCAGCAACTGGCGCTGCCGGCCTATGAGCAGGTGCTCAAGGCCGCCCACACCTTCAACCTCCTCGATGCCCGCGGTGCCATCAGCGTCACCGAGCGCGCCGCCTACATCGGCCGCATCCGCAACCTGGCGCGCAGCGTGGCCCAGGCCTATTACGAGAGCCGCGAGCGGCTCGGTTTCCCCATGGCGCCGCGCGAATGGGTGTCCCAGATCGAGAAGAAGGCCGCCTGAGACGGAGAACCCACATGACCGCCAAAAACCTTCTCGTCGAACTGTTCGTTGAAGAGCTGCCGCCCAAGGCACTCAAGAAGCTGGGCGAAGCCTTCGCCGGCGTGCTGGCCGACCAGCTGCAGGCCCAGGGCCTGCGCGCGGCCGACTCGGTTGTCACCCCCTTTGCGTCGCCGCGCCGCCTGGCCGCCCACATCAGCCATGTCTTCCTCAAGGCCGAGGACAAGGCTGTGCGGCAGAAGCTGATGCCGGTCTCGGTGGCCCTGACGGCCGATGGCCAGGCCACCCCGGCCTTGCTCAAGAAGCTGTCGGCGCTGGGGGCTGACGTGAGCGACCCGGCCGCCGCCGTGGCGCGCCTGCAGCGCGAAGGCGAGGGCAAGAACGAAGCGCTGTTCTACGACAGCCTGGTGACCGGCGCCACGCTGGACCTGGGGCTGCAGAAGGCGCTGGACGAAGCCATCCGCCAGTTGCCCATCCCCAAGGTGATGAGCTACCAGTTGGAAACCGACTGCGAGCTGCCGGGCTGGAGCAGTGTGCATTTCGTGCGCCCGGCGCATGGCCTGGTGGCGCTGCACGGCGACACCGTGGTGCCGGTGCGCGCACTGGGGCTGCGTGCGGGCCAGCAGACGCAGGGCCACCGCTTCGAGGCGGCGAAGTCGCCGGTGGTGATTGCCCATGCCGACGCCTATGCCGAAACCCTCGCCTTGGACGGCGCGGTGATCGCCGGCTTCAACGACCGGCGCTTTGCCATCGTGCAGCAGCTGGCGCAGGCGGCCGAGCAGCTGGGCCCGGGCTACCAGGTGCTGATGGACGAGGCCCTGCTGGACGAGGTGACCGCGCTGGTCGAGCGGCCGAACGTGCTGACCTGTGCCTTTGAGGAAGAATTCCTGGCGGTGCCGCAGGAATGCCTGATCCTGACCATGAAGGCCAACCAGAAGTATTTCCCGCTGCTGGACCGGCAGGGCAAGCTGACCCACCGCTTCCTGGTGGTCAGCAACATCAGCCCGGCCGACCCGAGCGCGGTGATTGGCGGTAACGAACGCGTGGTGCGCCCGCGCCTGGCCGATGCCAAGTTCTTCTTCGACCAGGACCGCAAGAAGACGCTGGAGAGCCGTGTGGAGGGCCTGGGCAAGGTTGTTTACCACAACAAGCTGGGCACCCAGGGCGAGCGCATGGAGCGCGTGCGGGCAATCGCCCGCGCCATCGGCCAGCAACTGGGCGGCGACGGGCTGGCGCAGAGCGCCGACACCGCCGCGCGCCTGGCCAAGACCGATCTGCTGACCGACATGGTGGGCGAGTTCCCCGAGCTGCAGGGCATCATGGGTGGCTACTACGCCCGCCACGACGGCCTGAGCGAGGACATCGCCTTCGCGATCGAAGACCACTACAAGCCGCGCTTTGCCGGCGACGAGCTGCCGCGCACCCCGACCGGTGTGGTGGTGGCGCTGGCCGACAAGCTGGAGACGCTGGTGGGCATGTTCGGCATCGGCAACCTGCCGACCGGCGACAAGGACCCGTTCGCACTGCGCCGCCACGCGCTGGGCGTGGTGCGCATGCTGGTCGAAAAGCAACTGCCGCTGGAGCTGTCCGCGCTGCTGTCGGGGGCCGTGCCCGCTTTTGGCGACAAGATCACCGACGCGAGCGCCGCCCTGGCCGACTTCATCTACGACCGCCTGGCCGGCAGCCTGCGCGAGCAGGGCTACAGCGCGCAGGAAGTGGACGCCGTGCTGGCCCTGCGCCCGCAGCGCCTGGCCGAGGTGGCCCAGCGCCTGCAGGCCGTGCGCGCCTTCGCCCAGTTGCCCGCAGCCGCTGCGCTGGCCGCGGCCAACAAGCGCATCGGCAACATCCTCAAGAAGGCCGAGGGCGAGGTCTCGGGCGCGGTCGATCCGGCGCGCCTGATCGAGGCCGGCGAGAAGGACCTGTTCGCCGCCATGCAGGCCACGGTGCCGGCCGCCAACCGCGAGTTCGAGCACGGCGACTACACCGCCTCGCTGATGACCCTGGCCGCGCTGCGCGCGCCGGTGGACGCCTTCTTCGACGGCGTGATGGTCAATGCCGAGGAGCCCGGCCTGCGCGCCAACCGCCTGGGGCTGCTGAAATCGCTGCACGAGGCCATGAACCGCGTGGCCGACCTGTCCCGCCTCGCCGCATAAGCACGGCGACCCGTCCGTCCCGGCACACCGCAGGAGCATCGCATGAAACTGCTCATCCTCGACCGCGACGGCACGCTCAACCGCAACCGCGATGACTACGTCGCCTCGCCCGACGAGTGGGAAGCGCTGCCGGGTGCGCTGGAGGCGGTGGCGCGGCTCAACCAGGGGGGCTGGCGGGTGGTGCTGGCCACCAACCAGAGCGGCCTCGGCCGCGGCACCTTCGACATGGCCGCGCTCAACGCCATCCACGCCAAGATGCACCGCCAGCTGGCGGCGGCCGGCGCGCGGGTCGAGGCGGTCTTCTTCTGTCCGCATGCCCCCGAGGACGCTTGCGACTGCCGCAAGCCCGCGCCCGGCCTGTTCCGGCAGATCGGCGAGCGTTTTGGCGTCGACCTGGCCGACGTGCCAGCGGCCGGCAATGCGCTGCGCCATGTGCAGGCGGCGGCCGCGGCCGGTTGCCCGCCGCACCTGCTGCTGACCGGCCAGTCGGGCCACCTGCGCGGCCAGGCCGAGGGGCACGCCGCGGTGCACACCCGGGTGCCCGGCCTGCCGCCGGGCGTGCGGGTGCACGACGACCTGGGCGCCTTTGCCGACTGGCTGCTGGCGCCCGACACGCCGCAGGCCCCGCGCGCCGACGGCCTTCCCCAGCCCTGAAACCTGCCTCGGCATTGCCGCTGCCACGTCCCTCATGAACCTGATCCGCTCCCTCCTGCACCTGCTGTTCATGACCGTCACGGTCGTGCCGTGGGCGTTGGCCGTGCTGCTGGCCGCGCCCTTTCTCAACAGCACGCAGATCTACTGGATGTGCGCCGGCTGGCTGCGGCTGGCGGTGCGCAGCGGCGAGCTCATGCTCGGCATCCGCAACCACGTGATCGGCTACGAGAACCTGCCGGTGGGCAGCACCGCGCCGGCCATCCTGCTGGTCAAGCACCAGTCCACCTGGGAAACCTTCTGCATGCCCACGCTGATGCCGCACCCGCTGGCCTATGTGTTCAAGAAGGAACTGCTGTACGTGCCCTTCTTCGGCTGGGCCATGAGCCGCATGGACATGATCCACATCGACCGCAGCAAGCGCGCCCAGGCCTTCAACAAGGTGGTGGCGCAGGGCCAGCGCCTGCTCGACCAGGGCACCTGGGTGATCATGTTCCCCGAGGGCACCCGCATCGAACGGGGCCAGAAAGGCCAGTACAAGACCGGCGGCACCCGGCTGGCCGTGGCCACCGGCGCGCCGGTGATCCCGATCGCCGTCACCTCGGCCAAGTGCTGGCCGCGCAAGGCGCTCGTCAAGCGGCCGGGCACGGTGGAGTTCTCCATCGGCAAGCCCATTCCCAGCCAGGGGCGCGAGCCGGATGAGCTGATGAAAGAAGTCGAGGACTGGATCGAGGCCGAGATGCGGCGCCTGGACCCTGCGGCTTACCCCGCGCCCGCCACGTCCTGACCTCCGGTCCATGCAGCGCTTTGTGCAACTGGCGCTCGACTTTCTGGCCGGTGCCGACCCGCGGCCGGCGCCCGCCCCGCCGCCGGCGGTTGCTACGCCCCCGGCCGAGCCGCTGCATGCCGTGTTTCAGCCCCCGACCTGGCACCACCCGCGCGCCAACCGCCTGCTGCGCCTGGGCGCCTGCGAGGTGGGTTACGAATTCAAGCGCGGCAAGCGCCGCACCATCGGCCTGTCGGTCGGTCCCGAGGGGCTGAGCGTGAGTGCACCGCGCTGGACACCGCAGGCCGAGGTGGACGCGCTGCTGCAGCAGAAGTCGCGCTGGGTGCTGGACAAGCTGCAGCAGGCCCGCGAGCGCGCCGGCGAACTGGCCCGCGCACGCACCGTGTGGGCCGATGGCTGCCGTTTCGACTACCTGGGCCAGTCGGCCACGCTGCGGCTGGACCCGACGCAGGACCCGGCCCAGCGTCTGCATCCCGCCGAGGGCGATACGCCGGCCGTGCTGAGCCTGCGGCTGTCACGCCAGGCCAGCGAGCAGCAGATCCGCGACGCCGCCCACGCCTGGCTGATGCGCCAGGCCAAGGCCCTGTTTGCCCAGCGGCTGGCGCACTACGCGCCGCAACTGGGGGTGTCGTACAAGACCCTGCGCCTGTCCAGCGCCGGCACCCGCTGGGGCAGCGCCAGTGCGGACGGCAGCATCCGCCTGAACTGGCGGCTGATCCACCTGTCGCTGGAGATGATTGATTACGTGGTGGTGCACGAACTCAGCCACCTGCGCCACATGGACCACAGCCCGCAGTTCTGGGGCGTGGTCGCCAGCGTCATGCCCGACCACGACCAGCGGCGTCAGGCGCTCAAGCGGGCTGCGGTGCCGCTGGGGGAGTAAGGGACACCCCCCTGCGCCGCTGCGCGGCTTCCCCCCTCTGTGGCGCGGCTGCGCCGCTGCGAGGGGGGCGGCACCTGCGGGCCGGGGGACCCGGACCCGCGGTGCCCCTGGGGTGAGGCACTGCTTCTGGCGTGGTGTGGGTTCGGTCGCTCCCCTGGGGGCAGGGACTGCTGCCGTGGCGCTGCTTGGGGTGGCCGTATCACGCCGAGCCGGCGGCGGCACCGCTGTTCAGCGGGGGCTGAAGCGGTAGATGCCGTCGGCGCCGCGTGTGCGCTGCAGCCGGCCGCCCAGCCACAGGCGGTTCAGGTGGGCCACCGCCTCGCCCATGGCGAAGGTGGTCTGGTGCAGGTCCAGCGCGCGCGGGAAGAGCACGGGCATCACCTCGTGCGCGCTGCAGGGGCGTTCGGCGCAGGCCGTCTGCACTTCGGCCAGCCGTTCGTCGTGGTGCGCTTCGAGCTGGTCGATGCGTTCATGCAGGCCGGTGAAGGGCTTGCCGTGCGAGGGCAGTACCAGCGTGTCGGCCGGCAGCGGCCGGTAACGCTGCAGCGAATCGAGGAACAGGGCCAGCGGGTCGCTCTCGGGCTCCACGTCGTACACGCTCACGTTGGTGCTGATGCGCGGCAGCACCATGTCGCCGCTGATCAGCACGCCCAGGGTCTGGGCGTACAACGCCATGTGTTCGGGCGCGTGGCCGTATCCGGCGATGCAGCGCCAGTCGTGGTTGCCGATGCGCAGGGTCTGGCCGTCGAGCAGGCGGCAGAAGCTGCGCGGCACGCCGGGCACCATGCTCGGGTAGTAGCTGGCGCGGCCGCGGATCTTCTCCAGACTGGCCTCGTCGGTCAGGCCGTGCGAGCGGAAAAAGGCCGCCGCGCTGTCGCCGCCGAAGCCGGTGGTGCTCTGCGAGCCGATGCGCGCGCTGTTGTAGTCGGTGGCACTGATCCACAGCCGGCAGGGGTGGGCGTCGGTGCTCCAGCGCTCGCACAGCCATTTCGCCAGGCCGATGTGGTCCGGGTGCATGTGGGTGACCACCACGCGCAGCACCGGCAGGCCATCCAGCTCGTTGGCGAACACCTGTTCCCACAGGGCCTGGGTTTCGGGCCGGTGGATGCAGGTGTCGACCACGGTCCAGCCTTCGCGGCCGTCCAGGCGGTCGCGCAGCAGCCAGAGGTTGATGTGGTCCAGCGCGAAGGGCAGGCCCATGCGGATCCACTTCACGGCTGGGGCCACGACCAGGGCGCGGCCGGGGTCGGGCAGGGCATCGCCCAGCGGGTAGTGCAGGCGGGCTTCGAGCTGGTCGCGGGTGGGGCTGGTCATGTGGGGGGATTCCGTTAAACTGACGTTGACGTAAACGTCAAGCTGCGATGCATTCTAGGGAGCGATCCGCGTTCCCGCTGTCCGCCAGCCGACAAGCCCCCCGATGCCATGGCGACCCAACCGACCTACACCATCAGCGATCTGGCGCGCGAGTTCGACCTGACCACGCGCGCCATCCGCTTCTACGAAGACATGGGGCTGCTCCAGCCGCAGCGCGAGGGGCCCGGCGGCCGCAACCGGGTCTACAGCGCACGCGACCGCACGCGCCTGAAGCTGACGCTGCGCGCCAAGCGCCTGGGGCTGTCACTGACCGAGGCCAAGGACATCATCGACATGTACGACAGCCCGCGCGACACCGGGCCGCAGCTGCGCAAGTTCCTGGCCGTACTGGCCGACCACAAGCGCCAGCTCGAAGAGCAGCTGGCCGACCTGATGGCCAACCTCGACGAAGTCAAGGTGCACGAGAAGGAAGCCCGGGCCTTGCTGGCCAAAGCGGAGAAAGCCCACACGGCTTGAGCGTTTGTGGGCTTGCGCGCGTCACATCTTGGGCGGTTGGGCGCCTGTGCCAGGGTCGCCCAACCAGACCAACTGCCCCTGACCCGCTTCATTGAGCCGCGCCACCAGGCCGGCGGCGCGCGTCTGCGGCAGCTGCAGCGCCACCGTCACCCCTTCGCCGTGCGTGGCGGCCAGCAGCGTGGCCCCGTGCTGGGCCAGTTCCCGGCGCAGCCAGCCCTCCAGCGCATAGGGCAGCACGCAGTGCAGGGTGGTGTGGCGCACCAGCGGGACTTTCTGCGCCTGCAGCAGGGCCTGCGCGACGCTGTCGGTGTAGGCGCGCACCAGGCCGCCGGCGCCGAGCATGATGCCGCCGTAATAGCGCACCACCGTGGCCAGCACGCCGTCGAGGTCCTGGTGGCGCAGCACTTCGAGCATGGGCCGGCCGGCGGTGCCGCCGGGCTCGCCGTCGTCGTTGGCGGCCGAATGGCCGCCGGCCATCAGCGCCCAGCAGACGTGGGTGGCGCCCGGGTGCCCGGCGCGCACGGCGGCCACCCGGGCCAGGGCCGCCGCGCGGTCGGCCACCGGCTCGACGCAGCCGATGAAGCGGCTTTTCTTGATCACCTGTTCACTGTGAACCGGCGCGGACAGGGTGTAGGGCATGGCGGCCCGAGCATAGCCGCCGTGGGCCGCGGCGTTGCGGGTTGACCCGCACTTGCCGCCAGCCCCTGCGCTCGGTCATAATTGACGTTTACGTAAACGTAAATCAGACCCATGACCCAAAACCCCAAACACGATGCGCTGCGTCAGCGGGTGCAGACCAGCCTGGACCGCCAGGGCATGATGCAGGCGCTGGGTGTGCGGCTGCTGGCCGTGGCGCCCGGCGAGGTGTTGCTGGCCCTGCCGTATGCGGACCGCGTGACGCAGCAGCAGGGCGGTTTCCATGGCGGTGCCATGGGGGCGCTGGCCGACATCGCGGGCGGCTACGCGGCGTTGACCGTGGCACCCGAAGACATGGAAGTCACCACTGTCGAATACAAGATCAACTTTCTCGCCGCCTTCCGGGGCGGCGAGCTGCAGGCCACCGGCCGCGTGCGGCGGGCGGGCAAACGCATCATCGTCACCACCGCCGAGGTGGTGCATGTGGCCCCCGATGGCCAACGCTCGGACTGCGCCGTGATGCAGCAGACCATCGTGCCCGTGCCCAAGACCTATTGACCTCACGCCATCCAACGCTCAACGGAGATACCCCATGACCAACCTGCCCGGCCTCAATTTCCAGCTTGGTGAAGACATCGACGCCCTGCGCGACGCGGTGCGCGAGTTTGCGCAGGCCGAGATCGCCCCGCGGGCGGCCGAGATCGACCGCAGCGACCAGTTCCCGATGGACTGCTGGCGCAAGATGGGCGAGCTGGGGGTGCTGGGCATCACCGTGCCCGAGCAGTACGGCGGTGCCAACATGGGCTACCTGGCCCACATGGTCGCCATGGAAGAGATCAGCCGCGCCAGCGCCTCGGTGGGCCTGTCCTACGGCGCGCACAGCAACCTGTGTGTGAACCAGATCAACCGCAATGGCACCGATGCGCAGAAGGCCAAGTACCTGCCCAAGCTGATCAGCGGTGAGCACGTGGGCGCGCTGGCCATGAGCGAGCCCGGCGCCGGCTCGGACGTGATCAGCATGAAGCTCAAGGCCGAGGACAAAGGCGGCTACTACCTGCTCAACGGCAGCAAGATGTGGATCACCAACGGGCCCGATGCCGACACCCTGGTGGTCTATGCCAAGACCGAACCCGAGATGGGCGCGCGTGGCGTGACCGCCTTCCTGATCGAGAAGGGCATGCAGGGCTTCTCGATCGCGCAGAAGCTCGACAAGCTGGGCATGCGTGGCAGCCACACCGGCGAACTGGTGTTCCAGAACGTCGAGGTGCCGGCCGAGAACATCCTGGGCGGCCTGAACAACGGCGCCAAGGTGCTGATGAGCGGGCTGGACTACGAGCGCGCGGTGCTCACCGGCGGGCCGCTGGGCATCATGCAGGCGGTCATGGACAACGTGATTCCCTACATCCACGACCGCAAGCAGTTCGGCCAGAGCATCGGCGAGTTCCAGCTCATCCAGGGCAAGGTCGCCGACATGTACACCGTGCTGCAGGCCGCGCGCAGCTTCGCCTACACCGTGGCCAAGAACCTGGACCTGCTGGGCACCGACCATGTGCGCCAGGTGCGCAAGGACTGCGCTTCGGTCATCCTCTGGACCGCCGAGAAAGCCACCTGGATGGCCGGCGAGGGCGTGCAGATCTACGGCGGCAACGGCTACATCAACGAATACCCGCTGGGCCGCCTGTGGCGCGATGCCAAGCTGTACGAGATCGGCGCCGGCACGAGCGAAATCCGCCGCATGCTGATCGGTCGCGAGCTGTTCGCGGAAACGTGCTGATCTCAAGCCGGTTCTCAGGGTTTGCACGGGGTCTGGGTAACATCGCCGCATGAGTACCTCCATTCAAAGCCTGATCGACAACAACCGCCGCTGGGCCACCGAGACCGAGCGGCTGCGCCCGGGCTATTTCAGCGAACTGGCCCAGCAGCAGAGTCCCAAATACCTGTGGATCGGTTGCTCCGACAGCCGGGTGCCGGCCAACCAGATCACCGGGCTGGAGCCGGGCGAGGTCTTCGTGCACCGCAACGTGGCCAACGTGGTGGTGCATTCGGACCTCAACGCGCTGTCGGTCATCCAGTTCGCGGTCGAGTACCTGAAGGTCGAGCACATCCTCGTCGTCGGCCACTATGGTTGCGGCGGCGTGCTGGCCACACTCAAGGGCATGCGCGTGGGCCTGGCCGACAACTGGCTGCGCCATGTGCACGACGTGAAAATGCGCCACCGCAAGCGCCTGGAGCACCTGCCCGAGGCGGCGCAGGAGGATGTGCTGTGCGAGATGAATGTCATCGAGCAGGTGGGCAATGTGGCGCTGACCAATGTGCTGCAGGACGCCTGGGCACGTGGCCAGAGGGTGTCGGTGCACGGCTGGTGCTACGGGCTCAAGGACGGGCTGGTCAAAGACCTGGGCGTGAGCATGAGCCGGCCCGAGGAGGTGATGCCCGTGTTCCGCTCGGCCCTCAAGCGCTACCCGCGGGAGATGAGCCCCCACGCTGCGCCGCAGCGCGGGTCGCTGCCCGCCCAAAGGGGCTGATCCGGCCTGGGGCGGCCCGGCGCCGGATCACTTTCGACGGACATCAACCCACCATGTTCCCCCGGCGACTGGACTCGACTGTGGCCTACGACATCGCCAAGGCGATGATGGACGGCTTCAACCGGCACTACCGCCTGTTCCGCGCCGAGTCCGCCCGCGCCAAACACCGCTTCGAGACGCGCGACTGGCCGGCCCAGCAGCGCGCCCAGCGCGAGCGCATCGAGTTCTACGACCTGCGGGTGCACGAATGCGTCAGGCGGCTGCAGATGGAGTTTCAGGCCGACCAGCAGCCGATGGCGGTGTGGGAACAGGTCAAGCTGCTGTACATCGGCCTGCTGGTCAACCACCACCAGCCCGAACTGGCCGAGACCTTCTTCAACTCGGTGACCACCAAGATCCTCAAGCGCGCCTACTTCCAGAACGACTTCATCTTCGTGCGGCCTGCCGTCTCGACCGAGTACATCGAGAACGACGAGCCGAAGGCGCTGCCCACCTACCGCTGCTACTACCCCACGCCGGCGACCATGCTGGCCGAGGTGCGCCGCATGATCGAGGACTTCGACCTGCGGGTGCCGTTCGACGACCTGGGGCGCGACGCTGCGCTGGTGCTCGACGCGATGCTGCGCCATTTCGACCACCACAAGCTGCGCGCCAATTTCCAGATCCAGGCGCTCTCGGGCCTGTTCTACCGCAACAAGGGCGCCTACGTGGTCGGCAAGATCATCAACGGCTTTCAGGAAGTGCCGTTTGCGCTGCCCATCCTGCACAACGAAAACGGCCGTCTCGTGATTGACGCCGCGCTGTTCGGCGAGGACGACCTGCTGATGCTGTTCAGCTTCGCGCGCGCCACCTTCATGGTCGATATGGAAGTGCCCAGCGCCTATGTGCAGTTCCTGCGCAGCCTGATGCCGCGCAAGCCGCGCGCCGAGTTTTACAACGCGCTGGGCCTGGCCAAGCAGGGCAAGACCCTGTTCTACCGCGACTTCCTGGCCCACATGCGCCACAGCACCGACCAGTTCCGCATCGCCCCCGGCATCAAGGGCATGGTGATGCTGGTGTTCGACCTGCCCAGCTTTCCGTTTGTGTTCAAGGTCATCAAGGACTTCTACCCGCCGCAGAAGGACACCACGCGCGAGCAGATCCGCGGCAAGTACCTGCTGGTCAAGCAGCACGACCGGGTGGGCCGCATGGCCGACACGCTGGAGTTCTCGGAGGTGGGCTTTCCGCGCGACCGCTTCACCGACGAACTGATCGCCGAGATTCAGAAGTTTGCCCCCAGCCAGCTGGAAATCAGCGACCGCGACGGCGACGGCACGGTCGAGGTCATCCTCAAGCACTGCTACATCGAGCGGCGCATGATCCCGCTGAACCTCTACCTGCAGGAGGCCTTCGACACCCTGCAGACGCCGCACATCGACGAGGCTTCGCGGCGGCGCGCGCGCGAGCAGATCAGCCACGCCGTCATCGACTACGGCAACGCCATCAAGGACCTGGTGGCGGCCAACATCTTCCCCGGTGACATGCTGTGGAAGAACTTCGGCATCACCCGCCACGGCAAGGTGGTGTTCTACGACTACGACGAGATCGAGTACATCACCGACTGCAACTTCCGCCGCGTGCCGCCACCGCGCAACGAGGACGACGAGATGTCGGGCGAGATCTGGTATTCGGTCGGCCCGCACGACGTGTTCCCCGAAACCTTCGGCCCCTTTCTGCTGGGCAACCCGCTGGTGCGCGAGGACTTCATGCAGCACCACGCCGACCTGCTGGACGCCACCTTCTGGCAGGCGCACCAGCAGCGCATCGCCGCCGGGCATGTGTCCGACGTTTTCCCCTACGAGCGCTCGCGTCGCTTTCGCGTGCAGGCGCACAAAGAGCTGCTTGACTGACTTTTCAAAGGAGATTTCCATGAGCCATTCCAACGATCCCGTCGTCATCGTCGGCGCCGCCCGCACCCCCATGGGCAGCTTCCAGAGCGACTTCGCCAGCCTCTCGGCCCACGACCTGGGCGGCGTCGCCATCCAGGCCGCCGTGGCGCGCGCGGGCGTCAAGCCCGAGCAGGTCGACGAGGTGCTGTTCGGCAACTGCCTGATGGCCGGGCAAGGCCAGGCGCCGGCACGCCAGGCCGCGCTCAAGGGCGGGCTGCCGCTGTCGGCCGGCGCGGTGACGCTGTCCAAAATGTGCGGCTCGGGCATGAAAGCCACCATGCTGGCGCACGACATGCTGCTGGCCGGCAGCGCCAGCGTGATGGTGGCCGGCGGCATGGAGAGCATGACCAATGCGCCCTACCTGATGCTCAAAGGCCGCGGCGGCTACCGCATGGGCCACGACAAAATCTACGACCACATGATGCTCGACGGCCTGGAGGACGCCTACGAACCCGGCCGCAGCATGGGTACCTTTGGCGAAGACTGCGCCGCCAAGTACCGCTTCACCCGCGAGCAGCAGGACGCGTTTGCCATCGCCTCGGTGACCCGCGCCAAGGCCGCCACCGAAAGCGGTGCCTTCAAGGCCGAAATCGCACCCGTGACCGTCAAGGACCGCAGCGGTGAGCGGGTGGTCTCGGTCGACGAAGGCCCGGGCAAGGTCAAGCTCGACAAGGTCACGTCGCTCAAGCCCGCGTTCAAGAAGGACGGCACCATCACCGCCGCCTCGTCCTCGTCCATCAACGACGGCGCCGCCGCGCTGGTGCTCATGCGCCAGTCCACCGCCCAGGCCCAGGGCCTGAAGCCGCTGGCCCGCATCCAGGCCCACGCCACCCATGCGCAGGAACCCAACTGGTTCGCCACCGCGCCCGTGGGCGCGACGCAGAAGCTGCTGGCCAAGACCGGCTGGAGCGTCGGCGACGTGGACCTGTGGGAAATCAACGAAGCCTTCGCCGTCGTGCCGATGGCGCTGATGACCGAGCTGTCGATTCCGCACGAGAAGGTCAACGTCAACGGCGGCGCCTGCGCGCTGGGCCACCCCATCGGCGCCTCGGGCGCGCGCATCATCGTCACCCTGCTGCATGCGCTGGCTGCGCAGGGCAAGCACAAGGGCGTGGCGACGCTGTGCATCGGCGGCGGCGAAGCCACCGCCCTGGCCATCGAGATGCTCTGATGGCCACCGTCCTGGTCATCGGCGCCTCGCGGGGTATCGGCCTCGAATGTGTGCGCCAGTACCGCGCCGCCGGCGACCGGGTGATCGCCACCGCGCGCGACGACGAGGGGCTGGCGCGCCTGCGCGCGCTGGGCGCCGAGCCGCTGCGCATCGACGTGGCGCAGCCGGCCAGCGTCAGCGGCCTGGCCTGGCAGCTCGATGGCGAGGAGATCGACGTGGCGCTGTATGTGGCCGGCGTCATCGACCGCGGCAATGCCTCCACACCACCCACGCAGCCGGTCTTCGATCATGTGATGCACACCAACGTGCTCGGCCTGATGCAGGTGCTGCCGCAGGTCATGCCCATGGTCGAGGCGGCGGGCGGCGTGTTCGGCGCGCTGTCATCGTCCATGGGCCAGATCGGCCCGGTGCCGGGCAGCAACAGCTGGCTCTACCGGGTGAGCAAGGCCGCGCTGAACATGGCGGTGAGCAGCGCGCGCTTTGACTACCCCCGGGCCATGCTGGTGGCGCTGGACCCCGGCTGGGTGCAGACCGATATGGGGGGCGGCGCCGCACCACTGACCGTGCCGGGCAGCGTGCACGGCCTGCGCGCGGTGCTGGCCAGCCTGGGCCCCGACGACAACGGCCGCCTCATCCACCACGACGGGCGCCGGGCCGAATCCTGGTGACCGCACACCTTGTTTCCCATTTCCCGAGAGACCACCATGCTGCTGACCGAAGACCAAGTGATGATCCGCGACGCTGTGCGCACTTTTGCCCAGGAACAGTTGTGGCCGCACGCGGCCCGCTGGGACAAGGAACACCACTTCCCGAAGGATGTGCACAAGGGCTTGGCCGAGCTGGGCGCCTACGGCATCTGCGTGCCCGAAGAGCTGGGCGGCGCCGGGCTGGACTATGTGACGCTGGCGCTGGTGCTCGAAGAAATCGCGGCCGGCGACGGCGGCACCAGCACCGCCATCAGCGTGACCAACTGCCCCTACAACGCCATCCTCATGAAGTACGGCACGCCCGCGCAGCAGCAGCAGTGGCTGGTGCCGGCGGCGCGTGGCGACATCCTCGGCGCTTTCTGCCTGACCGAGCCGCACGTGGGTTCGGACGCGTCGGGCCTGCGGACCACGGCGGTGCGCGAGGGCGACGAGTACGTCATCAACGGTGTCAAACAGTTCATCACCAGCGGCAAGAACGGCCAGGCCGCGGTGGTGATCGCGGTGACCGACAAGGGCGCGGGAAAGAAAGGCATGAGCGCTTTCCTGGTGCCCACCGACAACCCCGGCTATGTGGTCGCCCGGCTGGAAGACAAGGTTGGCCAGCACAGCAGCGACACGGCGCAGATCCACTTCGACAACTGCTGCATCCCGGCGGAGAACCTGATCGGCCAGGAAGGTGAGGGCTACAAGATCGCCCTGTCGGCGCTGGAAGGCGGGCGCATTGGCATTGCCGCGCAAAGTGTGGGCATGGCGCGCAGCGCGCTGGATGTGGCCATTGCCTATGCCAAAGACCGGCAGAGCTTCGGCACCGCCATCTTCAACCACCAGGCGGTGGGCTTTCGCCTGGCCGACTGCGCGACGAAGCTCGAAGCCGCCCGCCAGCTGATCTGGCACGCCGCCGCGCTGCGCGATGCCGGCCAGCCCTGCCTGAAAGAAGCCGCCATGGCCAAGCTGTTCGCCAGCGAGGTGGCCGAGGAAGTCTGCTCCGCCGCCATCCAGACCCTGGGCGGCTACGGCTACGTCAGCGACTTCCCGCTGGAGCGCATCTGGCGCGACGTGCGCGTCTGCCAGATCTACGAAGGCACCAGCGACGTGCAGAAAATCATCATTCAGCGGGGGCTGTAAGCGCTCACCCCCTGCGCCGCTGACGCGGCTTCCCCCTCTGTGGCGCGCCTTCGGCGCTTCGAGGGGGACGACCCCTGTGGCCGGGCAGAGCCCGTTCCACGGGGTCCTGATGCACAGGCACTTCTCGCCGGAGATGGATCGCTCCCCCTGCGCCGCTGACGCGGCTTCCCCCTCTGTGGCGCGCCTTCGGCGCTTCGAGGGGGACGACCCCTGTGGCCGGGCAGAGCCCGTTCCACGGGGTCCTGATGCACAGGCACTTCTCGCCGGAGATGGATCGCTCCCCCTGCGCCGCTGACGCGGCTTCCCCCTCTGTGGCGCGCCTTCGGCGCTTCGAGGGGGACGACCCCTGTGGCCGGGCAAAGCCCGTTCCACGGGGTCCTGGGGCTGGGGCACGTGCTCCGGGGGATGGTGGGGCACCCCCTGCGCCGCTGACGCGCGCCTTGCAGGCCGCGCCATCGCCAGAGGCGATGTCTCTTCCTCCCGTCCAAGCCTGCGCAGGCAGGCTTGTGAGCCGCGGTCCTCAGCCCCCTCTCTTGCGCGCCTGCGGCGCTGGGAGGGGGGCGACCCCTGTGGCCGGGCCAAGCCCGTTCCACGGCTCCCTGTTGCCCAAACCTTTCCCGCCGGAAACTCCACTGCGTCGGCCCCTCTCCGGAGCGCGTGCCCCTGCCCCAGGCACCCGCAGAACCGGCTTTGCCGGGCTGCTGGGTGCGTCCCCCCGCGCAGCAGGGGGGAAGCGCCGTCAGGCGCGCAGGGGGGGCGATAATTTCCAGATGAAAATCATCATCCTCGGCGCCGGGCGCGTCGGTGAAAGCGTGGCCGAGAGCCTGGTCTCGGAACAGAATGACATCACCGTCATCGATCAGGACCCCGCCCGCCTGCGGCTGCTGGAAGAGAAGCTTGATCTGCGCGGCGTGGTGGGCAACGGCATCCAGCCCTCGGTGCTGCAGGAAGCCGGTGCGCGCGATGCCGACATGGTGATCGCCTGCGCCGCGGCCGACGAGGCCAACCTGGTGGTCTGCAAGGTGGCGCACGATGTGTTCAACGTGCCGACCACGATAGCCCGCCTGCGTTCGCCCGAGTTTGTCGAGGGTGACGCATTGCTGGGCAAGTCGGGCTTTGCGGTGGACAACGTGATCTGCCCCGAAGCCTCGGTCACCCGCTACATCCACCAGCTCATCAGCTACCCCGAAGCGCTGCAGGTGGTCAAGTTTTCGCAAAACCGTGCGGCGCTGGTGGTGGTGCGCGCCGCGGCCGGGGGTGCGGTGGTGGGGCACACCATTGGCGAACTGCGAGAGCGCTTTCCGCATGTGGAAATGCGCATCGTCGCGGTGTACCGGCTTGACACCGAAATGGAGGCCACGCCGCAGACCCGCATCCTGCCCGGTGACGAGGTGTTCGTGCTCGCCGACGTGAACCAGATTCGCCTGGTGCTGGCCGCCATCCACAACATGGACAAGCCGGTGCAGCGGGTGATGATCGCCGGCGGTGGCAAGGTGGGCCTGCGGTTGGCGCGCAGCCTGGTCGGCCAGTGCGAGGTCAAGCTCATCGAGGGCGATGCCCGGCGCTGCGAGTACCTGGCCAGCCAGTTGCCTTCGAGCATGCTGATCCTGCAGGGCGACGCGGCCGACGAGGACCTGCTGCAGGAGGAAAACGTGGGCGAGATGGACATGTTCCTGGCGCTGACCAGCGACGACGAGGACAACATCATGTCGGCCATGCTGGCCAAGCGCATGGGTGCCAACCGGGTGCTTTCGCTGATCAACCGCCGCGCCTATGCCGACATGATGCAGGGCAGCACCATCGACATTGCCATCTCGCCCTCGCAAACGGTGATTGGCGAGTTGCTGGCCCACCTGCGCCGCGGCGATGTGGCGGCCGTGCACAGCCTGCGCCGGGGGGCGGCCGAGGTGCTCGAAGGCGTGGCCCGTGGTGATGTGAAAACCTCCCGGCTCGTGGGCCGCAAGATTGAAGAGATCAAGCTGCCCAAGGGCGCGCGCGTGGGCGCCATCGTGCGCGGCGAGGGCCGGCATTCGCAGGTGCTCATGCCGCACCACGACACGGTGATCGAGACCGACGACCACGTCATCATCTTCATCCCCAACAAGCGCTCCGTGCGCGACGTCGAGAAGCTGTTCCAGGTCAGCGCCACCTTCTTCGGCTGAGCCCCATGACCACTCTGTTCCCGGCGCTCAATGTCTTCTCGCGCGTGCTGTTCGCGTTTGCCTTTGCCTTTCTGGTGCCGCTGGCCTGGGCCTGGAGCGAAGACCATGAGGCGTACCGTTATGTCTGGGAGGGCGCCTTTGCGCTGGCGGCACTCAGCGGCTTGCTGATGTGGGCGTTCACCCGCCGCTACCGGCGCGAATTGCAGGCGAAGGACGGGTTTCTGCTGGTCAACATGGTCTGGCTGCTGTTGCCGGCCTATGCGGCCGTGCCGCTGATGTTCACCGTGCCCGGCATCAGCTGGAGCCAGGCGTATTTCGAAGCCATGAGTGCGCTGACCGCCACCGGCGCGACCGCACTCTCGGGGCTGGACGCGCTGCCGGTGTCGGTCAACGTCTGGCGCTGTTTCCTGCAGCTCATCGGTGGCCTGGGCATCATGCTGCTGGTGGTGGCCGTGCTGCCCATGCTGGGGCTGGGCGGCATGCAGCTCTACAAGGCCGAAACGCCCGGGCCGATGAAGGACACCAAGTTCACCCCGCGCATTGCCGAAACGGCGCGCGGCCTCTGGGGCGTCTACTTCCTTTTCTCGGGTCTGTGCCTGCTGGCCTACCGCTGGGCCGGCATGGGCTGGGCCGACGCCTTCATGCACATGTGCACCACCATGGGCCTGGGCGGTTTCTCGTCGCACGACGCCAGCCTGGGCCACTTCGACTCGCTGCGGGTGGAGCTGGTGGCCATCGTCTTCATGGCGCTTTCGGGCATCAGCTTTGTGCGCTACTTCGTGGTGCTGCGCACCCGCCACCTGCGGCCGCTGACGCACGACCGCGAGATCCGCACCTATGTGGCCGTGCTGGTCGTGGCCATCTTGCTGGTGGCGCTGCTGTTGCTGGCGCACGGCACGTACCCGAGCTTTGCCCAGGCGCTGCGCGCCAGCGCCTTCCACGTGGTGTCACTGGCCACCACCACCGGCTACGCCACCACCGACTACGCGCAGTGGCCGGTGTTCGCGCCCGTGCTGCTCATGTTCCTCGGTACCTTCGTTTCCTGCGCCGGCTCCACCGGCGGCGGCATCAAGATGGTCCGCATGATCCTGCTCATCAAGCAGGCGCGGCGCGAACTGGTGCGCATCATCCACCCGCGGGTGGTCAACCCGGTCACCCTGGGCGGGCAGGTGGTGCCCATGCAGGTCATGACCGCCGTGCTCGGCTTCATGCTCATCTACGGCGCGGCCACCATGGGGCTGACCTTCCTCATGCTGTTGACCGGCATGGACCTGGTCACCGCCTTCAGCGCGGTGGTCGCCACCGTCAACAACATCGGCCCCGGCCTGGGCATGGTGGGGCCCGCCGGCAACTTTGGCGTGCTGGGCGATCTGCAGCTGAACATGCTGAGCTTCGCCATGCTGCTCGGGCGGCTGGAGTTGCTGTCCTTCTTGGTGCTGTTCACGGCGCATTTCTGGAGAAAGTAGGGAGCACCCCCCTGCGCCGCTGCGCGGCTTCCCCCCTCTGTGGCGCGGCTGCGCCGCTTCGAGGGGGGACGGCACCTGCTGGCCGGGGGACCCGGACCCGCGGTGCCCCTGGGGTGAGGCACTTCTTCTGGCGTGGTGTGGGTTTGGTCGCCCCCCCTGCGCCGCTGCGCGGCTTCCCCCCTCTGTGGCGCGGCTGCGCCGCTTCGAGGGGGGACGGCACCTGCGGGCCGGGGGACCCGGACCCGCGGTGCCCCTGGGGTGAGGCACTTCTTCTGGCGTGGTGTGGGTTCGGCCGCCCCCCTGCGCCGTTTCAGTTCGGCGCAGCGGGGATGGTCAGGCCTTTTTGCACGGCGGGGCGGGCGACGAAGGTGGTCAGCACGCGCTGCACTTCGGTGAAGTCGGCGTAACCCACCAGGTCACCCACCTTGTATTTCTCCACCAGGTTGCGCACCCAGGGCCAGGTGGCGATGTCGGCGATGGTGTAGTCGTCGCCCATGATCCACTGGCGGCCTTGCAGGCGCTGGTTCAACACGCCCAGCAAGCGCCGGGCTTCGGCGGTGTAGCGGTCGCGCGGGCGTTTGTCCTCGAAGTCCTTGCCGGCAAAGAGGGTGAAGAAGCCCACCTGGCCGAACATCGGGCCCACGCCGCCCACTTGAAACATCAGCCACTGCAGGGTCTCGTAGCGGCGCGCCGGGTCGGGCGGCAGGAAGCGGCCGGTCTTCTCGGCCAGGTAGATCAGGATGGCGCCCGACTCCCACAGCGCCAGCGGCTGCCCGCCCGGCCCGTTCGGGTCGAGGATGGCCGGGATCTTGTTGTTCGGGTTCAGCGACAGAAACCCGGGCGTGAACTGGTCGTGGGTGTCAAAGTTCACCCGGTGCGCCTCGTAGGGCAGGCCGCATTCCTCCAGCATGATGGACACCTTCACCCCGTTGGGCGTGGGCAGGCTGTAGAGCTGCAGGCGGTCCGGGTGCTGCGCGGGCCATTGGCGGGTGATCGGGAAGGCGGACAGGTCGGTCATGGAAGTCTCCTCATCGGAAAGGGGCTCATTAAGATAAGCCATCTGCCGTGCTGGGCATGTCGCCACCCGATCCACCCGACCTGCTCGAACCCCGACACCATGCCCCCTGACTGCCCCTGTGGCCGCACCGATGCGCGCGGCCGCCCACTGGCCCTGGCCGACTGCTGCGGCCGCTACCTCGACCACGACACCCCCGCGCCCGACGCCGAGCACCTCATGCGCTCGCGCTACAGCGCCTTCGTGCTCGGCCGCGTGGGCTATCTGCTGGAGAGCTGGCACGCCAGCACCCGCCCGGCCGACTTGACGCTGGAGCCCGGTGTGAAGTGGCTGGGCCTGGAGGTGAGGCGTCACCGGGTCATCGACGCTGACCATGCCGAGGTTGAGTTCGTGGCCCGCTCGCGCGTGGGCGGCCGTGGCCAGCGCCTGCACGAGAGCAGCCGTTTCGTGCGCGAAGAGGGGCGCTGGTTTTATGTCGATGGAGACCTGAGATGACGGTGAGGTTTGAGGCCGTGCTGTTCGACTGCGACGGCGTGCTGGTCGACAGCGAACCCATCACCAACGGCGTGCTGCGCCAGATGCTCAATGAAGCGGGCTGGGCGCTGAGCCAGGCCGAATGCGAACGCATCTTCATCGGCAAGGCGGTGCGCGACGAACGCGCCCGCATCGAGGCCGAGACCGGCCAGCCGCTGACCGAAGACTGGATGCGCGCCTTCTACGCCCGGCGCGACCAGCGCCTGCGCGCGGAACTCAAGGCCATGGATGGCGCGCTCGCTGCCGTCATCGCCGCCCACCGCCACACCGCCGGCCGCATCGCCTGCGCTTCGGGCGCTGACAAGGCCAAGGTCGTCATGCAGATCGACATGGCTGGCATGGCGCCGTATTTCGAAGACCGCATCTTCAGCGGCCACGATCTGCCGCGCTCCAAGCCGCACCCCGATGTGTACCTGGCCGCTGCCGCCCATGTGGGCATCGCGCCCGCGCGCTGCCTGGTCGTTGAAGACACCGCCACCGGCGTGCAGGCCGGCCTGGCCGCTGGTGCCACGGTGTGGGGCTACTGCCCGGCGGGTCACGGGCGGGCGTTTACCGGGCTGCCGGTGGCGCGGGTGTTCCGGCACATGGACGAATTGGCCGCCGCGCTGCTGGTGGAACGCTCAGGAATACACCGGTAGGCGCTTTGCCAGCCCCGCCATGGGCACTCAAGAGCCCAACACCGCTGCAGGCGATGCAGGACTGGTACCCTTCCGATCCTCATTTGTTTCACCAGCGACCTTATGCCCGTTTGGGATTGGACAGCCAGGCGCACACCCGATGGGTCGCAACCCTGGAATGCGCCGTTTGCCGCAGACGCAGCGGCGGTGCAAGCGGCCTGCGATCGCGGCATCCCGCTGCCGCAGGCGCTGACGCAGCGCATCGGCGGCGCCGGCCCGCGCTTCGTGCCGCAGGCCGAACTGCCGGAGGGCGTGGCCTACGAGTCGTTCATTTTCGAGACCGGGTGCGTGCCCACGCGCGAGGGCTGGCACGACTTCTTCAATGGCCTGGTGTGGATGCACTTCCCCGCCACCAAACGCCTGCTCAACCGTCTGCAGGCGGCCGAGATCGGGCAGGCCGGCGTGGGCCATGTGCGCGGCCCGGTGCGCGATGCCCTCACCCTGTTTGACGAAAACGCGGCGCTGCTGCAGGCGCCCGCTGAACTCTGGCACGCCTTGCTCGCGCGCGACTGGAGGCGGTTGTTTGTGGACCTGCGGCCCCTGTGGGCGCAGGCGCGGCTGGTGCTGTTCGGCCATGCGCTGGCCGAGAAGCTGGTCTCGCCCTACAAATCCATCACCGGGCATGTCTACCGGTCACCCGTGCCGCCCGAACTGGGGGGCGATCTGGTGGCCTGGGACCACTGGCTGGCCGCGCGCCTGACGGCCTCTGAACTGGCGACCAAACCCTTTACCCCCCTGCCGGTGCTGGGGGTGCCCGGCTGGTGGCCCGCCAACGAAGACCCGGCGTTTTATGCCGACCCCCAGGTGTTTCGCCCGCCCCGGTCGGCGCCTTGAGCAGCCACCACGGGGTGCAGCAACCCTCTTGTTTTTTCGATCCAAGGGGTCATTTCAATGCGGCTACCATGATGGCGCTTTGCGTTGTCGGCGGAACCGCAGCCGCTGCTGAAAATCTGAACCCGCAACGCACACCCTTCCACAGGAGAAACCATGAAACGCATTCTTTTGTTTGTCCTCACCAACGTCGCCGTGATGGCGGTGTTGCTGATCACCACCCGCCTGCTGGGGGTGGACCGCTTCCTCACGGCCAACGGGCTGAACATGGGCATGCTGGCGGTGTTTTCGCTGGTCATCGGTTTTGGTGGCGCCATCATTTCGCTGCTGATGAGCAAAACCATGGCCAAGATGAGCACCGGCGCGCAGGTCATCAACCAGCCTCGCAACGCCGATGAGGCCTGGATCGTCGAGACGGTGCGCCAGTTTGCCGACAAGGCCGGCATTGGCATGCCCGAGGTAGCCATCTACGAGGGCGCGCCCAACGCCTTTGCCACCGGCGCCTTCAAAAACAGCGCCCTGGTGGCGGTGTCCACCGGCCTGCTGCAGAGCATGACGAAGGAAGAGGTCGAGGCGGTCATCGGCCACGAGGTGGCGCACATTGCCAATGGCGACATGGTCACCATGACCCTGATCCAGGGGGTGATGAACACGTTTGTGGTGTTCCTCAGCCGGGTGATTGGTTATGCGGTGGACAGTTTCCTGCGCCGCGGCGACAGCGAAAACAGCGGCCCGGGCATCGGCTACATGGTCACCACCATCGTGATGGACATCATCCTGGGCTTCCTGGCCGCCATCATCGTGGCCTGGTTCAGCCGCCAGCGCGAATTCCGCGCAGACGCCGGCGCCGCCCAGCTGATGGGCCGCAAGCAGCCGATGATCAATGCCCTGGCCCGTCTGGGTGGCCTGACCCCGGGCGAGTTGCCCAAAACGATGGCGGCCATGGGCATCACCGGCAGCCTGGGCAAGCTGTTCTCGACCCACCCGCCGATGGAAGAGCGCATCGCCGCCCTGCAGGCGCTGTGACCTTGGGCGCTCGCAACGGGCGCTCGCGTCGTGCGGTGCAGCGGTGCAGATGGACCGGCGCCACCCGCCCGGCCCAGCCCACCCGCTCTGCCTGTCTAATGCATCAAAAAAGCGCCCTGCGGGGCGCTTTTTTTTGGGCAGCGGTTGGCTGCGTGGATGCCGTGATGGCTCAGGGCTCAGGGGCGGCCCCAGCGTTCGCCGTCGTGCGGGCTGCGGCGCTCGTGGCCACGGCCGTACCGGTCATCACGCCAATCGTGGCGGCGCTGATGGTCTGGGTGGAGCCGGGCAGGGCGGTCTGGGGTGTAGACCACCCGCGGGCCGGGTACCCAGTGGGTGCCGATCTGCACGCGGGTGACCACCGGTGCCACCGGGACGTACTCCACCCTCGGCTGTGTCGGCAAGTAGTGCACCCTGGGCTGGGCGGGCAGGTACTGCACCGGGGGTGGCGGCGTGTAGGGCGCTGGCGCAGGGGCGTATTGCACCGGGGGAGCCGCACTGGGCACCGGTGTGACGCTCAGGCGCACGAAGGGGCCGGGGTCTTGCGGCATCTGGGTGCGGTACTGGCGGCCGGCGTATTCGTAGGTCACGTCGTAGGCCACCGTGCGGTTTTCGTAGAAGGTTTGCGTGCTGCACTGCTGCACGGTGCGCGTCTCGGACGGTTGACCGCCTTCGATGCGATCGCCCACGATGGCGCCGCCGATCAGGCCAATGGCAGTGGCCAGTGCGCGGCCGCTGCCGTCACCCACGGCGTTGCCCATGGCGCCGCCGGCAATGCCGCCAATGAGTGCGCCCGCACCCGACTTCTGGCCCGGTACGGTGACCAGTTGCTCGGTACACACCTGGCGCGGCACGGCCACCGGCTGCACCACCGCGACGGTGCTGATGACGCGGCCCTGCTCTTCTTGTGCCAGGGCGCTGCTGGCGCCGCCAGCGGCCAGCAGACCGGCCAGAAGGGGCAGCAACACATGGGGGTGCGTGTGGGCGGGTGGGGAGGCTGGAAGGTGAGGCATGGGGGATCTCCTGACATCGGGTGGCATCAGCATGGCTCAGGCCTGTCAAGCTGTGGTGCCGCAAATGTAAAAAAGTTCGTCTCGCGGCCAGCCGCCGTCCTGTGGGGCTGCAGGGGGCTTCACGCGGTGGCCGGGGTGGCTTGTCCGTCGGCGGCGTCTGCGGTTGTTGGGCGCGCATCCATGCCCAGCAGGTCGCGCGCCAGGGCTTCGGCCACCTTGAGTCCGTCCACGCCGGCAGAGAGGATGCCGCCGGCATAGCCCGCGCCTTCGCCGGCCGGGTACAGGCCGCGGGTGTTCAGGCTTTGCAGGTCGGCACCGCGGGTGATGCGCAGCGGCGAGCTGGTGCGCGTCTCGACGCCGGTGAGCAGCGCGTCGGCCATGTCGTAGCCTTTGATCTTGCGGCCAAACACCGGCAGGGCCTCGCGCATGGCGTCGATGGCGTAGGGGGGCAGCGCGGCGGCCAGGTCGGTCAGGTGCACGCCGGGTTTGTAAGACGGCGCCACTTCGCCCAGCGCGGTGCTCGGCTGGCCGAGCAGAAAGTCGCCCACCCGCTGGCCGGGGGCCTCGTAGCTGCCGCCGCCCATGGCAAAGGCTCGGCTTTCCAGCTGGCGTTGCAGCACGATGCCGGCCAGCGGGTGCGCCCGGCCCTGGGCGGCCAGCGCCTGCGCTTCGCGGGCCAGGCGTGGGCCTTCGGCTTCGCCAAAGGCGGCTGACCACAGCGGTGCGTCTTCTGGAAAGCGCAGCGGGAAGTCGGCGGTGTCAATGCCCACCACCAGGCCCGCGTTGGCGTTGCGCTCGTTGCGCGAGTATTGGCTCATGCCGTTGGTGACCACCCGGCCGGGCTCGCTGGTGGCGGCCACCACCGTGCCGCCCGGGCACATGCAAAAGCTGTACACCGCACGGCCGTTTTGCGCATGGTGCACCAGCTTGTAGTCGGCCGCGCCCAGCAGGGGGTGGCCGGCATGGCGGCCCCAGCGGGCGCGGTCGATCACGCTTTGCGGGTGTTCGATGCGAAAACCCACCGAAAACGGCTTGGCTTCGAGGAACACGCCCGCATCGTGCAGCAGGGTAAAGGTGTCGCGCGCGCTGTGGCCAAGCGCCAGCACGGCGCGGCGGACGGGCATCTCGAACACCTCATGGGTGTCCAGCCGCTGCACCCGCAGGCCGCTCAGCCGCTGCGAGTCTCCGTTGCCGGGCTCCAGCACCACGTCCACCACCTGGTGCTGGAAGCGGATGTCGCCGCCCAGCGAGAGGATCTTCTCGCGCATGGCCTCGACCACCTTGACCAGCTTGAAGGTGCCGATGTGCGGATGCGCCTGGTACAGGATCTCGGGCGGTGCGCCCGCGTCCACGAACTCCTGCATCACCTTGCGGCCCAAAAAGCGCGGGTCTTTGATCTGGCTGTAGAGCTTGCCGTCGGAAAACAGCCCCGCACCGCCTTCGCCGTATTGCACATTGCTCTGCGGGTTGAGCACCTTCTTGCGCCACAGGCCCCAGGTGTCCTTGGTGCGCTCGCGCACCGGCTTGCCGCGCTCGAGCACGATGGGGCGCAGGCCCATTTGCGCCAGTGCCAGCGCGGTGAACAGGCCGCAAGGCCCCAGGCCCACCACCACCGGGCGGTCGGCTTCGTCGGCGGGCCAGCTGGCCGGCGCGTGGCCGGGCGGGTGCCAGGCCATGTCGGGCGTGGGCTGGATGTGCGGGCTCTGTGCATGCTCGGCCAGCAGCCGGGGCTCCAGCGCCGGGTCGGCCAGCGCAATGTCGACGATGTAGACCGCCAGCAGATCGGCCTTGCGGGCATCAAAACTGCGCTTGAACACCTGCAGGCGGGCAATGGCGGCCGGGTCCACGCCCAGCGCTTGCGCGGCCAGGCGGGTCAGGGCGTCCAGCGGGTGCGGCGACGGGCTGCGGTCCTGGTCGGTTTCGGTGGGCGCGTCGGCGGCGCGGCGGTGCTCCAGGGGCACCTCGGCCAGGGGCAGCTTGAGTTCGGCGATGCGGATCATGGTCTCGTGGGCTTGTGGCGATCAAGCAGTCAACAGAGAAGCCGCCGATAATACCGGCCGTGAAGCGCGCCAGACCGCCGCTGGTGCAAGTGCCGAAAGGCCGCACTGGAGGAACGTCCGGACTGCACAGGACAGCGTAGGAGGTAACACCTCTCCACCGACCAGCCGGGCGGGGCAACCTGTTGGGCCCTAAGGTGAGGATCAGAGCAACAGAGACGAGTCACCTTGGGTGCCGCACCGCAGGCGAAAGCCGAAGGTACGAGCAACCAAGGTGGGTGAAACGGGCAATCTCTACGCGCAGCAACACCAAGTAGGCCAGCCTGAAGCGATGCGGTTCGCCGCATTGCCGATTCCTTGTGGATCCGCAGGGCGAGCTGGCGGGTAGGTGGCACCGAGCCGGGCGGGCGACCCCCGGCCCAGAGGAATGGCGGTCACACCCGGGGCAACCCGGGTGCACAAAATCCGGCGTATCGGCGCGCTTCACACTTTTTTCGGTGCAGGGCTTTGTGCTTGGGCAGGTGCATCAGTTGAGCCTGGCCTCGGCGGTGCCGGTTTGACAGGGTGTACACACCGTCATAGGATGCATCACGCATCACGCATCATTTCGGAGTCTGCCATGCGCACCACCCTCAGCATCGACGACGACGTGTTGTTCGCCGCCAAAAGCATGGCCTTGCGCGAAGGGCGCAGCCTGGGTGAGGTGGTGTCTGCACTGGCGCGCCGCGCTCTGCAAACGCCAGTGCTCAGTGAAGCGGTCGCTGATCCGCTGGACGCCCAGCTGGACGCGCAACTGGTGGCTCTGGGCTTGACGCCCTACCGCGCGCCCGGTGTGAGCGGGGTGACGCAGGCGCAGATTGAGGTATTGCGCGAAGCCGAGGGCGTATGAGCCGGCGGGTGCGCGAGGCTTCGCCAGCGTATCGGGCGGCGGCTGGCGCGTCGACTGCGTCGCCGGTACATCTGTTGGATGTGAATGTGCTGATCGCCTTGTGCGACGCCCGCCACGAACACCATGCACTGGCCGCGCACTGGTTTGTGGCCCAGGCGCCTCATGGCTGGGCCAGTTGTCCTCTCACGCAGAACGGCGCTGTTCGCATCATGAGTGCGCCCGCTTATCCGGGGGCTCGGCCGGTGGTCCAGGTGCTGGCACAGTTGCAAGCCATGTGTGCCCACGCCTATCACCGCTTTTGGCCCGATGCGGTCAGTCTGGTGCAGGCCGGCACTTTGCATCCGGCGCACGTTCTGGGTCATCGTCAGCTGACCGACGCTTATTTGCTCGCGCTGGCGGTGCACCACCGCGGTTGCCTGGTCACTCTTGACGGCGGTGTAGCCCTTGAGATGGTGCAAGGCGCCACACCCGCGCACCTGTTGCGCTTGCGGCCGTGATGCGTTTCAGGCGTTGAAACCGCCCAGGCTCTGCAGGCGCTCCACGTGCGCCAGCAAGGAGCGTTTGGCCACCGGCCACAGGCGCTCGGGCACGTCGCCGTAGGCGAGCTTCACCCAGTCGTCCAGGCCGCCGTCGGGTGCGGCCTGCATGGCCTGCGCCACCTTGGCTTCGCGCGCCAGCCGGTGGGCTTTGAGGTGGGCGATGGCCGCGCGTGCGCCGCCGTGTTCGGGCGATGCTGGGTCGTCGGCGCTGCGTGGCAAGTCGCCCAGCACGTAGCCATGCGCGGGCAGGATGAAGTGCACGCTGTACTGCCCGCACAGCTGGTCAAGCCGGTCCAGCGAGTCGAGGTAGTCGCCCATGTTCCCGTCGGGCGGGTCGATGACGGTGGTGCTGCCGTTCAAGATGTGGTCGCCACTGAACAGCAGGCCGTCTTCTTCCAGCAGCAGGCACAGGTGGTTGGCGGCGTGGCCGGGGGTGTGCACCACGTGCAGGGTGTGGGTCGTGCCGTCGCCGGCTTGCAGCACCAGGCGCTCCCCGTCGGCCAGGGCGCGCTCGGGCATGAAGCGGCTGTTCTCGCGCGCGGTGGGGGCGCTGGGCAGGCCCAGGATGGGCGGCTTCTCGCGGCCCGCGTGTGTGCACAGCGCCTGCAGCCGGGCGGCACCGGGCGAGTGGTCGGGGTGCGAATGGGTGCAGACGATGGCGCGGATGTCGCCACCCGCCGCCCGCCACAGGCGTTCGATGTGTGCCGGCTCGTCCGGCCCGGGGTCGATGGCGATGTGGCCGGTGGCCGGATCGCCCACCAGGTAGCTGTTGGTGCCGGGGCCGGTCATGAAGCCGGGGTTGGGCGCCGTCAGGCGTTGCACGTTTTTCAGCAGCGGCACCGGGCGCTCGGTCTGCCAGGCCAGTTCGTGCGCGATCTGGCCGTCGGGGCAGACCAGCGCCAGCTCGCCAAAAGGCGGCTCGTGTTCCATGTGCCGCGACTCGTGGCCGTTCATCAGGCCGGCGCGCGGGCAGCTGGTGAACAGCGGCTCGTCATTGACGGCACAGGCGTCCAGCAGCGCCTGCACGCTGGGGTAGGCCTGCAGCCGCTGCAGTGTGCGGATGGTGGGGAAGATGATGAAGAACTGCCCTGCGGCATGCCGCGCCAGCGCGTCGGCCGGGCGCACCCACAGCGGCTCGAACTGTTCCGATTCGTCGGCCACCGGCTCCTGGCCCTCGGGCATGCGGGCGACCAGGAAGGGCACGTCGAAACGGCGGGGCAGGTCGCGGTCGGTGACCCAGTGCGCGAGCACGAACACCTCGGCGCCTGCGAGCGTCAGCCCCTGTGCGGCGCATTGGGCGGCGAAAGGGGCCTGGCGGTCGAGCGTGGCAATCTGCGCGGTGCCCAGGTGCGACCCATCGGCGCGGCGGGCCAGCAGCACGCCCAGTTCCTCGAAGCTTTCGCGGATGGCGGCGATCGCCTGCGTCAGGTGCCGGTCGCTCTGCGTCGGGCGCCGGGTGGACTGGGCATGGGCCAGCGTGTCGGCGGCGTCGATGCCGCCGCCGGGGAAGACATAGGCACCGGGCGCGAAGCTCGCCGTCATCGAGCGGCGGGTCATCAGCACTTGCGGGCCTTGCGGCGTGTCGCGCAGCAGCAGCACCGTGGCGGCGGGGCGCACCGGCGCGGGCGCGCGCTGGGGGTGAAGGAGTTGGGTGGAGCGGACCATGGCCGCATGGTACGGCGGCGGCCGGGTGGCCGCTGTCGCGAACGGCATGGGCCGATAATCTTGCCATGCGAGTGCAGTTCACCAAGATGCAAGGCGCGGGCAACGACTTCGTCGTGCTCGACGAGACGCGCGGCCGCCTGGGCCTGAGCGCGGCCCAGTACCGTTTCCTGGCCGACCGGCATTTCGGCATTGGCGCTGACCAGATCCTGAGCGTGCGCCCGGCGCCTTCGGCCGGGGTGGATTTTGAATACGTGATCCACAACGCCGACGGGGGCGAGGTGGAGCACTGCGGCAACGGCGCGCGCTGTTTTGTGCGCTACGTGCGCGACAAGGGGCTGACCGTGCGCAACCCGGTGCGGGTGAAGGTGAAGAACGGCGAGATCAGCCTGGCCCTCAACCCCGATGGCCGCGTGACGGTGGACATGGGGGCGCCCATCTTCGACCCCGTGCGCGTGCCCTTCGATACCGCGGGCCAGACCGCCGAGCCCATGGGCAACTTCGAACGCTGGCCCCTGCCGCTGGCCGGTGGCGCCGTGGCGCCGGTGGCCGTGCTCTCCATGGGCAACCCGCACGCGGTGCTGCTGGTGGACAACGTGGACACCGCACCGGTGCTCGCCTGGGGGCCGCAGATCGAGCGCCACGCGCAGTTTCCCGCGCGGGTCAATGCCGGCTTTCTGCAGGTGGTCGACCGCTCGAACGTGCGGCTGCGGGTGTACGAGCGCGGCGCTGGCGAAACCCTGGCCTGCGGCACCGGCGCCTGTGCGGCCGTGGTGGCGGGCATCCGCCTGGGCCTGCTGGACGCCCCGGTGCAGGTGCAGACCCATGGCGGCCTGTTGACCATCGACTGGCAGGACACGCCCACCCACAACGCACCGGTGTTCATGACCGGGCCCGCCACCACCGTTTTCGAGGGCGAGATCGAGATTCCCGATCTGCTCTGAGCCCCTTGCACAGACGAACCATGACCGACCCCACCATCCCCCCGATCACCGAAGACGACATTGCCCACTACCTGGCCAACACGCCCGACTTTTTCGAGCGCCACGCCAGTCTGCTGGCGGCGGTGCAACTGACCAGCCCGCACAGCCACCGGGCGGTCAGCCTGCAGGAGCGGCAGGCCGAGATGCTGCGCGAGAAGATCAAGGGCCTGGAGCTCAAGGCGGCCGAGATGATCCGCCACGGCCACGAGAACACCGCGATTGCCGACCGCCTGCAGCGCTGGACCCTGCAACTGCTCAACACCCGCACCGCAGACGATTTGCCCACGGTGGTGACCGAGGGCATCGCCACGCATTTCGATGTGCCGCAGGTGGCGGTGCGTCTGTGGGGGGTGGCGCCGGCGTTTGCCGGTCTGCCGCAGACCCAGGGCGCCAGCGATGAGGCGCAGGCGTTGGCCTCGGCGCTGACCCAGCCGTCTTGCCGCAGCCACCCGGCGCCTGCCTGCGTGGACTGGCTGGCCGATCCGGCTGCAGCCGCTTCGCTGGCGCTGCTGCCCTTGCGGACGGGCGACGGGGCAGCCGCGTTTGGCCTGCTGGTGTTGGCCTCGCCCGACGCGCAGCGCTTCACGCCCGCCATGGGCACCGACTTCCTGGCGCGCATCGGCGAGCTGAGCGCCGCTGCGCTCTCGCGCCTGCTGCCCTGAGCCCACCACCACCATGCTCAGCGCCGCCACCGACAGCGAACTGGTCCGCGCCTACCTGGACCATGTGCGGGTGGAAAAACGCCTGGCCGAACGCACCCAGCTGCTCTACACCGCCGACCTCGACAAGCTGCAGCAGCAGGCCCGTGAGGCCGGCGTGGGCTTGCGCCAGGTGCACAACGCGCACATCCGCCGCTGGGTGGCGCAGATGCACAGCGGTGGCCGCAGCGCGCGTGGCATTGCGCTCATCCTCTCGGGTTGGCGCGGTTTCTACACCTGGCTGGGGCGCCAGGGGCTGATCGACCAGAACCCGGTGCAGGGCGTGCGTGCCCCCAAGGCCGGCAAGCCGCTGCCCAAGGCCCTGGGCGTGGACGACGCGGTGGCGCTGGCGGCGCACACGCAGCAGGACGACGACCCCCGCCTGGAAGCGCGCGACCGCTGCATCACCGAGCTGCTCTACGGCTGTGGCTTGCGCATTGGCGAGCTGGTGGGCCTGGATGTGGTGGCCAGCGACAGCGCACGCGGCTGGATCGACCCGCAGGCCGCCGAGGCCCATGTGCTGGGCAAGGGCAGCAAACGCCGCAGCGTGCCGGTGGGCCGCGCCGCGCTGGCCGCGCTGGCGCAGTGGCTGGCGGCCCGGCAGGACTGGGCGAAAGACGACCCGGCCCTGTTCATCGGCGGCCAGGGCCAGCGCCTGACGCCGCAGCACATCCGCGTGCGCCTCAAGCGCCGCTCGCTGCTGGCGGGCCTGTCCACCCCGGTGCACCCGCACATGCTGCGCCACTCGTTTGCCAGCCATGTGCTGCAAAGCAGCGGCGACCTGCGCGCGGTGCAGGAGCTGCTGGGTCATGCCAGCATTGGCACCACGCAGGTCTACACCCGGCTGGACTTTCAGCACCTGGCGCAGGTGTACGACGCCGCGCACCCGCGGGCGCGCAGCAAATCCTGATCCTGGCCGGACACGTGCAGCCAGCGTCCACGCCCCGACCGGTGCTCCCGTTCGGGTAATTCCCGGTAGCATGACAACCTGGCTTGTTGAGAATTCCGCTTGATACCCCGTACGGTAATGATCCCTGGAGATACCATGAAAAACCTGTTCCTCGTTCTCAAGTCCACCCTCCTCGCGCTGCTGGCGGCGGTTTCCCTGCATGCCACCGCAGCGGACGACGTCATCAAGACCGTCTACCACATGAGCGAGGGCATTCCGCAAGCCTCGCGTGGCATCAACAACATCCGCAACCACCTGGCGGCCGATCCCAAGGCCAAGATTGTGGTGGTCACCCATGGTCTGGGGATCGACTTTTTGCTCGAAGGCGCCACCAACCAGATGGAGCAGCCCTTTGCCGGCGCGATCAGCGATCTGGTGAGCAAGGGCGTGGAATTCCGCGTCTGCAACAACACCCTGGTCTCGCGCAAGATCGACCCGGCCAAGGTGGCCATGGAAGCCAAGATCGTGCCCTCGGGCGTGGCCGAGGTCGCCAAGCTGCAGGCCCGGGAAGGCTTCGTCTACCTGCGCCCCTGAGCGCTGAGCGCTTGTCTTGTGTGCGAGGCCGGGCATTGCCCGGCCTTTGTTTTGGGCGCGCCGGCGACAATCACGGCGATGAAAACCATTCGACTCAAACCGGGCAAGGAGCGCTCGCTGCAACGCCGCCACCCCTGGGTGTTCGACGGGGCGATTGCCAAAGGCGGTGCCGATGCCGGCGAGACCGTGCGCATCGACAGCGCCGAAGGCCGGTTCCTGGCCTGGGGTGCCTACTCACCCGCCTCCAAAATCCGGGTGCGCGCCTGGAGTTTCGACCCGGATCAGCGCATCGATGCGGACTTCTTCCGCGCCACCCTGCGCCGTGCCATCGCGTTGCGCGAACGCATGGGCATCGCCAGCAACGGCCTGCGCCTGGTGCACGGCGAATCCGACGGCCTGCCCGGCCTGGTGGTGGACCGCTACGGCGACACCCTGGTGGCCCAGTTCGGTGCGGCCGGTGTGGAGCGCTGGAAGGATGTGATCGCCGATGCCCTGCTGGAGCTGACCGGCTGCCCCCGGCTGTATGAACGCTCTGACGCCAGCGCGCGTGCGCTCGAAGGCCTGCCCGAAGTGACCGGCTGGCTGCGCGGCGACGGCGCCACGGCGTTTGAACTGCAGGAGCACGGCTGGCGGCTGGGTCTGGACATTGCCCTGGGCCACAAGACCGGCTACTACCTGGACCAGCGAGACAGTCGGCTGGCACTGCATGCCTACGCAAAACGCCTGAAGTTCGCGCAGGTCCTCAACTGCTACAGCTACACCGGCGGCTTCTCGGTGGCCGCTCTGACGGGCGGGGCCGGGCATGTCACCAGCATCGATTCGTCCGGGCCGGCGCTGGAGCAGGCACGCGCCAACCTGCTGCTCAACGGGCTGGAGCCGGCCCAGGCCACGTTCATCGATGCAGACGTGAATGCCTCGCTGCGCCGCTTCGTGGCCGAAGGCCGCCTGTTCGACGCCATCGTGCTCGACCCACCCAAGCTGGCGCCCACCGCTGCCCACGCCGAGCGGGCCGCCCGCGCCTACAAAGACATCAACCGCCTGGCCTTCAAGCTGCTGCCGCCGGGTGGCGTGTTGTTCACCTTTTCCTGCTCCGGCGGCATTGGCGTGGAACTGTTCCACAAGATCGTGGCCTCGGCCGCCATCGATGCCGGCGTCGATGGCGCCATCCTGCAGCGCCTGGGCGGCGCCTGCGACCACCCGATGACCACCGCCTTTCCCGAGGGCGAGTACCTCAAGGGCTTGGTCGTCATGAAGAAATTGTGAGCCCCCTTGCGCTCCATCGCCTGTTGGCGCTGTTTCGCGGCTCCGCCGCTGCGCGGGTCGCGCCTTGCAGGCCGCGGCGTTGCCGGAGTCAACGCCTCTTCGTCCCGTCCCGGCCTGCGCAGGCAGGCCGGGAGCCGCGGTCCTCAGCCCCCCAAGGGGGCTGATCCGCCTTGGGGCGGCCCGGCGGCGGATCGCTTGAGCCGCCTTGCGCTCCATCGCCTGTTGGCGCTGTTTCGCGGCTGAGCCGCTGCGCGGGTCGTTGCTCCCCAGGGGGCTGATCCGGCTGGGGGTGGCCCGGCAGTGCATCTTCTCGGCCTTCACGCGAGTTCATGGACTGCACTACACTCCCGGCCTGCTTTTTGCGTACGGAACTTGCCATGTCGCTCATCCCCGCCACCATCCTCACCGGCTTCCTCGGCTCGGGCAAGACCACGCTGCTCAAGCGCGTGCTGACCGAAGCCCACGGGCAGAAGATCGCCGTGGTCGAGAACGAGTTCGGTGAAGAGAACATCGACAACGAGATCCTGGTCGCCGACACGCAGGAAAACATCATCCAGATGAGCAACGGCTGCATCTGCTGCACCATCCGCGACGATCTGCGCGCCACCCTGGCCGATCTGGCGCAGAAAAAGCGCAAGGGTGAGCTGGACTTCGAGCGGGTGGTGATTGAAACCACCGGCCTGGCCGACCCCGGCCCGGTGGCGCAGACCTTCTTCATGGACGACGAGGTGGCCGAGCAGTACCTGCTCGACTCCATCCTGACCCTGGTGGACGCCAAGCACGCGGCCCAGCAGCTCAACGACCGGCAGGAAGCCCGCCGCCAGGTGGGCTTTGCCGACCAGATCTTCATCAGCAAGGCCGATCTGGTGAGCCAGGAAGAGGTGGACGCGCTGATCCACCGCCTCAAGCACATGAATCCGCGCGCGCCCATGCGCACGGTACATTTCGGCGCTGTGGCGCTCAAGGACGTGTTCGATCTGCGCGGCTTCAACCTGAACGCCAGGCTGGACATCGACCCGGATTTCCTCAAGGTGGACGACCACGACCACGACCACGACCATGTGCACGGCGAGCACTGCAGCCACCCTTCGCACCAGCACGCCCATGGCCACCACCATCACCACGACGATGATGTGAAAAGCTTCGTCTACCGCGCCGACCGGGCCTTTGACCCGGCCCGGCTGGAGGATTTCCTGGGTGCGGTCGTCCAGGTCTACGGCCCCAAGATGCTGCGCTACAAGGGGGTGCTGAACATGAAGGGCACCGACCGCAAAGTGATCTTCCAGGGCGTGCATCAGCTCATGGGCAGCGACCTCGGCCCCCCATGGGCCGAGGGTGAAGCGCGGGTGAGCAAGATGGTGTTCATCGGTATCGACTTGCCGCGCGACATTCTGGTGCAGGGCCTTGAGCAGTCACTGGTCTGACCAGCAACCTTCGAGAACCCATCGCATACCCTATGCTCTTTGTTTCGCTCCTTCAGCGGCTGGGTTTTCCCTCAGTGGCCAGCCCAGCCAGCACCGACAAGCCCTCGCTACAATCGCCGCCCGAACCTGACCCGTCGGATTCGGAGCGCGCTGCCCATGGGCCGTCGGTCCATCCTGCGCGCCGTGCCAACCGCAAACCGGGTATAACGACCCGGCGCCCGGTCGCAGCGGTGATGCCGCTGCCGCCCGCCGTCAAAACGGGTCGCGGCAGCCGTTCCCCAGAGCAAACGCCCCCTGGCACTGAGAGAAAGCCCCTAGTGAAAGCCCCGGCCTCACGCACCGCGTCATCCAGCAAGACCACCCGCACGGGCGCTCAGGAGAAACCTGTGTCGCGTGCACAGGTCGCCAAGGCAGCCACCAAGACCAAGGCGCCCGCAACGGCTGCGACCGTCAGACCGGCAGTGGCAGCCGCCCCCGCGCAGGCGACAAAATCCAGGGCGAGCGCGGCCGGTGCCGTCGCCGCCACCAAGGCCAAGGCCACCAAAACGACGGCGGTTGCGCCTTCCGCAGCCTCCAAAACGGTGGGGGCGGCATCCCGGTCGGGTTTGCCGGCCGAGCCGGTGGCCGCTGCTGCGGGTGAGAAACGCCGCACCCAGGCAGCAGCGCCCCCTGCCAAGTCTGCGACCCGTGCAGCAGCGGGTCAGCCGGTACGGGCGGTGCCGGATGCCCCGCCGACGCCGGCGGTGGTTGTCCAGGCCAGCCCCAGACCCCTGGGCAAACGGGCGGCCAAGAAGGTCATGATGGAGCAGATGACCCAGGCCGCCGTTGTACCGTCCCACGCCCCAGATGCCGCAAAGGCGACCTTCTCCCATATGAATGAACGAGTCATGACTCCCCAAGCGCCCTCCGCTGTGAAAAAAGATCCCACGCGCTCGAACAACTGGAAGACCGTGCCGGTGGACCAGTTGACCGACCAGGACGTGTTGGCCATGCCAGACAGCGAGTACATGAACGATGTGCAGCTGGCGTTCTTCCGCCGCAAGCTCAGCCAGCTCAAGGCCGACATGCTGGCCAATGCTGGCGAGACGACCGAGCACCTGCGCGAGGACACGGCTGTGGTCCCCGATCCGGCCGACCGGGCCACCATTGAAGAAGAGCATGCGCTGGAATTGCGCACCCGTGACCGCGAGCGCAAGCTGCTCAAGAAGATCGAACAATCCATCGCACGCATCGACAACGCTGATTACGGTTATTGCGATGAGACCGGGGAGCCCATCGGTGTGGGGCGCCTGCTGGCCCGTCCCACCGCCAGTTTCTCGCTCGAAGCGCAGCAGCGGCGCGAGCTCAAGCAGAAAATGTTCGGGGATTGACCCCGTCGCTGCATGCGACTGTCCATCCAGCGTCTGTTGCGCGACCCGCCTGCCATGACCAAAGACGACTCCAGCCGCGGTCTGCTGTCTCGGGTGGTCAAGTTTGTGCGGCACCCGGCCACCAACTGGTCGGATGCGGCGGCCGACAGCGCCGACCAGGAAACCGAGCACAACAAGGCCGCACTCAAGGAAATCGTCAACCGCCGGCGGCGCAACGATTTTGTGCGCAAGCGAGAATTCGACCGTTTGCGCACCATCTTGCGCCAGGGCGGTACGGTCGAGGCGGTGCAGGACGTTCTGCCGTCGTTTTTTCAAAGCAGCCTGCCGTCAAAATCGGACGACCGGGCCATGACGCTGAGGAAAATTGACGAAATCGAAGCCCAGATGTCCATGCAGTGGTGGAAGACCAAAGGGCCCGATTCCGTTCCCACCTCGGGCTCCAGCCTGCACGGTGGGGTGCCGTCCACCCGTCGCCTGGCTTTGCAGCGGCGGGAGGCCGCGCGAAAGGCCGCCGAGATGCAAGCCGAAGCCCAGAGGCTGCGGGGTCAATACACCGAAACCGAAGCCTCGCCGCTGACGGAAGGCCCCGAAACCGCGCGCGACTTTGACCATTCGCTGCCGCCAACGGTGGCCGATACCGTTTCCGAATCCTCATCAGCACCAACCCTGCCCATGCCGCTGGTGGCCACCGCACCCACCGTCCCTCCCGCAGTTTCCTCGCCGGTGCGGCCGCTGATGCCGTCGCCCGCCATGCCTGCAGCGCTGGCATCGCACAAATCCCCGGTGGCGGGACACACCGGACTCATGTCCCCGCCCCCAGGGGGTGGCGCCGCGGTGTTTTCAGCGTCGCACTTCTATGCGCTGGATGTCCAGGAAATCATCCAGGACCCCGAGGTGGAAGAAGCGGCAATCCGGTTTGCCAACTCGGACGACGCGGGGGCCGAACAGGGCCTGCTCAAGGCCCTGAGCACACCCGACGGGCAGCAGCGGATCGATGATTGGCTGGCCCTGTTTGACTTTTACCGAGCCAGCGGCCAGCTGGCCCCGTTCGAGAGCCAGGCGGTTGACTTCGCCAACCGTTTTGGTCGCTCCGCGCCCCAGTGGTACGACATGCCGGCGGCTGTAGCGGCCCTGGTGGGCGGTGCTCCGGCGCCAGCCTGCGGACCCAGCCGTGCCATGTGGGTCAGCGAGCCCGAACTGGATGCGCATGCGGTGGGCACCTTGCAGAACATTCTGGCGCGTGCCCACCAGCCTTGGGTGCTGGACTGGTCGCGCATCGAGTCCATCGACGTCAAGGCGGCGCGCGCGCTGTTGGGTGTGTTCACCCTGTGGGGGGACCAGCCGGTGGCGCTGCGTTTTGTGGGCGCGGGGGCCCTGCGCGAACGCTTGCAGCACCTCACACCCTCTGGCCGACGGGATGTGGAGCAGCTCTGGTGGGAGTTGCGCATGGCGGTGTTGCGGGTGATGAACCGGGCCGAAGAGTTCGAGCTGACCGCGCTGGATTTTTGCGTGACCTACGAGCTGTCACCGCCCGGGTGGGAGGCGCCGCGCTGTCATTTTGAGGCGATCACCGCCAGTGGGACTGCAGCCGAAGAGGACGGGGCCTGGTTGGGCGAGGTGGTCATGGAGCAGGTGCCATCGGGTGTGCCGGTTGAGTCGGGCATGGGCAGCCTGGGTACGGACTTCAGCCATCTGGGTCTGGTGGAGCTCTCGGGCGAGATCCATGGCGACCCGCAAGCCACCCTGGATGCGTTGGAGCGTCGCCTGGAGGGCGCGGATGTGTGGATCATTTCCTGCCGCCACCTGATCCGTGTGGATTTTCCTGCCGCCGGTGCCTTGCTCAACTGGGTCATGGGGCTGCACAGCCAGGGTCGCCTGGTGCAATTCGTGGACGTACACCGGCTGGTATCGGCCTTTTTTCATGTCATGGGCATCACCGACCATGCCAAGGTGGTGTTGCGCAACGACTGACATCCTGCGGCGTCGCTCGCGCTTTTCTTCGCTGCGGGCCTTGGGCTCGCCCTGCGAGCCTTTGGGCGGCGTCTGTTGTGGAACCTCATTTTTTGACCATGGAAACTTTTCACGGCACCACCATCGTCTGCGTGCGTCGCCAGACGCCGCAGGGAGTGCAGGTCGCGATTGGCGGTGACGGCCAGGTGACCCTGGGCCATGTGGTCGTCAAGGGCACCGCACGCAAGGTGCGCAAGCTCTACCGCGACCAGGTATTGGCCGGTTTTGCCGGCGCCACGGCCGACGCGTTCACCCTGTTCGAGCGTTTCGAGGCCAAGCTGGAAAAGCACCAGGGCCATCTGGTGCGCGCGGCCATCGAGCTCACGCGCGACTGGCGCACCGACCGCGTGCTGCGACGCCTGGAAGCCATGCTGGCCGTGGCCGACCGCAGCGCGGCACTGATCATCACGGGTAACGGTGACGTGCTCGAACCCGAGCACGGCATCGTCGCCATCGGCTCCGGTGGCGCCTATGCCCAGGCCGCGGCGCGGGCGCTGGTGCAGCACACCGAGCTCGGCGCCGAAGACGTGGTGCGGCAGTCGCTGGCCATTGCCGGCGAAATCTGCATCTACACCAACATGAACCACACGGTCGAGGTGTTGTGACCGGCGTGCGCCTGTCCGGCCCCTTGGTCGAACGCGCCGTGCTGTCTGTTTCGCGCTGACCCTACCGAACACCGAACCGCCATGTCATCGATGACCCCCCAGGAGATCGTCTCCGAACTGGACCGCTTCATCGTCGGCCAGCACGGCGCCAAGCGCGCCGTGGCCATCGCGCTGCGCAACCGCTGGCGCCGCCAGCAGGTCGACGAAAAGCTGCGGCCCGAGATCACGCCGAAGAACATCCTGATGATCGGTCCCACCGGCGTGGGCAAGACCGAAATCGCGCGCCGCCTGGCCAGGCTGGCCGATGCCCCGTTCATCAAGGTCGAGGCGACCAAGTTCACCGAGGTCGGCTATGTTGGCAAGGACGTGGACAGCATCATCCGCGACCTGGTGGAGATGGCCGTCAAGCAGGCACGCGAGGCCGAGGCGCGCAAGCAGCGCATGCGGGCCGAGGATGCGGCCGAGGAGCGCATCCTCGACGTGCTGGTGCCGCCGCCGCGCAGCGTGGGCTTCGAGCCGGCCGCCAGCAGCGACAGCACGGCCCGCCAGGCTTTTCGCAAGAAGCTGCGCGAGGGCCAGCTCGATGAACGCGAGATCGAGATCGATCTGGCCGAGCCGCGCCCGGCCATGGAAATCATGGGGCCCGCAGGCATGGAGGAGATGGCCGAGCAGCTGCGCGGCATGTTCAGCCAGCTGGGGCAGGACAAACGCCGCAAGCGCAAGCTGCGCATCGGTGAGGCGATGAAGCTGCTGATCGACGAAGAGGCGGCCAAGCTGGTCAACGAAGAAGAGGTCAAGACCCGCGCGCTGCAGGCGACTGAACAGAACGGCATCGTCTTCATTGACGAGATCGACAAGGTGGCCTCGCGCAGCGAAACCGGCGGCGCCGAAGTCTCGCGCCAGGGTGTGCAGCGCGACCTGCTGCCGCTGGTCGAGGGCACCACGGTGTCGACCAAATACGGCATGGTCAAGACCGACCACATCCTGTTCATCGCTTCGGGTGCCTTCCACCTGTCCAAGCCGAGCGACCTGATCCCCGAATTGCAGGGGCGCTTTCCGATCCGGGTCGAGCTGCAGTCGCTGTCGGTGGACGACTTCGAAGCCATTCTGACCAGCACCCATGCCAGCCTCGTCAAGCAATACCAGGCGCTGCTGGCCACCGAGGGCGTGACGCTGGCGTTCACGCCCGACGGCATCCGCCGGCTCGCGCAGATCGCCTGCGACGTCAACGAGCGCACCGAGAACATCGGTGCGCGCCGCCTGGCCACGGTGATGGAGCACCTGCTGGATGAGGTGAGCTTCGACGCTGCGCGCCTGGAGGGCCAGACCGTGCACATCGACGCCGCCCTGGTCGACGCCCGCCTGGGTGCGCTCAGCCGCAACGAGGATCTCTCGCGCTACATCCTCTGAAGCGCCGTCGGGTCCCCTGACACCGCACGACCGCCCGGCGTGCGGTTTTTTTTGGTCTTTCGTCGCCGGTGTGCGGGCCGGCGCTCGGGCGGGCCGCTGCCGCTCATCGGCGAGCAGACGGCTGGTGACAAAGTCCAGCGCCCTGCGGGGTCTTCAAGCTCTACCTGCAAACCCCCTTGTAAGTGCTTGCTTTTGCTCAAATTTTCGCCATTCTGCACCTGCAGAATCAGCGCTAAGTGGTTGATTTCAAAGCAAAAAGTGCGAGCGGACGGTCTTGTGCGGCATGAATTTCCTGATACAGTGGGAAAAAGTGCAATTAAGTGGTGGAAACTGCCGTCCAAGGATCCTCAACCGTGTTTCAGGGTGCGTCTTCTCTCAGTCTCGATGCCAAGGGGCGGCTGTCTGTGCCGACCCGGCACCGTGACGCCCTGGGCGCTACCGCGGGGCAGTTGACCATCACCAAGCACCCGCACGGCTGCCTGATGATTTTTCCGCGCCTGGAGTGGGACCGTTTCCGCGAACGCATCGCGGCCCTGCCCATGCAGGCCCAGTGGTGGAAGCGCATCTTCCTGGGCAACGCCATGGACCTGGAGATGGACGGTTCGGGGCGTGTGCTGGTCTCGCCGGAGCTGCGGGCGGCCGCCGGCATCAGCAAGGACGCGGTGCTGCTGGGCATGGGGTCTTACCTGGAGCTGTGGGATACCGCCACCTACCAGGCACAGGAGGCCGAGGCCATGCAGGGCGAGATGCCCGATGTGTTCAAGGACTTTTCTTTCTGAGGACGGTGGTGCAAGACGCATGGACACACCAGACCGTCCTGTTGAACGAGGCTGTGCAGGCGCTCGCCATCAACCCGGACGGCCACTACGTGGACGCGACGTTCGGACGCGGCGGGCACTCGCGGGCCATCCTGCAGCAACTCTCGCCGCAGGGGCGGCTGACCGCCTTCGACAAAGACCCCCAGGCGGTGGCGGCGGCGCAGGCAATGGCGGCCCGCGATGGCCGCTTTTTCATCCGGCACGAGGGCTTTTGCCATCTCGGCGAACTGCCGCCGGCCAGCGTGGACGGTGTGCTGATGGATCTGGGCGTGAGTTCGCCGCAGATCGACGACCCCGTGCGGGGGTTTTCGTTTCGCAACGACGGTCCGCTGGACATGCGCATGGATCCCACGCGCGGCCAGAGCGTTGCCCAGTGGCTGGAAACGGCCGATGTGTCCACCTTGTCGGAGGTCATTCGTGAATACGGAGAAGAACGGTTTGCTGGGCAGGTTGCAAAGGCGATTGATCGTCGCCGACAGGAACGGGGCCCTCTTCGAACCACCCGCGAGCTGGCCGAAGTCGTGGCTGGCGCGGTCAAAACCCGCGAGCCGGGCAAGGACCCTGCAACGCGCACATTTCAGGCTTTTCGGATTTTCATCAACGCCGAGCTTGAAGAGCTGCAACAGGCGCTAGAGGCGAGCCTGCAGGTCCTGCGCCCCGGGGGACGGCTGGTGGTGATCAGTTTCCATTCGCTCGAAGACCGCATGGTCAAGCAGTTCATGGCGCGCCATGCGCGCGCCGTGGTGGACCGCCGCGCCCCCTTTGCCGAACCGTCGCCCATGCCGCTGACCGGTGTGGGGCGTGTGATGCCCTCGGCGGCCGAGGTGGCGGCCAATCCCCGCGCGCGCAGCGCCGTCATGCGCCTGGCCACCCGCACCGAAGCCCGCCTTGCCGGGCAGGGAGGTGCGCCGTGATGCGGCTCAATCTCATGCTGCTGGCGGCGGTGCTGGCCAGTGCCTTTTATTTGGTGCACGTTCAGTACGAATCGCGTCGCCTCTACACCGCCATTGACCGCGCACAAGCGCAGTCGCTGCGTCTGGCGGCTGACCATGAGCAATTGCAGGTGCACAAACGCGAAGGCGCGGCCTCGGCGCGGGTGCAGAAGCTGGCGCTGAGCCAACTGCAGATGCACCCGGTCAATCCGGCCATCACCCAGTACGTGGTGCTGCCAAAGGCGGACGCGCAGCCGCAGGAGGGGGCGCGGTGAACGAGCCGGCTGACCAGCGGCCCAGCCGCAGCATCAACTATGGCGCCAGCCCGCTGCTGGCGAGCAAAACGCCGGTCTGGCGCAGCAAGTTCATTGTGGCGGCGCTGGCGCTGGCGTTTGCGGGTCTGGCGGGCCGCGCCATCTATGTGCAGGTGTTTGGCAACGAATTTTTCCAGCGCCAGGGGGAGGTGCGTTTCGCCCGCACCCTGGAACTGCCCGCCAACCGGGGCCGCATCCTCGACCGCAATGGCCTGCTGCTCGCCTCCAGTGTGGTGGCGCAGAGCATCTGGGCCATTCCGGAGGACGTGGACAAGAACCACCCCAAGCTGCGCGAGCTGGCCAAGCTGCTCGACATGCCGCTGGCCGACCTGAAGAAACGCCTGGCCAACGAGGACAAGACCTTTGTCTGGATCCAGCGCCAGGTGGACGAGCCGGTCGCCAAACAGATTGCGGCGCTGGACATCAAGGGCATCTACCAGCGGCGTGAATACAAACGCCAGTACCCCGAAGGCGAGGCCGCCGCGCATGTGGTGGGTTTCACCAATGTGGAGGACCGCGGCCAGGAAGGCGTGGAACTGGCCTTTAACCAGCAGCTGGCCGGCAAGAACGGCTCGCGCCGGGTCATCAAGGACCGCATGGGTCGGGTGGTGGAGGATGTGCGCGACGTGATCCCGCCGGTGGACGGCCCCGACCTGCAACTGTCGATCGACAGCAAGGTGCAGTTCTTTGCCTACGAAAAACTGCGCGAGGCGGTGCAGCAGCACAAGGCCAGGGCAGGCAGCGCGGTGGTGCTTGACGTGCAGACCGGCGAGGTGCTGGCGCTGGCCAACTACCCCAGCTACAACCCCAACAAGCGCATCCACCTCAGTGGCGAGCAGCTGCGCAACCGCGCACTGACCGACAGCTTCGAGCCTGGCTCGACCATGAAGCCCTTCATCGCGGCGCTGGCGCTGGAAAAAGGCATGGTCAAACCCGGCACGCCCATCCACACCGCGCCCGGGCGCATCACCATCGGCGGCTCGACCATTTCCGACTCGCATCCGAACGATGTGCTGACGGTGGCCGAGGTGATCCAGAAGTCCAGCAACGTCGGCACGGTCAAGCTGGCCATGCAGATGAGCCCGCGCGAAATGTGGGAGACCTATGCGCAAGCCGGCTTCGGTCAGAAGCCGGCGCTGCCCTTTCCAGGCGCGGTCAGCGGGCGCCTGCGGCCTTACAAGACCTGGCGGCCCATCGAGCAGGCCACCATGAGTTACGGCTACGGTCTGTCGGCGTCGCTGTTTCAGATGGCGCAGGCCTACACCGTGTTCGCTCGCGACGGCGAACTGGTTCCGGTGACCTTGCGCAAGACCGATACGCCGGTGTCCGGGGTGCGGGTGTTCAGTCCCCAGCATGCAGTGGCGGTGCGCAAGATGTTGCACCTGGCCACCGGCCCGGGCGGTACGGCACCCAGGGCGCAGACCATGGGGTACTCGGTCGGCGGCAAGACCGGCACCGCGCGCAAGCAGGAAGGCAAGGGCTACGCCAGCAACCGCTACCGCAGCTGGTTCGTGGGTCTGGCTCCTGTCGAGCAGCCGCGCATTGTGGTGGCGGTGATGGTCGACGAGCCGGCCAACGGTGTGTTCTATGGTGGCTTGGTGGCCGCTCCCGTGTTCAGCCAGACGGTGCAGCAGACGCTGCGCATCCTCGGCGTGCAGCCTGACATGAGTGTCAAGCCGTTGATCGTCACCGAGGCGGTGGAGGAGTCCTTCTGATGGTCACCCTCCAGACCCCCCAGGTGGTGGCCGACTGGTTGCGCGGTCGGGTGACCGGGCAGCTGCAATGCGACAGCCGCCGCGTCCAGCCCGGCGACGCTTTCGTGGCCTGGCCCGGTGCCGCCACCGACGGCCGCCGTTTTGTGGCGCAGGCGCTGCAGGCGGGCGCCGTGGCCGCCCTGGTGGAGCAGGACGGCGTCGAGGCCTTCGGCTTCACCGACGAGCGCATTGCCGCCGTGCCCGGGCTCAAGGCCCTGGCCGGCCCGGTCGCCAGCGCCTGGCACCACAACCCGAGCGCGGCGCTTGACATGGTGGCCATCACCGGTACCAACGGCAAGACCTCGTGTGCCTGGTGGGCGGCGCAGCTGCTGTCGGCCCTGCAGCGGCCGTGCGCGCTGATGGGCACGCTGGGCATCGGCCTGCCGCCGGTGGGCGAACGGCCCGCAAGCCTTGTTGCCACCGGGCTGACCACGCCCGACCCGGTGCTGCTGCAGGCCAGTCTGCGTGCGCTGGCGGACGCCGGTGTGAAGGCCTGTGCCATCGAGGCTTCGTCCATCGGCATCGTCGAAGGGCGCCTGAACGCCACCCGCCTGCGGGTGGCGGTGTTCACCAATTTCACCCAGGACCACCTCGACTTCCACGGCAGCATGGACGCCTACTGGGCGGCCAAGGCCGCGCTGTTCGACTGGCCGGGCCTGCCGGCGGCGGTGGTGAACACCGACGACGCGCGCGGCGCCACGCTGGCCGCCGACCTGGCCGCGCGGGGTCTGGACCTGTGGACCGTCGGCATCGACTCGGGCGCGACGGCGCGCCTGTTCGCCCGCGACATCGGTTTCACCCACGGCGGGCTGTCGCTGACGCTGGGTGAGCGCGACGCCCGGGGGCAGCTGGCCGGGGAGCACGCGCTGAGCCTGCCGCTGGTGGGGCGTTACAACGTGTCCAACCTGCTGTGCGTGCTGGCGGCAGCGCGTGCCCTGGGGGTGCCGCTGGCCGATGCGGTGCAGGCCTGTGCGGCGCTGAGCCCGGTGCCGGGCCGCATGCAGCGGGTGCCAGCGGCCGACGACCAGCCGCTGGTGCTGGTGGACTATGCCCATACCCCCGACGCGCTGGAGAAAGCCCTGCACGCCCTGCAGCCGCTGGCCCGTGTCCGTGGCGGGGCGCTGTGGTGTGTCATCGGCTGCGGCGGCGACCGCGACCCGGGCAAGCGCCCGCTGATGGCTGCGGTGGCCGAGCGCGAGGCGCAGCACGCGGTGCTCACCAGTGATAACCCGCGCAGCGAAGACCCACTGTCCATCCTGGCGCAGATGCGGGCCGGCCTGTCGCATCCTGAGGCGGCCCTCGTCGAGCCCGACCGCGCCGCCGCCATCGCCCGCGCGGTGCAGGGCGCCGGCGCTGAGGATGTCGTCCTCATCGCCGGCAAGGGCCACGAGGATTACCAGGAGGTCATGGGCGTCAGGCGCCCGTTCTCTGATCTGGCGCGGGCGCAGCAAGCCCTGCAGGCCCGCCACCCCATGAAAGGAGCGGTTGCGTGAAGACCGTGCTGCAACTGTTGCCCGAACTCTCCGGCGCCCGCGTGGTGGGCGATCTCTCGGCGGTGCGCGCCACCCGGGTGCACACCGACACCCGCTCGCTGCAGGCCGGCGACCTGTTCGTCGCGCTGCGGGGTGAGCGTTTCGACGCCCATGCCTTTTTGCCGCAGGCCCGCGCCGCTGGCGCGGTGGCCGCCGTGGCCCGGCAGGGGCTGGCAGCGGCCGGTCTGCCCGGTGTCGAGGTGCCCGACACCCGGCTGGCGCTGGGCGAACTGGCCCGCCGCTGGCGAGAGCAGTTCGACCTGCCGCTGATCGCGGTGACCGGCAGCAACGGCAAAACCACGGTGACGCAGATGATCGCGTCCATCCTGCGCGCCGCCGCAGGGGAGGGCGCCCATGCCACGCAGGGCAACCTGAACAACGATATCGGCGTCCCCCTGACCCTGCTGCGGCTGACCGCGGCGCACCGGCTCTCGGTGGTCGAACTGGGCATGAACCACCCCGGCGAGATCGCCTACCTCGCGGCGTTGGCCCGGCCCACGGTGGCGCTGGTGAACAACGCGCAGCGCGAGCACCAGGAATTCATGGGCACGGTCGAAGCCGTGGCGCGCGAGAACGGCCAGGTGATCGCCGCGCTGCGCAGCGGGGGTACGGCGGTGTTCCCCAGCGATGACGAGTACACCCCCCTCTGGTGTGCACTGGCGCAAGGCCGTTCGCTGCTGACTTTCAGTGACACCGACACCACGGCCGACGTACACGCCCTCAGCGCGCAATGGGCCGATGGCGCCTGGGCGCTGCGTTTTACCTCCCCTGCTGGCGAGCAGGCCTGCCGCCTGCGCATCGCTGGCCGCCACAATGTGCGCAACGCGCTGGCCGCTGCCGCCTGCGCGCTGGCCGCTGGCGTGTCCCTGGCCGATATCGGTCGCGGGCTCGATGCCTTCGAACCGGTCGGTGGCCGCTCGCGCGCGCTGGCGGTGACGCTGGCCGACCGCACGCTCACCCTGATTGACGACAGCTACAACGCCAACCCCGATTCGGTGGTGGCTGCCATCCGCGTGCTGGCCGAACTGCCGGCGCCGCGTGGCCTGGTGCTGGGCGACATGGGCGAGGTGGGCGATCAAGGCCTGGCCTTTCACCTGGAAGTGCTGCGCCAGGCGCAGACCAGTGGCATTGAGGTGGTGCACTGCGCCGGTGAGTGGATGCGCCAGGCCGTGCAAGCGCTGCAGGACGCGGGCGAACCTGCGCCCCGGCACTGGGCCGACGTCGATGCCCTGGCTGCGCAGATGACCCAACAGGTGTGCAGCGCCCAACCGCCGCTGCGCAGCCTGCTGGTCAAGGGCTCGCGGTTCATGCGCATGGAGCGTGTGGTGCAGGCCGTGCAGGCACTGGCCGTCGCGGCGGCACCCGAACCCCACAAGGACGTCTCACATGCTGCTTAACCTGGCGCAATGGCTGCAAGGTCTGGATCCCGATTTCGGTTTCCTGCGCGTGTTCCAGTACCTCACCTTCCGTGCGGTGATGGCGGCCATGACCGCGCTCGTGCTCGGTCTGGTGGCCGGGCCGTACTTCATCCGCCGCCTGGCAGCGCTGAAGATCGGTCAGCCCATCCGTGGCTACGCCATGCAGACGCACCTGAGCAAGGGGGGCACGCCCACCATGGGCGGGGTGCTGATCCTGTTTGCCATTGCCGTGTCCACCCTGCTGTGGTTCGACTGGTCCAACCGCTTCACCTGGATCGTGCTGCTGGTCACCCTGGGCTTTGGTGCCATCGGCTGGGTGGACGACTGGCGCAAGGTGGTACACAAGGACCCCGAGGGCATGCGCTCGCGCGAGAAGTACTTCTGGCAGTCGGTCATCGGCCTGGTGGCGGCCTTTTACCTGGCCTTCAGCGTGGCCGAAACCAGCAACCTGCGCGTGCTGCAGCTGTTCATCGACTGGGTGGCCTCGGGCTTCACCCTGGAACTGCCGCCGCGCGCCGGCCTGATGGTGCCGTTCTTCAAGGAAGTGGCCTACCCGCTGGGCGTGTTCGGCTTCGTGGTCATGACCTACCTGGTCATCGTCGGCGCGAGCAACGCGGTCAACCTCACCGACGGCCTGGACGGCCTGGCCATCATGCCGGTGGTCATGGTCGGCTCGGCGCTGGGGGTGTTCGCCTACGTCACCGGCAACGCGGTGTTCGCACGCTACCTGCTGGTGCCGCACATCCCCGGTGCGGGTGAGCTGCTGATCTTCTGCGCCGCCATGGCCGGCGCCGGCCTGGCCTTTCTCTGGTTCAACGCCCACCCGGCCCAGGTGTTCATGGGCGATGTGGGCGCGCTCGCCCTCGGCGGCGCGCTGGGCACCATCGCCGTCATCGTGCGGCAGGAAATCGTGCTGGCCATCATGGGCGGCATCTTCGTGGTCGAAGCCCTGTCGGTGATGCTGCAGGTCAGCTACTTCAAGTACACGAAGAAGAAGTACGGCCAAGGCCGGCGCCTGTTCCAGATGGCGCCGCTGCACCACCACTTTGAAAAGAAGGGCTGGAAGGAAACGCAGGTCGTGATCCGCTTCTGGATCATCACCATGCTGCTCTGCCTGATCGGCCTGTCCACCCTGAAACTGCGATGAACAGGACCACCCCCGTCGCTTGCCCACTTCGTGTGGCCGCATTCCCCCTCAAGGGGGCCACGCCTGCCGCCCGGCAAAGCCGGTTCGGCGGCGTGCGCTGGCACGCGCCCGAGGTGAACGGAGATGGCGCATGAACGGACTGGAAAAAACCCAGGTTCTCATCCTCGGGCTGGGCATTTCCGGCCTGTCGATGGCACGCTGGTGTGTGCGCCACGGGGCGATCGTCACCGTGGCGGACACGCGGGAGAACCCGCCTTCGCTGGCCGCGCTGCGCGCTGAATGCCCGCAGGCCAGTTTCGTGGCGGGTCCGTTCGATGACCGCCTGCTCGCCCGTGCCCCTTGGGCAGTGATTGCACGCAGCCCGGGTCTGCCACCGGCGCAGCTGGCGGCGGCACACGCCTGGGCGCAGGCGCACAACGCTGCCTGGGTGGGCGAGCTCGACCTGTTCGCCCAGGCCTTGCGCGACCTGTCGCAGCGCGAGCCTCTGCCCTACCGGCCCCGGGTGCTGGCCATCACCGGCACCAATGGCAAAACCACCGTCACCTCGCTGACCGGCTTGCTGCTGCAGCGCGCCGGGCTGCGCGTGGCGGTGGCCGGCAACATCGGCCCCGCGCTGCTCGACGTGCTCGGCACGGCACTGGACGACGAAGCGCGGGCCCAGGCAGATGAAGCGGCCGCCGCCGCCGCGGCCGAGGCGGCCGCACAGCCGGCGGTGCCCGCGCCCGCAGAGCCGCTGGCCGAGCCGGCCGTGGACCTTGCCTTCGTCGAAGCCGAGGCGGCGCAAGCATCGCTGCCGCCGAAGGACGACGAGGCTGCGCCGCCGCCGGAAGACAACGAAGCGCCCACCCTGATCGTGCCGCCGCCGCCCGAGCCCCCGCCGCCGCCACACCTGCCCCAGGTCTGGGTGCTCGAACTCTCCAGCTTCCAGCTCGACGGCACGGCCGGTGGCGCCTGGGATGCGGTGCCCACCGCGGCCACGGTGCTCAACATCACCGAAGACCATATCGACTGGCACGGCTCCATGGCGGCCTACGCACAGGCCAAGGCTGCGGTCTTTGGCGCGCAGGCGTTGATGGTGCTCAACCGCGACGACGAGCGCGTCATGGCCCTGCAGCCGGCGAATGTCACGGTCAAGATCAGCGGTCGCAACCGCCAGCGCCCGGCGCGGCCTTTTGCCACCTTTGGCCTGGGCGAACCGTCGCGGGCCGGTGACTGGGGCCTGGAAACCGTCAATGGCATGACCTGGCTGGTGCGGGCGCAGGCGCTGGATGAAACCCGGCAGCCCGGCCGCAAAGGGGATGAAACCCAGGAACTGTACTTCCAGCGCCTGATGCCGGCCGACGCGCTGCGCATCCGCGGCCGCCACAACGCAGCCAATGCCCTGGCGGCGCTGGCCCTGGCCACCTCCACCGGTGCACCGCTGGCGCCCATGCTGCACGGCCTGCGCCAGTACCGGGGGGAGCCGCACCGGGTCGAGCCGATCGGCCTGCTCGGCGGTGTCGAATACTTTGACGACAGCAAGGGCACCAATGTCGGCGCCACGCTGGCGGCGGTGTGTGGTTTGGGGGCTGAGCGCAAACTGGTCGTCATTCTCGGGGGGGACGGCAAGGGGCAAGACTTCAGCCCGCTGGCCCAGCCGCTGGCCCGCCATGCACGGGCGCTGGTGCTCATCGGACGCGACGCTGCACGCATCCGCGAACAGTTACAGGCGGTGGTGGAGGCGGCAGGTGTACCGCTGCAAGACGCTGCCAGCCTGCCCGAGGCCGTGCGGGCCTGCGCTGCGCTGGCCCATCCCGGCGATGCGGTACTGCTCTCGCCCGCCTGCGCCAGCCTGGACATGTTCCGCCACTACCAGCACCGTGCCGAAGTGTTCGTCGACACAGTGCGCGAGCTGGCAGCCGAGCAGGGCACCGACCTGGAGGGCGCGCTGTGAAGGCCTGGCTGTCGTCCGCCGTCGAACGCCTGCGGGGCCTGCTGCCCGGTGCACAGCTGGCCGGCGCCGACGGCTTGCCGGTGCGCCTGTCCAGTCGGCGCTACGCGGGCACGCGCCATGCACCGGTGCGTGAACTGGGTTTTGACCAGCCCTTGCTGTGGGTGGTGGTGGCCCTGCTGGCCTGGGGGCTGGTGATGGTGTATTCGGCCTCCATCGCGCTGCCGGACAACCCGCGCTTTGCCAACTATGCACCAACGCATTTCGTGTTTCGCCATGCGCTGGCCATGCTGCTCGGTGTGGGTGCGGCCTTTGTGGCCTTCCAGCTGCCCATGAGCACCTGGGAAAAGCTGGCGCCGTGGCTGTTCACCGCGGCCTTGCTATTGCTGATCATTGTGTTGGTGCCCTTCATTGGCAAGGGCGTCAACGGTGCGCGCCGCTGGATACCGCTGGGGGTGATGAACTTCCAGCCTTCCGAGCTGGCCAAGCTGGCGGTGCTGATCTATGCGGCCGACTACATGGTGCGCAAGATGGAGGTCAAGGAGCGCTTTTTCCGCGCCGTGTTGCCCATGGCGCTGGCGGTGATGGTGGTGGGCATGCTGCTGCTGGCCGAGCCCGACATGGGCGCCTTCATGGTGATCGTGGTCATCGCCATGGGCATCCTGTTTCTGGGCGGCGTCAATGCCCGCATGTTCTTCCTCATGGCCGTGCTGGTGGTGGTCGCGTTTGCACTGATCGTGCTCACCAGCGACTGGCGGCGCGAGCGCATTTTTGCCTACCTCGACCCCTTCAGCGAGGACCATGCGCTGGGCAAGGGCTACCAGCTCTCGCATGCCCTGATCGCCTTCGGTCGCGGGGAGATCTTTGGTGTCGGTCTCGGCGGCAGCGTGGAGAAGCTGCACTGGCTGCCCGAGGCGCACACCGACTTCCTGCTGTCGGTCATTGGCGAAGAATTCGGGCTGCTGGGTGTGCTCACGCTGATCGTGCTGTTCCTGTGGCTCACCCGCCGCATCATGCTGATCGGCCGCCAGGCCATTGCGCTCGATCAGGTGTTCGCCGGCCTGGTGGCGCAGGGCGTGGGTCTGTGGATCGGCTTCCAGGCGTTCATCAACATCGGGGTGAACCTGGGCGCCCTGCCCACCAAAGGGCTGACCCTGCCCTTCATGAGCTACGGCGGTTCGGCCATCCTGATGAACCTGATCGCCCTCGCCCTGGTCCTGCGCGTCGACTATGAAAACCGCCAGCTCATGAAAGGTGGACGGTCATGACGAGCGGGCGGTTTATTCAAAACCGACAGGCAGGCGCGCAGCGGCTGCCGATGCGGTACGCATCGCTCATGAAA
>Ga0209278_1000247_pt1 | contig 52728 bp, 59 predicted proteins | sample JI81BgreenDNA_FD_187504 | JGI IMG/M metagenome (GOLD analysis project Ga0209278, IMG submission 187504) | Wastewater effluent complex algal communities from Wisconsin, to seasonally profile nutrient transformation and Carbon sequestration -... | ecosystem: Engineered > WWTP > Effluent > Algae... | reverse complement strand
TGTGAGTCCTCTGTGAGTCTGGAGGGGGCCGACCGCGGGGCCGACGCCGGAGGTTGTCGACTGGCCCGCGGGGGCACCACGGACGTGAATCAATCGCTTACAGCCCCAAGCAGGGACCGTGCCAGCGTCAGTACCCCGTGGCGTAAGGTGGCCGGCCAGCGCCTACGATGCCCCGCGCCCGCCGCCCCGGCGGCACGGGCGCACCAACACCGTGCATTCGCGCCGGCCGCAGCGCCCCGCTTTGGGGCCGCGCACGGCGCACCACCTCGGGGAATCGCTGCCATGGGACTGTCTTTGGTGCACAGCCGCGCTTTGCTCGGCCTCGACGCGCGGCCGGTGGTCGTGGAAACCCACCTCGCCAACGGCCTGCCCAGCTTCACGCTCGTCGGCCTGGCCGACACCGAGGTGAAGGAAGCGCGCGAGCGGGTGCGCGCGGCGATCGCCACCGCCGGCCTCGACTTTCCCAGCAACCAGCGCATCACCGTCAACCTCGCGCCGGCCGACCTGCCCAAGGACTCGGGCCGTTTCGATCTGCCCATCGCGCTGGGCATCCTGGCCGCGGCCGGTCAGCTCGACGCCAGCCGCCTCGCCGGCTGGGAGTTCGCTGGTGAGCTGTCGCTCGGGGGCGCGCTGCGGCCGGTGCGGGGTGCGCTGGCCATGGGGCTGGCGCAGCGCCACGGGGGCGCCCGCCTCGTGCTGCCGCCCGGCAGCGCCGAGGAAGCCGCGCTTGTGCCCGGCGTGGTGGTGTACCGCGCGCGCCACCTGCTCGACGTGGTGGCGCATTTCCGGCCCGGCACCGACGCCGAGCCCCCGCCTGAGGGCGAGGGATGGGCGCGCCTGAGCGCCGCCCCGGCCCCGGCGGGCGGGGACGACGACCTCGACCTCGCCGACGTGAAAGGCCAGGCCACCGCCCGTCGGGCGCTGGAGATCGCCGCCGCCGGCGGCCACAGCCTGCTGCTGGTCGGCCCACCCGGCACGGGCAAGTCACTGCTCGCCCAGCGCCTGGCCGGTCTGCTGCCGCCCATGACCACCGACGAGGCACTGGAGGCCGCCGCCATCGCGTCGCTGGCCGGGCGCTTTGACCCACGCCACTGGGCCCGACGCCCCACCGCCGCCCCGCACCACAGCGCCAGCGCCGTCTCGCTGGTGGGCGGCGGTTCACCGCCGCGGCCGGGTGGGCAGCGTCAAATTTCCGCGTAGCGGAACCCTAGGAAAAACAGCCACTTAGAACGGCCAGCTTCAAAGTTGTCCGCATAACAACGTCGAAGTTATCAGCACCTGCCCTGCTCAAGGCATAGGCCTACGGAATCACTCCTACCGCTTTGTCTGGCTCATCTGGAGTCCACCCGGCACGAATCCGCCGAGGCCATGAAGCGCATGGCATCGCTGGTGGCCGCTCTCAAGGAAAGCAGCACAGGTCTGGAGCAGATCGAAACCTGGTACTGCGCACGCGGCCTGGTGCTGGAAGCAACGACACCAGATGACATCGAGCTTAGGAACGCCTTTCTTGCGGCCGAAGGCGCCTTTTTCTTTCGGTATCTAGTCGGGCTGGACTTCAGTGAGGCGGTATGGAACGGCATCTTTGATGCGCTATCGTTACGCATCCAACAGATGAAGATGAGCCGATGCCCATAGCACTGGGTCGCCACATCTGCCTAAGATGCAGTCAATAGCTCGAGTCAAGGCAGCATCAACAGAGGAGCTCTGGCCGGACCAAGGTCCGCTGAAAACGCGCTAGACCCTGGCGGACCCGTCCCGCTAGAAGATGTCCGGCGGCATCTGGAACGCAACACCTAAATCAGAAACCAATCCGTCGAATGAAACGACTGCAGCTGAAGATCGCCGTCATCACCGGTGCGGCGCAAGGCATTGGTGCCTCCATCGCCCAGGCAATGGCCAATGAGGGCGCCACGGTGGTATTGACTGACATCAATGAAGCCTTGCTGCAGGAGACAGCCCAAAAGCTCGGGATGCCCGCGCTGGCGCTCGACGTGCGGGATGAACGCCACTGGGAGGCAGCGATGCAGCACATCCTGTCAAACCATGGTGCGCTACACATACTGGTGAATAACGCCGGTATCACAGGGCTGGAAGACGGAGCTCTGCACGACCCCGAACACGCTTCTCTGGACGAATGGCGGCGGGTTCACACAACCAACCTAGATGGCGTTTTTCTGGGCTGCAAGCACGCCTTGCGTGCCATGCGACACTTGCCTGAAGGCGAGCACGGCTCCATCGTCAACATCTCATCGCGCTCAGGAATCGTCGGCATACCTGCAGCTGCGGCCTATGCGTCGAGTAAGGCAGCGGTGCGCAACCACACCAAGTCCGTTGCCCTGTACTGCGCTGAACAACGGTTAAGCGTACGGTGCAACAGCATTCACCCTGCAGCTATCCTGACGCCAATGTGGGAGCCGATCTTGGGCACGGGGCCGGAGCGAGAGGTCACCATGCAGGTGATGGTTGCAGACACACCAATGCGCCGCTTCGGAACACCCCAGGAAGTTGCGAGTCTGGCGGTGTTCCTTGCCTCAGACGAATCTGCATACGTCACAGGCTCCGAGTTTCACGTTGATGGCGGCATCTTGGCCGGGTCTGCAGCAGTACCAAGTCGGCAGTAGTTGGTCTAGCGGCGAACGGAGCAGACACACAGGTTCGCTAAGGGCATCCCTAAGCTTAAGCTCCATTTCGGATTGGCCTGCGAGGACTCTGCCCAAGATCGTCGTTGATAGCCTTAAGGGAGCCGTGGGCTGCGGCCGGTTGCGTTAACACCTACCTACGGCGGGTTAGTTCAGCACCATCCCACCCCTGGCGCACGTGTCGGCCAAGCGGTAGGCCGAAGCGACCTGCAGAAAATCCTTCGCCGACGTGCCACGAAGGGACGGCAAACGGTAAGGCCTCCTATTGGGTCCGCGACTGGGGTTGAATCCGAATCTGCGCGTTCATTGGCTGGTCGGCTGTGACCACTCACGCGCAGGTTCACGCTACGTTTTATGTAGTCGATATAGGATAAAAACCACGACGCTATGTCGTCTAGGCAGGAGAGGATAACTCTTTAGGATTGACTGGCGGAATCAGCGATGGATTAAAACGGTTGCCAGCATTCTGTCCACGATGGGCTGCATCAGTCTAGATGACGACTCTTGCACGGACGCAGTAATCAGTATCTTGTCGGCCCCCATAGGGATATGATATTGGCTAACGCGGAACGGCGCTCCGCCAAGCACTGAGGCGCGGCGATACGAGATAAGCATAGCCTTCTTGCCGCCTACATTAATAATGTCGAAACGCTCCTCGCCGAGATATCGACCTCCCTGACGCTCCAAAATTCCAGCAAGTACGCTTGCTTGCTGCTTCCAATTTTCAGCGAGGTCTCGAACAATAGCGTCTTTACCCCGAGCAAGATCTTGAATCAGATCCGCTTGACTACCAGTCTCATTAACGAATGATACTCTGAATATGACCTGCGGCCTGTCTGCCGAGGACAAAACCGATAACGAAGAAGCATGCACCGAACCGCCTAACCTGCCCGTGGGGTCGAGAATTGCATTAGTAGCAGCGGCAATATCCTGCCGCCCAGCAGCATCCCTCACGAACCAGTGAGATGGAACCGTGACGATGACCCTCCCAGACAGGTCGATAGTGGAGTACTGCAGGGTCTGGGCATACGCTGAGATCTGCACAAACCCAGAGAGCACTAGGAGAAAGAACTGAGTAAAGATCCGACGAGCATTCATCTCAACTGATTGTGCTTCCAAGCCCAAAAGTGCTGCAACAGATAATCGCTTTACGTCGCCTGTGAAGATGACTCTCTAGAGGGTCAAGCACGTGCCACCGGTGCGCAACTACGTCAGAGCGACGCCAGCAGATGATGCTCCATCTTTTCTGTTGACCCTTCAGCGCGCGACAAAATCCCTCCGTCATTCGTGAGCGCGAGACTGGCGAGGAGCGAAAGGCCGCGCCGTCGACCCCCGGCGTCGCCATGTAACGCGTAGGGGTGCTCTGCTGCTGTGGGCAACTCGCAGGTTGAGACTGGTAGCTGCCGGCCCTGACGCGAGAGACAAATAGACGGCTCGAAATGGAATCAGTGCACGCCCATCTCGCCACCGACTGAGTCAAGATACCGCGAGGCAATCCGAAGCAACCCATGACCACACTCAATCTCTATCAGGCTTTAAGAGTTGCCGACGTAGATCAAGCGGAGCTCGAGCGACTCCTGCTCACGCACTTCAGCGGATCGTGGAGTAAGGGTGATGACGAGGTGCAGTACGGCCAGATCGGCCAATCAGCGGCAGCGATCCGGGTGAAGTACTCGAAGGACGGCGAGATCGCCGCGATAACGCCCGGCCCGGCACTTGAAGCATCAGTCATCGCCGAGGTAGTCGAGAAGATTGAGCGTCATTTGCTGAAGAGCACTACGACGCATATTGGCCAACTAGTGCTCTTTGCCATCGTGCCGACGCGAGGCTGGTATCGATACAAGGATGTGCTCCAGCTTGTGCCAGTCCCGCCTGAGGCGCCTCGTCCGCCGTTCTTCATGGGGGATCACCCGCTCCTTCTCCAGTACCAGGTGAAGAGCAGCGCCGACTTCCAGACAGACATGCTGAGGCGGTCGCGGGTTGGGCGCGAACTTGAGCTGTTATGTACCGCGCTCAATGCATGGATACGTGGCGGCATTGGTACGGTTACACGCCATCACTGGTCGCTCGTAGGCAATCCAAGGGACCCGGCGAACTGGCGAAGCGAATACTGCCAAGAGGCATACTTCTACCCAAACGCCAATGGAATAGCGCCAGCGTACACGGTGGTCGATTGCCTTGAGGCTATGCCAAGCGTCCCCGCACAGACTCACTACACGAAGATGGGAATCAGCGGGAATGAGGTGCTCGACATGCCGGACACGTTCGAGCAGTGCCTCAATGTGTACTTCGCTCTCCCACACAATGAGAAAGAGCGGTTCTTTCGCGCGTGCTTTTGGTTCCAGTACGCTCAGCGGGTGGCGACGTTCTCGTACTCTGGCGCCTTTACGGCACTCGTGAGCGCAGTCGAGGCGCTCATGGGTGATGCTAAGCCTGATGCGTTTTGCAGTTCATGCAAAAGGCCACTCGGGGCAGGGCCGACAAGGCGCTTCATCGATTTTGTCGAACGGCACGCTCCCTCGCCAGCTGTTTCGCAAGCGGATCGACGGCGCCTGTATTCACTCCGTTCGAGCCTCTCTCATGGCGGTTACCTCCTTCACGCAGACAGATACGGCCGGGATGGTGGAATGACCGCGACTGCACTCTCAGACGACGCCAATCACCAAGCACTATGGCAAGCAGTGCGCGTCATACTCGTGAACTGGCTACTCGCAGAGGAGCAAATGCGTGGTCTTAACTGACACACTTGTTGGACCCGCGCAGCACCAACAGAAGCGAGTAGTTCCTCAACGCAGTCAGAGCAGGAGCGCTTCACCGTTGACCGTCGTCGTCCCACGGCAAACGCCGCCGACCACTAGCGGCCGTCCTGCCGAGTGAACGACGGACAGACGAATAGGCTGTGGCCTTTCTGGCACTCCTCCATAACGATGAAGCAGTCGTTCAAAACCCAAGACAATGGAATCGTGAGTTGGGTCTGCTGATTCCGCTCCCAGTACCGCATACACTAGGCTGGCCCCATGAGACGGGCTTGCCTTCGGCGCTTTGGTCGCCGGTTGTCATATCTCAACAGGGCAGTACTTGGAGCGATCAATGGACGTAGGGCGCTTTCGAATGGCCGTGGTCGGACTTCTCATCGTTATGTCGACATCTTTCGCCTCGGCACAGCCACTCTTTGGCACGCTTCTAGCGACTGACAAACCTGAGACAGCACACCAAAAGCTAAAGGCCATGGGCTATTCGGGTTTCTCATTCACTGAGCGTGCAAGCTGTAAGTTCGATGACTCGTGCCTTGGGACCTTTACAGGGCCGAGCGTCAACAAAGGCTTCGTGCGCTTCTCGCCCCTGGGGATCAGATCCGTCCTCCTAGAGACCTCAAGCGCCTCGGAGATGGTGATCACTTTGTCTCGTAAGTACGGCACCCCATCGATCCCGAAGGCGGCATCAGGCAGTTCAATTTCAGCAGTACTAAGAAACCAAGGCGCCCCGACTCATTTTTGGAGTCTCCCCACAGGGGTCGAAATCTCAGTGGGGAAGGATGGCAAGGTCAATTATTTCAGTCCGGAGGCGACGGATAAGTCGGCGGACAAAAATGGCTTGAAGAATTTCTGATTCCGTAGTGGCATCACCGGTATCTCTAGGCTCGGACGGTGAGTTCTTACAGGGCATCGGGTGGAAAGTTGAGGGCGCTGCGGCATGCGTGCACACCATGAAGGACGCAATAGTCTGGGACCTGATGTCAAGGAAGCATCACTCAAGGCCCTTCACCCTGAAACCTCGACAAGTTCATTTCGGGCCCCGGTGCCCGCTCGCTTTAGTGCTACATCGCTCGGAAGATGGTCCGCGTGAATGGTTTGCAGCGCCAATCTGCAGCCAGCTTGCGCCTTTCTGGCGCTCCTTCAATCAGACCGGAGCAGGCTCGGCTCACACAGGCTAGCCATTTCGCCTATGTAAGAACTGAGGGCGGCTTGAACTGACTCAATGGGGGCGTCGCACCTACTTCCCATGATGACCAGAGCAGACCTCTCTGTGCGAGGCGAGATGCAGACATGGTCCCTGAGCCACTCAAGACCGTAGATCGCCAGGGCCTTGAGCAGGATTTGCTCAAGGCACATGATGCGCCCGGCCAACTTCTCCCGGAGCCGCGGGGCCAACTGGGCCACTGCCCTGATCGCGCGCTTGTCCCCCGTGATGATCACCGCCCGTCTGTCTACTATGGCGGCACTCAGAAGAACAGCTTCACCAGGATCGATGTCGGGCACGTCCTGGAGTTCTGCCAGAGGTTCAACGGCATCAAGGCGGCCCGCAAGCGCTGCAAACTGTATCGCCATCTCTGCAGCTTCCTTGTTTGCGAAGACTTTGTCTGGCCTGGCGGAGCCAATCCTTTTCTTTGCACGGAATTCCAGCGAGGTCAGGACTGCGCAGTCCGTTGGCCCCACCTGAAGCAGGCCGGGCAGCACCATTAGCATCTGCCAGTGCGCGAGCTTGGCCGCTGCGTCCACGTCCACCAGAGGCCTCATGCTCAACCCGCAGTGTTTGCGTCAGCTAACCCAGTGATGCTAGCAATCAGATCCTGTAAGTCTTCAGCGACAAGTTCTAGGCTCAGGTGCGTACGCAGCCTCGCCGCCAGAACTTCCTGCGGGTTCATGTCCTCACTGAGGTAATTCAGAGCGCTGGCGGCATCAGCCCAACGCTTAGTCTCAAATGCTGCGCGCAACACAAGGTGGCCTGGCTCGATGCCGAGTGCGCGACCACCTTCCCGTGCGAGAACCGCCAGCTCGACAGGAGACGCGTGTGCGGGCCAACTCCGGATCGCCGCAGCTACCTGAGCGCCGCCCAGAACCTCCAACGCGTACTCGTCGGCTTCCTGCTCCTGGCGATCGCCAACGGTTTCACTGACGTACTCAGAACTATCCTTCAGCGATATATCGACGATGCTCGCGCCAGGGCGAAGATGGCCCTGGGCGATGTGGCCCATCTCGTGACCGAGGATGAAGCTGAGCCACGCGCGCGAGGACCTCTTCTTGGCCAGCACGATTGCAGGTCTATTGGCTACCTGAAGTGCTGCTCCGTCCATTTTTCGGACGCCCACAGGCAGATTGGGCAGGGGAATGACCGGGATGCCGTGATTCCAGCAAACGGCAAGCATTGCATCAAAGCCAAGTACACCATGCTGATCCGCAGCTCGCACCTCCGCTTGGAGCACCTCAAGGGACTGAGGAAGCGGCACGTAGGGCTGGCTCATGCTCGCGCTTACGGCTTGGGCTAGTGAAGATGCCAAGTACGTAGCCGCCGCCAGCTGGGCTTGATCCACGTGCGCCGCGTGCTTGTAAGCCAGCTGTGTGGCGGCGCCTTTGGGTCTGAGCTCGCCCCTCATGAGCGCTGCAACGTCCACGCTCAATCGCCGACTTAAAAGCATGGCAAGTTCTGCCACGCCATCGGCACGCGTTTCCACCTGAGGATCCCACCAGGCAGGCAGCAGCTTTCGAACTTGTGCCCGAGTAAGGCCCAAGCCAGCGATGGTGCGGTAGAGATCTTTGCTGGTGGTGGTCAGGATTCTTCTCCCTTAGGCGGTGCCGTCCGGCGCGAAAGTACTGGACCAACTGCCACGATGATGTCAGCTAACAGCTGCGCGTGAGCGGAGGTGCCGTCCCAGACCTTGGCGAGTGCGGAGTCGAGCACGTGGCGATTATCGGCGGCGGCAGAAGGCGATTCTATGCCAATATTCTGGTTTATTCCCGCAAGATTCAACAGGCGCTCAATTGTGGCTGTGATGGATTTGACCTGGCCGCCAAGGAACTTTGATACGACTGACTGGCTGCAACCGCAGCGCGCTGCAAGGTCTTCCTGACGAACTTTAGAGGTCTGGAGATACTGCTTCAAAGCCACTCTAGCCGCGGCAACCGTCGGGTCTGGAGGCGTTGGCTTTCTTGGCATATATGCCAGTATAATGTCCCCATGAGCGAATTGGCAGTCACCGAAAAGGACATTCGAGACAGCCTGCGCACGCGACTGTCCTCCGCAGCCCTGGCGTCCGGCGCACGCGTATTCGAGGAGCTCACTCTAGAGAACGGAGCCGCGCGTGTGGACTTCGCTGTGGTGGGTGAAAGGCTGCACGCGTTCGAGATCAAGAGCGATCTGGACAACTTCTCGCGGCTGCACAACCAGATTCATGCGTATAACCGTGTGTTCGATAGCATCACGATGGTGACGACGCAATTGCACCTCACCGCCGCGATTCAGATCCTGCCGTCCTGGTGGGGCGTGCAGTGCGTCCGGCGCACTGGTGGCGCGACGTTGGAGGTGCACGAAGTGCGGCCCGCAGCCGTTCATGACCGGCAAGATGCGCGGAGCTTGGCCATGTTCTTGTGGCGGGAAGAGGCGCTACATGCGCTCAGAAACGCAAACAGAAGCGCTCCAACTCGCGCGAATCGTTGGGAACTGGCGGAGGCAATGGCTTCCGCCTTCACGCTTCCTCGATTGCGAGAGGTAGTCTCTCAGGCACTCCTCTCTCGGGTGCCCAAAACGGCGTCAGATGCCTAGAGCTGTCTGTATCAACGCGACGTGGTGGCTAGTTGCATCTCGACGCCAACTGCTCGGGGTCCCGTTCTTGGCGTCTAGGCTGGGATCCTTTGCGGCTTTATCGTAGGACGCGTCTCCGAAGCTGAACGCCGCACCACTGTAGATAGTGTCACTCACCAAGAGCTTGCACAGGTTCTTGAGTTGGTTGGGGCCGCCTCCCTTGAAGCCCTTGGCCTTATACACGCGCCAGAAACCGTCGGCTGTGTATCGCACAGAGACGGATGGATTGACTTGGTCCGCGGGCAGGTCTGGCATCAACGCAGGGTTGCTGACAGTGTAGTCCGCATAGCGAACCGTCGGGAATTCCTTGGACGCCTGCAGCAGCTTCCAGATCTTCCACTCCACTCGCTGAATGTCATGGAAGCCTTGCTTGAGGCCTGCTAAGTTGACCGGGAAGGAACCACCAGCGAGGGTTACGCTCGCGTAGTTGGATCCTGCAGCTTCTACAAGGAAGGGGCGCGTGAGACTCCATCGCGTCGCGGGCACATCATTAACGATAGAGAACTGATCGACTAGCAGGTGTACGAACTTCGGGCTGAAGCCGTACGTTGAGAGTTGGCTGAGTCCTGTTTTAACCATGTCCGCATCCACGAACGGGGTGATGACGCGGAAAATCTGCTCGGGGAACTTAAGGAGTCTGCTGAACTCGGTGGATGGCTCCGCGAGCATCGCCTGCGTGATCACGGGGAGGACGTTAAGCCCGCTCGCGCTGGCAAGCTGTTGACAGATGATTCCCAGCAGACGCGCCTGATTCGGGTAAGCAGGTGCCACATAGCGAGCGTCAATCGCGACAGCGCCACTCCAGCACTTTCCCAACTCGCTTGCCACCTTATTCAAATAGGCCGGCAAAGCAGTCTTCAGGCCAGCACTGTCGGGCGTGGCCAATATTGGTAACAGCTCCATGAGTGGCAGCGTCGCGTCGCGCCTCGCGACGGGCACGTTTCGCAAAGCAATGCGCTCACCCTGCTTCCACTTCAGAATGGGCATGTAAGCCCAGTTCGTCTCGGTCATCTGTCCTCCTTTAGTTAACGACGAAACAAGTGTTTCGATTGATATCTGAGAAAGCCAAAGCACGGAGCCTTCATCGATCAAGAACGGCTGCGCTCAAGCATTCAGAGCACGGTGCTCAGAGGGCTGGCTGAAGTGGGTAGGGCAAGCACAGACAAGTGCGATGGTGAGTATCCGGTTCCTAAACGGCGGCAGTGAGTGCGTTGACTTTGTGGCCACCTAGCGACCGCTTGCCGGACGAACTGCCGAACACCGCATAATGAATTATGTGAGGTTATCGGTTCTGGCCGTGCCCTCTATTTGAGTTCTCATCGGTCCTGCCCAATATAAGTTCACCAAAGCCATCATGATGGCGATACTGAGTTTTTCGACACCGCTGGGATGTGTACCCTCGTACCGGTGATTCAAAGCGCCAACTGGTGAACACCGGCAAATGTTGCTGTCTAATGAAATAGTAATGTGCCTGAGTTTCTGTATGCTCAAATCACGAGCCAGAGAGATCAGTCAGTAGAGAATCCGGCGACTCTTGAGCGCTATGGGCTGCAGCTAGGTAGTCGACAAAGGCCCGCATCTTCGGAGGCATCACTCGTTGAGGCTGCCATAGCACCCAGGCGGTAGGCCCAAAAGTGCCTGTGGGTTTCCACTCGGGTAGCACGGCCGTAAGCCTCTCCGCGACCAAGTCTTCTCTGACGACGAACTCTGGGACTAGCCCCAACCCCATATGCCTAAGAACTAGCTCACGAACTACGTCGCTGCTATTAACGACGACCGGACCCTTTACCTCTACGTCCACACAGTCGCTCCCACGCGAAAACTGCCACGTCGAGCCGTTGCGTCGCCCATTCGCACTAAAGGACATGCACGGTACGCTCAGGAGGTCATTTGGATGATCGACTAGATGCATCCGCATGAAACGAGGAGTGCCGCAGACCACGAAGGGCACATCGTGCAGCGGGCGGCCCGCCAACAAGGGGTTCGGGCTGGCGGTCAAGCGTATCGTGAGGTCGAGGCCCTCCTCGATCAAGTCCACGTATCGGTCTACGAGCAAGAGCTCGACTTCCACGCCAGGGAACTGCTGGATAAACCCGGGGAGCAAGGGGCCAAGCACGTGTCGACCGTAAGTTACGGATGTACTGACACGAAGCCGTCCCGTTGGCTTCTGACCATGTTGAGCGGCAGCGTCGAGAGCGGCGGCAGCCGACCTTGCCATGGCCTGAGCGTGTTCATACAAAGACTCGCCTGCTTGCGTGACTGCCATTCGACGTGTCGTGCGGTGGAGCAGCGTGAGCTCAAGATTCGTCTCCAAGCGACGCACTTGCTTGGTGACCTGGCTCTTCGCAATTCCGAGAGCGACTGCTGCCGCTGTGAATGTTCCATGCTCAACTACTGTCGCGAAAACCAGCAGGTCGGCGATAAGCTGGGACTGTGGAACGTCTGTCTGCATTGTTCTTCAGTGGAAACAGACTTTTAGTCCGGGACTGGATTGTTTCAATCGATTGAACGGAAAAGAATACGTCATCGAGAAGCACATGCGGTAGCCATCTGCAATCGATCAACACGAACCCGTAGCACCAGTAACTTCCGGAGCCTAATGAAATGCCACTTCTTCAACTCAACCTCACCGACGTAAAGCTAACCATCCCACAACGGAATACTGTGCTTGCAGGTCTGACAGAGAGAATGGCATCTATCCTTGGCAAGCGCGCGGATCTCACAGTGGTGAATATCACGCAGTCTGACTCCGGGCAATGGTCGCTTGGGGGCCAGTCTCTCGGAGGTCAAGGATGGTGCGCAAGTCTGACAGTTCACATCACGGCAGGAACGAATACTGCTGAGGAGCAATCCAGCTTCATAGCTTCCGCCTTTGCCCTTTTACAGGAGGTCCTAGGCGCACCTCCCGCTGCACCTGTATACATTATCGTCAACGAAATTGCTGCATGCAGCTGGGGCTACGACGGTCGAACACAGCTTAGCCGTCGCCAGGCTCCAACAATTCCGACAGTCTAAGTGACGTCAAATTGTTCTTCAAAATCGCGAGTCCTTGATAGCTGGCATGACAATCTCTCGCACAAAGCTCGAAGGCGAGAGATTCAACATCGCTTTAACCATCGCCACAACGTCATGGACTGGCACTAACTCTCCATTTCCACGCGACGCGGCTTGGAGACAGGGTATCGATAAATTATCGTCTGTATTGAGGTAACCCAGTTGCAGAACTGTAACGCCAAGACCCTGATTGCGGAAACCTTCACGGAGAGCGCTGGCAATGCCTGTTAGCGCTGTCTTGCTAGCTCCAAACGCTACCTCCGGACGTCCGTTACCGAGAAGCGCCGAGGTGGATCCAGTAATAACAAGGCGCGGATTACTAGAAGCTAACAGTTTGGGGATAAGCCGCTTCAGGATCAAAATAGTTGAAGCGATGTTGACTTCAATAAGCTCTAGGGTCGTTACATCGTTTTGGGATAGAAAACTGTAGTCCTGCCCAAACGCCTCAGGCTCCCAGATACCGACGTTATAGATAAGGGTATCAATGATGTCAGGCGCACCAAGTTCAATCGTCTGAGCCGCCTCTTGCGGATCCGATAGGTTCGCAGAAATCCATCGAATATCCACGCCTTGTTGCGTATCCAAATCTAGGGGTTTCGAGCGCGACACGCCTGTAACACAGTCACCGGAACTGGGAAGCCCTTCAACGAACGCGCGCCCAAGTCCACGGCTCGCTCCAATCACCATCAGCTGCATTTATGCCTTTCTTTGGAACTCCAACATCGCACTTGTATTTGGTGACACTAGCGTCTCGATGATAAGAGAACCGCTGCCTTCATTCACGGGCAGCGTCTTGGTGATGCCGCCTTTTTTATGCTGTTCTGGCCACTTTCTCATCCTCTGATACGTTCGGAACGCAGTTGTACTGACAAGAATTCGACGTGCCATCTTCGATGACTACTACATCTAGACAGCGTGAGACTTCTTTGGCACCCGCCAATCGCAGCACGGAAAGAGCAAAGCGCCCGCATCGGTACGAGATTTTGGCTTCAGCAGTCGCACATGCCATCTCCACGGGAGCGCTTGCCGCAGGAGAGCGGCTGCCCTCGGTCCGAGAGCTCTGTCGTCAACACTCGGTCAGTCTTTCCACAGCTATGCAAGCGATGCGCTGCCTGGAGGACTCGGGCTTGGTTGAGGCTAGGCCGCGATCGGGATTCTTTGTCCTGCAGCGTGCTGCGGTGCAAGTACATGCTCCTGCCTTGGGAGTAGGCGAGCCTCCGGCGAGCAGATCGCCGGGGCTCAGCGCAAGCAGCCGTGCTGAGCTTATGGATCTCGCTAACCGAGAGCACGGCTTCGGGGCGGCGTATGTCGGCAAAGAGCTTCTAGAAACGGCTCGTATCCAGCGCTGCATGCTTAAGGCTGTTCAAGACCACGGATCGACTCTCGCGCGCTTTGAAGCCGGTAGCGGCCATCAAGCCCTCCAGCGGGCCGTGGCTCAACACACGCTGCGTTTTGGCTCCAAGCTAGAGTGGCAATCTATCCACATTACGAGTGGGTGCTTGGAGGCCATCTCGCTGGCCCTTAGAACAGTGACGGTGCCAGGAAGTCGTGTAGCTATTGAAACGCCTACCTTCTTCGGTTTTTCAGAATTACTAGCGCAGATGGGTCGCGTGGCCCTTGAGATTCCTACGCATCCCGTTGAGGGAATCAACCTCGATGCGCTGCAGTACGCCATGGAACAAGGACATGTTTCGGCGGTACTTCTGTCGCCTGCGCTCTCAAACCCGCTCGGCTCATCTATGCCACTGGCCCAGCGCGAACGCTTGGCTGCACTGGCTGCTCGCTACAAGATCGCCGTCATTGAGGATGTTGTCTGGAACGACCTTATCGAGCAGCCGCAGCTACGTACGACCGTTCAAGCACTTGATCGTGAGGGTTGGGTGATGCTCTGCGGAAGCTTCACAAAGACTCTGGCTCCGGGCCTGCGGCTGGGTTGGTTGCATGCTGGGCGCTGGAGCGATGCTGTCGAAGGTCTGCGCAGCCATACTATGAGCCGTCCTACTGAAGTTCTGGAGCTCACCCTTGCGAGGCTGTTGAAGCAAGGCGGGCTTGAGCGTCATCACCTCAAGCTTCGCTCTGTCCTCGAGAGCCGGCGGGCTTACGCCAGAGAAATCATCGCAAGAACTTTTCCCAGAGGCACTCGGGTGAGCGATCCGCCAGGGGGCATGCTCCTGTGGGTCGAAATGCCAGAGGGGTTGGATTCCCATCTGCTGCTGGAACACGCGCTGCCTGAACGACTTAGCTTCATTCCGGGTACGCTGTTTTCCACTAAGCAACGTTACCGCAACTGCCTGCGCTTAGGCCTTGGTGGACGCTGGGGCTGGCAACAGCACGCGGCGCTTGCCAGGTTGGGAGCACTTGCCTGCAAGCTCTCCGGTTGAGCAAGGCAGCCTCGGCACTTCAGTACCAACATCTGCACCTTAGGTGCCTCCATCATGCCTCTTCAGACCCATACGACGCACAGAATCTTCGTTGAAGCGCCTGCCGAGAAAGTCTTCATGTTCTTTACGCCAGCGGGCGAGGAGCTTTGGGTGGAAGGCTGGGGGCCGCGCTATGTGTGTCCAGCTGACGGAGCGACGCAGCAGGGCATGGTCTTCTGCACCGGGCAAGGCACTGGCCTCACGGTTTGGACGATGTTGGAGTTCAACCGCCATACGATGCGATCTCGCTACGTGAGATGCGCACCGGCCACACACACAGGCATTGTGGAAGTGGCGTGCAGCGCGCTTGACGCCTCGCGCACGCAGGTTGAGGTCACCTACACGCTTACCGCTTTAAGCCCGGAGGGCGAGGTCATGCTCCAAGCGTTTGAAGGTCCGGCGTTTGCGTCGATGATCGAAGGGTGGGCGAGAAGCATTTATCTCCACCTACCTAGGCTGCTGGCGGCCACGATTCGCTGAAGGCGCACTCAGCCCGGAAACGAGCTGGAAGTCGTAAACCTTTCCAATTAGTTCGCCGGCTCTGCCGAGCCATGCAAACGGCGAACGATGGCCGAGTACAACGGGCACGCTGTGATGATTGTTTAAGTTCGCCCACTGGTTTCAACACTTCAAACATATCTTTGATCCATTCGCCCGTAGCCAACATGCCGGACACTAGCTTGAGCTCGCAACCTCAACCTCCTTCGAACGAGGCCGGCTTTGCCCGCCGCCGCGGGAAAGTGTACGAAGCCGTTTGGGAATGGATTGACCGCAAGGGACTTGAGTGGTGTGTGGTCTGCGAGCGCTCTGATAGCGTTCGAATAGAGGGCAGAGTTGTCGCAGTTTTGGGTGAGAATCCAATAAAGTTGCGCTACGAGATCACACTAGAGCCCGGATGGGTGTTTCATAACGCAAGCGTCAGCTGCGAGTTGGGCAACTCCCTAAAAACGCTGCATATCCAGCGCACTGTGCAGGGCGTGAGCGTGGCTGGCGAAGAACGGCCAGATCTGACGGGATGCGTCGACATCGACCTCATGACATCGCCTCTTACCAACACGCTGCCGATTCGCCGGCTTCGGTGGAAACCTGAAAGCAGTCACGAAATCTTTGCTGCCTACATTCGAGTGCCTGAGCTCAGCGTCGAACGCGTTACGCAGCGCTACTCGCTACTTGGCGGTGAATCGCTTGAGAGCCAGTGTTTTGAACATCAGCTTCCGGCACAGCCCACCACCCAGTCGGGCTCGTCAAAGGCGTTTGAATATCACAGCGCTGCTAGCGGGTTTCGGACGACACTGCACGTCGACGCTAATGGCCTCGTGTGCCACTACCCACCATACTGGCTTCGTTTACGCTGATCGCTCCACCTCTGACTCTGCTACGGATTCTAGAGAACCGATGAGGTAGGTCTGCAATTTGAAGATGCTGCTAGTGCAACGTACGTCCCAAGCGAAGCCTTTATGCTCTTGCCGGCAGATACGGAATGATGTTCTTCAGCGCGTTAGATACGTACGCCTCCTTCTCACCCACTGGAGCGACGTAGTGCAAAGCTGAGGCAGCAGACTCGGTACCTTCCGTGCGTGCGATGATCCAAGCGGCAAGATAGGGCGAGGCGAAACAGCCGCCAGCGGTGGCGACGTTGCCGCTTGCGTAGAAGGGCTGGTTCAAGACTTCGATGCCTGCTTCTTGTACCCAAGGCTTAGATGTCAAGTCGGTGCACGTCGGCATGCCAGCGACCAACCCTAGCTTTGACAAGATCAAGGTGCCGGAGCACTGTGCTGCGATGAGTTGGCGCTCTGGATCTAACTTGATCCTCGCAAGCAACTCACGTGACGATGCCACTTCCCGTGTCTTGAGTCCGCTTCCGATGATTACGGCATCAGCAGAGGCGGCATCTTCCAAGGAAGACTGTGCCCGAACGGTGACCCCATTCATCGACGTCACCTCTGGCCCCGGGCAGCAAAGGGTGACCCGCCAATCGGCTTTCTTGACGCGATTGAGTACTCCAAGAGCTATGAGTGAATCAAGTTCGTTGAAGCCTTCGAAGGTAATGATTGCGGTATGCATAAACAGTTCGGACTCTAGGCTCAGGTTGCTTGTCGTCTAGTTTGAAGTCATTCGGCGTGGCGTGGATTTCGCGAGCGGTCCTTTGACCTTATGTGGCTGAGTCCGGCTCCAATGTTCGGATCTTGTTCAGCGGGACCCAGCCTGAGGCATTGTCGGACACGCGTACGCACCACGCCCAGCCATTGAGTACACGAGAGGACTCGAGCACCTCGCCAACATCAACCTCAAGCTCGCGGGCCGTGTAACTCTCTAGCGCAACTGCGGCATCCTTGCGGATGAACTCCAGTACCTGCAACGGCACCCAGCCTGCCTCCTGCCCCGTGGCGCTGCACAGGAACCAGTCCTTCCAACCTGGGTCACCCTCAAAGCGCTCTCCCACGGTCAGGTGCGTCCCCGCTTCAAAGGTGATTGGATTTGGATACTCGCTGCGGTGGGGTGCGGCGACGATGAGTCTGGTCATGGTGCAACGCCGGAGTTATTCCGTGGGTGTAGTCGTCACTGTGAGAGTGACAGCATTCAGTGTGACTTGGCTCTAGGTGCCGGCGGGCCAAAGACCCCACTAGTGAGGCCTGTCATGTCGCGAACCGGTCCAACTGCATCTATCGAGAACCGTTTCTTTCGGCCAAGCTGGCAAGCTAACATGTCTTTTCCTGACCCCGGGAAACTTCACTTTCCGTTTAATCAACTCTCTGCGCTCAGGCACCTGCCGCGCCAAGCGCAGCACGCGCTGGCGATCACCGTCCAAGGAGATCTCGCGCAGACCTTTGAGGGCAACTTTCACCCGGGTCTAGACCTTGGCCCGAAACTGGGTATACGCAAAAAAATGATCATGACTCCAGCGCATCGCGTCCACCGGTCGAGCAGCTTCACGGCTGAGCGCGCCTGGGACGCTCTTGACATCGCGGAACTGAACGGAATCACGGTCCGACTTCACTGGACGGACCAGCCGTACAAGTGGCACACCAATCAAGGGCAAGAGGTGTTTGCAGTCATGGACGGACGCGTGGACATGCACGTGCGTGGACCTAAAGGCGTCGATGTAATTGAGCTCGCTGCTGGCGACGTGTTCTATGCTGGCGCGGGCTGCGAGCACGTTGCGCATCCACAAGGCGCAGCCCGAATCCTCGTAGTCGAGACCAAGGGCTCGGTTTAAGCACGAGGACCTAAGCCAGTACGCGTCCGGAAGCTGACTTCGCGCCTCCGGTCCTCGGCGTGCTTTTGGGCTCGATGAGCAACAAGTGAACGTCGCCATTGGCCATTGGCCACTGGACCTTGGTCCACGTTCTTTGGATCGATGAAAAGCTCGACCAAGCTAAGCTTCACCCTGTGCTCTCGTAGGTGAATGGCGAGAGAGCCTTAGAGCACCAAGAAAAAGTCGTCAATGGCGCCACGCCGTGGCAAACGAACTGACCCTTGGCCTTAGCCGAGCAGAGTGCACTAGTGACGAATCGCTGCACTGCTAAAGAGCAGAGGCGCATGGCTGTCCAGCCGAAGGCAGGCTTGAGGCCTGCAAGCTTGCCGTAAAGCCACTTGTTTTCGGGCACGGCTCATACAGGGCTGTTCTTTGACTTCTGTCTTGAGTCCATTGGATATATCTGTGCATTTACCTCGAAGTCTCGGTGGGTGACAGTGGGGCTGCGGTCCATCCCTAGTTTGATGTTCACCTTTTTCCATGCATTTGCCAACTCACTTCGTAGAACAAGGTCCTAAAGAGATTCACCGAATAATCCGGGCCTACCCTTTAGGAATGCTTCTCCGTGTAACGCCGCAAGGCCTAGACGTGGACCACTTTCCTTTTGTCCTTCTACCAGATGAAGGGGCACATGGCGTGCTACTTGCTCATGCCGCGCGGGAGAATCCAAGCTGGCGCACCATTAAAGCCGGCGAGGAGGCGATGGTGGTGTTTCGCGGAGTCCAAGGTTACGTTACCCCGAACTGGTATCCGGGTAAGCATGAGACGCACAGGCGAGTACCAACCTGGAACTACGAGGTGGTACACGCGAGGGGCTCGCTTCAGGTTCTAGAGGACGAGCGTTCAGTCAGGGGCGTTGTATCGCGCCTAACCCGTCAGCATGAGGCGCTACATGCTCAACCATGGAAGATGGGTGACGCTCCGAGTGACTACATCAAGCATGAGCTTGGCCTCGTAGTTGCGCTACGTTTCTCCATAACTGAACTCATCTGTAAGCGTAAGCTGAGCCAACACCATGACGCTAGGGATCGGGAGGGCGCTATTCAAGGTCTTGAGGCTAGCGGTGCGCACGGTTTGGCGCAGGCCATGCGGAGCACGTCTCATCAAAAAAAGTAACAAGGGGACGCGCCAATGCCTAGCGAGCCAAACAGCACACAGGTTGCAGGAGGATGTCTGTGCGGCAGTGTTCGCTTGCAGGCCCTCGGAGAACCACTTCGAGTTGGAATCTGTCACTGCCTTGATTGCCGCAAGCATCACGGAGCGCTGTTCCACGCTTCTGCCATATATCCCGGTGAACGGGTCAGCACGGTAGGTGTTACGGCAAGCTTCCGGGGTCGATTCTTTTGCCCTAAGTGTGGCTCCTCTGTGTATTCATGTAGCGGGAGCGAGATAGAGATCCACCTAGGCTCGCTCGATGAACCCGATCAGTTCAAGCCGACCTATGAACTTTGGACAGTACGGCGGGAAAGGTGGCTGCCGAAGTTTGAGGGCATGATGCAGCTAGCTGCCAACCACGACTTGAGTTGATACATCTTTGCTCCATCAGGCTCTGCGGAGCCATCCAACCCCTCAAGAGCCGCAGGAGCTGCCATGTCCTCTGTAACTTTTCGCCCAGCCAAACAGACCGACTGGGCCGGTATAGAACACCTGCTTTTATCTAATAAGCTGCCGCTTGACGGAGCCAAGGACCACCTCGTAGGTTTTTTTGTGGCACAAGACGAGTCTGGGCTGATCGGCTGCGGGGGCGTCGAGTCTCGAGGCGACACTGCGTTACTTCGATCGGTTGCCGTAATACCTAGCCGCCAAGGAGAGGGCATTGGCCGTCAAATCGTAAGCTTGATACTAACTCAAGCCCAAACGAAGGGCGTTAAAACGATTGGACTGCTGACGACATCAGCTAGACAATGGTTTTTCACTTTCGGTTTTGAGTTAGCTGATCAAAGGCATGCGCCTTCGGCGCTAAAGCGCTCGGCAGAGTTCCAAGGCGCGTGCCCTGTGGGCTCCGACTTCATGATGCTTGACCTTTCGTCCTGGAGATTTTTCAAGTCTGCTGTAAGCAGTGAAAGCTCTGGCTCTCTCAATAAATAGGCTCAGCAGTAAGTCAGTGAACAAGCCTGCCCTAGCGGAAGCCTTTTTGCGCCTAGGCCTCTAGAAGCACTGCGAACAGTACACGTCGAGCATCCTTTAGCCTTGAGTTCAGAGCAACTGCTCGGCAATGGCTGCACCCATTCCTGTGCTCGTTCTCGTCAGGCATGGCACTTGGCCCGCAAGGCGCTCGCTGTCATCATCCGCCTCGCGGGCCAAGCGCCATCCCGGCGTCGGCCCCTCAGCTCAAACGTTAGGCCGCAAGTTTGTAAGCACTGCATACATGAATGACGACGAATACTGGAGCCCGCTGGTTCCCGAACTAACAGTAATGAACCTCGTGAGGTCGCTACTTTTTTATACGTCGGCTGGCTTTGCGGTGCGCTACCAACGCGACGACCCGCCCTTCGCCTATCTTGAGATGGGGAAGGCCCAAATCATGCTGGAGCAGCAGAATCCTGAAGGCTGGAACATCGAACCTCTTGACCGACCGCTGGGGCGTGGGATCAACTTCCAGTTGGAAGTAGTCGATGCAGAATCGACGCTCTCGGCATTGTCCGCTCTAGGTTTTTTTCCTTTCCGCGACCTACAAGACAATTGGTACGCTGTCTCCGGGCGATCAGAAGAGGGTCAACGTGAGTTCCTTGTACAAGACCCCGATGGTTACTTGTGGCGCTTCGCGCAGTACCTGGGCCGGCGTGTTGCGGCCTAACCATTTGCTCAACCGGACCCATTGCGGTATGCGGCAGAAGGCCCAGAATGAAATGGCGGGCCTTCTGCCGCATACCGCAATGGGTCCAATTAGCTCAAACGTTGAGCGGAGCTTTAACAGTTGAGCGATGACCGCTCTTGGCCGGGTGACGACATTGCTTCCTTTGCGCTGACCGGCTGCTCTCGCTGCAAAGTTGACGTTCCCGCTCGGCTTGCTGCAAACCGAGTCCATTCTGGAACAGGTTGGGAATAGTTCTGTGATCGTTCAGCTCCGCCAAGCATCTGGTCTAAATTAAGCCTACGGTTGATCAACGCAAACAAGCAGCCTAGCGGACGGCAACCCATAAACTAAAGGTAGGGTCCGCTGCACGATCGCCCACGCGCATCCACGATCTTCGCCCTGCTTCATCTTCGTGAGTGCATCGACATTCTTGAAGCACTCTCGCAAGACGAACGCGCGCACCCTGACGATATCGACCTCCAGTCCGTACAGAGCCCAGCCAGTTTAGATGTGGCGGCCTGCTTCGCGCTCGAAGCATTGCGTGCGCATCAGCTTGCCCTTCCCTAGGCCGCTCAAGCTCAGCAAACGCGTCACCGCGTGGAGATTAGAAGAGGTGAAACCGTGGATCGCCAAGAAAGCCTAGCGCCTCGATCGCGGAGAGATGCGAGGCCGGCCAAAAGCGTTCTTTAGGTTGCTACGATTGCCTACTCTTGACATATCCAGAAAACCGCGAACATCCCCCTATTGAGGCTCGATCCGAGGAGCCGGATCATGTCAAGATTGGGGTCAATGGCGTGCACCACGGCAACCAGGAAGGCCCTAACCCTGTCGAGTACGAGTCCCTCATGGTCAAAACTTTCTTCGTCGCCGCGGGCAAGATTGCCTTAGCCATGTTCCTCGCCGGAGCTGGGCTTCTCTTGGCCGCGCTGCTGTATGGCTGGGCCACTGCAAAGATGGAGGAGCGAGAGGCGCGGCCCTACGAAGAGCCCAAGACCTGGCATGAAGATCTGTCTGGCCCCATTGGAATGAACGTTGAGACCAATACCAAGCTCATCGAGGGCAAGATGCTTGTGAACGTCATCATGCGAGGCGCACCCGCCTTCATCAATGAACCTCCTTTGATGCGCTCCAATGAGGATCAGAAGTTCATGATTCACTTCCTCGACAAGCATGGCTTCAAACTGTTGTCGCAGGAAGTGCCGTACAGGTCGATGACTAGAACACTGAACCCAGATGGCCTCGCCGGGGGCCTAGCGTTCCAAGGCGACCTAGGCTATGTCGGCATCAAACAATACGCTCGGATCGAGAAGGTCGAAGTGGAATGGACCATCAGGACAACACTTCCTGAAACACCTCCGAAAGCTGTGCCAACTTCAAAAACTCCCGGTGAAGATCATTGTGCGCCTGGGATTTCCCGCCAAGAGAGACTCAAGCGGCTGGCCATGAAGGGGCAACTTAGAGAGACGGGACAGAACAACTACTCCGCCGGTCTCAGTTCGATTCACTTTTGGACTGATGGCTCCGTTCTGTATTGCCAGTGACGGCCGACACACCACGACTGTCGAAGTAGCAATGAATACCCAGAAACTTCGAACTACTGCGTCCGGAGTACTCGCACTAGTTGCCATGACCCCGATCATTTGGGCTGTACTCATAGTATTCGTCCAATGCCTTGGCTGGCTCAAGCATGCAGTTTGGCAGCCAGTTCCTGGCCTTGTGGTCCTCATCACTCCAGAGCAACAGAATGAGCAGTACAGGCTCTTTCAGGGGAGATTCAATGCCCTTGATCTTGTGCCCGGTTTTGGTAGCGGTGAGACGCCAAGCTTGTTTGGGGACAAGCTAGCTGGTGGAGAAATCATCTTTTGGTGGTTCATTGAGCTGCCGTTTGCACTCCATCTAGTCCTAGCGTCGATGCTCATTGGGATGCTTTCGGCATCTGTACAAAACGAGCAATGAGCCCCGCCCTCCCATGTCTAGTGGTAGCCATTGCAGACGGCGAAGCCCTGACGGCGCGCTGCAGCGAGCACGGAGCCTATGAGCAGGTCAAGGTGCGCTTGGCCGAGATCGACGCGCCAGAGAAGTCCCAGCCGTTCGGCAATCGGTCGAGGCAGTCTTTGGCCTCGCTGTGCTTCCAGCAGACTACAACGATCCGTCAAGCCTCAAGGGACAAATACGGGCCTACTGTGGCCCGGGTAGAGTGCCAAGGCACCGACGCCAACCTGCCCCAGGCGGCTGGTGCATAAAGCCACTGCTTGCTGATGAAACAGTGACGCTGGATGGCCCGCATCTCGAGTGAATGGTACGGAGAACCTTTTGTCTCACCGCAGCAATGTCGCAGCAACCCCGTTGGCCGGCGTGTTTGTCACCCGGACGGACAGTACACGAAGTTTTCCACGCCATTGGCACAGCACATACGGCCTCGGCTTGATTGATCGCGGCGCGCAGAGGTCGTTGAGTGGCCGCGGCTCGGTCGAGGCCTGTGCTGGACAGTGCATCACACATAACCCGGGAGAGGTGCACGACGGCACACCCATAGGCGACACGGCACGGTGCTGGCGTATGTTTCACATTGAGTCAACAGCTATGACACGACTTCTCGGCGTGGAATGGCCATCGACGCTTGAGTGGCATGCCCCGGTCATGGACAACGAGTTGATGCGCTCATGCCTTGGGCTCGCATTCGCTGCGCTGGAGACCACGGAATCGACATCGGTCACCTCGAAGCTAGAGTCCCAGATGCGGCTGGAAGAGGTGCTGCTGCTGGCCATAGGCAGAGCGTGCGAACTGACCCGGGCGCCGCAAGCAGATCGGCCCGACAAAGCAAACTTGTCCCTCGTGTTAGAGCGTCTTGCCGACGATATCGAGCACGCACCGACATTGGACGAACTTTCAGCACTTGCAGGGATTAGCCGCTACTCGCTTGTGCGCCAGTTTGGCCGTCGCCATGGGTTGCCGCCTATGGCATGGCTCATGCAGTTACGACTTCAACGTGCCCGTGAGCGCATAGCTGCAGGCTGGACTTTAGCCGAGACGGCCGTGACCTGCGGCTTCAGCGACCAGAGTCACTTGACGCGCCTGTTCACTCGCCAGTTCGGGCACACACCTGGTGCCTGGCGCAAAGCGGCGACATCCATAGGCACTGACGCGCAATAGCCTTCTAGATCGCCGCTGGCAAACGCGACATCCTGCGGGTATGTCGCTATCTAACTCTCCGAAAACTTCCGTAGATGAAATCCGGCGGGACCTTTGGGGCCCAGTGCTTTGCGCGGCCGCGATGGCCACAGTGGGCACATCGGTCGTAGCAAGCAAACTGATTGGTACCCATGTGGAGCCTTTCGCCGCCACCGCCTTGCGTCACCTGCTGGCGTTACCCGTGCTGGCGTTGCTGTGTTGGGTGTTTCGACCAGTCTGGACCCGACCGAGCCGGCGAGATATCTGCATTCTGCTTCTCCAGGCCGCTTCAGGCAGCGTGGGCTACACGGTGCTACTGATTGCTGGTACCTCGCTGACCAGCGCGGCTGATGCCGGCGTCGTGGCCGGGACCTTACCTGCCATGGCAGCGCTGTTTGCATTCCTGGTTCTGGGTGAGCGTCCTAGACTGCTCGCCCTTGTGGGAATTGCATTTGCGAGCGTGGGAGTGCTGCTTCTTTCGACTGGAGGCGGTACAGCCCAAGTCGAGATGCTGCCCCATCGCACCCTCGGCATCGCATTGGTGGCCGCAGCAATTGCTTGCGAGGTCGTCTTTATCCTGGGGCAGCGTCAACTGCGCACACCCATTGAGCCGCTGGTGATGGCGACGCTAATGTCCGCAGGTGGCTTCTTGTTGTCGTTGCCAGCTGCTGTCGCGGTCTGGGCAACGAGCTCCCCATCCGTTTCGGTCACCAGCACGGGCCTGTGGCCAGCGCTGGCTGCTGTCGCTTGGTACGCATGGGTGCCTACGGTCATAGGATTCTGGCTCTGGTATGCGGGCGCACGCCGCGCGACAGCCACTCAGGCCGCAGCATCCACTGCCTGGATGCCTCTGGTCGCAGTAACCGGTGCCGCGGTGGTTCTTGGCGAAGGTCTGACAGCCTCTCAGTTTGTAGCGCTTGCCTTGGTATTGGCGGGAGTGCTGGTGGGCTCCATCAACCGAGGCAAGGCTGAGTGATTTCCCGCAAGCGCACGACCATCCCACCCTTCAAGGGATTGGTTCAAGCGGCAACGATGGTTTCCACGAAGCAACTGAATGAATGCTAGAAAGCTCGGTGGCTATCTGCGCGACTGGATGGCTTGTTTGTCCATGCATCGTGCCGGCAAAAATCGGCTAGCCGTTACCGCATGACTGGGCCGGCTGTTAAGGGAAGACAGAACTCTAGTTGCTGTCGGGAAGTCAAAGGCCTGTGGCGTAGCGCTTCAATCTCTCATCCAACGTGCCGGTGTGCAGCTCAAATAGATGGTTATCAAAGTCGTAAAAGTACAAGGAACTGGCCTCGCCCGAAACGCGCGGTCTTGGTTCCTTCACTTCAACCCCCATCGCGCGGAGCCTCACTTCGAATGAAGCCAGATCTTTCTCCGGTACCTTGAAGGCAAGGTGCTGGTAGGAACGCTCCGAAGGGGGCTCTCCCTCCATGGCGGCTAGCCACACTCCACCAAGCACGAAAAACTTCTCTCGCGAAAGGGAGTAGCTCTTAGCGCTGCTGTCGTAGACCTCGGTTGCTCCGAGTCCATCGCACAAGAACTTGGCCATCAATGCAAGGTCCCGCACGATGAATGTGATGTGGCTAATGCCTTGGACTTGCATATCTCTCCCTTTCTGGTTTCACGCTGTGCATTGAGCTGCAGGTCTTGCCGGAAGCTTCTACAGTAATGGAAGTGGGACACGCCTCGTCAACATGGCGTGCTCAGCCACCTACTTTTTTAGGGCTGTATCGACAGCCGATTTACACCTTCAGTCACCGGGACGACCAGGAAAATCAGGATTCGAAGCGGTCAGTTCGCGGCTTGTGATGCTGCACCCGGGAATCAAGGAAAATGCCTCCTCAAGCCACCGAAGCGCGGTCGTCACGGTGGCAGGTGCGCCCTCATGGAAGGCCTCAATTATTATCAACACCGAATCGCTTAAAGGACCCACCGCAGAAAACCTGGACTGGCGATGGGCCCACCTTCTTGCATGCGCACGGCGACTTCCGTCAACGAAGACCACTTCCGCTTCTGCTGGGTGCTCTATCTCCCCGGAAAAAGTCAGAAACTCCTCATCGCCCCGCGCGCGAGTGACTGAAAGTGGCCACACGATTTGAGCGCAGTCAAAGATGGCGATTGGAGCGGACGCATGCACTGAAACAGCATTGCAAAGATCGACCAGGGAGTTAACTCGTGGCAACTGGCCGTCTTGACGCAGGCGTCGCAGCAAAGCCTCAGCAGCACATCGCACTTGCGTCGGCTGCAACCCCATCTCCGCGTACACCCTCCGCCAAGCCTGTATCTCGGGCCACTGACCCTCCGACAAGGGAGCCTGTCCCTGCAGATGGCCTCCACCGAGCCGTGTCTTAGCTGCTTCTGTGTGTGTGATGACTGCGGCGTCGAAGTCATGCGCGCCCTTCACTCCCTGGACATGCATCACGCCTACACGCAGAGAGGGAAACGCCGACCAGATACCTGGCGTATGGAAAAAATGCATCGTATAGCGCCTGTGAACTGTTGCACACGATTGAACGAGGTCTGCGGCGATCTGTCTTGAACGGAATTGCGCTGCGGGGCGCTCGCTACAGAACTGCCATGTAAAGCACTTGTGGGTCTGGCCGATGCTTGGGAACGTGAGCTTAAAGCGCCCCTCATGTCGCGGTCGCTCCATATGGCGCACATCACGCCGGGATGCGCGCTTGGCTTGGAAGCGCGCATCCCAAAGCTCCGTTGGCGCGTTGCACACCCTAAGCGGGAAGCTGGGTACGCATCAGTCCCCGAGAGACCGAGCTTCAGGATAACATCACCAAAGCCATAAGCGAGGCTACCGAACTGGTTGGCATGCGCAAGCATCCAGAACGGCATCAAGTGAAAAAGCGCTAGAGAGTATATTAGGCATTCTTACGATACTGTATTGATACAGGATCGCATGCGAGATGAAAGGATCGTCATGTTTAAAGGAAGTTGTTGCTGTGGGAAAGTGAAATTTACGGTCGCCAGTCCCCCGACCATGATGGGCACATGCCATTGCAGCAGATGCCGAAAGATAGGGGCCAGTACCTTCGTATTCGTCAAGCGCGACTCTTTCACCTTGCTTTCTGGCGCAGACTCTATCACCACTTTCAAGCCGCAAGCCCCTTATAAATACAGCCGCTGCTTTTGCTCGCACTGCGGCTCTGCCCTAGGCGAAGTGACTTCGAACAGCGAGTCATTTCCCGTCGCAGCCAATTGCTTTGACGACGAATTACCACTTAACAACCAGTTCCACGAATTCGTCCAAGAAAAGCCCAAATGGTACGACATCTGTGATGGCGCCAAACAGTTTCCGGGACACCCTCATCAGTAAAAAAGCGTGGCAACTCCATCACTGGAAAGGCGTTGGAAAGACCTTGCGCTGGCTTCTCAGGGGCTAGGGCCGCAAAAGAGATTTAAGGAGGGTCTTGCGGGTACTCTGGCTGCGGTGGAGCACCTGGGCTATGTGCAGATAGACACGCTATCCGTCGTGGAACGCGCACATCACCACGTTCTCTGGAGCCGAGTGCCAGGCTACTCTAAGCAACACCTGAATGAACTAAACAGCGCAGGAAAAATTTTTGAATACTGGTTCCATGCAGCGTCTTACCTGCCCATGCGCGACTACCGGTTTGCCCTGCCACGCATGCTCTCTTTTCGGCGTGGGGAGAGTTCCTACTTCAAGAACGTTGACAAAACGCTAATGGCAGAAATTCTTGCTCGCGTGCGAGGTGAAGGCGTGCTGAAAACACGGGACCTGAAAGAAAGCACAAGTGGCAAAGGGGCGTGGTGGAACCATGGTTCGGGTCGGCGTGCTCTCGACAAATTGTTCATGCAAGGCGACTTGATGATTCGCGAGCGTAACGGGATAGAAAAGCTTTATGTCCTGCCTGAACAACTGCTGCCCGCAGGCGTGAATCTGCAAGAACCCACTGCCGAGGAAATGGCAGCCTATCTTCTGGATAACGCAATGTCTGCGCATGGCGTTTTTACCTTGGGTCAACTCCTTCATTTGCGCACCGGAAAACTCTTACGGAATGCGATGCGGGAACTACTGCAAGTTCATTTGGAGCAAAGTAAGGTACAGAAATTGGACAACCCGCCCCAGCCAGATACTTATGCCGTTGTTTGCGAGCATAAGGTAGACCGCTATCCGCAAGCAGGCGCTGAGGTGCAACTCCTATCGCCTTTTGACAATGCCGTGATTCACCGTGAACGTTTGATGCAGATATTCAACTTTGAGTACCGACTTGAAAGCTATGTGCCTGCGACTCAGCGCAAGTACGGCTATTTCTGTTTACCCATTCTGTGGCAAGGAGCCTTTGTAGGCCGCATCGATTGCAAGGCGGACCGGGCCGCAGCCCGATTTCATGTACATAACCTTTATCTGGAGCAGGGTTGGGCCCCTGACGCAATTTTTCATCAGCGGCTGCAGGATGCCATCAGCGATTTGGCACGCTTTTGTGGTTGCACATATGTACAACAATAGGTTTTCGCTGGAATTATTTCATGCGCTTTTAGACATTTTTCAAGCCTTGGACATTGAACAATGAATGACCAGGGGTGGCCGAGATCTGCCCGCCCACGCCAGCGGCGTACTGGCTGCTTCCGCTGTCAAGCAGTCAGATGGACAAGAGCCTGCAGTTTGTGCTGGCAATGAACATCTAGATTGGCTCGGCTAACGAAGAATTCCAAGCACCTTCCTCCGCTCGTCCCAGCGCTCGGGAAACGGTACCTAGGTCGGTAGGCTAGTGGCGTTCACGCGTTCCGGCTTACAAGACGCAACCGATCATCCTCAATGGCGAGCCACTGAAGAACCAAAGTGGCGAGATCCTTACCAAGGAGGTCTTCAACGACGGGAGATTCAAGGCGCGCGACCTCTTCGATTGCGCCGCGAATTCATCGACTGCATTGGCCATAGTACGTTACGCCGAAGACGGATCGGTTGCCGATAGCGTCACCTTCACCAAAAATCAGCAACGGGCGAGACCACATGTCCCGCTGTCGATCGGCGAAGCTGTGGCAGAGGGAATTTGCAAGATCTTCTGACCTGCCCGCATCGCGGGCACCTAGTCATTGGGCTATGCGCTGGCCATGGAGGTCGGAGGAATGACCCGCCGGGGATTCCGTCTTTGCGCTTACGGTAACGGTGCTAGGCAGCTCGGGCAAACGCATCCAGACCGACTACCGCGGCGGTCGTCCCGCAGCTCCATGATTTAGCGCGGCCCTCCCGTCTTCTCGTCGCGCGCACCCCATGACAAGGTCGGTTAAGGCCTCCTATGGGGTCCGCGACTGGGGTTGAATCCGAATCTGCGCGTTCATTGGCTGGTCGGCTGTGACCACTCACGCGCAGGTTCACGCTACCCACCGTCAGCCAGTTGGTTGGCCTGCTCCGCCAAGGAAATCGTGCTTGACTCTAAGCGCCAGTATTGAGGCGCTTGGATAGTACCCATGGGCTGGCCATGCTTCACATAAAGGGCACGGGTCAGCGCGTTGAGTGAGTCGTAGGTTTGATCATCCGCAGCCCACCTGAACCGTCCATCCCCAACGAATGTCGCTTCTCGATCCTGCGGGCTCATGTTAGTCAGTGCTTTGAACGCCCCTTGCATCACGACAATCTTGCTGCCCACTTGCAGTTTGCCGCTGCCCTCCAGCAGGGTCACCGATCGTGCTCGCTTGGACTTCGCTTGCTTCTTCGCGCTGTCCAGCTCCTTGGCTCTGGCTTTGACTTGGTACTCCTCGGCCTGCGAAATCGGAATGATCTGATCGAAGTGCAAGGCCCTCTGCCCAGCGAACTCGTATACGCCCATCTCGAAGCACATGATGTACATGCCTACACCGTCTTCCTCCGTAGATCCAAACCGCTCGTTGAGCCATAGAACCGTCGTCGTGATCTCCTTGTTGAACTGACTGGATACCAAGACGATGCGGGGAATCAGCCGCAGCTCAATCTCGTCGAGGCTTGTCTCTCCCAAAAACTTAAGCAGCTCTGCCTGCCAAGACTCCATCTGAAGTGCAGCATCCGTCTTCTTGCGATAGTGATAACCCGCATGTACCAGATCATCGACATCACACACCGACAGCATGGCGGCGTACCGGATGGCTTGCAACTCGGCGTGCGCAGCGTCGTTGTCCCGTTTGAACTCGATCACGTATAGGTTGCGATCGGTGTCGATGGCCAAGATGTCCAGTCGACGCGAACTGTCTTCCCAGCGGCTGAACTCCGTGGCGATGGTCATCAAGCCCGGGAAGAACTTTCCAATGTAGGTGGCCACCAGATCCCGAACGTCGCTCTCGGTGTATCCGGCCTGCTTAATGGACATCTTAGGCACGTCGTGCGCCATCGCAATCAAATTGTTGGGAAGCAGAAAAAATGCCATGACGCTCTCCGTTGGTGTGTGGGTGATCCCAGTCACAGACTTTCGTAGAGGTCTGACCCGTACTCAAGACGCTCGCAAAGGACTTCGAACACCCCGGCACGCAGGGCGTCATGAATCACACTTCCATATCCATGCCCTGCACGCTCCGCTCGCGTCAGGGTATGGATGTATTGGCGGAGTTGCGGCAGCGACATTACGCGGAGCGCTTCTCGCGGGCGCGATGTGACAGCGCTCAGATCCACATCGGGGCTCAGATCGGAGCAGACAAAACCACAGGCGTACGCTCCCTGAACGAACAGCTCGTACTCCGGCATCGTCGTGAACGCCTCCCAGCCCTCTTCGGGCAACTCGACCACAGAGTCAACCTCTGATTGCTCTACGACGGCTTGCACCATGTAGCGGGCCAGGGCGCATAGGTGCCTGGCTTGGAACTCGTTGATGGGTGAGCGTTTGCTCGCCGCCCGACGCACGATCAGGGCGGTTCTAGGGCGATTGCGTCCGCCCCCATCCAATGAACAGTCGCGATCCATGTCAGCTCCCTTTGTCAACCGGCTTTGCCTACTGCTGCATTCTGCAGGATTCGACGCGTCAAGATGCAGAGTTAAATGCAGCGAGGATCGGGTGGTCGTAGGGGCTTTCAAGAAACAGCGCAAGATCGGCTCGGGACACCATCAAGACCGCCTGGCTCTCCCGACCCGTGTCAGCGGGGTTGCCGCCGATGCGCTCGGCAAGGTAGTTGCGCGTGTAGCTCTGGGTGCGTTTGCGGCACCATTCCCGTACCCTAGTTCTTCTCAGGCCAGCGGGTAGCTGCAAAGTTCCAGACCATGACGCCGGTCGGATTCAACAAACTTTTTCTTGCCGACTTGGAGGCTCAGAGCTAGCCTTGAGGTACGGACGTTGATTCCGCTTCGGAGGTTGCTCTCCGACCGCCCGGCGCACAGCTTGGCCTGCACCGCAACCATTCACTTTCCCCAGGAGAAGGCCATGGTTGATGAAGATGCGAGCCCTGTGGGCACAGTTTCCCGGTCCAGTCTCAAGAGACTCCCGTCGTTCCGACATCCCTTACTGAGGATTGCTGCGAACTTGGGTTCTACGCCCAAGACCTACAAGGACTTCCACCGCTTAGTTCGGCGGGCTTTGGCGGAAACGCCTGGCAGCGAACTACACGTGCAGCTATCGGTCGAAGTTCTAAAGAAGCTTGAGAAGCTTGATCTTGATAGCCACGTCGCAGCCCAGTTCACGCAAGAGTGGCTTTCAGCGAGCGAGCGCGACATTCGCAGCCCTCAGCTGATTGAAGCGCTCGTCATGAGCGAGCTTGCAGTCAGGGAGCTCGAACTTGAAGTCAAAGCTTGGAAGCCATCCGTAGGCTTGACTGGTGTTCAAAGCCTCCCGTTTCTGCGGCCGCAGCCGCCAGACTTTGGTGGCGTTGGTCGTAGAGCCAAACTTCCTGAAGACGCAGCTGAGCTCTTGCTGAAGTGCGTAAAGCTTGCTCAGGAGGCCGATCTTCGAGGTTCTCTTGGCAAGTGGAATGCCGAAGACTGCAAGGCCTCGATTAGAGCCATCGCCATCTTGGCATGCAATGAGGCTGGAGGCTTCAAGGTCCGTACAGAGCTTGACCGCACCAATTTCTTCCGAAGTGTTGGCGTGGGCCTATGGCACCGCTTGGCGGAACGGCTTCGCGCGGTTGACCCATGCGATGAAGCCAGGGCTTATGCGGATGGGAGCCTGCTACGAGCAATCGCGCTTCACGTACAGGGCGTCGAGTACTTCTTAAACAAGGAGAACGCAGGGAAATCTGGCGAAGATGGCTCCTACACTTCCACTTCAAACGAAGGGCTGCTTCAACTTCGGATCATCAAGGGAGAGATCGCCGAACCCACTCACCGCGAAGACAAGGAAGTCGTCCGACAGTACGAGGTCCTATGCCAACCGGTACCGGTTGCAAAAATGCCTCCGGCAGAGCAGGTCAACAAAGTCCTTCGTCAACTGAATGATGAGTTTCCTTGGGCCAGCGCGGTCGTTGATGAGTTGTCTGCAATGCTCCAGACGAGGAGCCTCTTCGGTGTTCAAGCGCTTCATCTGAGCCCAGTTCTTCTAGTGGGTGCGCCAGGATGCGGAAAAACTCGATTGGCGCGACGGCTGTCGGAACTGCTTGCGCTTCCCTTCATGCCCATCGCCCTGGGCGGCCTAAACGACAGCAAGCCATTTATTGGCACATCAAGGGGCTGGGCTTCAGGTGAACCGTCCCCGCTGCTGAACACCATGCTCCGACACCGAAGCGCAAGTGCCTTGGTTCTCCTCGACGAACTTGATAAGTGCACTAACCAGTCATTCAACAGTCCGGCCATCCCATCTGTCTTGTTAGGCCTGCTTGAGCCGGAGTCAGCCCAGAGATGGCGCGACAACTTCTTGCAGACGGAATGTGATCTCAGTCGACTGATCTTCTGGGCGACCGCTAACAGCCTAGAGCCGGTATCGCGGCCCCTGCTTTCGCGATTCACTGTAATTCACATGCCGCCTCCCCAGGACTCGGATAAGCATGTTCTTGTCAATGGGATCTTGGCAGATATCGAGAAGGAGTGGGCTTTGCCGTCAGGGGTGCTTCCAAAGCCTCCGAAGCACATCTACTCAGGAGTTCCGCTAAACGCCAGAGAGCTGCGCCGCCTCATTCTTCATTTTCTAAGAGAGTGGGGTAGAGATCACCTGACCTCAGACAAGCTGCATTAGGGAATGCTTGAGGTTCGACAAGCCCCGGACTAGCCTCCGCTTTCGTGCTTGCGCGTTTTCGGTGCAATCTGCCGGTCTGGCCTGTGGGGGACCAAGTCGAACCGATCACGTGCCAGCTGATCTTCGCTTTTGCTTCGCCAAGTCATGGTCGACGGCCCTTCTCAGCCACGCTGGCAGGAGACCGTATCGTCCATTGAAGTTCGTACGACTGAACCCATGCTTCTTCGCTGCGGCCTGAAGTCCGTTCGGAAAGTCTTGCAGCCAATCAAGAGCGCTTGTAATGGCTGCACGCCTGTCTTCGATCGGCATCAGTTCGACCATGTGCTCCTTGTGAATCCGGTCGCTTTTGTTCAGTCGGATCACCAGCTGGCACAACTCATGAAGTCCTCGAAGAAGAACTTCATCGCTTGTAGCGCTATCCACCGCAGCACCTAGACAGGATCGCAGGGCAATTAGCGTGTTCTGAGGAGCCTGCGCAGCACCGTATCCCGGCGAGGAGGAAAGGCGGAGGTCGAATCCGCATGCCCAACAGTGAGCATGAGAAGTATGACTCGCATGAAGGGTACGAGCTACTCCATAGCCTGTGGGCCAAATCGCTCGCTTACAGTTTGGACAGGCGTCAAGTAGCCACTGGCTATGTAGGGGACAGGCAACCACGTAGCCAAGGCGCCATTCAAGGCGGATGTAGGGTATCTCGTCATTTTCCAAGCATGCAGGGCACACTCCCGATCCCCACACCCCCGTCTTCTGGGTGCGACATGGGATCACCCATATTGGATGACGATCCCGGCCTGCAGGTACCAGCTTGGCCCCTCGTAAAGTCAGGCCCTGAATACTGGCTTGATTGGTTAGGGACAAAGCCTCCAGCCAGGTTGCCTCGGCCTCACTGATCTGGAGATCTGGGTCAGTACGCCTCGTTCGTTCGTCCTTGACGGGATAGAGGCGATATCCATTCGCCCACCCCAAGCGTTGCCGCCATGAAGATAAAGACTCGCCGGGAAGCGGTGGAGGCCTCACTAGGAAGCGCGTGGCCCCAAGCATGCTTCAGCACCTAAGAGGCTTCCAACCATGCTGTGAGGTCTGCCGCGGATACGAAAACGTCGCCGAGGAAGATGGCGTTACTCCGCACGACTTGAGCCTCTAATCGGCCGGAGAGAAGGTCCTCTAGCAACTGCGGGAGCTTCGCCGGAGCTCGCTTGCGGCATAAAGCAATAGCGCCAGCAAACTCCAGCAATTCTCCTGTCGTCTTTCTTTTGCGCACCGCCACGTGAGTCAATCTCCTGATCAGGCTGGCCAAGTCGCTGACGTGAACCCGAAACACGTACTCAGCGCGACCTAGCCGAAAGACACGGAAGGCGCCGACTCTTCCCAAAGCTCGGATGGTGAGAATATCTGTTTGCGCGAACTCAGAGGCCTCCTTGATGGTCATCGTGCTGCTCAGCAAGGCGAGTAGTCCTTGGAACTCGCCTCGCGGGACGAGAACAGCGTTGGGAAACTGAGAGAGTCGCTTGTTGGTCATTGCTCCCTTGAGCAGTCCAGAGGACACCAGATAGTCAATCGCAGTTGGATGAAGCCTGGTCGCTCGCATGATGAAGCGCTTAGAGACATGCTCTCGATTAGCGCTGGTGGGCAATCGGCTTTTCCCCAGCGTACGTGCCTGTACGCGGTCGCGGCGGATCTGTTTCCAGACAAGCGCGACCTCTGAGTCTTCAAGTACCCCGGCATCTTCGGAGCGAACGCCCGCTGCCTGGAGCGCCACAAGGCGCTCGAACAGAGAGGTTTTCCGATCCCCAAAGACTCGCTCAAGAGCGGGCATGTCCTCACTCGACAGGTACTTGTACCGAGGCACTCTTCCAGGCCCATTTTTGGATGGCGCCAACCTGCATAGCCGATGGAGAGCTCCGGCACAGGAGTTGTCCTTGGGGTGAAGCGTGTCAAACACCGCGCGATGCTCGTGGAGAAGCTCACTGCAGCCCATGAGCTCATACATCTCATGCACCCATGGCGGAGCCCACCGACTTGGCCAAGAGCCTAGCGCGCGCCCGCACTTGCAGCTTGCCAGGCTCGGTCGGCCGTATTTCAAGGGCCTTGCACAACTGGGACACCTGTCATTCAGGATGACGTTGTGTATGTTGCACAGAAGGACCGAAGGGCTGTCCCAAGCAGCGCGTATATACGGCGTTTGGTCTGTGCGAAGGCACTCTGGACAGACCCTACTGCGCATCTTGAAGTAGCCGCGATACCCTGCTTGAAGCTCACCCCCGAACTCCTCAGTGGAACTGAAAAGGCGCTCAAGAATGGAGGCAGGCGGTGCCCTGAAGAGGCGATCAGGGGTCAGGTCAAGCATCGTCGCCAAGATGGTGATACCGCCGATGGCGTTCTCGTTGGCCAATCGGAGAAGATATCCAAACCATGACTCTGCATCGCAGGCAATGGGGCGGTAACGTAGCTTAGGCCCACTCATGAAATGGCTCGTCAGGCTTGTCCAAGCTGCGCAGGTCCTTCCTGTCAACCAGAAACGGGTTGGCCTTTGTGTATGCGCCACCAAACACCCAGTTGAACGCTCGCGCAAGGTGGCGTTTGTCAATCGACTCCACCCCGTCGGTCATTGCTTCTGTGACCGCCCGGTCTAGGAGGTCCAACAAGAACTGGAAGATCCCGTTCGATGCCCTTGCGAGGCGAAGGAGCATCTCCGAGGAGGTCAGGTCGGAGCGGTCAGCGACCGGCAGCCACTTCTCGAGCTCGTGCACTAGCTTCTTGAACTGCTGCATCTGTTGCTCCCCTGTCATGTCAAAGTAGGGAAGCTGGTGCCTAAACGGAATCCGCTTACGCAGCTGGATGTTGTCCTGCAGGATCTGTATCGACTCCGGGGTACCTAACAGAACAATCGTCACGCTCAAAAGGTCTAGCAGATCCCTTAGAGCCACGGCGGTCTCCCTGGCCCCATTCCTAGACCTTCCTCGCAGCAGATCCTGGACATCGTCAATGATGATGACTCTCAGCCTGGTGGGGCGTGAGATTTTCGAGATCTGATAGATAAGCTCGGAGTAGTTTCTGCTGCGTGGTGTGGCAGCGCCCATGGCAGCAAGGACTTGAAGCGCCACTTGCTTGCGCGTTGACACTTCGGGGCACTTCACGACGATCACCGGAATGTGGTCAGCGTCGGGCGTTGGCTCTGATGGCATCGCGGACACGACGTCTCGCATGTATGAGGCAAGTCTTGTTTTTCCCGAACCTGTTTCCCCATACACAAAGAGTCCCGTAGAAGCACCAGTCCGTCCGGTAAGCTTGATTCGGTCGGACATTGCGTCAAGTGCTTCGCGGATTTTGGGGTGGGGAATGAACATTTCCCGCCGCCAAACGTCTCGCTCTTCTCGACTTGCGCCTCGCCACCTTGCTTTGTCCGGAGGTGCCGGGTTGCCGGTGATCATCGGACCTCCCATTCAAGATCACTTATGTCAATGCTGTCGAGCTGCGCCAGCTGGTACTCAGCATCCGTCATCAGGATCTTCGGTTCAGCAGATTCTTGAGGAACGTATGCAGCTGCTCCTGTGGGTGGTAGGACCGACATCGGCTGAACATCGATTCGGTGAGCCCTTTGGCGGACTCGAAGCTTCGTGTTCCTCTTCATGGACTCCACCATTTCGGCCAGCTGGTTGCGCGCCCCCACGCAGTCTTCGATGCTTGGATTTCTCAGGCCCCGCTCGCGCGCGAGCTTTAGGATCTGCTGCTGCTGTTTCACGCTGAGGAAGGACGTGTAGCGCTCATCCTCAAGGCAAGGTACGAAAAACATGGCCTTCGTGCCGGGATCCTCCACGGCGATGCGGCCAAGGTCATCCGGGTCGAGAAATACTTTTACCAGCGCGTTTCTGCCGATTCGCCGACGCAGCCTTTCAAGCTGGTCGCTGTTGTAGCGGAGCTGCAGGATAAGGAGTCCGCCGCTTTCTCGGAGTCGGGCCTCTTTTGGGATCATGCGCAGGATCTGAAGGTCAGTGTGGGTGATGTTCATCACCGGCGGCGCTGGATTTGGGGACTGTGCTCGGCGCTGTAGCGGTGTGAGTCCGTCACTGCCCGGCTCGTTAAGGTAGACCTCTACGATCCAATGCGCGATATGCCGCCTGAACTGTGACGCCGTAAGGATGGCTTGGTGCATGCCGTTCTTGACGGAGTCGTTTCGCACCTCGCCGCTTGACCACCCCGGCAGCCTCGGCAGGCATTTCGTCTTGAGGATGTGGTTGAAGTGCTCGACGCAGGTTTTTTCAGTGGGCGTGTATGGTTTGGCCCAACTCATGGGCATGTTCAGCTTCACCTGCAGCGCTAACAGCTGATCGGCATGGTTCTGTGGCGGGTTGTCCATTACGTAGTTAGCAGCCCTGCCATAGGGGTATTTCCTTGCGCTCAGACGTCACGATGTGTTCGAGGACCACGTTCGTGCTGGTCAAGTGCCAAATCCGGAAGACGTCCCCACCAGCTCGCAGAACCTGCCCAAGGTTGAAAGTAACTGGCGTAATCGCTTGGGGCAGCAGGCGCATGGAAGTACGTTGTTTCATTAAGCGGTTCCTTCAGGGGCCCCTGGATGTAGTTATGTGACCAGGCAAACATCAAGTCATCCCATGTGGCTCCTGAGCTGCTCAGCAGCTCCGCGAGTCGGGTCCGTTTACTTCGTACTTGCGAGTTGAGTCGCTCTAGGACAGGCTCTCTCGCTTGCATGCGCGAGCAACGCTCTATATCCAGCAGGTTGTTCCGCGCGCTTGGGCCTAATGCCGCATAAGCGTGTTGGGAATCCTTGTCGGTCCACAAAACCGCGCTTAAGCCAAGCGCGATCAGCTCGCGCTCCCGGTCGCGAAAACTCGTTAGGTATTCGGCGGTTAGGTATTTCGCGGACTTGACTTCGACAACGACCAGATCACCCGTGTACAGCTCCACCAGCAGGTCGGGGTAGCCTTGACTCCCGCCATAGTCGTCTAAGCTGAAGGGTTGAAACTTGTAGCGCTGGACTAAGCCAACGCGGAAAAAGTGGTTGAGCAGCAGCGCTGCTGTCATCTCGTTGCCGCCCTCACACATATGGTCGGCGCCACGAGGGTCTTGAATGACGCTGCGGTGGGTATGCCGTGATCGGCCTGTTACCCGGCGGGCGGGTGGGCCATCGAATATGGCATTCCGCCACTCCTTGTCCGCAGCTAAGCGCGGTCTCGTGAGTTCGCGGTGCATTGCGACTCCTTTTCACGGGTGCTGGTCCCGTTCACTTTCAACAAAAAAGGAGTTGCCCTGCACCGGATAGTGCATTTAAACTGGCATCGCGAACCGCCAGTGGGTAACTCCTACTGAGGCAAATCTGGGGTTGCAGCCCGTAGATTTGTGGTCAATAAAGCGCCTCCTTCTCGGGAGGCGCTTTTCTTTCTGTCCACGCTAGATGCGTGAACTGTGGTGCCAGCGCCCTAAAGCGCGCGCTGGTGCATCAGGGCTTTAAGCCCAAGTCTTGCGCGATGCGCAGACTGTCGCCGCGCAAGCACTTGCGCGCACCAGAGATCACTGCGTACACAAGCTTTGGTTCATACCCCCGGACCTTGGCCCAGTCCGTGACCGGAATCCCATACCTCGCCCTAAACGCCTGTGTACTTAGCGCGCCTGCATCGCGAGAGCTTTGCTTGAGGCTGTGCACGGGGGGTGGGAAGAAGTGAGGTGCAACGATGACTGGACTCCAAATATACAGCAGCTATAACAAGAAGGTCAAACATCTACTTTCTGTTATTTGCGAAGATATCCTGGCGCAAAATTAGTTTGGCTCGTGCCCCAGCACGCATGCAGCGACCCGGCCCTTGAAGGGTGTCGGGTGGCAGAGGATGGCTTCCGGATAAGCAAGACCGTGCGCCCGCCTGACCGCGAATGAGAAATGGAGGACAGCTCTGTCCTGCATCACTTGGACCTCCGCAGTCGCTACGATGAACCGAACAAGTGGGAGGAAGACACGGATGCAAATCACCGACAACGGAGAAAGCGGCTCAGTCGCGCAGTACTGGGACTTTGAGAATCTCCACGCTGGTCTCATGGAGGCCAAGTACGGAGAAGGTGCCTATGCCAAGCAACACAACCGCTTCAAGGTTCAGGAGCCGTTGATCGATGTCCAAGCTTTAGTCGAGCTCAGTGCTTCATTCGGTCCAGTCGCCATCAACCGCGCGTACGGCAACTGGCAGTACTTGGGCCGGTACCGTGATGCACTGCTTCAGGGATCGGTCGAGCTGATCCAACTTTTCCCGCCTGGAGCTTCCGCCAAGAACGGCGCCGACATCAAGCTGTGCCTCGCCGCCACGGAAGATCTCAGCCGTTTCTCCCACATCAAGACTGTCATCGTCGTGGGCGGGGACAGCGACTACATGCCTGTCGCGCAGAAGATCAAGGCCGCTGGACGTACCCTGATCGGCATAGGCAACCGCAAGAACACCAACAAGCATTGGGCCAAAAGCTGCCACGAGTTTCGCTTTTATGACACCCTTGTAGCGCCGGAGGTCGTGCCAGACAAGATGACGACAGATCTTCAGGAGGCTGTGCCGGCCCTGCCAACAGATCCTGCCGCAGAGTTGCTTCGTCGTGCCATTCACTTGCTCTCGGAATCGAAAGGGGAGCCGTGGGTAAACAAGGCCAACGTGCTGCCTATGATCAAGCGCTTGGACTCCACCTTCGACCCGAAGGACCACGGCTACGCCGGGTTTGGCGAAATGCTCAAGGCGTTGGATGCAGTTGTGGAGGTGCGCAAGGGTGAGGACGATCACCAACTTCGCTTGCGGCGATAGCTAGGATTTGCATTTCGAGCGCATACACGTACGATCCGTCGATGCAAAACCTCGCACAGACACTCAAGCAAGAGATCGCCCGCATCGTTCGCAAGGAGTTGCGGAAGGATGTCACAGCGCTAAGGAAGGCGGCTTCTGGATATAGGTCTGAGATTGCTGCCCTCAAGCGCGCGATGAAAGATCTGCAGGTGCAGTTGCGCGCCACTCAGAGAGGATTCGCTCGGAGTGCGCCCCCCCAATCGCAAGAAGGTGCGGCACCGCGTGCAGGCCGAAAGGCGTCCTTTAGCGCTGAACGCCTAAAGGAGAAACGACTTGCACTCGGTCTGAGTCAGGCGCAGATGGCAGCGCTCCTCGAGATTTCCTCTGTCAGTCAATGGAAATGGGAGTCAGGCCAAGTAACGCCTCGCGCCGCAAAGCTTGCTCGCTACTTCGAGGTTATGGCGATGGGTAAGCGTGAGGTTGCCAAGGTGCTTGAAGCGTCCTAGCGGACCTAAGGTCGCAGGCGCAGTGCAAAAGATGCCATGAGCGTCTGGCTAGCCGACAGCCTCGATGCATAGTCCCTAAAGGCCTGGGATCCCGAAGCAAAGACGGCTGGAGTGCGATAAAGCATCCTGTAGCGCTTCGTGGCTGTCTGCAGCCATGCGAGTTGACCTACGGCTAGATGCCCAGGGAGTCGTCACGATTCAGTAGGGGCCAAGGCCAGTCGTGGTGAGCGGAGCTGATGTTCCGCGTCGCGGCTACCATGGGAAGTATGGATTCCCGGACCTTGGCTTTCTACACCGAGCACGCAGCCGAGATTGCCAGACGGTACGAGTTTGTGGCCAGTCCGGTCGAACGGTACTTCTCCCAGGCATTCACGCCGGGCGCGCGGGTGCTCGATGTGGGTTGCGGGTCTGGGCGGGATGCGGCGCGTCTGCTCGCCCTTGGCTACGACGCCTACGGCATCGAACCGGTGGGGGCATTGCGCCAGGCCGCGGTGGCTGTCCATCCGGAGCTGGCGGAGCGCATCGGCGAGGGTGGTCTGCCGCGCCCAGGAGACGCCTTCGGCGGTGAGTTCGACGGCATCCTGTGCAGCGCCGTTCTGATGCATGTCCCCGACACGGATCTGCTCGACGCCGCAATGGCAATCCGCCGGCTGCTCAAGCCCGGAGGCAGGCTGCTGCTCTCCATTCCGGCGTCGCGGGGTGATCTGTTGTCGGGCGACCGGGATGCGAATGGGCGCCTCTTCGCCCAGTATTCGGCAGACGAAGTTTCACTGTTGCTGGAGCGACTGGGCTTCGTGCTCATCTCGCGCTGGGAGAGCGACGACGTGCTGGGGCGATCTGGCACGAGCTGGACCACGCTGCTGCTGGAGCGCCGCTCGGGCGAGCAGCTGCGGCCGATCGACCAGATCGAGAGCATCCTCAATCGGGACCGCAAGGAAGCCACCTACAAGCTCGCCCTCATCCGGGCATTGGCCGAGATCGCGACCCAGGAAGCGCGATGCGCAGTCTGGTCGGGGGTCGGTACGGTCGGCGTCCCGATCCAGCGCATCGCCGAGCGCTGGCTGCTCTACTACTGGCCCGTTCTTGCCCATCCCGACAAGATCCCCCAGTCCCGGGCGGAGGCCGCTGGAGGCAAGCCGCTCAAGTTCCGCAGTGCGCTGTCGGCGCTGATGGAGCCCTTTGCGCAAAAGGGTGCGCACGCCGGGTTGACGGCCTGGCACCTGGCCCGGACGTCAGATCAGCTGGATGCCGCGTCCCGTTCCCGCCTTCAGGCTGCGCTCCGTTCCATTGCAGAGACCATTCGCTCCGGCCCGGTCTCATTCTCCGGCAGCGGGCTGGGTGTCGGTCCGGTGTTTGGCTACGACAAGACAACCAAGCTGGTCCTCATGCCCACCGAGCTCTGGCGCGAATTCAGCCTGCTGGGGCACTGGATTGCGGATGCCGTCGTGGTGCGCTGGGCGGCCCTTACCCAGCAGATCGCTCGCCGGCAAGACCTGGATGCTGGTGATGTCCTGCCGCTGCTGCTGGCCAGACCGGAGGCCACCCGATCGGTCCAGCTGGCTCGAGCGGCCTACCTCGATGCCGGCGTGTCGTCGTGCACCTGGTCCTGTCGACCGCTCAAGGGCACGTTGGCGGTGGACCATGCCATTCCGTTCGCCCTCTGGGGCAACAACGACCTATGGAACCTGGTGCCGGCAGACCGCAAGGTCAATCTGTCCAAGTCGGACAAGCTGCCGGCCTCCGAACTGCTTGAAGAGAGCAAGCACCGGATCGTCGCGGCCTGGGATGTTTTGCGAGACCGGTTGCCCGAGGCGTTCGGTCGGCAGGCACAAGTCCTGGCTGGAGAACCGCTGCCCAAGACGGGCGCGTGGGCTGACAAGCTGTTCTCCCGGTTCCGCGAGGCGGTCGAGTTCACGGCGCTCCAGCGGGGTGTGGAGCGCTGGTCTGTGAGCGGCTCCAGGTGATGCATTTTTTAGATGCGGGCAGCTCACCTGAAGAACACCTGCGGCTCTCACAGCTGGGCAGGTTTGGTCTGCTGTAGGCTGATTGCGGTCAGTCAAACTGGGCGAACCGGTGTCAGCTTACCTGCCACCATCAGGCTCACCACCGACTTCATTTTCTGGCCTTTGCCACTTCTTCAGCCACTAGTGCGGCCAGTTGGTCAGGTCCGAAGCTCGGCAGACTGCGGCCATTGACGAAGAAGGTGGGCGTCTTGGTGACCTGGAGCGCGGTGAGGTCCTCGATGTCCTGCCTGAGAGCCGCATCTACCTCCGCGCGCTTTGCATCGGCGCGCGCCAGCGCCAGGTCAAGACCAACTTCCACCGCCGCGCTCCACGCCAGTTCTGGACGGGGTTGGCCGTGGTCAGCCCAGATGGGTTGGGCTTTGAGCACCGCCTCCATCACCTCGACGTACTTGCTCTGGCGCCGGGACGCCTCCAGCAACTTGACCACCTGGTCAGACCCTTGATGGAACGGCGCGTAGCGGATCACGAGCTTTACCTCGTTGGGGTACCGGACCATCAGGTCCTTGACGATGGGGTAGAAGGCCCGACAGGTTTCGCACGCGGGGTCGAAGAACTCGACGATGGTCACCGGTGCTGACTGCGGACCAATGACCGGTGAGTGCATGCGCACCAGCCGGCTTTGCTCGGCCTTCACCTGCTCGTCCTGGGCGTTCTGCACGCGCTTTTGGTACGCATTCATGCCGAGGAAGAAGAACAAGGCAACGATGGCCACCAGGCCAATGACAGTGAATTTCTTGGTGTTCATGGACGGTTCTTTCTCATATAGACAGACAGCAGCAGAACGATGGCGCTGAAGGCCAGTAGGGACAGCCAGGGAATCTGGATGCCGCCGAAGATGGCCAGACTTTGTTCGCTGCACGAGGGACCAGCGCCACAAGGCACCCACCACTGGGGCACCCATCCGGCCACCAGTGCGGTGTGGTAGCCCGCCAGAGCGGCGCCACCCGCCGCCAGCGGCAGCGCATAGATTGCTCCACGCCGGTCCTCGGCGAATGCAGCCATGCCCAGTATTAGCGCCAGCGGGAACATGAAGATGCGCTGGTACCAGCACAGCAGGCAGGGCGTCATGCCCATGACCTCTCCGATGAACAGCGCCCCTAGAGTGGCCACTAGGGCCACACCCCAGGCGCCCATGAGCCAGATCCAGCCCTGCTTCACGAAGCGCCCCCACTGGTGGCGGTGGGGTCGGACTGGCGAGGGGGTGCCTTCATCGACACCACGCACCACACCAGCATCGAGCAAACGATGAAGACATCGGCCAGGTTGAACGCAGGCCAATGGATGCCGCGCCAGTGAAAGTCGAGAAAGTCCACCACGGCACCGGTCTGGACGCGGTCAATTAGGTTGCCACCACCGCCTCCGGCCACAAAGGCGCCGACCCAACGGTCGATCGGCTCGGCCTGACGACTCAGGCACACCAGCGAGACAGCCCCCACCACCAGCACCGACACGGCGATGAAGAACCAACGCTGCCAGCCGCCCGCGTCTGCCAGCAGCGAGAAGGCGGCACCGGTGTTGAGCACATGCACGAAGTTGAGCCAGGCGGTCACCTGAACGACCTCTCCGAGGTCGAGCGCGGTCGAGAAGGCGGATTTGGTGAGCTGATCGATCAGCAAGAGGGTTGCGACGGCGGCGAGCCATGTCCATCGCGGGTGTCGCTGGGTCCAGCGAGTCGTCATTTGACAATCCTTCCAAAACGATCCGGGAGGGTCACGGCGGGCCGCCGTGACCGAGTAGGGCCTGGGGATCGGGGGAAGGCGTCTGCCGTTCAGTTCATCAGGCGGCTGATGAACGCCCCGAACCCATCGGGGCGGGCCACTTGGGCCGGTACGGCCGCTCGTGCCACATCGCAAAGGGATGCCGGGCCAAGGGCTCGCGCAAACCCAGGCCGTCGCGATCGAACCCGTGCCATGCCATGACCGACACGGCCGCGGCGCAGTTGGCGTGGCAGGTGCTGCAGTCCAGGTCAACGACAGAAGCCGCGTCGGCCTCCGCACCGATAGCGTCGAGCGCCAGCGCGTGATGGGGTGGGTGGTGCGGCGCATGGGACGCCTCAAACGCGGCTGGCTGCTCCAAGCCGTCGGCCGCCGCCCCGGCAGAGAACGGCAGGCTCAGCAGCATGAGCATCAACAGGGTCAGCAGGAGGCGCATCGCGTGAATTTTAGGGCGGTGGTTCAATCCCGACCCGGCGAGCCGGTTCCTGTCGTCCATACCGAAGGCCTTGGCGGGCCAGCAGGCGCCATCGGCGCTGGCGATGCCGGTAGAACACCTGCGCGAAAAGCCAGACCGGCAACGTGAACAAACCCGCCTCGACGATCACCACGTCGCGGTACCGGGTTCGCCCGGCAACGGTGGTGATGGAGATGGTGTGGTCCCACCGTTTCACCAGGGCACTGTGCCCGTTGTCGCGCAGCAGGAAGCCGTCTGTAGATTCGGGGTGCGAGATGACGATGGCCTGCTGGCCGAAGGGCAGCCAGCCAAAAAGTCGCACGTTCACCCAGTAGGTGCCGTCGGTCCACCGGTCTGGCCACACGGGAGGATCGATCGGGGTGAAGTGAACCAGGGGCCAGGCCACGAACCTAAGCAGGCGGGTCGTCCCGACATGGGCGATCGCGTCGTCCACCGAGCCATCGAGATCGATGGCGACATCGACACGCATGCCCACCCCACCTGGCTCACCGATGACCGCGTTCATGTCCGGGTACGGGCAGCGGCCGCGATCAGGGCGGCCAGGTCGGCGCGCACCGGCAGCGGCTGGAACGCGCTCACGTTGGCGCGGCCCGGGTTGCCCAGCGGGAGCCGCCCGCTGAGGTGGCCCAGCGGCACCAGGGCCAGCCGCAGCACCTGCCCCGCCGCCTCGGGCCAGTCACGGCTGCGCAGCGCCAGCCGCAGCATGTGCACATGGGTCTGCACATGGGGTTTGAAGTGCAGTTGCCCCACGACATGGGCCGCCTCCAGGTACAGCCAGGCCTGGGCGGCCGAATCGGCATGCGTGGCGCCATCGACCAGGCGCTCGAACGTGGCTGGGTCGAACCGGTGTGCCAACTTGGCATCAGTGAGCATGCCCATGGTCATTTCCTTTCAAAGGTTGGTTGAGCAATTCGCCGCGCGCCTGGCGCAGCACGCTCCAGCCGCCATGCAGCGCCAGCGCTGCCATCAGGCTGGCGACCAGCAGGTCGGGCCAGGCAGAGCCGGTGCCGAACACCCCGAGCGCGGCCAGAAAGACGGCCACGTTGCCGATGGCGTCGTTGCGGGAACACAGCCACACGCTGCGCATGTTGGCATCGCCCTCCCGGAACGCGTAGAGCATCCAGGCGACGGCCACGTTGGCCGTCAGTGCCATGAGCGCCACCACACCCATGGTCATGGCCTGCGGCACCTCGCCGTTCCAGACCGACCAGATGGCGGCGCCCAGCACGTACAAGCCGAAGCCCATCATGCTGAACGCCTTGAGCATGGCCGCGCGGGCGCGCCAGGCCAGCGCCGAGGCAAGCACCGCCAGCGAGACGGCGTAGTTCATTGCGTCGCCCGCAAAGTCCACCGCGTCGGCCAGCAGCGAGAGCGATCCGGCCTGCACGCCGGCGCCGATCTCGACCAGAAACATGGCGGCGTTGACGATGAGGGCGATCCACAGGATCTTGCGGTAGCGGCCTGGGTTGATGAGGGTTTCGCCCTTGGGGGTTTCGTGTTCACAGCAGTGGGCAGACATGGTTTCTCCTTTCGATGGCTGCAGTGGAAACCCTGGAGCGGCTACAGTGTCAACACCTTTTTCAAATCGAGGTCGTGTCATGCAGATCAAGGAACTGGCCCAGGCCACTGGTGTGGACGTCGAGACCATCCGCTACTACGAAAAGCAGGGTCTGCTGCCGGCGCCGGCCCGGCGCGACAACGGTTACCGCGACTACACGTCAGGGCATCTGGAGCGGCTGTCGTTCATCCGCCACTGCAGGGCGCTGGACATGCCTCTGACCGATGTACGCCGCTTGCTGGAGGTGTTGGATGCACCGAGTGAGCAGCTGACCGATGTGGATCGGTTGGTCGATGAGCAGCTGACGCGGGTGCGGGCCCGGCTCAAGAGCATGCGGGCGCTGGAGAAGCAGCTGCTGCAGCTGCGCGCGCGTTGCTCTGGCCGGCACGAGGGGCACTGCGGCATCCTCGACGAACTGGTGTCGGCCGCACATGGAGAAGCTTGCGCTTGTCACCCAACACAGTCATGAGAGAAAAGATGCATCATCAGCGGTCATTCAGCAATCGAGCAAGCCCGCGACCGCTTCACCGTGAGGACGAGGTATGCAACAGACAGCAACTGAAGGATGTATGCGGGGCGAGAGGCATTAGGCAGATTGGTAGTCCGCTTTAGTCTGAGAGCGGAAGCTCGAAACCAGAGGCCAAAAGTCCGCTCACGTTGCAGTGCCGTTCTTCGGCACGGCGGCTTCAGGCTGTCTGCAGCCGCTCAGTGTTGCCAGGTGAACGTCGGCTCGAGCCGAAACCGGTCGAACGATCATCAACTCGGCGGATTTCCATGAGCACGGGCGTGGTGGCGAATGACGCAGGCACCCAGCCGGCTGTTGATAGTCTGAAAACTACTCGCGGTGCGATTTCAAGCGTGGTTAACGAGTAACCGATTAAGGTTAGCCGTCAACTGGTCCTCAACTCCTGCGGTAGACATGGACCAAACCTCCGCCAGCTCGCTGCACACCTTCCATGCGTCCCAAGGTTTTAAAGGCGCTGAACCGTCTAACGAAAACGGACCGTCGGTCTCAGGCAGCACCCTATCAATCGGCATCCTTGCCGCTAGACCCCGCCCCTTTTCGCCAGCCAACATCGCCGGCCCTACGCTAAACCAGCATCCCAACCTTATCGCCGCTTGGAGTTCCGTGAGTCCGCCTGAGAACCAGTGCAGGACAGGCAAGCCAACCGAGCCGGCTTGAGCAAGGAGTTCGACAGTCCGCCCAGCAGCTCCGCGGGAGTGAACGCTGATGACTCGCCCCCCTTGTCTCGAGCACTCAGCAAGAGCTGCTCGAAAGATACGTTCCTGCAAAGTGAGGCTCGCCCGAAATCGCACCGAGCCATCCAGTCCAACCTCGCCAATGAACCGTGCGTTCGCAATACTGCCGACGAGCTGATCGAGCTCCATGGCCTTGGCCGACGCGACCTCCGGGTGCAGTCCAAGGCCGACCTTGATGTTCTCCAGTCCTGCGAACACGCGCGAGGTGGCCACATAGGCCCTCGGACTGGTCGTGACAACCAGCGTGAACTTGTTGCGTGTGTTGGTCTCGCGCGCCAGCACAAGCCCGTTCTGGTACAGGTCGAGATGGGAGTGGAAGTCAATCACAGGACTTGGTGATCGCGAAGAAGGCGGCCCAGTTCGGCCAGCCCACGCTCAACAACGCCTTCGAACGCCACGCGCTCGATGGGGCTCGCGAAAGCAGCAAACTGTCCCGCAGTGAAGGCGCGCACGCCGCTCTCCTCAACCTTCATCACGGCTGCCGCGACAGCGGCCACATCGTTGGCGCCACGTTCAGGTTGAGCGGCTTTCAGATCGATGAAGTGGTAGGCCTTGGGGGTTGTGTCGGCAATGCCCGAACATAAGAAGGCTGACCTTCGTACAAGGCACGGGACGCAGCGACCACAGTGTTGCAACCCATACACCGCATACCGACCGCAACTCGTCGACCGCCCTGCCAGCTCGGACAGGCGAGGCCTGTCAAGGCAGCGCTCCATCATTTCCGCCTTTGTCACCGCTGCGTACGGCAATTGAAGGCTGGCTGGGATGCCTAGGCGCGACCAGATGGCCTGAAGTCGACGCATGAACACCGGGTGGGTGGTCTTCGTACTCAGGCTACCTACACGTCCGGCGTTCAGAGGGACATTCAGGCTGATAAGACCGTTCTCCGGAACGACCACATCGACCGCGTTACTGCCAGTGGCGTCGGCGTGGCTGTCAGCCGCGAGAGCTGCGAATGCGAAGAACGCGATAGACCTGCCACGCGTGGAACCTTCTCCATCGCGTTGCGGTTTTAGCCAAATGTTCTGATTCCACTGAAGATGGCGATCACCACCGCCGAGTGTTCGCGCGTAGAGGACTTGAGTTTCTGAGTCACCCTTGGCAATGTGTGAGACGAAGATGGGGGAACGCCCACTCGCTGTCAGGTCGAGCGCCCCAACCAGACTGTCCAACCCTCCGGAGAGAAGCGACACGCAGTCCGCGTCATGGACCACGCGATGCCTGGGAATCGGCGGCGGGTAGCCTCCCTCCAGAAAGCTGATGTGCCAGAAGTCGCCGGTCAAAAATCGTAGCGTCTGCTCGATGTCGTCCGTCAGCTCCGCGAACGGTGCGGGCTCGTATAGAACCACTTCCAGTTCAATTACACGCGTCCAGCCATCGGCCGACGGGCTGCGTTCCACGGCGTGGTCAGCGGCGTTGACAGCAAGGGCAAGGGTGAGGAAGTCCCAACTTGCTACACCAGGTTCGACACCAGCGCGCTTGATGTCCTCCATGAGCGAAGCGCCCACGATGCTGACGTCCGGGAGTCCATCGTGCCCGTACATCGAGAAGTACGTGACATCGGAGGAACGATCCTCGGGGATGGCGTCCTTGGGTGCACAAAAAACCTTGGTCATAGGTCCGCCTCGAAGAGCTCGAACGTCATTTTTAACGCCTCCTGAAGAATCGCGTCGAGCTGGTTCCGCGTTGGGTTCGCAACCGTGCCTTTCAAAATGTCTATGTGCAGACCAATCTCGTTCTTGAGGAAGCGCCTCATCTCTCGCTCACGAATCACGACAGTTTTTGGGTCAATCTGAGCGCTCTCGAGGATGGGCCCCAAGTCGAAACACAGACGATTGGCGGCTTCGATGGCCAGGTACCCCTTCATCAGCTCCCAAATGTCGCTGACGTTCATGGCCAAGGGGTCTACGCTGGTGTCGTCCCTCAGTAGCTCGTGTAGCGCAAGCGCCATTGCGTCACGGAATGACTCTTCGTCAGGGCTTCCACCTGCCGGCGCCAGCTCACGGACGATGGCGTCCACCACGTCTTCAGCCGACGGATTAGTGGCTTGTAGGTTCTGAACCCACTGGCGAGCTTCGCTGGACGCGCCCTGGCTTGCCGCGTTCAAGAATGAGAAAAGCGACGACCCGGCTCGAGTGGAGGCGCGCATCCGGCTCGACGCAGCCTGCGCTCCGCCACTTCCGCGCCGCGAGTAGTGCCCCAAGGCCTTGCGAAGGTGCTGTGAGTCACCGTTCCTGAAGAACTTGCCCATCTCCCGACGCGCGTCCCCGTAGCGGGCCGGTGGCGCGACACCAGTTGCACCGGGAGGTGAAACTGCGGGTTCCGCGTCCCAAGGGGGAACCGACCCTCCGCCGCCAACCGCCTCGGCAACTTCATCAAGCCACGGTGGATCAAGGCTCACGCCAGACCCTGGTCCTGTACTTGAGGTGGACGTGCCCATTACTTCGCTCCCTTCTGGAGGTACTGGCGCGACCTAGCCAACGTCTCGGAGTCCTCCGCCCAGTTGCTAAGCAGGGCCTGAGCCCAATCCCTCTGCCGAAGCAACGGCATCAGTGCCACATGGCGCTTGTTGCCCGGAATCTCGGCGAACACCGATGCGAGCTGAGCTCCCAGCTGCGGATGAGCGTCAGTGCAGTTCAGGCATCGAACGATATCTTCCTCCAGCCACTGGTCCTCTCGCGCCTTGCGCACCGCCCGGTTCAGGATTCGCGACACATCTCCCTCGCCAAGGGCCGCCAATCTAGGCACAAGCAGCTTCGACACCTCGGTTGCCTCCATGGTGGCTTCCAGCAGCTTCTTGGCTTCTGCTGATAACTCGTCGTAGGCCGCCAGACCCAAGCTGCGGTCTCGGCTGAGATGAAGGATGGGCCGTAGGTCTTTTGTCGCGAGCTGTGGATTCAGCCTGATCCACTGCTCATAGAAGTCACCAGTCCAGGACGGATGCGGCGGCTCGTACTTCTCTGCGGCCTGGGCCGCCTTCTCTACGCTAGCGAGGAACGTCGCCTTGCCATCAGCGCTTGACGCGACCGACTTGGCCAGGAATTCGAAGGCAGCGCTTGAAGCACACCGTTCGAACAGTTGAAGCTTCACCAACTCCTGCAGCGCCAGAGGCATGTCCATCGCAGCGGCGACGGTTTGCCGAATCATCAGGTTGTTGAGAAAGCGCTTTATAAGGCGCGGATTGCCCGCGATTTCGGCCGAGGTCACAAGCAACGGCGCAAGTTGATCCGCGATGTCGAGCTCTCTGGCCACAGCCGCCTTGGCGGCCGCGAACGCTTCATCAAGGAACTCTCGTGAAATGCCTGCTTCCCAAGACTTTCTGAGGCGCGCAAGAACCTCAGCTTGGCCGCTCGCCTGGACCTCCTTCGACATTCGTCCCTGGCGAACAGCCAAGTCAGTCATGAGCAACGCCAGATAGGCCTTGACTTCGTTCACACCGAGCCGCGGCACGCGCAAAGGAATCTGAATGAGCTTGTCGAAGTAGCTGGTGACCAGACCCTCCTCGATTTCTACGCCTTTGAAGTGAGCTCGGACTGCCCCGCGAATCATGCTTTCGTCGGCGGCGATGAGGAAGGCAGTTCTTTTGACGTGCAGAAGCAACCGCATTGCCTCCAGCGTGCTGATCGCTGTGGTCGGAAGGCATCGGTCAAGGTCGTCGACAAAGACCACCAGGTGCACGTCGAGCTTCTCCAACAGCTCCTCGAAGGCCTGGCGGAGGTCCTCAATCTCCTTGGGCAGAGAGGTTTCCTTCTTCTCGCCGATGATGTCCTTGAGTTCGGGGCTCAGCTCTGAGTACGCCTCCTGCACAGCTTTGAGGTTTTCAGCGCGCTTCTGCTCGTCGCTCAGGCCCTGAACCAAGCCACTGACGGCGCCGAAGAGCGTCCCCAGTGGGCCCGCAGCAACGGTTCCGACCGCGACGTGTGCGATGACCGGCGCAGCAAGTCGACCAACCTTGAGAAGCTTGATTCTCTTCGCGAAGTCCAGCGCGTTGTCAAGAAACGTTTTGCGCTTCTTAGCCTCCTCAACCAAGCGGTCCGATACCGCCTGAAGAAGCGCCTGGCGCGCGTCCTCGTAGCCTTGATACAGCCATGCGTTGAACTCCATCAGGATGTACGAGGATTCCTCGCCATCCTTCTTTGTTCCTGCCTCGAGGTGCGCGCGGACATGCTTCACTAGCGTTGACTTGCCAGCGCCCCATCCACCGGAGATTCCAATGGTCAAAGGCGTATCCCCAGCGTCCCGTATAAGAGTTGCGGCCGCGTTGGCGACCAAGCCAAAGTTCAGCAGATCAACCTCGGCCTCGATGTCGTGCCACATCTCCATTCCTCCCTGATTTCTTCGCCGCCGTTGGAGGCCTGATGCGATGCATTGAACGCGTTGTCGCGATGCGCTAGCTCTTGGTCCCCTCGCACGCGTGGCGCGTTCTACAGCAGGAACTGAGCGGGCCGATCCAGCCTGGCCGAACAACTGTAACAGGGCTTATCGGGTGCCTCATTCGTGCTGGCGTGGCCGACTGGCGAGGTCGCTTTTGAATGCGCTGTGGCCGAGAGCTGGGTGCTGCTCAGTCCCAAGGACCACTTACAGCAGCTCCCAGGGCAATGTTGAACCTTCTCTTGGCCACCATCGTGCACGGCAGCTTTTTGACTTTGGGGCTACCTCCGCTTTAGAGCGGGGGGCCGCCGCACTAGCAGGCACGTGTCGTTCGCGGCGCGACATGGAAAGGTGGCGACGGGATGGCCGCTGTGCCACCTTCCGGCGAGGGTCATGGTGACACCGGGCACTGTGCCGAAGGTCGGCTTGATGGTGGTCAGCGTCAGTCCGCCACATCACCGTGACCGGCGGCAATCGCTGCAAAGCCGTCATTCGAGCTCGGCTCGCCTCCAGCGAGCCCGACTTAGGGCCGATCGGAAACAGTTCTGTGACCGGTCAGCTCCATCGAGCACTTCGCCTGAACCAAGCCTACGGTTGATCGGTGCAGACCAGCGCCGTGGCGGACGGCAACCCATCTACCGACGATTGAGTCTGCTGAACGATAGCCCGCGCGCATAAAAACAGCGCTTAGGTACTACGCAAGATCGAATTTACGCGTTTTTGAGATCGACATAACCCCTAACTCTGGCTAAGCCCACCGGGCGAGATCTCGCTGGCGCACCACGGCGTGCTGTTCCTCGACGAGCTGCCCGAATTCCCGCGCAACGCCCTGGAGGCCCTGCGGGAGCCCCTGGAAACAGGCCACATCCGCATCGCCCGCGCCGCCCAGTCCACCGACTTCCCCGCCCGCTTCCAGCTCATCGCCGCCATGAACCCCTGCCCCTGCGGCTACCTCGGTCACCCCACGCGGGCGTGTCGCTGCACGCCCGAGCGCGTGGCCCAGTACCAGGGGCGCCTGAGCGGCCC
>Ga0209278_1000246_pt1 | contig 53059 bp, 53 predicted proteins | sample JI81BgreenDNA_FD_187504 | JGI IMG/M metagenome (GOLD analysis project Ga0209278, IMG submission 187504) | Wastewater effluent complex algal communities from Wisconsin, to seasonally profile nutrient transformation and Carbon sequestration -... | ecosystem: Engineered > WWTP > Effluent > Algae... | reverse complement strand
TATCTTACAGCAATTATTACTCAAGCTGGAAAAGATGTTGTTTGTTAATAGACAATGTAATACTCTCACAAACCACCATCAACAGCAATACTGTTTGCTTTAAAGACAAATACCGTTACGGGTTTAATGGTAAAGAAAAAATAAATGAAATTTATGGTGAAGGAAATGCTTATGATTTAGGTGCGAGAATGTATAGCTCAAGACTTGGTAAAATGTTTAGTCCAGATCCAAAAGAAATAGAATATCCTTGGCAAAGTACATATGCTTATTATGCAAATAGTCCTATTTGGATTATAGATATGAATGGTGAGGGAGACCCTTTAGAAACTATGCAAGTTCGAGGTAATAGAGCAAGTAATTTGCAAGGAATGGTTAGAAATGGTGGAAGTCGTCCTCATCAAGGATTTGATCTTACCGCTGCTCCGGGAACACCTGTTTTAGCAGTTAAAGATGCAACGGTTCATTCAACGGGTTTCTCTCAATCTTATGGCAACTTTGTTGTCCTGAGCATTACCGATGCGGATGGCATTGTAACTTATGCCTATTATGCACATCTTCAGACAATAAGTGTGTCAGCAAAACAACAGGTAACTGAAGGGCAACAAATTGGAGAAGCTGGACAAACAGGCAATGCTAAAGGCCAGGCTTTAAGTGAAGCGCATTTGCATTTTGAGTATAGATCTGAGCCAACACCGGGTTTAGGTTTAGGTGGTAGATTAGACCCTAATGAAATTCTTGATACTAAGTTTTATTCTCAAGATCCGGATGGAAATCAAACGAATACAGGCGTTATTAAGGAAGACGCGGATGGCACGCTAACTAAAATGAACCGAGACGGCTCATCAGAGACTATATACGCTTCGCCTCCACCATCACTTGATTCGTCTTTAGAAGGGAATAATGGAGAACAACAATAAAATCATCGATATGCAAATTTTAATATTATTTTTTTTACTAAGTTCTTGTTCACCAAATGAAAGTAAAGATATAGCTAATAATAGATTTGATTCCCAGCCATTAATTGGTGCAACAGACTCATGTTCGATTGACATTTTGAGCAAGGTATTTTATAATGACTATGGCTGCAGGTTATATCGTTTCATTTGGAATGGTACGAATATCTTAAATGATTATAATGATGACTATACTTTACTTATTCAGCCTTTTGGAACTAAGAATGAAAACCAAGTAGTCTTCGATTGTTATGATTCTCCGACTGGAAGGAGGAAGCTATTACTTTTCGATTTATTTAAAAGAGAAATCTTTATGAGCGAATGGTTTGATGATTCTGCCTCGGGAGATTCTGTGAATGCTGAATCAGTTAATTATAGAGCGTTCAGTGTAATTAAGAATGACAATCCAAACGAGTCCTATATTGTGAACTTCCATTCTGTGAAAAAATGGTAAGGTCAAATCTTAATGATTTAAACACCCAAACCCTGAGCACAGGAACAGCGCAAGGTTTTTATTTTACTGCACCAAGCACTAGTTTTAAACTTAGAATATCTTACAGCAATTATTACTCAAGCTGGAAAAGATGTTGTTTGTTAATAGACAATGTAATACTCTCACAAACCACCATCAACAGCAATACTGTTTGCTTTAAAGACAAATACCGTTTTGGGTTTAATGGTAAAGAAAAAGATGATGAGGTGAAGGGAGAAGGAAACCAGCAAAACTATGGTATGAGGATTTATGACCCGAGATTAGGGAAATTTTTGAGTTTAGATCCGTTGACAAAAGAGTATCCAATGCTAACACCCTATCAATTTGCTGGTAATATGCCAATACAAGCCATTGACCTTGATGGCTTAGAGCCTGCATTTGTAAATGAAATGGGCTTTAACGTTTTAGGGAGTGACCATAACTTTAATGGGAATCCCTTTTTTGTGCCTAAATTGATAGTTCCCACAAAACGTTCGGTTGCAGAAGATGTTTTTCCGACTGAAAATAAAAATTTATCAGCAAATCTAAAAGTGTCAGTAGGATATAAGAAGCTCTCTCAAGATTTGCTTAAAATAGAAGCTAAAAGTGATGACAATTCAAAAAATGGCGCAGATGTAAAAGAGGTTCGTAAAACTGACAACAAGCAATCACTTTTAATTTTAGAAGGAGGAACAGAGTTTATTACTAAAACGAAATGGGTAACTGGCGATGTTGTAAATCCATACACCGGTGATATTATTTCAAAAGACAAGCCTTTTCCATTGTTGGTTACAGAAAAAAATCAAAGTTTGGGTGTTGGGGTGTTTTCGATTGAGACAAGAGAAGTTTTTGTTAATTTTCAAAAACAAAAATATCAATTTAGAATTGGTCTAGGTAAAAGTATTAAAAACTTTAAAATTGGAATGAAAGAAAAGTCAGTTGAAGTTGATGTTAATGCTGAAGTTTCAACAGATTGGGAAAATGTTTCAACAGAATAAATATGAGGATATTATCATTTGGTTTAATTATTTTATTTATTTTAGGCTTAGGATGTCAGTCTAAAAATGAGATAATTACAGAGGCAGAGAACGATTTCAACCAAAGCCTGTTTAACGATGCAGTTGAAAAGCTAAAACCAATTTTAGAAAAAAAACAATTTACAGTTGATGATACGGCCGCATTATTTCTTAGAAGCAAATGCTATAAAAATTTAGGTATACTTCAAGGGTCTCTGGAAGATTTAAATGAGTTAATAAAATTAGATTCTTCTAAAATAGATTTTATAGCATATCGTGCAGACATTTTTTCAGAGTTAAATAAATTGAATTGGGCTAAAAAGGATTTATGTAAAATTCTAAAATTAGATTCAACTAATTATGTTACTTACAATAACCTAGGATTGATTTATGAACGATTAGAGAAATATGACTCATCCGTATTGAATTATACAAAAGCTATTGAGTTATATCCATTTGATGCGAGAATTTATTATAATCGGGCTATCTCGCTAATGTATTTAGATAATCCCAAAAAAGCTTTAGAAGATTTAAATGCGGCAATTAAATTAAACCCAACAGATGACGATTATTACTTAGAAAAAGGAACATGCTATTATTTATTAAAAGACCTAGATAGTTCATGTTTAATATGGTCGCAGGCATTTAAATTGGGGAGTATAGATGCTAAAAAGAATATCGAAATATATTGTTCAAAAAGCGATAGTTTTGAATTATAATTTTGATTGAAACAATAAATTATTCAAATCTAAGGGTTCGAAGGCTGAGAGCAGAAAATAAAAAATGCCAAAATTAAACTCCAAATATTTAAACACCCAAACCCTAAGCACCGGAGTGGCGCAAGGCTTTTATTTTACTGCACCAAGCACTAGTTTTAAAATAAAAATAAGCTATAGCAATTATTACTCAAGCTGGAAAAGATGTTGTTTGTTAATAGACAATGTAGTTATTTCATCAACCTCCATCAACAGTCAGGTAGCATGCCTCAAAGACAAATACCGTTTCGGGTTTAATGGTAAAGAAAAAGATGATGAAGTGAAGGGGGAAGGTAATCAACAAAATTATGGTATGAGGATTTATGATCCGAGATTGGGTAAGTTTTTGAGTTTAGATCCTTTGCATTATAAATTCCCATGGAATAGTGTATATGCTTTCGCAGAGAATGATGTTGTTAGCGCTATTGATTTAGATGGATTAGAAAAATATATCATTCATTTATCAGATGAAGATGGTCAAACATTCTTGAAGATTAATGATAAGCGTGAAAATCATCATTTAGGCCTTTTTAAATATGAAGGAGAAGACCAAATTTATTTGCAGTTTCAGCGTGACGAAGAGCGCTCGGCAGAAAAGAAACTTAATGATCAAATTGGTAAAGACATAAAGACCACTGGGGTAAGTTTTAAATACAAATTAAACATTAAATTTAGACCATCATCTTCCAAGATTTTAAATGAATTAGAATCAGAAAATGAATTAAATTGGCTTGCTGATAGATTAAAAAATAATCCAAATTTAAAAGTTAACTTATCTGCTAATAATGGATGGACTGATCCTAATGGAAATCCTATCCCGGCTTCCCCATTAGATGAAGAAACTCGAGATGCTGATAATAATGAAATTGTTTCAGGGAAAGAGTTTACTTTAAGAAGAGCTAATTCTGTAAAAAAAGAATTAACGGATAAATTTGGAGTAAAAGAAGGGAAACTTTCAGTAAAAGCCGGTAAGTCGCTTTCAGGGGCTTCAAATAGAAATGTTGAAATTGAATTTAAAAAAAGGTAAAATCGAATTATGAAGTATTTATTTCTAATAAGTTGTGTAATAATTTTTACTAAATCGTTTTCCCAAGAGAAAGTATTTATTGATGAAAGCAAGAACCATTATTATACTATTGTATATGACGAAAATGGCACAAAATTTATAAGCTACTATTTAAATAATATAACTTATAAATTTAACCAATACTCAAAAGATGGAAAATTAATAAGTGTAGTTTTTTTAGATTCTACTGGTTATGATGAAAAATATAAAGAGGAGTTTTTTGAGAACAAAAAATTAAGACTAAAAGAATATATTTTTGGACTTTATAAACTTAAAGGCTCAGATGAGGATGAATATTTTTTAATGAAAGATGGGTATTATGTTGATTATTACGATAATGGATTAATAAAGGAAGAGCATGTATATATTAATGGAAAGATTAACGGAGTAAACAGAAAGTATTACCCAAATGGTCAACTTGAAATGGAAAAATTTTATTATAACGGAGTTGAAGTAGGAATTAGTAGATATTTTGATTTAAATGGAAATGTTATTAAGTCGGACACTCTATTTTTACCTTACATAATACTAAAAAATAATTAATTCGATGGATTAGTTTATTAAACTTTTTTCTCTTGTTTAAGAAATATAAAGACGAGAATAAAGAGAATTACCTGACTGAAGATTCCTTAATAAAACGGTAAAGAAAAAGACGATGAGGTGAAGGTGGAAGGAAACCAACAAAACTATGGTATGAGGATTTATGATCCAAGATTGGGGAAATTTTTGAGTGCAGATCCGCTTATAGTTTATATGGGTAAATATCCTGAGCTATCTTCATATCAATTTGCAAGTAATACTCCGATTCAAGCAATTGATTTGGATGGATTGGAGGCAAAAGTTATAATTCACTATTATAAAAAAATAAATGGCAATCAAAAAAGTATGACTAAAACAGTCACTTGGCGAGATTTTTCTGGAACATCTCAATACAACGGACCTAAAGGTCTAGGAAATCTTTATGTATATAGGTTGGAAGAAGATGGTGAAACTATTGGTGAAGTTTATGAAGAGTTACATGTCATATTTGATTTTTTCGAATTAGCTGAAAGACTAGAAGAGAAAATAGATCTTTTTAATAGAAACCCAATAAGAGTTGATGAACCTGGTTCTCCTTCTCAAAGCTCAAAAACACCAACGGGTGAGTTGGATGGTAATACAAACCCATTATTTAGTGATAAAGCAGAAGGCACTGGAATGAATGGAGATAGCTTTTTAGATCCAATTATAAATTTCTTCAAAAAAGATGAAAAAACAGAAGATTTTAATAATTTGAACGTAGGAGATACTTTTAAAATGAATGGTAAAAGTGGCAGTCGATTTGAAGGTTTTAAGCTTTACTATAAAAAAACAGGAGAAAAAGAAAGAGAACAAATAAATCAACCAGAAAATGATAACTATTTTCCTACAACAAAAAATTAATATATGAAAAATATGACTTTCCTATTGCTTCTTTTCCTTTATAGTTGCGAAGAATCCAATAAAAATGAATTAACATATTTGCAAGATTCTATAAAAGATGAAGTTAATTTCTATAGCAAAAAAATTGCGATTATTATTTCCCAAAAAAATAGTGATAGTATAGTTTTGAAATTCGATAATGAGAGAACACGCATGGATCAAAAAATTGAGATATTATCAAATATCATTGAGATTGAAAAAAAAGATGATAAACACTGCAATTTTTTAATGATTGATAGAAAGTATGGAGAAAATTTAAAAATAGAAATTGAGAATTATAAGCAAAAAATTTCATTATTGAGCGGTATAAATGATTCAATCATACTAAATACTGAAAATAGAACCGTTGACAATGGAGGTGAGCCCCTTTTATTGTTTTGGGAACAAGCTCAATTTGTAAATTTTTCGTGCGAATCAGTGTTACTTAAAATACAACTGATTAAATTAGATTTGGAAAAATATAATTATAATGTTATTAATAGATATTTCGAGTTGAAAAAAGTTAATGATCGATGAAAATTTAATTTTTCAATATTATTAAAATTAAGGCTTAAAAAAGGGCATAAATTATCTGGTTAAAAATTTGCGACAAAAAATCAAACAAAGATTCTTTGTATCTTGCTGAGCAATTAATACAATTTTTAAAGATTTAATCTCATTTAAATTAATTTGTATTATGCCGCAACAATAGCTGTTTAGTCCAATTTTTTGGACTATTATAGATATGTTAGCGGTATGGTTTACGGAAGCAACCGAATGGGCATGTATAAAATTGATACATTGATACACAGCACTGCTAGCGGCAACATTAGTAATTCGCCATCGGGCAATTTTTTCATTGGCCGCAAGCGTTATGAGCTAACCAACCATTTGGGCAATGTAATGGCCACCGTAACCGACCGTAAACTTAACACCACAGGGGGCAATGGTTTAGGGCCAGAAATCAAAAACGTGTACGATTATTATGCCTTCGGCAGCCATGAGCCAAATAGAGTATTTGCTAAACAAAGGTGTGTTACTGATTATGATACAACTTTAGGTTCACCAATTGACAGTGATTCTTTTGATGATGTAAGCATTAGTGGCTCAACAGCTTATTCTAACTTTACATGGGAAACCCTTGGCACTGCCAACTTCAATGAAAACTGCAACAATAGCAACGACTTCCCTGATTTGGTTGTATGTTCAAACAATTTAGGAGGAGTAGAAACTACCTTTAGTGGCTACACCACAGGAGAAGTGTATCATTTACAGTTTGATTTTTTTGCATGGGAGTCAACCGATTGTTATTATATTGACGGTGAAGGTTGCATTGATGGGCAAGGAATAACCATAGAGGTTTATGACAGCGCTTTAGCCTTAACTCATACCCAAACCCTAAGCACCGGAGTGGCGCAAGGTTTTTATTTTACTGCCCCAAGTAGCAGTTTTAAAATAAAAATAACCTACAGCAATTATTACGCAAGCTGGAAAAGATGCTGTTTGTTAATTGACAATGTAGTTATTTCGTCAACTTCAATCAACAGTCAGGTAGCATGCCTCAAAGACAAATACCGTTATGGATTTAATGGTATGGAAAAGGATGATGAGGTGAAGGGGGAAAGCAACTCTTTAGATTTTGGAGCAAGGATGTATGATAGCCGTTTGGGTAGATGGTTGAGTTTGGATAAATATTACAAAGAGTATATTCCAATTTCCGCATACGTTTTCACAATTAATAATCCAATTAAATTTGTTGATGCAGACGGAAACGTTGTTGTTGATGAGCAAAGACGACCTGTTACAATAACTATTACAAAAAATAATGACGGTTCTTATTCTGCTAGTTTTGCTTTAAAAGACGGAGGAGCAGTGTCAGAAAAATTTATGGAAAATGGAGGTAGATTAATAAATACGCTAATTCAAATTGAAACAGGAAGAAAATTAATTGAAATAGCGGATAAACATAAAGATCAAATTGAAATTAAGATTAGAGCAGACAAGCATCCTGATGGACGATTAGGTGAAACCGTAGATTTAATTGATAAGAATGGAAATATTTTAGGCTCAAAAGTTTTGATTTATGAGGGCTCAATTGATAAAATTATTGATGGGGATTCAGAGCAAGCGCAAGAGTATAAATTTTATAACTTAGATAAAGATCAACGAGTAGCAAGAACCGGTGCTCATGAACTGCATCATGCAACGAGTGAGGATGATCTTAATGTAAGAAAAGTTGAAAAAAGGAAATTGACTTCAGAAGAGCATGAGCCTGCAAAAAACGCTGGTAAAGTTGCAGCAATGGAATTTGGTGAAAAAAATAAAGAAAAAAAATAATTTTATGTTAAATAAAGTATTGATAGTAAAAGTTTCTCTTTTTTTAATTGTAACTAATGCTTTTTCACAAGGAGAAGTTATTAAAGTATTTTCAATGTCTGATTTACTTAAGAAGGATAGTGCTTTCTTTTCAGCAATTGATAGTTTTTTAATTAATGAAACAGGAATTTATTTATCCGAAGATGAAAAATCTTATTTTACAATTGTATATAATGTAATAAGTAATAAAAATATCGATTCAGAAAATCAAATGGGATTGTATTATATAGGTAGGCCTTCATCGGAAGCTAATTATGCGTTAGTATTAAAAAATAGAAATAAAAATTTAACATTTATCAAGAATGATGATTTAAATGATTTAGCATTTTTATTTTCAAAGTTGAATGATTTCTTTTTAAAAAATGAGATAAATGATAATAATGTAAAACTGAAATATTATTTCTCAGTTGTTAAATATTTGAATCAAATTAGTAATTATCCAATTTCTTCGGATTGTTTAAAATATTCTTGGAATTGTCAATTATGTAAATAGATATTGATTTTGGAAATAGCTTAGATATTAAGTCTGATAATCTTATGTATCAAACTGAAAGTGATTATGGTACTCAGGGTAATACAATTACCACAAAGCAGATCGGAATTATAGACGCAACAATTGAAAAAAATGAAGAATAAAGTAAAAATTGCTGGAGTATTTCTTTTCCTTACCTTAAACTCTTGTTTTTCCTCTAAAGAAGAAGGATATAAAAATGAAATAAGTTTGAGCGGAATATCTTTTACTAATAGTAATAAAACAATTATTGATACTATAAAAGGTTGTAAATATTTAAATGAAATTAAAAATGGAAATGATTATAATTTTCAAGATGAAGATTCAACAACTTTAATTTTAAAGTCAAATTTTTCATATTCATTTGTAAATATTTCAACAGATATTGAAACAGTTTTTGAAGGGAAATTTAAATCCAATGGATCAACTGGAGTTAGTAAAAAACACATTATTATAAATAATAAAGAAAGGAAATTCCTAAGAATATTTTTTGAGAATTCTGACACAATTTATTTCCCTTATATTAAGGCTAAGGAGATTTTATTTTATTATCATGTCGATAAAAATGAAATAAATATTTTTTACAAAGACACACCTACTTATAATGATTAAGTTATAATGTTTAATAATTTGACAATAAAGATATTCCTTTTGGTCGAAATTGCGATAATTAGTTTATCATTTGATAATATTCTAAAGATTCGTTCAGATGATTATATCGTTTATAATTTAGCATATCATGAATTATTTAATAATAAAGAAGCATTATTATTATATGATAGCACCTTTGTTAAGAAAAAACTTACCGTGAAAAGTAAATTAAGAGAGACCATTCAAGATTCAGCTATCAAAATGCTATACTTAGAATTTAATAATTTAAATGAAAAGTCATATAAATTGCCACAAGAAGTTGAAAAAGAAACGAAGTTAAAATTAATTCATAGTCTTGATTCAGTAACAAAATCAAGTAATTCACCTGAAGAGTTTTGGAAAAACTTTGCTATTCATTATCCTAATTTCAAAGGAATTGCAAAAGTTTCCAAACCAGCATATTACAAAAACTACTCTTTGGTTTATATGGAGTATTCAATAAATGTACTTAACGGGGCAGGATTTTTTTTCGTGTTAGAAAAACAAAAAGAATGGAAAGTTATTTATCGTGAAATGGTTTGGGTGTCTTGAAATGACATTATTATTTAATGAAATCTGTTGTCTTTTAAAATAAATAGTTTGATAATTTTTGGCACTGCCAACTTCAATGAAAACTGCAACAATAGCACTGACTTCCCCGATTTGGTTGTATGTTCAAACAATGCAGGAGGAGTAGAAACTACCTTTAGTGGCTACACCACAGGAGAAGTGTATCATTTACAGTTTGATTTTTTTGCATGGGAATCAACAGATTGTTATTACATTGATGGCTCAGGTTGTGTAGATGGTGCAGGAATGGATATTAAGGAAAATAAAGAAATCTTGGAAAAGGACAAAAACGTCAAGGTTAACATAAAACGTTAAAGCTAAACGAAATGAAATTTAGAAAAATTATTATAAGTACAATTTTAGCATACTTATTTGTTTGGCTTAAAGGAGATCATATAGCCCTTCCGTTATTCGCAATTATTTTAGGTGATCTTTTTAAAATGGATTATTCTTGGCTTATAATTAACTCTTTAATTTATATTACTACTTTGTTAGGATTATTTATTAAGCCATTAATCTTCAGGAACTACTCCAGTTATTGTGTTAATTTAATATTAGGAGTACTTAATATTATAATTCATACCACTTTAGTCGATTCTGGGCAAATTGTAACGATTTAGATATTACCATTATTAATATTATCTACGATGTTAGGATTTAGGTATTTGCATCACAATTTAAAAAATGAACAATAATTAAAGTTTGACAATGTTAAATGTTTTATGCTGTCTTGTCCTGAAATAGGTTTACACAAAAAAGAGTAAAAATATTATTCAAAAAACAGATAATACTAAATGTATTTATAAAGTAGGCCAAAAATTTTCTGCATAATTCATTAGCAATGGCCATTTATGCCTAAATAATTGAAAATTAAGGATGTGTCAACGATATTATTCATTAACTTTTTTAAGAATTTCATTCTTAAGTTTTTCGCTAATCCAAACTTCTTTTTGGGTTAATTCGTCTAACAACGGTTTTAAATTTCCTATAATATTTTCTGTCTTTGCTTTTACAAGCACACCAATTGTTCCGGTAGCTTTTAAATCTGCGTGTTTAGCATGAAATCTTCCTAGTTTTTCATCAATAATAATTAGGTCTGCATTTAATTCAGATGCTAAAACAATTGCCTCTGCTTCACCTTCATCAATATCTAAAAAGTACTTCAGCGCTTTTTTATTATTGATTTCAACAATTTTTATCCATTCAATTTGCGATAAATCTTTATAGTAGGCTTTTGATTTTCCCGCTTCAATCTCCTTGTAAACAGCAGTAGGAATATATATGTGATTATAGAGCTTTTGTAATAATTCGAGCTGATTTAGTTTTAAGAGAGAAATAATGGGGGTTGTGTTGGAAACAATTTTAAGCATTTGAGATTTCATCATTTAAATCATCCAAATCATATTCGCTGATTATAGCAACCTTATAACGCGACAATAACTCAAAGAAATCGATTCTTGAAATACCGAGCGCTTTTGCCGCAATTCCAGAAGAAACTTTTCCAATTTCATATAGTTTGACTAAAGAACTAATTTTCATTTCTGACACGAAATCTTTATCATTAAGTCTCATCGAATTAGCTAATGATTCTGGATATTCTATATGGATTTTTCCGTTCATTTCAAATATATTCAACGAATGTAATTAAATCTTTTTCAACTATTAATATTCAATTGTAATTAAATTTATTTTGTATTTTGACATTTGATATGTTATACAAACCGAATGGGGATATATAAAGATGATTGTACCATGTTCCAAGAGTTAATGAGTTTGAAAGTTTAGAAGGTTGGAAAGCTGATGCACCATGTATTATGTAAATAGTACCATGTACCAAGAGTGAGAGTTGAAAAGTTTTAAGTTTTGAAAGAACTGAAATCATCAGATTAAAATTCAAACCGTGCGTTGGCAATGACGATACATGTGGCGGCTAAGTGGGTGCAAAGCAGGGTTTATTCAGCCTTTGTTCGCGATGAGGCAAGAGTGCAGAATAAACGAAGGGTTTTTGTATCGTCTTGATTTTTGTTTCTTTTCATCAAGGAAAAGAAAAGGAGTGTTTAGGTTAAATATTTAAGTCTTGAGATTTTTTATTGTACTATGATGAATGTACCATGTTCCAAGAGTTAAAAAGTTGAAAGTTTAGAAGGTTGGAAAGCTGATGTACAATGTAGATTGCATTATGTAAATAGTACTATATACCAAGAGTGAGAGTTGAAAAGTTTTAAGTTTTGAAAAAACTGAAAATCATCAAAAATGACCCCATCCTCTTATCCTTCCCGAATCAAATCCGGGACGGGGCTCCAAAAGAGAAGGAAGATAGTTTATCAATAATTTGAAAATTTTGGAAAAAACAAAAATCATCTGATTTTCAAAATTTGCAATTTGCAATCTCTTATCTGCCATGCAAAAATCTCTATTTTGTAATTTGGGTTAACACGCTTAAATAAATTATCTTCGCATCCCCTATTTTTTGAAAATGCTAAAAAAAATCACCTTGTTTTTTGCCATAGTCATTTCATTGAATTTAAATGCGCAAGTGTTTGATTCAGTTAAAGTAATGGCCTACAATCTTTTAAACTATGGCAATAATACCAGCTTTTGCACAGGTGCCAACAATGGAATAACATCAAAAAATGCCCATCTGAAAACAATTGTGCAGCATGTTAAGCCTGATGTTTTGATGTGTAACGAACTAGGTTTAAGCGTAACCAATTCTTCTTCCATTTTAAATAATGCTCTCAATGCAGATGGCATTACTAGTTGGGAAAGAGTGGTTTGTTCTAACTCAGTTGGCTCAAGTCTTGTAAATGGTTTTTTCTTTAATAAAGAGAAATTTTCTTTTTACCGCCAGCGCAATGTTTCAAAAGATACTGCCAACAGCAATTTGGTTCGAGATATTGATATAATAAGTCTTTTTTATAACGAACCTCAATTAGCCATTGGAGCCGATACAATTTTTATTCATTTTGTAATTACACACCTAAAAGCTGGAAATACTGCTGCCGATGAAATTGATAGAGGTAAAATGACAAGAGCATTGATGAAGTTTTTGGCAAACAATAACTATCAAGGTAACGTGGTTATTGGTGGCGACTTCAATTTGTATCGATCAACCGAAACCGCCTATCAAGATTTGGTGAACTTTTGGGAAAATCCGAATATTAGATTCAATGACATTATTAATCCAAACAAAACAACACAAATTTGGACCAACAATGCAAGCTTCTCTAATTTCCATACGCAATCTACCACCACTACAAGCGGCTGCTTTTCAGGCGGTGGAATGGATGATAGATTTGATTTTATTTTAATTTCAAACGACATTAAAAACGGAACAAAAGGTGTTACCGCCAAATTAAATTCTTACCGTGCACTCGGACAAGATGGTATAAGATTCAACAATTCAATTGATGTTCCAACCAACACTACTCAGCCAGCCAATGTAATTGCGGCATTAAAAGGTTTAAGCGATCATATACCTGTTTATTTAGAATTAAAAATTGAAAGAACAACCTTGTCTTTAAAAACAGAAAAAGAAAATTTAAAATGGAATTACCAAAACCCAATTCAAGAAAATCTAAAAATTTGGGTAGAAAACACTAACAATGAGTCTTATGAAATTCAAGCCTTTGATTTAATGGGAAAACTAGTTTGGGGCAAAAAAAATATTCTAGCTCAAAACAACATGATTCAAGAAAATATCGCCAATTTGGCGCCAGGCACTTACATTTTTTTACTCAGCAATTCCAAGGGCGAAAAGGGTTTTGGAAGGATAATTAAAAATTAAAACTGAATTAACAATTTAAAGGGCAATATGTCTAATTTTGCAAAGCTTTATGCAGAAAATTAAATTATTGATATTATTGTTTGCCACTAGCTTGAGTCACTCATGGGCGCAAACATTCAGCGAAAAAAGAACATCACTTTCTAATGTTCGTCTTAATGTTACCAATTTAGGAACTTTTGGAAATGCTTTCAGAGGTTATCGCGATGGAACAGGAAACCAATCTTGCGAATATCCAGCTGGTTCAGGAATCGAAAACATGTTCGAATCTGGAATTTGGGTAGGCGCGGTTTTGCCAAGTGGCGAAATTCGGGTTTCTACTTCAGCAGTTGATGCACCTTCAGGATACACAACAGGCAGAGGTGGCTTTGAATTTACTTCTGAACCTGGGGTAGTGTTGCAAGAAAAATCTTCGCTTTTCGATAGTCCTTTTTATTCACCTGATGCCATTTCTCATCAAGATTTTATAGCTACTTTTTCAGATAAAAATATTCTTGTTCCTGGAACCAATATCCCTATCACAGACCATCAATTTCCACTGAATGTTAAAGTTAGGTTAAGCACTTACAATTGGAATTTTACTTTCAGTGATTTTATGGTTATTGTAAATGTTGAATTAATTAACGATGGAACGCAATTACTAGATAGTGTTCATGTTGGTTTGTGGGCAAATACAGTAGTTCGGAATATTAACATTACTCCTGCCGGTTCGGGCGGTGCAGCTTTTTATTCGCAAGGTGGAAATGGATTTATGGACACTTTGCATTTGGCTTATTGTTATGATAGAAGCGGAGATTTAGGTTTTACCGAAAGTTATATTGGACAAAAATTTTTAGGAGCGGATGATAAATTTGGTTTCCATCATCCTAAAATTGAACCACTTTTTAAAAGTCATTACAACGCTTGGCAGTTTAATTCATCTTCCGATCCCGTATTTTTTGCCCCAGGAAATGATAATCAACGTTACCAAAAACTTACTCAAGGATTAAATGATCAGCCACAATGGACTCAGCCAGGAACCCAAAACTATCAAGACCGATTGAACCTTTCTGGCAATCGCTCAGATTTAGTGGCTGTAGGACCATTTAGAAATTTTGCTGTTGGTGATACAATTCGTTTTGCTTATGCTTATGTAATGGCCAAAAAAAATGAAGACGGTTTGCCCAATTCTGAAAATAGTATTTTACAAAGAAAAAATTTGATTGATAATGCTCAATGGGCTCAAATTGCCTACAATGGTGAGGATAAAAACTTCAATGGAATTTTAGATGAGGGTGAAGACATTGATGGCGATGGAAAAATTACACGTTTCATTTTACCTTCTCCGCCTGATAGACCTAAAACTAAAGTAATTGCCGATGGCAATAAAATAGAAATTTATTGGTCAAATAATTCAGAATTTTCTATTGATCCAATTACTCAAACCCAAGATTTTGAAGGTTATAAATTATACATGAGTAAATTAGGTTTTGATGTTGCCGGAACGCAAGATTTGAACCGAGATTTAAAAACGATAGCACAATACGATATTGCTGGAAATCAAATAAGTTTTGATGTAGGTTTTAATCTAGTAAAACTAAACGAACCTATCAATTTTGATGGCGACACAGTAAATTATCATTACAAATACACCATTGAGGGTGTTTTGCCTGGCTGGCAATATGCAGTTGCAGTAACAGCTTTCGATAGCGGAAATGAAGAAACCAATTTAGAATCGTTAGAGTCAAGTCCGCGAACAAATAGTTTCAGAGTGTTTACTGGAGCAAAACCAAATGATGATATGGACAAGAACAATCCATTTGTTTATCCAAATCCATATTATGCAGGTGCAGCTTGGGAAGGAAAAAGTAATTTCCAAGAAGAAAGCCGCAAAATTTATTTCGCCAATTTGCCAAAACGTTGCACCATAAGAGTGTTTACTCCCGCAGGCGATTTAATTGATGAAATTAAACACGATGAAAATTACAATGGATCAGATATTAGATGGTTCAAAAGTTTTGGATCTGAAAATCCTGACGAGAACGTGTTTTCTGGTGGCGAACATGCTTGGGATTTGTTGTCAACTCAGTCACAAATTATAGCAAGAGGAATATACATCTTTACCGTTGAAGACCAAGACAGCGGCCAATTATTTAAAGGGAAATTTGTAGTAATTAAATAAATAAGTAATGAAAAAACAACTATTATCAATTTTAATGGCAGTGATAGGATTTGCGGGATTTGCGCAAGTCATTCCTGTAAAAAGTGTATTCGAAATTCAGACAGTTTCGCAGCAAGCTTTATTAGATTGCAAAGACACCGTAAACTTTTATAACGACACCGTTTATGTTGTAGGTATTGTAATGCACGATGCTTCAGAAGGAGCTTTGGCTTCAAGCACTGTTCCAGGTGGAAGAAGACCTTTTGTTTTTATCTGCGACACTGCAACAGGCGGAACAGTTGAACCCTTTGGTTGTATTGAAGTTATGGGAACATACAGAAATGCGGCTAACCAAGAATTACCTTCAACTGAAATTGTAAATGCTTTAGCCGGTGATATTTTAAAGCTAAAAGCAGTTGTTAGAACTTTTAGTAATCAAACCAATCCATTTTTACCTACAGGAACATCTCAGCTAAACTTAGTTGATAATTCTTCGGTAACTATTTTAGGCTCAACCAATGTTCCTAATCCAGTTCAAATTCAAGTTGGTGACTTAAATGACCAAAACAGTATCAATATTTTACCTACAGGCGAACAATGGGAAGGTTCTTATGTATCGCTTCAAAATGTAACAGTTGTGAACGTTGTTCCTTTTAATGGAAACCGTGTAAGTTTTGATATATCTGACGCTAACGGAAACTTAATGAATGTTTCTGATCGTTTCTGGGCTCAAAAATTACCTAACTTTTCAATTGGTACTCAATCAGGAAACTTTGTTGCTCCTCCAGTAGGAACAGTTTTCAGTTCTTTAAAAGGTTTTATTTTGCATTCGCCAAATGGCTGCACTGGCCAAACAGGTCGTGGTTACGAGTTAAATCCATCAGTAGCAGCTGACTATGTTATTGGTGTTGCTCCTCCAGTAATTACTAATATTACTAGAACTCCTCAAGTTCCAACTGATGCACAAAGTGTTTTAGTGAAAGCAGATATTTCTGATTTTGATGGAACCATTACAGGTGCTACTTTATCCTATTCTACTAATCCAACAGCTCCATTAACTTCTTTTACAACTGTTCCTATGACTTTAGTTAGTGGAACTACTAGCGAATATCAAGCAACCATTCCTGCCAATGCCAATGGAACTTTGGTGCGTTATGTAATTAGAGCAACTGATAATGCTAATAACACTTCAACTATGCCATTTACTCCGGCTAGTGCAACCACTCCCAACACTTATTTCTACAGAGTAAACAATGAAGGTGTTACTATTTCAGCCGTTCAAGAGGTTTTAAATCTTACTAATGATAATTCATTGTATGTAGGCCAAACAGTAACTGTGAAAGGTGTTGTAACAGCTTCGGCACAAGAGTTTGACTTAGGATTTGTTTATATTCAAGAACCTACCAAAACTGAATGGGCGGGTATAGCTGTTGTAGGAAATGATATCTTCAACCTAAAAAGAGGTGATGAAGTTACTGTAACAGGCTTAGTGCAAGAAAATTTTGGTTTCACTAGAATTAATGCTAGTTCTGCCGTTCCAACTGGAAACAAAATTGTGATTGATGCAATTGAAGTAAATCCTTTTGATAGCGCCATCATTGCCAGCAAAAACATGGAGAAATACGAAAGCATGGTAGTGCGCTACAAAAATCCTGCTGCTGGAGGTAAAATTTTCATTAGCAATGCTAAAGAAAACAACTTTGGTGATTGGAGAATATCTACTGATACAACTGCAAATACTATTAAATCAAAAAGAATTAAAACAGGTGTTGTAAATGCTAATAATTCATCTTCACTTTATGTTTCACATTGTTCTGATAGTGCAATTGCAGTTTCCAACAACGTATTAGTTCCCATTATCAAAACTAAAAAAGGAATGGCCTTTGATTATATTGAAGGTGTTTTAGGTTATGAGTTTAGTAGCTATACATTGTATCCAAGAAATAATTTCGATGTTGCAGGATATGCTTCAGCATTAGATAGACCAAAACCAACAGCTATTCAAAGTTTTCACAACACTACAACAAATAAAATTGATGCAGCTTGGCAAGATGTTGTTCCTGGAGCAGCTTCTTATACTTTGCAAATGGACGATAACGATGTTTTCACTTCACCAACTGTGTATAACAATATTTTACCAGTATTAACCCAAACGCCTTGCGATGTTGAAGGTGGAATGAACTACTTTAGATTAAAAGCTATCAATGCTGCAGGTGAAGAAAGTGATTGGTCAAATATGCAGATTGTAATTATTAGTTCAATTAATGAAGTAAATAACAATATCAACGTAAACATTTATCCGAATCCAAGTACAGGATTGGTTTTCTTGCAATTAGAAGAAGTAACCGAAACTTTAGTTGCTGAATTATATGACTTTAAAGGAGCTTTGGTTAACAAAACCAATATCAATGCTCAATTAAGCAACATTAATTTAAGTGGATTAAACAAAGGAATTTACAACCTACGTTTGGTAAATGCCAATGGCGAAACCAAATCGACTAGAAGAATAATTTTAAATTAATATTTCCAAGAGGCTGTTGTGTTACTAACACAACAGCCTCTTTTTTAATTAAGAATGTCTAAAATTTTAAAGCCCATGAGGCAAATGCTACTGTTAACACTTGTAATTTCAAGTGTTTTTTCTGCTTGTAAAAAAGGCAATAAAAATGGCAATCAAGCCCCTGAAACTCAAATTTCTATTAAGGAAATTAATTTGGTGGGCAATAACAGATTGCAAACAGTTATTCGCTTAAATTGGTTTGGTATCGACCCTGATGGTTACATAAAAGGATATGAAATTTCTTTAGACAATAGCAATTGGAATTTTGTAACCACACAAGATTCAACTTTTAGGTTTAGCATTTCTTCAGGCTCTGATACAACAGATATCGATTTTTATGTGCGTGCCATAGATGATTTAGATACACGCGACCCAAGTCCAGCCTATTTAAAAATACCTTTAAAAAATACGCCTCCAACTGCTGAAATTGACGATGAATATTTTGCAGGCGATACAGCCCACAGTGTGTTGACTTTCCGCTGGAATGCCAATGATTTAGATGGAGCTGAAACAATTAAGGAAGCTTATATTAAAGTAAATGAAGGAAATTGGTTCTCCATTCCTGTCAATAAAAAATTAGTGTCTTTGGTGTCCACAACACCCGAAGCCACAGGCAATGTAACAGCCAATGTTTACATGCAATCAGAAACAAGTCCATTAACCAATACTATTGACGGTTTTGTTTTAAATGGAAATAATAAAATTTATATAAAAGTGAAAGACATTGCCGGTTCAGAAAGTTTAATTGATACTTCTGAAGTGGTTTATATGAAAAATAAAAAAGGCGATTTATTATTTATCAACGGACAGCCAAATGGTGTACGTGATAATTATCTCAATATTTTCAATTCGGTTTATACCAATAATTATGATTTTATTGACTACTATGAACAGTCAGGAAAAAATCAACCAAAGTTTTGGAATCCTAATTTTACCTTGTTAATCAAACTTTACAAAAAGTTATTTATTAATTCCGATCCTACTTTATTCACCAATTCAATTACTGGTGTTAACAGTATTTTGTTAGAATTTGCCACACCGTCTTTACAAGAATTTATTGATGAAGGAGGAAGAGTTTTGGTAACTGCCAATTTTCCAACTGATAGGTCATTATTCGATTTAGAAACTTTAAGAGGGGTTTTGCCCATTGATAGTTTAGTTACTGTGCCTAGCAATCAGCAAGCTCGAATAGTTTCTGATAGTGCTATTGTTCCGCAAGTTGCTGGCAATTATCCATCAGTGAAACCAAATTCAGTAATTACGGGTGTTGTTCCATTTTATCCAACGCCTGATTCTGAAGTTTTTTATAAAGCTCAACTAACCAAAATAAACGGTTGGTCTGGCTCAAACACTGTTGCTGCCCGCAGAATTCAAGCTGGAAAAGTGGTTCAAGTATTTTTTTCAGTCGAATTGTATCGATTTGATAAAGTTCAATCAGATTTAAACGCATTGTTTAACAAAATTTTAAATGAGGATTTTAATTAACATGAAAAAATACCTCTCAATCCTACTAAGCTTTTTATCGCTTTCAGTTTTAGCTCAAAATGGCGGAATCTTAAAGGGTAAAATCACAGATGAAAATTCGAAGGAGACACTCATTGGAGCAACGGTAATAATTATTGGAACTTACAAAGGAGCTGCTGCTGATATTGATGGAAACTTTGCTATTGGAGGCATTAAACCGGGCGATTATTCTGTAAAAGTTTCCTACATCGGTTATGCTGATAAAATTTACAATGGCATTCAAATTAAAGACAATCAAGCCACAATTTTAAATCCAACATTGGTAATGCGCACTCAAACAATGGACGCTGTGACAATAGTTGGTGAAAAAAACATTGTGAATTTGGAAAATGCTCGTTCAGAGGTTAAAATTTCGAGCGAAGACATTAAAAACATGAATACCCGAAGTTTGCAAGAAGTAATTTCTATGCAACAAGGAGTTTCGCAAACCCCCGATGGTTTGCAAATTCGCGGAGCAAGGGTTTATGAAACTGAATATTTAATTGATGGTATTTCTGCACAAAATCCATTAGGTGGAACTGGTTTAGGAGTTGGCGTGGCAGCTAGTTCGGTTGGCGAACTAACCGTTACAACAGGAGGCGCTGGAGCTGAATTTGGTGGTGGTGCTGCGGGTGTTATCAATACAAAAATTAGAGAAGGTGGCGATAAATATGAAATGTCAGGAAGTTGGCAAACAGATAATTTTATGACGGGTAGAAATAAAGGAACTGCTTGGCATACTGATATTTTTGAATTATCATTTGGTGGACCTGTTCCCTTTACAAACAAGAAGCTTACTTTTTTCAATAACGTTACAGCTAATTTAACAGACGATTATTTTAGAAAAACGGCTAAACAACTATATAGTTCTATTATGCCTGAAGGAAGTGAAAAAATTTGGGGACAACGCCAAAGCAATGACTTTTCACATACCCTAAAGTTTACTTGGCAAATTAAAAAAGGTATAAAATTAACCATAACTAATCAGCACAGTTTGGCCATAAATCAAAATGATAGAGCTTTACAAATTGTGGGTTTTGATGCTATTTTACGTCCCGGTTTCCAGTTTGAAAGAAGTTTAAATTTAGATAATGCCAATACTTATACCATCCATTCTAATTTATTAGCCATTAATTATAACCAGATTTTAAATGACTTTTGGAGCTTTAATGCTGCTTTAGGTCGCTTAAATGTAAATACAAGAGCTGATGCTAATGGCCGCCCTTTCCGCAGCGAAACGGTTGATCAAATTTATGATGAACAAAGTATTGTCACTAATCCTGTTACCATTTTTAATCCTGGTGATGATATTGTGTATGTTTTACCTGGTCCGGGTTTGGTAAACAATGGAGGTATTGCTGGTCGCTGGCATGACCATTATGTGGAAGAATACACTGCCCGATTAAAATTCATGTACTATCCAAAAAGTAAAGTACATGAAGTGAGCTTTGGTAAAGAATTTAAATACGATTATTACAAATGGGCCGATGTAACCCGTCCTTGGGTGGGTGCCCCCATCAAAATTAATGACACACTATCTACACCATCTATCAGTGTAGGAAGTTCAAGCGAAATTTGGGAAGTGAAACCAATTAATGGCGGTTTTTTTGTACAAGATAGAATTGCTTACAAAGGAATTATTGCCACTTTAGGTTTGCGATTAAATTATTGGGCTCCCGGAAAATATGCTGATGATAATGTGGCTGATTTAAGTTCTCCGGTTTTGCAGCAAGTAAGAGACGACTATAACAAAAACACCATTGGCGTTTTTAATAGAAGAATCAAAACCAGGATTTTACCAAGAATAAATGTTTCGTTTCCAGTAACTGAAAACAATGTATTGTATTTCAATTACGGACATCAAATGATTCTTCCGCATCCACGATTTTTATATGCTGGTTTAAATTCAGCTTATTCCGATCGTTCATTCTTAAGCTTTTTGGGAAATCCTGATTTAAATCCTGAAGTAAATGTTTCTTATGAAGTGGGTTTAAAAACACAAATCAATAGAAATTTAGGTTTAACAATTACTGCCTTCAACAACAATCGTTTCGATTACATTGTGAGCAGAAGCATTATCACAACCGATCAAACAGGCAGACCTGTTAACAAAAGAATGTACATTAACCAAGATTACGCGAAAATTTTAGGTTTAGAAACGGGATTAAATGCTAGAATTGCCAAATATTTTAACGCATTTTTTAGCGTAGCTTATCAAGTTGCTCGAGGCAAATCAAATTCAGCACGTGAATCAGGTTTACAAATTGCCCAAACTGGCGAGGTACCGCTTAGTACTGAGCAATATCTAGCTTGGGATAGACCTTGGGATATTAAAGCAGGTTTGACTTTTGTGCCAGATTCTACTATAAAAATTTTTGGCAAAAGCCTCAAGAACTTCACTGTTTTTGCCATGTCAACTTTCAAATCAGGATTTAGATACACACCTGTTGAACAAATTGGTGTGAATGAATTAGGAAGACCAATTTATGCACCTCTTTTAGATCAATATTTAGCCAAAACATCAAAACCTTGGTTTAATACAGATATTAAAATCAGTTATTTAATTCCTTTCAAAAACAAAAAATCAGGTATTAGTTTTAGCATTGAATGCAGAAATGTTTTCAATAATAAAAACGGTCAAATTATTAATCCTGTAACAGGAAGAGCTTACGAACAAGGTGATAATGTACCTAATGAATGGCGCGATCCACGTTACATTGGCCCTGAAGAAAGTGGCGTTCCTGCTGATGATCCTGCCAGGTATTTGCCTCCTCGTCAAATTTTATATGGTGTAAACTTTAGATTTTAAGCACATGAAAATTACACTACAAAATATATTTTTAGCCTTCATGCTTTTAGGAATTGCAAAAGGCACGCAAGCACAAACCTTTCCAAATTTTGGTGGACAAAGAGCTGGTTTATCAACTTTGAGTTTTTTGAAAAATGATGTAAATCCTAGATCTATGGCCATGGGTGGCGCAAGTGTTGCACTATCAGGCGATGGATTTTCATCTTTAACCAATCCTGCTGGATTAATGGATTTAAAAGGTTTAAATTTTTCAGCCTCTAACATGTTTTTAGGCGCAGGATTAAAACAAGCTTTTTTAGCCGGAAATTATGTCACTAAACGTAATTCTGTTTTTGCCCTTTCGGTAAATAATCTTTTTAGCGGCCCAATGGAAGTTAGAACTGAGTTTCAACCCAATGGCACTGGAGAATACTTTTATGCGAACAATTTGGCTGTTGGCGCAACTTATGCCAAAAAACTTTCAGACATGTTTTCAATGGGAATTACCTTAAAATACATCAATGAAAGACTAGCAGATTATAAAAACCATACAGCTGCTGCTGATTTAGGATTTTTATATAAAACCGATTTTAAAGATTTAAAATTTGCCGTTGCGGTTCAAAATTTTGGCGGAAACTCTTCTTTAAATGGTGATTTTTTACCCGTAACTTTTAATAGAGATAAAAGCAATATTCCTTTAGGTGAATATACTGTTCCAACTATTTTCAAAATGGGTTTGAGTATTGTTCCTTACAAAAAAGATAACCATGCAATTTTGGCAAGTGTTGAATTGGATCATCCAAACGATAATGCCGAAAATTATAGAATAGGAGCAGAGTATCAGTTTAAAGAATTGTTGACCGTTAGAGCAGGTTATCAATTTAACGTAGCTGGAATGAAATTACCAACCTTTGGTTTTGGATTGAGAGCCAGAACAGGAGCGCATTATATCAATATTAGTTATGCTGCCCGTCCAACGCAATACATGGGCATGCAACACCTTCTTGGATTATCATTCAATTTAACTAAAACTAGTAGTGAAAATGAATAAGATTTTTAAAATAACTGCCTTATTACTGTTTGTGGTGACCATGTCATCCCTTCAAAGCTGTAAAAAATATTTTGGTGAAAACACTGATTTAAGTTTTATTGATACACCAGATTTTCAGCAACGCCAAATTGCCTATGTACCTATTCAGCCTGCAATAACCAACTTAGACAACCCCACAGATGTAAAAGCAGGTTTTGATGAACTAATTTATGTGGTTGATGCAGGAACGGAGCAAATTATTTCTTATGATCAATCAGGTAGAGAATTAGCAAGGCTTAACATCCAAGGAGTTACTAAAGTGGCGCAAGATAGAAAACTAGATTTATTGGCAGTTGGAACCTCTGATAAATGGATAAAATCTGGTCCAAATGATAGTGTTATGTATGAGGTTGCGTGTGTTTACAGGATAAAACAGTATAATAATGGTTTATATGGATTAAATCATGCTCAAGTAATTAAAGAGGCTGTTCATCCGGAGTATTTTAAAACTATAAATTTTAGTTCAAATGATGCTACAGTAAGGTTTAATGGAATTGCAGTAAATGGTGATAATAGTTATTATGTCACAAGAGTTGGCAACAGCCAAAGTTTAACTCAAATTGGTGGGCCAGATGATGCAGTTTTGGTTTTTGATAAAAACGGTCAATTTGTATCAACAATTAGTGTAAATACTTCTAGCGGGTTTTTTAGAGATTATTTTAAAAAGCCTTTCGGAATTACCACACTTTGTCAGCCACCGCAAATCACTGCGAGTAATTCAAAAGATTTTATTTTCACCTCAACTGATCCAAATGTTCCTTTCAAAGTTCAATATATTGAATATGTAGAAAGCGAATTTGGAGCGCAATACAATCCTCGCCCATTGGCTTTTAAAGATACCACTGTGGCCGATGGTGCCATTACTGACCCGGGTAAATTTATTAATCCATCAGGCGTTACAGTTACGGGCGATGGGACCAATTACATTTTTGTAACCGATAGCGAAAAAGATAGTTTATATCAATTCACCATTACCGGTTTTGAAGGTATTAGGCCGCCTCCAGGTTCAGTTTCAAATAAATATGTGAAAGCATCATTTGGAGGAACTGGAATTAATTTGTCTCAATTTGATGAACCAGGTGCGGTAGCCTATTTAGGCAGATATGTATTTGTTGCTGATACCAAAAACAGAAGAATTTTGCGTTTCAGATTAACCATAGATTTTAACTAACAAATTAGCAGAATGCTAAAAAAGATTTTATTACCTGTATTTGTTTTATTGGCTTTTGTCTCTAAAGCACAGCTCCCTAACGAGCCTCAGCAACAGCCACAAAACATGACTTTTACAGGCGTAAAATCATATAAACTAACCGTCAATTATTCGGCTCCAAATCCAGCATGCGATGGTTATATAGTGCTTAAAAAAAACTTTTCCCCTGTAACTGAAGCTCCAATAGATAGTGTCGCTTATAATATTGGCGATTACATTGGGAACGCTAAAGTGGCTTATATGGGCAATAGTTTGGCTTTTGCTAATAACAACACTAGAGGCGAAATAGAAACCCATTTTGCAGTTTTTGCTTTTAATGGTTCTGGTGCTAATATCAATTATTTACAAACAAATCCTTTAACAGGAAATGTTATTCCCACTTTTGATATTACTGGAACTTATTACAACAACATTACAGTCCACGATTCAGATTTGGTAACCAAATTGACGCAAAAAATTGGGCCACATCTCCAAGTTTCATACGATAGTTTTAAAACCAATAACATTCCGAATTTTTCATCTATTGACACAGCAGGTGGTTCACAATATGTGAGTTGTGTTTATTCAGGTCAGCGCTACACTTACAATGGTACATTTTATTGGATTGGCAGCGGTGGCGGAATTTTTAGCCGAGAACACACATTTCCACAAAGTTGGATGGAGACTGTTACAGGCATTGCAGATATTGAAGGTCGTGCTGAACATAGCGATCAACATGCATTGTTTCCAGTTAACCAAAATCAAGTGAATGGTGTAAGAAGCAATCATCCTTATGGTGAAGTTACAACCGTAACCAGTCAATTCTTAGAAGGTAAGTTAGGTTATAATGCAGCGGGACAAACAGTTTATGAGCCAAGAGAAGCTTTTAAAGGCGATGCTGCTAGAGCTTTAATGTACATGTGTATTGCTTATGATAAAAGACCAACTGGAAAAAGATGGTTTTTGCCTTCGCAACAAAATGAAGCTATTTTAAAGAAATGGCATTTTCAAGATCCACCTGATTATTGGGAAAGAACCAGAAACGATTATGTGGCTTCACTTCAAAACAATAGAAATCCTTTTGTGGATAGCACACAATATGCCTGTTTTATCAAATTCAGCAATTTGAGTTATTATTTAGACACCAATTATGCACCTTGTAAACAATATTATGTAGCTCCAATTGATACAGGAAGTGTTGATACAAACAATGTTGGCATAAAATCTTTGGCCACTAACCTGCATGAAGTTGTGGTTTATCCAAATCCAAACGATGGAAATTTTAGTGTTTCATTTAGTTCTGATGTTCAAAAAGAAATGCAAATGGATATTTTTTCGGTAATGGGTGAAAATATTTATTCTGCAAAACATGCTGCTTATTTCGGCTTAAACGAATGGCAATTTAACCTTAAATTTAATCATCATAAAATACTGATTGTAAGACTTTATGATGGCAAAAACTACTACTTCGAAAAGATAGTGAGTAGGTAGGTTTTTAAAAATAAATTATTTTCAGTTTTCTTAGTCCTAATCAAGTTTTTTGCTTCAGCTTTTTAGCGGCAGGAAACAAAACATTGTTTAGAATTAAACGATATCCGGGTGAATTGGGATGCAGATTTAAATCGGTTGGTGGATCATTTACAAAATGCTGATAATCTTCAGGATCGTGTCCGCCATAAAAAGTCCAAGTTCCTTTTCCAAAAGTTCCATGAATGTATCTGGCAGAGTTTAAGGCTTTGTTTTCGCCCATCACCAAAACATCGGGTTTTAAAAAACGTTTGTCAAAAGCGGTTGTTTGGCCTAAAAATCCTTTGATAATAATTTCATGATTTTGGCAAAGCATAGAAGGAATTGGATCCCATTTAGCCGAAAAATCGAAAAGGGTAAATAAATCGTTTTGCTGAGGTGTTCTTAAATGAACGTTGTGCGCATCAATATTTGAAAATTCATATTCAAAAGGATTGGTGCTAAGGCTAAAGTTTTTGAAGGCAAATGATTTACTAAAATCAATTTTCGAATTGTAATTAGCTTCTGCTGGGTCACCATCAAACATAGATTCGCAAATATCAACACCATCGGCTGCTAAAGCAATGTCGTAACTATCGGTTGCTGAACACATGGCAAATAAAAAGCCACCACCTGCTGTAAAATCTCTAATTTTTTTAGCTACCGCCAATTTTAGTTCCGAAACTTTTGAAAATCCTAATCTTGCAGCTAAATCTTCAAACTCTTTTACTTGATTTTGATACCAAGGAGCGTTTCTGTAAGCAGCATAAAATTTACCATATTGGCCTGTAAAATCTTCATGATGCAAGTGTAACCAATCATAAAGTGCCAGTTTATCTTGAATCAATTCATCATCATACACCACATCATAAGGGATTTCGGCATAAGTGAGCACCATTGTAACCGCATCATCCCAAGGCAATTTAGATTTGGGAGAATAAACAGCCACTTTGGGTACTTTTTCAAGTTTAATAGCATCCATGTTTACTTCTGGATTTGCTATTTCGTTCAAAATGCTATTGGCTTGTGCATCAGAAATTATTTCATAAGAAACGCCTCTTACAACACATTCGCTTTCAATAGATTTAATATTAGGAAGCAAAAAACTTCCGCCTCTGTAATTCAACAACCATTGTATTTCTAAATCATTGGATAAAGTCCAAAAGGCAATCCCATAAGATTTTAAATGATTTTTTTGACTATTGTCCATCGGAATCAAAATTTGAGCGGCATTGGCCCAAATGGAGACAAAAATTAAAAATAGACTAAAAAGGCGCTTCATCGTCATCCCAAACTGCTTTTGATTTTAAAATAATATTACCAGAATTTTCAAACTCATTATTGGGAGTTAAATTGTTTGTTCCCAAGAAATTTTCTTCTTCAATATTGTCGAATTTAGCGTATCTGCCCATAAATTTCAAACGTACATCGCCTAAAGAACCATTCCTATGTTTGGCAATTATTATATAACCTACATCTTTAGTTGGTAATCCGTTTTCATCTTCTTCCATTTGATAATATTCAGGACGATAAATGAACATTACCATATCCGCATCTTGCTCAATAGCACCCGATTCCCTTAAATCTGAAAGTTGTGGCCTTTTAGAACCACCTCTTGATTCAACCGCACGACTCAACTGCGAAAGCGCGATTATTGGAACATCTAATTCTTTAGCTAAAGCTTTTAAGGAACGCGAAATGGTACTAATTTCCTGTTCACGATTTCCTTTATTATCGCCAGCTGACATTAATTGCAAATAATCGATAATAATTATTTGAATTTTATGCTCTTCTTTTAATCTTCTGCATTTGGCTCTCAATTCCAAAATAGACAAAGAAGGGGTGTCATCAATAATAATAGGAGCTTTGGCTAATTTCCCAACTTTTGAATGCAATTGATGCCATTCATGGTCTTGCAAATCGCCTCTCTTCAGCTTTTCCTGATCTAACATCGATTCGCTTGCAATTAGCCTATTAACTAGCTGCACCGCACTCATTTCTAGTGAAAACAATGCAACTGGTCGTTGATGATCAACAGCAATGTTTCTGGCCATTGATAATACAAAAGCAGTTTTACCCATACCTGGCCTTGCGGCAATAATTAGTAAATCTGATTTTTGCCAACCTGCCGTTATTTTATCTAAATCAGTAAAACCTGAAGGAACGCCAACAACATGCCCATCTTGATTTTTAGCCGATTCAATGTCTTTTAAAGCAATTGACATTAAATCTGAAATGGTGGCATATTTTTTCTTGATGCTGCTATCGGCAATGGCAAATAAATTACTTTCAGCTTTATCAAGCATATCGAAAACATCAAATGAATCATCATAAGCCATTTTAATGGTTTCAGATGAAATCCTGATGAGTTCGCGCTGAATGTGTTTTTGCGAAATAATACGGGCATGAAATTCAACATTGGCCGATGAGGCAACACGGCTTGTGAGTTGGGTTACATAAAATGGACCACCTACAAATTCGAGCTCGCCTTTTTTCTTTAAAAAATTGGTTACCGTTAAAATGTCAATCGGTTGCGATTCTTTAAACAAATCAACAATGGCAGCATATATTTTTTTGTGCGCATCAACATAAAAACTTTCAGGTTTTAAAATGTCAATAACTTCATTTACAGCTTCTCTTTCGAGCATCATTGCTCCCAAAACTGCTTCTTCTAAATCTTTAGCATAAGGAGGAATTCTACCCTCAAAAATATTTTCTGAATTGGCGCCAATTGGTCTTAAGCGCCTTTTAACTTGCTCTTCGGTTGCTTTTGAAAAACTTTGATCCATGTGCCAAAACTAATCAATATGATGTTGCTTTTGCTGTTAAAGTATTAAAATGATTTTCACAAGGGTTTTAAACAATGGTTTAAAAATTTCCAATTTTTTTTAGCTTTGAGTGTATGAATTTAGAAAAAAAGTTATATCTCGTTTTTCTCCCAATTTTTCTTTCATTATTTTTAGTAAACTGCAAAAAAAAGGATAAGGAAATTCCTCAAATTGAATTTCTTAGCCCTAATGAAAACAAAACTTTTGCATTTGGCGATTACATTCAAGTGCAGGCTAATATTTCAGATAATAAAACAATCAGTGCAGTTACTGTAAGTATTGTAGATGAAAATCAAAAACCAATTTTACCAAAATTTAGTGTTAGTCCAAATAGTAATAAGTATTTTTTAGATAAATCTTTTTTAATAGATGATGTAAATCTGAAATCAGGAAAATATCAAATTATAATTAATGCTAAAGATGGTAAAAATGAAAAAAATGCATTTAGAATTATTTACATAAATGAAATTGCAAAATCCCGCAGAGGAATTTTTGTGATAGAAGCTGAGGCTAACTCTACGAAGGTTCAACTAATTGATTCTGTTTTGAATAATTATACGGAGTTTCAAACCAGAAATGAATCTTTTGCATGTTCAGAAATAAGCAATTATTTAAACCAATTAGTTATTGCTTACAACAGCAATAGCAAAATAGAAAGTTACGACTTGCGAAAAAATAAAGCCGCTTGGAGTCAAAACATCAGTGCGCCCGGTGCAAGTGAAATATTTTTTGATTTAAATTATAGGTCAGGAATTTTTTATTCATCGCAAACAAATTGGTTATTAAAGGGATTTAATGCTAGCGGGTTAGCTGTTTATAACGGTTATTTGCCCAATGTGGGAGTTTTAGGAAAAGTTTTTGCAACCGAAAAGTACGTTGTTGCAGAGCAAGTTTATAATGGTATTTCTGATATTAAACTTCAAACTTTGAATAGACAAACAGGTGCTTTGGTGCAAACATTTTCTAGCTCATTTAAACCATTCGCTAGCGAAGAATTTTCAACCGATAAATTAATAATGGTAGGAAATGAAGGTTTAAGGATTTTTGAAGTGGAGTTAAATAATTTATGGACTCCACAGCAGTTGCCCACTGGTCAAGTTTTTGACATTGCTAAACTGGATAATAACCAATATTTTATTGCCCATACCAATGGAATTTATTTATTCAGATACAATCCTATTTCATTATTAAATTTTAAATTAGGAAAAGCTTACTCGAAAATTAAAATTGATAATTTAAACAATCAACTTTTTGCGGTTGATGGTAATAATTTGGATGTAATAAGTTTAAATACAGGAACAATTATTAAGTCTTTTGCTTTCAATAATCCCATAAAGGAAGTTCATGTTTGGTACAATAAAGAATAAAAAAGGCTGCTATAAATACAGCCTATAAAAAATATTTTAAGTGTAAATCTTATTCAACTACAACACCCATATTAGAGAATTTTTCAATTCTCTTGTTAATTAGGTCATCGGTTTTTAATGAACTTAATTCTGACAATGAATCTAATATCGCTTTTTTTACATTTTCGAAAGCTAATTCATGATTAGAATGCGCTCCACCAATTGGTTCTTGAATAATGCCATCAATTAATTTGTTTTTGAGCATATCGTCTGGAGTTAATTTTAAGGCTTCAGCAGCTTTTTCTTTAAACTCCCAACTACGCCACAAAATAGACGAGCATGATTCTGGTGAAATTACCGAATACCATGTGTTTTCCAGCATCAACACTTTATCGCCAATACCAATTCCCAAAGCACCACCTGAAGCGCCTTCGCCAATTACAATACAAATTATTGGAACTTTTAATTTGAACATTTCAAACAAATTGCGGGCAATGGCTTCACCTTGTCCACGTTCTTCGGCTTCCAAACCAGGATAAGCCCCTGGTGTGTCAATAATGGTAACAATTGGTTTGTTAAATTTTTCAGCTAAACGCATTAACCTTAAAGCTTTGCGATAACCTTCTGGATTGGCCATTCCAAAATTTCTGTATTGACGCATTTTTAGGTTGATACCTTTTTGGTGGCCAATAAACATCATGGTTTTACCATCAACATTTCCAAAACCTCCAACAATGGCTTTATCATCTTTAACATTTCTGTCGCCATGTAATTCTAAAAATGAATTTTCTGTAATGTAATTAATATAGGCCAAAGAATAGGGTCTATCAGGATGACGCGACACTTGAACTTTTTGCCAAGCACTCAAGTTTTGATAAATATTTCTACGTGTACTTTCAACCTTTTGGTGCAATTCCTCAATGGTTTTTGACATATCTACTTCACTTTTCGCAGCCAACTCTTCTGCTTTTTCAATCTGCTCAAATAAATCTTCAATTGGTTTTTCGAAATCTAAAAATGTAGGCATCAGTTAATTTTTTGTAAGGTCAAAGTTAAAAAAACAGTTTGCAATCAAAATAGTTATAATTGTATTTTCATTAAATATATAAGAAATGCTTGTTTTTCCCAACGCAAAAATTAATTTGGGTCTGAATATCACAGAGAAACGAAAGGATGGTTTCCATAATTTAGAGACTATTTTTTTTCCAATCGGGTTAAAAGATGTGCTTGAAGTAAGCGAAAATCACGAGAAAGGATTTCAAAACAGCATAGATTTTAGCTTTTCAGGTTTTCAAATTCCAGGAAATGCGGATGATAATTTAATTGCAAAAGCATACCGTTTAATTAGAAATGATTATCCAATTCCTGCTTTGCATGTTCATTTGCACAAAGCAATTCCTTTTGGTGCAGGTTTAGGCGGAGGTTCTTCAGATGTTGTTTTCTTTATGAATCAGGTGGATGAAATGTTTTCCTTAAACCTTTCTTGGGGTGAAAAACATAATTACGCCAAACAATTAGGAAGCGATTGTTCTTTTTTTATTGTCAACAAACCTTGCTTTGCAACAGGAAAAGGAGATGATTTAGAAAAAATTGATTTCAATTTGAATGGTTTTTATTTTGTTTTGATAAAACCAAATATTGGGGTTTCAACAGCCGAAGCTTATTCAAAAGTGAAAGCTAAACTACCAGAAGTTTCCATTAAAGAAATTATTAAAATGCCTATGGAAGACTGGAAAATCTATTTAAAAAATGATTTTGAAGAAAGTGTTTTTGCAGTTTATCCAGAAATTGAAACCATAAAAAACGAAATGTATAATGCCGGAGCAGTTTATGCTGCTATGAGTGGAAGTGGCTCTTCGGTTTTTGGTTTGTTTCGAAATGAAAAACCCCGAGTGAAAACTCAGGGTGAATATTTTATTTGGGAAGAAAAAATTTAAAAATTATTTAAAGCTTTTTTCGCTCGAAACAGATAATTTATGTCTTCCTTTTGCTCTTCTTGCCGCCAAAACTCTTCTACCGTTAGGAGTTGACATTCTTTCACGGAAACCGTGTTTGTTTCTTCTCTTTGTATTTGAGGGTTGAAATGTCCTTTTCATCTTTCTACTGTTTTCTTAAAATGGAGCGCAAAAATAATTTCTTTTTTCTTTTTTGCAAAGAAATAACAAAAACAATTTTAAAACTAATTTTTCAGCGATAGCTTTTTACATTTGAGGCAAATATTTTTTGTGGAAGACAATAAGAAAAAAAGGTTTGATTTAAAGGGTTTAAAGAACCTTGTGAAACTTTATAAGTACCTAAAACCGCACAGTTTAAAATTTGGAATTGGATTAGTTTTTTTGGCATTATCATCAGGTGTGGCATTAATAATTCCAGCTTTATTAGGCAATTTAGTGGATGCATCTAAAGAAGCCGACATTGAAACCATCAATAAAATAGGTTACAACTTGATGTTCGTTTTTTTGGCGCAAGCTATCTTTTCTTATTTCAGGATTGCACTTTTCGTAGAAGTAACCGAAAAATTTCTTTCCGATATTAGAAAAGATGTTTACAGCAAGATCTTAACTTTTAAGATGGATTTTTTTGTTCAAACTAGAGTAGGTGAGCTGTCAAGCAGAATATCATCTGATATTACTAAATTGCAAGAAGTCTTAACAACTACCTCGGCACAGCTTATACGCCAAGTAATTATAATTTTTGGAGGTATCATTTTGTTATTATTTACATCCGTTAAATTGACTTTAATTTTGCTGTCAACGGTTCCTTTAATGGCTTTGCTAGCATGGGCCTTTGGGAGATACATTCGAAAAATGTCCAAAGATTTACAAGATAAATTAGCCGAATCTAACATTGTGGTTGAAGAAACATTGCAAGGAATAATGAATGTCAAAGCTTTTGCTAATGAAGGTTATGAAAGTAAAAGATACGCTCATTCAATTGTTGAAATTTTGGATAAGGCTGTAAGAGGTGGCAAAGCAAGAGGTGCCTTTGCTTCGTTTATAATATTATGCTTATTTGGTGCAGTGGTTTTTTTGATGTGGTATGGAACCAAAATGGTGAACACTGGCGAAATTTCAATAGGTGTAATGTTCCAATATTTGTTGTATTCTTTATTTATCGGAGGTTCAATTAGCGGGGCAGCCGAGGTATTGGGCACAGTTCAAAAAACAATTGGTTCATCAGAAAGAATAATTGAAATTTTAAACACCGAAGGTGAAATAATTAATTTTGAACCAAAAAATAAAATTAAAAAATTCGAGGGTGATTTAATTTTTAAGGATGTCGTGTTTTCATACGAAAGCAATCCTGATCAAAGGGTTTTAAAAGGTATAAGTTTTGAAATTAAAAAAGGCGAAAAATTAGCAATAGTAGGACCAAGTGGTGCCGGAAAATCAACTATTGTGAATTTAATTTTAAGATTTTATAATCCTGAAAGTGGAAGTATTTTAATTGATGGTAAAAATATAAAAGAGCATGCTTTAACAGATTATAGAAATCAATTAGCTGTTGTGCCTCAAGATGTATTTTTATTCGGTGGAAGTATTTTAGATAATATTAAATATGGCAACACGGATGCTAGTTTTGAAGAGGTGGTAAATGCTGCAAAAGCGGCTAATGCTTTTGAATTTATTGATAAAACTCCTCAAAAATTTGACACACTTGTTGGCGAAAGAGGAATAAAACTTTCTGGCGGGCAAAAACAGAGAATTGCTATTGCTCGAGCTATTTTAAAAGACCCTGCTATTTTGGTTTTAGACGAAGCTACAAGTGCCTTAGATTCTGAATCAGAAATGTTGGTACAAGAAGCTTTTGAAAGATTAATGAATGGTCGAACTTCTGTTATTATAGCTCATAGACTTTCAACCATAAAAAATGCAGATAAAATAATTGTAATTGATGCTGGTAAAATTATTGAAGTTGGAACCCATGATGAACTATTGGCAATTGATAATGGACTGTACAAAAAATTAAGCCGTTTGCAATATCAGTTTGCTTAAAGATAATTATCTAAGACATCAATTATTTTGCGACTTGCGCCTTTACCATTGGCGATAAAATTTTCAGAAGCCTGCGATGATATTTCATAATGCTCGGCATTTGATATTAGTTTCAGCAAATGTGTTTTGAATTCATCATAATTATTGAAACAAAAAGCACCTTTTGAGTTTAATAATTCGAATGCTTCGTTAAATTTTTGATGTTTAGGGCCAAAAAGAATGGGTAAATTATAAGCAGCTGGCTCCAAAACACTATGAATTCCTTCAAAAAAACCACCGCCAATGACGGCTATTTTGCCGTAACGATAAATTTTTGCCAAAAATCCAACGGTATCTAAAATCAAAATTCGCTCATTATTAAAAGCGTTTTTGTTGGTAAACAAAATACAATTTTCGTTTAATGATTTTTTGAGTTTATTTATTCTTTCAATACTCACATCATGTGGAGCAATTATGAACTTCCAATCGGGTCTTTTAAATTCAGCCAAAAATTGAATTAAAAACTCTTCTTCTTTATCCCAACTACTCCCAAAAATGATGATGTTTTTATTGGATTTAAAAAGTTCAACTTTTTCGTTACTAAACGTTTCATTGGCAATTTCTATAACTCTGTCAATGCGCGTGTCACCGCAAAGTATCAAGTTTTCAACCCCTATGTTTTTAGCTAATTGATAAGAGTTTTGATCCTGAACAAAAACGTAAGTGAAGTTTTTTAAGATTTTTCTAAAAATCCCACCATACCATTTAAAAAAGCTTTGTTGCTTGTGAAACAATGCAGAAATTAAAAATGTAGGAATGTTTTTTTGCTGTGATTCATTTAAAAAGTGAAACCAAAAGTCGTATTTAACGAATAAAACTAAATCAGGATTTACAATTTCTAAAAATGAACGTGCATTTTTTTTTGTATCAAGTGGCAAATAAAAAACATAGTCAGCCTTATCGTAATTCTTTCTAAGTTCATATCCTGAGGGTGAAAAAAAAGTAACTATAAGTTCTAACTGAGGAAATTTTTGTAATAGATTTTCAACCACTGGCCTGCCTTGCTCAAACTCACCTAATGACGAAACGTGCATCCAAATTCTTTTGCCTTGTTTTTTTGAATGAATGCTTGATTTTAAATGTTCAAAATAGTTTTTTCTCCCATCCATCCATTTTTTAGCTTTTGGATGAAAATTGGAAGCAATTTTTAGAATTAACCAATAAATTTTGAGCGCTAAATCGTAAAAAAATATCATTTAGAAACTATAATATTTATTAGTCGATTGCCCATAAAGTGGAATAATCCAACCAATACGGAAACCATTTAAAACATCAAATCTTTTTTGCGTATCTTTTTTCATTAAGTCGAAATCCCAATCTCGTCTGCTTTGCGTCCAAGCTTGGTTTAGTTCTAAGCCAGCATAAAAGTTGATTAGTCTCAAGTTACTTAAATAAAAATAACCAATAAATTGTTGGGTTGAAAATCCATTGGTTAATCGGTCATAACCTTTTAAATACTCTGCTGATAATTGGGGTGCAGTTTTACCAATGTTTTCAATTCTGATTTTATGCTGCATAAAACCACCACCAATTTGAATCCAAATTCCAGAATTTTTATTTTTTGAAGAAATCGGAATGATTTTCCCAATTAAAATGTGATTTAAAAAACCTCTTTGCCAAGCTCTTACCAAAGCTTCTTGACCGTTTGATGCAATAGGCAAGCCGCCTGCTTCTGAAATTGATTCTAATGGAAATTTTTCTCTAATAGAATTGCCAAAAATTAAACTATTTTGAGTCGAAAAAGTAATGTTATGTTTGGTTTTATAAGTAAATGAAATCCCAATATTGCTATTGTTTCCGAAACGATATTGTAAATCTCCACTTGGCACTTGGAAAGCATAATTAAAACTGATTAAACTAGTGGCAAAAACACTATCTTTCATACTCTTTTGAGCAAAAGATATTTGAGCAATGATTAAGATTAAAAAGTTTAGTAGGAAATATTTTTTCATATCGGGTTCAAAAGTATAATTGTTTTCAATTCCTTAAAACGCCTACATAACAAATTCTTATATTCGCGACCTTAAAATTATTTTCAGAAATGAAGAAAATACAAATGGTTGATTTAGGTTCACAATATGAGGCTATTAAACCTGAAATTGACCAAGCTATTGCAGAGGTAATAAATTCATCAGCTTTCATAAAAGGGCCAGCTGTAAAGTCATTTAAAGAAAAATTGGAAAAATACTTAAATGTCAAACATGTAATTCCGTGTGCCAATGGAACTGATGCTTTGCAAATAGCCATGATGGCTCTCAATCTTCAACCTGGCGATGAGGTTATTCTTCCAAGTTTTACCTATGTGGCAACAGCTGAAGTTATTGCCCTATTAAAATTAAAACCTGTTTTAGTAGATGTATATCCTGATACTTTTAACATCGATATACAGCAAGTTGAAAAAGCAATAACTCCAAAAACCAAAGCAATTGTTCCGGTTCATTTATTCGGTCAATGCGCTGACATGGAGGCTATCATGAGAATTGCGCAAATAAACAATCTTTATGTAATTGAAGATACTGCGCAAGCAATAGGTGCTGATTACATTTTTTCAGATGGTACAAAAGCGAAAGCTGGAACCATAGGAACAATTGGTTGCACTTCTTTTTTCCCGTCTAAAAATTTAGGATGTTATGGTGATGGCGGTGCAATTTATACTAATTCGGACGCTTTAGCTGAAAAAATTACAATGATTTGTAATCATGGTCAAACTGTACAATACTATCATGATGAAATTGGCGTTAACTCTCGACTCGATTCTATTCAAGCAGCTATTTTGAACGTCAAATTAAAAAGATTGGATGCCTATGCGGCTGCTAGAAATAGCGTAGCTGACTTTTACGATCAAGCTTTTGGATTGCAAGAAAAACTAACGATTCCTGCGAGAGAAAAAAAATCTACTCACGTTTTTCATCAATACACTTTAAAATTAAATGGTGTAAATCGTCAGGCTTTGAAAGATTTTTTGGCCTCAAAAGATATTCCTTCAATGATTTATTATCCCGTTCCTTTGCATTTTCAAAAGGCCTACAAAACAGATGAATATTTTGAAGGTTCTATGCCTGTTACAGAAGCATTGTGCAAAGTTGTAATGTCTTTACCAATGCATACCGAATTGGATAATGAACAATTAAATTACATAACAAATTCTGTATTAGAATTTATAAATAATTAAAAAAATATATCATGAAAATAGCAGTTGTTGGTACCGGATATGTGGGTTTAGTTACTGGAACTTGTTTTGCTGAAACCGGAAATGAAGTTATTTGCGTGGACATTGACGCCAATAAAGTTGAAAAAATGAAAAGTGGTATCATACCTATTTATGAACCACATTTAGATGTTTTATTCGAAAGAAATATCAAACAAAATAGATTAAATTTCACTACCGATTTAAAATCTGCCATAGAGTTTGCTCAAATTGTATTTTTAGCTTTACCAACTCCTCCTGGCGAAGATGGTTCAGCTGATTTATCATACGTTTTAGGTGTGGCTGAAGAAATTGGGCCAATTTTAAATAATTATAAAGTCATAATTGACAAAAGTACTGTTCCTGTTGGCACGGCTGATAAGGTCCACGCACAAATAGCCAAATCTGCTAAATTTGAATTTGATGTAGTTTCAAATCCTGAATTTTTAAGAGAAGGTTTTGCGGTAGATGATTTTATGAAACCTGATAGAGTGGTAATCGGAACCAATTCGGCAAAAGCCAGAAAACTAATGGAAGATTTATACAAACCTTTTGTTCGTCAAGGAAATCCTATCATTTTTATGGATGAAAAATCTGCTGAATTGACCAAATATGCGGCCAATTCTTTTTTAGCTATGAAAATTAGTTTCATGAACGAAATAGCTTTGTTGTGTGAAACTTTGGGAGCTGATGTTGACATGGTGCGCAGAGGAATTGGAACTGATGATAGAATCGGAAAAAGATTTTTATTCCCAGGTTTGGGTTATGGCGGAAGTTGCTTCCCTAAAGATGTGAAAGCTTTAGCAAAATCAGCTTTAGACGCGAAATTTGATTTCAAAATTCTGAAATCAGTAATGGAGGTAAACGAACGCCAAAAGAATTTATTTGCTGAAAAAATTCTTAACTTTTATCAAAACGATGTTAAAGGAAAAACCTTTGCAATTTGGGGTTTAGCTTTTAAACCCGATACGGACGATATTAGAGAAGCACCTGCTTTAGCCATTATTGATGTGTTGTTAGCCAATGGGGCAAATGTTAGAGCTTTTGACCCTGAAGCAATGAATAATGTTAAAAAACAATATGAGGGCAAAATTTATTTTGCAATGGATCAATATGATGCAGTTTCAGATTGTGACGCATTAATTATATGCACCGAATGGCAGGTATTCAGAAGCCCCGATTTTGAAAAAATCTCAAATAAATTAAAATCAAAAATAATTTTTGATGGAAGAAATTTGTTTGATTTACCAAACATGGAAGAGTTGGGATACAAATATCTAAGTATAGGCCGTCAACAAATCCTTTAAAAAATGAAAAAAGAAAGAGTTTTAATTACCGGAGCAGCCGGATTTTTAGGTTCGCATTTATGTGATAGATTTATTAAAGAAGACTATCATGTAATTGGAATGGATAATTTGATAACTGGTGATTTAAAAAATATAGAACATCTATTTAAACTCGAACAATTCGAGTTTTATAATCATGATGTTTCAAAATTTGTGCATGTTCCAGGCGATTTAAAATACATTCTTCATTTTGCTTCTCCTGCTAGCCCAATCGATTATTTAAAAATACCTATCCAAACTTTGAAGGTTGGATCATTAGGTATTCACAACTTATTAGGATTAGCTAAAAATAAAAACGCACGAATTATTATTGCCTCAACTTCCGAAGTTTATGGCGATCCTTTGGTGCATCCGCAAACGGAAGATTATTGGGGACACGTAAATCCAATTGGTCCAAGAGGAGTTTATGATGAAGCCAAACGTTTTCAAGAAGCTATCACTATGGCCTATCATACTTTTCATGGCCTTGAAACAAGGATAGTTAGAATTTTTAATACATATGGACCAAGAATGCGACTGAATGATGGGAGAGTTTTGCCAGCGTTTATTGGTCAAGCATTAAGAGGCGAAGATTTAACCGTTTTTGGTGATGGTTCACAAACACGTTCATTTTGTTACGTAGATGATTTGGTTGAAGGAATTTATCGTTTGCTTTTAAGTGATTATGAACAACCCGTAAATATTGGTAATCCTTCAGAAATAACCATTAAAGAATTTGCTGAAGAAATTATAAAGCTAACTGGCACAAGCCAAAAAGTAATTTATAAAGATTTACCCAAAGACGATCCAAAACAAAGACAGCCTGATATTACCAGAGCTAGAAGTATTTTAGGCTGGGAACCGAAAGTTGATAGAGCAGAAGGTTTAAAAATAACCTATAATTACTTTAAAACCCTCACTCAAGAGGAGCTTTTTAAACAAGAACATAGAGATTTTGAAGGTTTTACAAGAAGATAATGTTGTAAAAAAATGACAATAGAAAAAGAATATTTTGCCCATGAAACAGCTTTAATTGATGAAGGCTGCGAAATAGGAAAGGGCACTAAAATTTGGCACTTTTCTCACATTATGCCTAATTGCAAAATTGGTGAAAAGTGTAATATTGGCCAAAACGTAGTTGTATCTCCTGATGTGATTTTAGGAAATAATGTGAAAATTCAAAACAATGTTTCTATCTACACGGGAGTAACGTGCGATGATGATGTTTTTCTTGGACCATCAATGGTTTTTACCAATGTTATAAATCCTAGAAGTGCTATCAATCGCAAAAGTGAATACGCTAAAACGCATGTTGGAAAAGGTGCTTCAATTGGAGCAAATGCCACTATTGTTTGCGGTCATGATATTGGTGAATATGCCTTTATAGGTGCTGGAGCAGTAGTTACTAAAACAGTCCCAGCTTTTGCCTTAGTAGTAGGAAATCCTGCCAAACAAACAGGATGGATGAGCGAATATGGGCACAAATTAAAGTTTAATGAAAACAATTTGGCTGTTTGTCCTGAAAGTGGACAGCAATATAAGTTGGAAAACAACAAAGTATCAAGAATTTCTTAACCTAATTGAAAATGAATATTTACGAAAAGATTTTAAAAAAAGAAGCTAAAGTGGCCATCATAGGTTTAGGCTATGTAGGTTTACCAATAGCTTTAGCTTTCGCTAAAAAAATATCTGTTATTGGTTTCGACATTAACGAAAAACGTGTCGAAATGATGAAAAACAAAATTGATCCTAGCGAAGAATTAGATTCATCAGAATTCGATAACAGCGATATAGAATTCACTGCCAGTATTGAGGATTTAAGAAAAGCCCAGTTTTTTATTGTAGCAGTTCCAACACCCATTGATGAACATAATTTACCTGATTTAAAACCAGTTTTGGCAGCAAGCAGAACGGTTGGAAAAGTTTTGAAAAAAGGCGATTATGTAGTGTATGAATCTACCGTTTATCCCGGTTGTACCGAAGACGATTGTGTGCCAGTTTTGGAAGAATTATCAGGCTTAAAAATGACCGAAGATTTTAAAATTGGTTATTCACCTGAAAGAATTAATCCGGGCGATAAAGAACATACCATCACTAAAATTTTGAAAGTTGTTTCAGGTTGCGATGCTGAATCGTTAGATAATATTGCTAAAGTTTATGAAATTATAGTTGAACCTGGAACGCACCGCGCTGCAACAATTAAAGTAGCCGAAGCTGCAAAAATTATTGAAAACACCCAACGCGATGTAAACATTGGTTTGATAAATGAACTTTCAATCATTTTCAATAAAATGGGAATCAATACCTACGATGTTTTGGAAGCCGCAGGAACGAAATGGAATTTCCTTCGTTTCCAACCAGGATTAGTTGGTGGACATTGTATAGGTGTTGATCCTTATTACCTTTCTTACAAAGCCAAAGAATTTGGTTATCATGCTCAAATAATTAATGCCGGAAGGTATGTTAATGATAGTATGGGACCTTATGTAGCTAAACAAACGGTTAAAAAATTAATATCAAATAGAGTAAACTTAAATGATGCTCGCATTTTAGTTATGGGCACAACGTTTAAAGAAAATGTAAGTGATATTAGAAATTCAAAAGTGGCTGATGTAATTAAAGAATTACGCACTTACGGTGTTAACATTGATATTATTGACCCTCACGCTGATTCGAAAGAACTAAACCATGAGTATGGTTATGGATTAACAGAAATTTCAGGAAAATATGATGCTGTAATTGTGGCAGTTAATCACCAAGATTATTTAAATCTAGACGAAAATTACTTCCAATCTATTTCAACTGAAAAAGGCATTTTAGTTGATTTGAAAGGAATTTATCGAAGAAAAATATCAAAACTTCAATATTGGAGTTTATAAAAATTCGAGCCTTCTTCGGAAGGCTTTTTTATTAAAATTGTAACATGAAAAAAGTATTAGTAACAGGAGGAATTGGCTTCATAGGTTCTCACACTTGCGTAGAACTTTTATCGCAAAATTATGAAGTGATTGTGATTGATAATTTATCCAATTCTCAGATTTGGATAAAAGATAAAATCGAAGAAATTAGTGGAAAAAACATAACTTTTTATAGCAACGATGTTTGCGATAGGAATGCTTTAATTCACATTTTCGAAACCGAAAAAAACATTGATTCTATTATTCATTTTGCTGCCTATAAAGCTGTGGGTGAATCGGTTGAATTCCCGCTGAAATATTATAAAAACAACATTGATAGTTTATTAAACTTAATTGAAATAGCCGAAAAGTTTCAATGTAAAAAAATGGTTTTTTCATCATCATGCACTGTTTATGGCATTCCTGATTCACTTCCAGTAAGTGAACAAACACCTATAAAACCAGCTAATTCGCCTTATGGTGCTACCAAACAAATGGCAGAAACTATTTTAAATGATGTTTGTAGAACAGGAAGTTTAAGGTCAGTTTTATTACGCTATTTTAATCCAGTTGGTGCGCATCCTAGTGCTAAAATCGGTGAATTGCCAATTGGCATACCAAACAATTTAGTTCCTTTTATTACTCAAACTGCCGCAGGAATAAGGAAATCATTAAGTATTTATGGTGGAGATTACGATACAGCTGATGGAACAGCTATTCGCGATTATATTCATGTGGTTGATTTAGCCAAAGCGCACGTAAAGGCTATTGAATTACTTACCAATGAAACTGAATTTCAAATAGAAACAATTAATGTTGGAACCGGTAATGGTTATTCTGTTTTGGAAGCTGTAAAAGCTTTTGAAAGTTCAACTGGAGTTAAACTAAATTACCAAATTGTTGAAAGAAGAGCAGGAGATGTGCCAGCGGTTTTTGCTGATACCACTTATGCCAACAAAAGGCTGAACTGGAAATGCGAATTTGGCATCAATGAAATGATGTTGCACGCATGGAATTGGCAGAAAAATTTAAAATAAATTTCAATTATTTCTTTCTTTTAATACCTTCAACAATAAATATTAAAAATCTAACTACATGCTCGAACCTGCCGAATATGTTTTAAAATTTATCAATCAAACTGAAAAATCTTTGTTTTTAACCGGTAAAGCAGGTACCGGGAAAACCACATTATTGAAAAAAATAATTAGTTCTACACATAAAAATGTTGTTGTTGTAGCGCCTACAGGAATTGCAGCTCTGAATGCTGGAGGAGTGACCATTCATTCTCAATTTCAATTACCATTTGCAGCATTTATTCCAATTAATGGTGCAGCCCCTTTGCATGAAACCATAAAATTTGAAACCAAATCAACATTATTACGCCATTTTAATATAAGTAGTCAGCGTAAAGCAGTTTTACGTTCTATGGAATTGCTCATCATTGATGAGGTAAGTATGCTAAGAGCAGATTTGTTAGATGCCATAGATACAGCCTTAAAATTTGTTCGGAAATCAGAAAAACCTTTTGGAGGGACACAAGTGCTATTTATTGGTGATTTATTACAATTACCGCCAGTTGTAAAAAACGATGAATGGGCAATTTTAAAAAATTATTATAAAGGTGTTTTCTTTTTTAATGCGGTTGTTTTGCAACAAAACCCCATTATATACATTGAATTATCAAAAATTTACCGCCAAACAGAAACTAATTTTATTGATGTTCTAAATAATTTAAGGAACAATAGAATTACTCAATCAGACATTGCCATTCTCAATCAATACGTTAAGCCAAATTTTGATTCTAAAAAGGAAAAAGGATTTATAACGCTCACAACCCATAATGCCAAAGCCGATGAAATGAACAGCCGCGAATTGCAAAATTTGAAGGGAAAAGAATTCATTTTTAAGGCTGAAATAACTGGCGATTATCCTAATCATCTATATCCAATTGATGAAGAATTAAAACTAAAAGTGGGCGCGCAAATTATGTTTGTAAAAAACGATATTTCGCTTGATAAACAGTACTTTAATGGGAAAATGGGCACTATAGAATCGCTCTCTCAAGGAGAGATTTTGGTGCGATTTATAGAAGAGAATAAAATAATTGAAGTTGAAAAATACGAATGGGTAAACAAAAGGTTTACTGTTAATAATAACACAAAAGAAATAGAAGAAGAAGTTTTAGGAACTTTTGTGCATTATCCAATTAAGTTAGCTTGGGCTATTACAGTTCATAAAAGTCAAGGTTTAACTTTCGATAAAGCAGTTTTAGATGTTTCGCAGGTTTTTGCTCCTGGACAAGCTTATGTGGCGCTTTCTAGATTAAGAACACTTTCAGGCTTGGTTTTGTTATCAGAAATAAAAATGAATGGCATAAGCAATGATGAGGATGTAATGAATTATGAAAAAAACAAAACAGATTTAAATATTCTACCAAAAGCCTTAGAAGCTGAAACCAATTTGTATTTATCGCAGTATTTAAAACAAAGTTTTGATTTCGAAACACTAGCGTATGAATGGGAAAAACATGCCAATACATATGGTTTAGGAACTTTAAAAGCGCTAAAATCTAAATATCAAAAATGGATTATTGTTCAAACCAATAACGTAAAAGCTATGGTTGAACCTGGAAAAAAGTTCGTTAATCAATTATCTAATATATTTTATCATCAGCCATTTAATGCCACTTTTTTGAACGAAAGGGTAAATGCTGCCTATAATTATTTTTTTAAAATTTTAGATGAGGTTGAAACCAGTATTTTAAGCAATACTCTTGAGATTAGGAATATTAAAAAGTCAAAACAATTTGTTGAAGAATTACAGAGTTTAGAGGAAATTCATGTAAACGCCATTTTGATTTTGAAAAAGGCAAAAATCTTAACCAATGCATTTGCAGAAGGAAAAGAACTTACGAAAGAGTTGTTTAAAAATGAAACATTATTAAAATATAGATTTAACAAAATAAATGATTTAAAATCTAAAGTCGTTTCTTCAAATGTTTTTGGTGAAAATCAAGTTGTGTATGAGGTTTTGAAAGAGCAAGATGATCAAAGTAAAGAAAAGAAAAAATCTTCGGTTTTAGTGACTCTTGAATTGTACCATGAAGGAAAATCAATTGATGAAATAGCTGACTTTAGAATGATGTCTAAATCTACCATATTAGGTCATTTTACCAAACTTATTGAACTTAAGGCAGTTGATTTAAATAAAGTGTTGCCTACTGAAAGAATTAAGGAACTTGCGTCAGTTTTTGGTTCCTATGATTTACAATCAACCACTTTATCAGCTATAAAAGAAGCAAATGATTCCTTTTCTTGGGATGAATTAAAACTTTATAAAGCTAGTTTAAAGGCATAAAAAAGGAGGTCATTTGAAGACCTCCTTTTAATAAAAAAATTAATTAGTTTATTTTTTCTTTTCACATTCTGCTTTAGATTTCACCGCCTGAGCTTCAACTATTTTTGTTCTTTCAAAAGCCAAACGTTCATCTTTTTTACCGCAAAACTCTGAAACAACTTTTATATCAGAATCTTCAGTAAAATAACTGCATTCAATACATTTTTTGCAAGATGAAAATCCAAAGGCGGCAGCTACAGCGAATAGTATAGATAGTTTTTTCATATTTTCTAAATTATTTTTCATTTTTCTGAATTTCTAAACACTTAAATCCATCATTTTTTTTGGTATCAAGTTTCTTTTTGGTATCGCAAACTTCTTCAACTTCAGGAACCCCTGGAGCCACAAAACCATCAACCGTGGTAAAACTTTGCTTCACACATCTGTAACATTTTTTGCATGAAGTACTTAATAATAGGGAGCTTGATATAAATGCAAGTAAAATATATTTCATATTGAATATTTTGAAAGGCTAAAATAAAAATTTTATCTAATAAATGAAGGTATGTTCAAAATGTTTGTCAATTATTCGCAAGCCACTGAGTTTTGGCTACCAATTGATTCAGAATTTTTGGTTAAGTTTTCTTTAAACTCTTCTCTTTTCTTTTTCTTTTCGCAAAATTGCTCTTCTGTTTTTACTTCTGTGCCATTCTCATAAACACTTGTAATGGTGCATTTTATGCATTTTTTACAAGAAAAAAAGCTAAACAAAACGAAAGCTATGATTATTTTTTTCATTTCTTTTTATCGCAAGTTATTGATTGAATCGTTTCGCTTGTTGATGCTGATTCTTTTAAGCTAGCTTCCCATTTTTTTCTTAGCTTTTTTTTGCCACAAAAATCTTGTTTGTATTCATAGGGCTGATCAAAAGCGGTGGAAATAATTTTACATTCCAAACATTTGTTGCATGAACCGAAAATAAATACTAAAAAAATCGCTAAAACTCGAATCATTATATTCTTTATTCCTATAATTGACGAAGTAATTGAAAATGGAAACAAAAAGCAAAATTTTAACAATATTAGATTGGGTTTTAAGAATAATCCTTGGTTCTGTATTTATTTTTTCGGCTTACACAAAATTATTCCCCATTGAATGGTTTGAAAGGCATTTAGTTACGCAATTAGGTTTTGAAATTAACCTTTCGCAATATGCAGCAAGGCTTATCATTGCTACAGAGTTTTTAGTAGGAATATTTTTAATTGCTAGTTTTTATCTTAAAAAAATAACTTACCCAGCCTATTTTTTCATATTAATCTTTTTTACTTTTTACTTATCTTTTGGTTGGTTAGTAAATGGATCAGAGGAAAATTGTGGTTGCTTTGGAGCTAAAATACCAATGAGCACAGGAGCTTCGATTTTTAAAAATGTTATTTTGATGATTTTAGGCTTTGTGTCATTCAGAATGGCAAAAGAAATTAAGTTTAAGTTTTTAAAAATTAGTTTTTCAATTTTAACCATTGTAGGAATTAGTTTGCCTTTTATTCTTAATCCACCTAATTTTTATAATGGTGAAGTTTACGTGTTTGAAAAAAAAATTGATGCGCCATTTTTACACGAAAAACAATTTGTTGGGATTGAAGATAGCATTGATTTAAAAAATGGAAAAAATATGGTTTTGGTTGCAAGTTTAACTTGTCCACATTGTAAAAATTTAGCCTTTAAAATTTGTGATTTAAAGAAAGATGGAAAATTGGATAATGTTTATTTATTGCTTTGGGGTGAAAATGAACAAGTAAAACAGTTTTTCGAATATGCCGACTGTGGACTGCCCTACAAATTGGTTACAAACGGAACAGACTTTGGATCTTACACTGAAGGGTCTGTCCCGCGTTTATTTTTAATTGATAATGGAATCCTAAAATTTGAATTCGATGAATCAAATTTTAGTTATGATAATTATTTGAAGTACTCTAAATAGATTATTGTTCTAAAGCCTTGCAAGTGGCAGTAGTTTTTCTGCTTTGATTATCATCTGGGTATTGCGGGCCATATTCGGTTGCCACGGCTTCATAACCTTTGCACTTTTCTTCACTATCTTTAGAAAGAATTCTTCCTGCAGGATAAAATTCAATTCCTTTTTCTGCTACATTTTTTACGCCAAAGCTGCCAGTTACTTCTTTTGTCCATCTGCATTCGCATACATAATTCTTTTTGCAAGCAGTAAATGAAAATGCAAGCAATATAAAAGCTGCTGATAAAATATTTTTTTTCATAGTATTGATTTTTGTTTTACGAGTTAAATAATTTGTGTTGAAATAAAAAAAGCAAAAGAGCGCAAAAAAAAGCCCCGAAATTTTCGGGGCTTTTAAATAATTTAAATTTAATATTAGTTTTTAGACCAAGTACAAGTTGTAGTTTGATTACCAAAACCAGTATCTACTGTTCCGTTGTCAGCAATACAAAGTTTTTCTTTGTCTTCAGCATCCTTTTTCTTTAAATCAGGATAAGTTTCAGATGCACTGCCAGTAATCACGCCTGAAAATGTGCAAGAACATGTGTAATCTTTTTTGCAAGAAGTAAAAGAAAAAGCAACTAACATTACGGCTACTGATAAAATAATTTTTTTCATAAAATTTTGATTTTTTGTTTAAGCGAATTAAACAATTTAAATTCAGTAAATAAAATTGAATCAAATTTCAATAAAAAAGCCTCAACTTTGTTGAGGCTTTTTTATTTCTAAATTAAATAATTAAGCTTTCTTGGCAGAGCAAGAACCACCAAATACTTTAGCTTGAGTATCATATACTTCGCAAGCTTTATCAGCATCTTTCTTTTTAAGTTTTCCAATTGCTATACTATCGGTTTCGCCAAGAACTGTGCACTCACATTTGTAATCTTTTTTACAAGCTGTAGTTCCGAAAGCTACTAATACAGCAGCGATTAACATTACTTTTTTCATAAAATTTATTTAAATTGGTTAATGATTGACAAATATATACATAAATTTAAAAAATCAAATTTTTATTGCTTTTTGTCTTCTAGTTCTTTTTCGGCTCGTTCTAATTCTTCTTGTGCAGCCTTCATTTGCTCTTTAGCTAATTTCACTTGTTCTTTAGCTGCAGCCTTCATTTCAGCTTCAATTTGCTCGTTAATTTCCTCTGTTAAATTTTCATCTATATATTCTTCCTCATAACCTTCTTGTTGCCACCATGAAAACTTTTTAGTGATAGATTCATCAAACTTCACTGGAACATTTTTAGGGATATAAATTTTTATGGTTGTTAATTGGTTTCTAAACTTATTACCAATTGGAGTGGAATAATATGGATTTAATAATAGCAGTGAGTCTGATGAACTCCATTCAAAAGAAATTTCATCGGCATTCTTTTTTGCATTTTTATAATTACTTCCACGGCTGTTTTTCTCAACTTTTACATAGTATTTTCCATCATCACTGTTTTCAATTTCAATTTTTGGATAATAGAAATACAAATTATTATCATCCATTTTAAAAACTTGATTGTCACGGATATGAAAGTCCATTAGCAAACCTTGCGGTTCATTTTGATTGTTAGCTGCAACAAATAATGTATCTTTTATATTAGGTTTAAATTCTGTTTTTTGGGAAACTTCTTGCTCAATGGAAAACTGCTTGACAGTTTTTATTGAAATTATTACAGAAAGGAATAAACCAATTATCCATGTCCCAAATAAAATGATAGCAACTGTTTTTATATTTTTTTTCCAACCAGTTAAAAAAACTGCTCCTAGGATTAATAATGCTAAAACAGGTATTCCAGAAACAATAGCTAAAGATAATCTTGCTAAATTGAATGAAAAATCATTTTCAAATACTAGTCGAAAAACGTCATATAATCCACCGGTATATACCTCATTATCATTAATACTAAAAAATGAAGTGCTATCAAATAAAGTTGCTGCTATAATAGCTATCAGCGAAAAAACCGAAAAGAAAATTAGCGCAACTCCGAACAGTTTTATAATGGCTTTGGCAAACAGGGTAAAAATGTTTAAAATAAAAGCAAGGATTTTCTCAAATTGATTTTTAGCCCTGTTTCCGCTGCCAGAATTTGCGAAGCTTTTTGCTTCCTCATTCATTTCATTAAATTTACTTTTTACGTTTTCAGCACCTTCATTCACTGTTTTGCTTATATTTTCAATGTTGATAGGTTCGCCACGCATAGATAGTTTATCTGCTGCTGTTTTTGCTTTTGGAATTATAATCCAAAGTATTACATATATCCAAAAACTAGTGCCATATAGAAAGAAGCTAGCTACAAACAAAATTCGCATCCAAACTGGATCTATTCCAAAATAAGCTGCTACTCCAGAGCAAACACCTCCTAAAATTTTTTCATCTGGATCGCGAAACAATCTTTTTTGTTTTTCTTCTTTTTCAGTGGTGAAATTAGTTGAAGCTAATTCGTTTAAGTTTTCCGACCCTTCGGCAAAAGCTTCTGGTTGACCCATTACTGCTATCATGTTTTCTACATCAGCAATGTTAACTACTGCTTTGCTTGCAGTAATATTTTCTTTAAACATTTCGGCAATTCTAGCTTCTATGTCGCTCATTATTTCATCTCTTTCAGCAGAGTTACTGAAATAGCTGCGGATAACATAAAGATATCTGTTTAGTTTTTCATAGGCATCTTCATCTATCCTAAACTCTATGCCATTTATATTGGCTGTTACAGTCTTTTTCATTGTTGGTTAGATTTAATTTTTTTTGGTTATGTTATTAATGGCATCAACTAATTCTTGCCAGGATTTATCAAGATCTTCTAAAAAATTGACACCTTCTTCGGTTAATTTGTAGTATTTCCTTGGAGGGCCTGAGGTAGATTCTTCCCATCGGTATGCTAAATATCCGTCATTTTTAAGGCGAGTAAGGAGTGGGTAAACAGTGCCTTCCACTACTACTAGTTTTGATTGTTTCATCTCCTCAATGATGTCGGTTGTATATGCATCACCGCGAGACAAGATGGAAAGAATACAATATTCAAGTATTCCTTTTCGCATCTGCGCTTTGGTGTTTTCAGTATTCATAATATTAAAGCACTTTAAAAATTAAGTCAATGCAATAGTCTAAGTTTGGATAGGCCAAATCAAGTTTTATTTTATTAAACTGAGAAATGACATAGTTTTTTAAATCAACATTATCACTTTCAACTATTAATGTTTTTACTTTTCCGGTGTTGTCACATTCAAAAGAAACGTGCACTTTTTCATCGGTTATTTCACTTTTTAAATGTTTTGGAAATTTTATTTCCGAGCTTATTTTGTCTTTTACGTTTTCTTGGATTTGTTCTTTTTTGGCTTTTTCAATAATTGAATTGTTGCCTGCAATAATACTTTTTGGCATTCCAAAACCTATTACTATAGCCAAAGAAAGTAATCCTTTTTTGATGATTGATTTTTTGTTTACAACTTGTTCTTCTAAGAACTTCTGTAAGTTTAAAAATGAAGTTTTCATGGTTTTTTTTGTTTTCGTGGTTATTGGTTTTTCATGGTTATTTATGACAAGAGCATAAATTTTATTGGTAAATTGAAGTTTAAACCTTGTATTGATTCTTCTGAAAATTTAAGGTTTGAAATTTTTTCAATAACAAGGCTTTTTAAAAAATCATCATTTCCTGATATTGTTTTGATTTTTACTTCACCTGATTTGGTTATTTCAAAACTCAAATCTATTTCAGCATGTTTAATGCCGTGTAATTTTAAATCTGGTTTTCCTATTTCTGATTTAATCCTTTCAGAAACATAATTAATGGCAGTTTGATCAACCTTGTCATTTCCAGCCCAACTTAGTTGAGCAAAAAAACTAATAAATAGAACGAAGATAAATTTTGAAGTTTTCATGGTTTTTGATTTTTTAAATCTATGTATAAATTAGAATTGTGTTTAACCTCTTATTTGACGAAGCAAAGATATGTATATAATTAGGTATTATGCAAAACAAAGTACTAAAATATTTTTCAAGTAACTGAAAATCAGCTAAAAAAAATTAATTCGATTATTTTAATCGTTGAATTTGATGGAAAAAACCATTTAGATATATTAGAATTTTAATTTTTTGCAAAAAATTTAAAATTGAAACCTATTTAAAGTATTACTAAAATACTTGAATATTTTCAACTGTTTTCTCAAACAATTTCCCATTAAATCTAGTGTGATTCTTAAGATGTTTTTTGAGTCTATCTTCTACCTCCAAAGATGTTGAACCAATATAAAATTTATCAGCAATTTCAGAAAAAAGAATATAGGTATATGGCATAAAATCAAAATGAAAAAGCCTCGAAAAGTCGAGGCTTATTGTGGGAGCACACGGGTTCGAACCGCGGACTGCTCCCGCATGAAATGCGGGATGCTCAGAACCAACTGAGCTATAAATTATTATCGAGAATTAATTTTTGAATTCGGGTTTTGCTTTTCCAACTTTTAATATCCGATTCTAATTTTTTCGCTTCTTGAATGGTATCAAAATGTTTTTTCCAGACAATCTTCCAAGGTTTAATAATCCTCACAAAAGACGGGAGGATTTTAAGAGAAAACGGATAGAAAACGATATTAAATTTAACTTTGAACATTGGAAAAATTGAAGTAATACAATGAAGACTAAAACAGAAACAAAATAGTTCCAATATGAAATACAAAGCTACCAAAAGGACTTTTATAATTAACATTGTAAGTCTTTTTAAAGCCTTCGTCAAAGAGTATTTGAGACATTAGGCGAACACTACGAAGACTAAAATATCAAATCTCATTTAAAGAATGTATCAATACAATAAGCGGGATTGATTAATAAATCAAGCATATAGGGACATAAAAAAAACATTTATGGTTACAAAAAAATACCTTGACGAACTAACTTATGAAATTGTAGGTGCATCAATAGATGTTCATAAAATAATGGGTAGGGGTTTATTGGAAAGTGTTTACCACAAATGCTTAATGGAGGAGTTAAAACATAGGAAAATAAATTTTCAAACAGAGATGAAAATACCGGTGATTTACAAAGGAACTTGTTTAGATATAGATTTTAGGTGCGATTTGTTTGTTGAAAATACTATTGTTGTGGAGCTAAAGGCAGTACAAGAAATCATACCTGCATTTGAAGCACAGCTGCTGACCTATATGAAACTATTGAAATGCCCAAAGGGCATCTTAATTAATTTTAATTGTTCCAATATCTTTAAAGAAGGACAGAAAACATTTGTAAACGAATATTTTAGTAAACTATCTTAATGGTACGGACATAGAATTAAAACCTATGTTTCTTTGTGGTTAATAAAAAAGAACATGTTAGATTAGGATTTTTTTAAGGAATGTATCAATACAATAAGCGGCATTGATTAATAATTTAACCACATAGGGACATAGAAAAAATATAAAACCTATGTTTCAATGTGGTTGAAAAACATGGCGGAATAATATTTTCTAACTTGTCCCAGTTTTTCAAAAAATCACAATAAAGAAGATGTGAAGATTGTGTTTTAGATAAATTAAAAAGGGTTCCAGTTAATTCTGAAACCCTTTTTGTTTGTGGGAGCACACGGGTTCGAACCGCGGACTGCTCCCGCATGAAATGCGGGATGCTCAGAACCAGCTGAGCTATAAATTATTATCGAGAATTAATTTTTGAATTCGGGTTTTGCTTTTCCAACTTTTAATATCCGATTCTAATTTTTTCGCTTCTTGAATGGTATCAAAATGTTTTTTCCAGACAATCTTCC
>Ga0209278_1000245_pt1:17500-53332 | contig 53332 bp, 41 predicted proteins | sample JI81BgreenDNA_FD_187504 | JGI IMG/M metagenome (GOLD analysis project Ga0209278, IMG submission 187504) | Wastewater effluent complex algal communities from Wisconsin, to seasonally profile nutrient transformation and Carbon sequestration -... | ecosystem: Engineered > WWTP >... | reverse complement strand
CAAAAAAATGGACCATGCCCATCCGAGACTGGGGTATGATCCTAAACCAATTTATGATTATGTTTGAAAACCGTCTAAAACTCTAACCAATCCTAAAATCTATTTACACACTTTTCGGGATAGTGTCCGAGTCAGGGGCTATCCACTTAGAAAGTTTCCCTTTTTGGTTTTGTATGTGGTAGTTGAAAAATCTGTCTATGTTTTGGCGGTTTTTAACACCAATCAAAACTCTGAGCTCGTGGAGTCGAGATTGAAATCTGATTAGCCGGCTAGCGAAGATTTTGGGATGAAAATTTCCAATTATAAATGAAGAAACCACCTCAGGAATGGGGTGGTTTTTTTATTGATTTGATGATTGTTTCGATTTTCAGCAGACGTGCATTGGAATGGCTCTTTACCTTCTCTTTCCTAATCAGATAGTAAACATAGATTCCAACTACCAAGCAAAAAAGTATAAAAACCAAGTAAACTATAGGAGGGACTCCTTCTACATGATGGGGCATAGAAGCCCATGATTTACTAGGATTTAGGTCGTTCAGAAGCAAGACTTAGTGTTTTTCAACAAGTTTCGGTTATATAAATCAAATCATCTTTTTTCCTCTCAAAATATCGCTCTTTGATTCCTTTTTTGGAGACCAGGTCGACTTTGATTCCAAGAATTTCCTCCAATTCATCAGCTAATTCTATGAACTCGGAACCTACTCGGCTATGAAACTCTACCATCAAATCAAGGTCACTTGTTAACTTTTGTTCATTACGGGCAAAAGAACCAAAAATTGCCAAAGATTTAATCGGGTACTTTTCAAAAAGTCCCTTTTTCTGGTCTTGCAGTTTGGTTTTGATGTCTAAGTAAGTGTCCATTCTACAAGTTAAAGAGTTTTTCAATAGAAAGATCCTCATCAATAAGTGGCCAATGAATCCCATTGCCGGAGGGCGAAATCTGATACAACTCCCGTTCAGCTTGAGATGCCACCAAAAGCTTAAAAGAAGCGATTTTCAAATCGATCACTTTTCGTTGTCCATTCTTCAAAATGATCAAATCATCATCCTCAAATTGAATTGCAATCATTCTTTTTACCTCTAAATTCTAAATTCTCAATTCTCAATTCTCAATTCTCAATTCACTTATTCCCTCGCCGGATTGATCATAATATGCGCCCGATGGGTTCCCGGATCCATGATCCAAGGCAAGCCCGGACCGGCAGGCTTGAGCGGAAGTCCGGTACTTTCCGCTGTGGCCCAAGGGATATAGACGACCGAGCGGGTGTAGGTGTTATTGGCTTCTCCAGTGGCCCAATTGACATCGGCATGTTCCGCAGTCAGGACATTCAAAAGGCTCCCTTGGTCTGGGAGTTTGAGTTTGCCAGCTTTTGATTCTGCCTCACGGATTTTGAAAATCTCATCCGCATTTTTTCCTTCTTTTCTCAATGACCAACCCCGAGCCATAAAGGGCTGCGCACTGCTGTGATAGCAAGACACATTTAATCCTTCCCGGCTTGGGTCGTCTCCGAGGCAAACGGTCTGATTGCTGCCCTTTCGGAGCAAAGTTCCCTCAGCGGAATACACCGTGGCATTTGCGCGTTGGTCTTCCGGAGCAGCCAATACAGCTAGTTTGATCTGGATTTCTTTGGAGGGTGCGGTTTGGGAAAAAACGGGCAACAAACCGCTTATCAGAAGCAGAAGTACAGTGAGTTTCATTGTCATTGGGTTTTGAATTCTGAAGGAAATTACGAAAAGCCCTTCCGACCTCCAAGCAGAGGCAAAATCCTGATGATCAATTCATCGTATTTTAGATGACCCGCTAGTAGAGCTCTAGAATCTGCGCAAACTCATCCTCATATACGACCCTGCGCCTCAGCTCAATTCCATGGTAGTCCAACCGATCTAGCGCTGTAGAGACGATGTCATTGGGATGTAGCAGGTGCTCGGTGCGGGTCACCAATAAGTAATCGGCGTAGAGCTTGGGCTGCTGCAGGGCATGCTGAAAATCCTGACTAAAATGTCCTTCCCAAGTCCAGTCTGCTGAAAGCTCGGAAAGCTCGGGATAGAAAATGGCATCATCAGTCAGAATGCGACCTTTTCCTTTATTTTCAAAAAAAGCCTGAATCTGACGAATGGAAGCAGCTCTTGGAGTCTCACCCGGCTTTCGAAGTACTTCCAGGGCCAGACGCTCCCTGTCAGCGACACTCAGGCTGAAGTAGAGTAGCTCAAAAAAGATGGCCAAAAGAGGAATCAGATACGGCAAAAACCGTGTGGTTGGTCTGGTATTGGACTGATCGGAACTGAAAAATACAGCCAAACTTACCCCTGTCATCATGGAGAGTAAGTGAAGTTGGAGGTTTTGTATCTTATCCGCTGCAGCTTCAGATATCACGTACAGAAGTGCCAATACCACCACAACGGCAGCCGTTTTCCCCCTTGTGGCATCCAAAATCAGAAAGATACCCAGTCCAGATACCAGTCCGATGAGAATCAGATAGCGCATACTGACTTCAGATACTACTCTCCAAACGAGATAATCTTCCTCTACTAATGGGAATCTGCCCGAATAGCTATTCCATACGTCTGCAATGCTTGTCTCGAAGTAGAAAAAACCTCCTCCAAATACCCGATTGATGATCAAGAAGATCAGGATACCCATCAATGGGATAAAACACACCAGAAATATGGAAGAAAAGAATCCTGTAAAGAATTTTCTCCGTTGTGATTCATTCCGAAAGATGGCCGAGGCTTTTGCAAAGAAGTTCCCACTGATTCCTTTAGCTTTTCCAAAGCTCACAAAGAAAAAGACTGGGATTAGAATCAGAAGCAACTGAAGAAAACCCCGATCAAGAAGCAGAAAAGCTCCGAGTATCAAGCTTAGAAATGTCAGATGAAATACCGAATGAGATCGGATATACCGGAGTACAAGACTGAAAAATGAAAAATAGAAAACTAGGTAAAGCGCCAGACTACCTCCACTTACAGCCGCGTAAAGTAGCACGGGACTGAGTAGCACATAGAGTCCGAGCATTTTGAGTTTTTGGTCGCCTTGGGCACTTTTCCTCAGCATGGTCAGGCTGAGTCCTCCCATAAGTAGCGCATTGAGGAGATAACTAGGCTGTATTGCCTTAGCAAAAGACAGGATATACGATCCCAAAAACAGCAGGGCCGGCTCCGTAAAATAGAACGTCCTGAAAAAGCTCAGGTCATAGCGTGTGAGATTTTGGATTTTGTATTGAATAAAATAAGCCTCCAAATCCATAAAACCCCTACCCTGGATCCAAAGAGAAGCCAGCAAATAGAGTGACGAGAGTAGAAGCCAACCCAGTAAGGTGAGTAGCGTGTTCTTTTTCATCCGGCAGTCGATTTAGTGGATTTGGTCAGACCATGATTGGTTTTTTCCCAATAAAAGGGCTTGGTGATGAGCTGGATCAGCCCTTTGTACGCCGAGATAGAATGCATCAGCCAATAGAGTGGATTGATCAGGGCATAGAGGATCAGGGTATAAGATCTTCTTCGGAATACCGCGATCATATTGACATAGATCATCATCAGATTGCCGATGGCAAAGTTGAATATCGCTACGACGATCAGCCAGTCCGGGAAAAAGACTGAGATCGCATCCAAAATTGGCTTGCTCACTGGCTCATCTGACCAAAAGGTCAGTGTCTCCAGCAGTCCGGAATGCAAAAACAGAATAAAAAGCAAAAAGACCAGCAGGACCGGATAGACCAAAAAGGTAAAGAAAGTCCCCCCAATGAAGAACTGAAACCCGAAGAATCCTTTCAATCCGATGCTTTGGAACAACTTCACCGGATGCCGCATGTGCACCAGATAGGTTTGCATGTAGCCTTTGATCCAGCGGGAGCGCTGACGGATCCAGTTGAAGAAGTCGTTGTTGGCTTCCTCCAGCGTAGTGGAGTCGAGTACTGTCACTTTATACGATTTGGCGTAGGCTCGGAGTCCGAGATCGGCGTCTTCGGTCACATTGAATCCATCCCAGCCACCCAGCTCCATGAGCTTGTCAAAGCGAAAGTGATTGCTCGTCCCACCAAGAGGAATGGGCACGTCTAGGTTGTCCAAGCCGGGCAGCATGTAGTCAAACCAGTACGAGTACTCCAGTGTGAAAAGTCGGGTCAGGAGGTTTTCTTTTTTGTTGAAATAGTTGAGCGCGCATTGGATGACGACATAGTCATCGGATATTTTGTTGAAGAGCGAATGGACGAGCTTCAGCTGGTTGTTGTCCGGGATATCTTCGGCATCGTAGATGGTCAGGTATTTTCCTTTGCTGAAGTACAAGCCATAGTTGCAGGCCTTGGGTTTCGTTTTTGGCTGGGCATATGGCACGACCACCGGCTCAAAAATGCAGGGGAAATTCATCTCTTTCACGGCATTGTAGGTCATGCTGTCGTCAGATTCGATGAGCAGTTTGATGTCTAGCTTCTCGAGGGGATAATCCAGATTTTTCAGGTTCCAGACCAGCTTGTGGATGACTTCGGATTCCTTGAATACAGGCAACAAAATCGTGTAAAAAGGCAGCTCCTCGTCCTTGATCGACTCGAGTTCGGATTTGGTGATTTTTTTTGACGTCTCCATCCTCGAGCCATAGAGCGTCAGCAAAAATTTGAATGTGATCGAGAAAAAAAGCAACCCATTTAGGATCAGGTTGATCACGATGGCTGTTTTGACCGGAAAGAAGAAAAAGAATCCCAGACCGGTGATCAATACCGCTCCGATCGCAATTAATTGACTTTTGGTAAAGGTCTCGATTGCGCAGCTCTCCCGATCCTGATCGTAAATGTTAAATACAGCTTTGTCGAGGTAGTCCAAACCGTAGGTGATATGCAGAGCTTTCAACACGTCCAGATCTTCGGCCACATGATATCGGTCTACACGCTGACCCAATAGGGCCTCGATCTGATTGATGTTGATGCTGTCGGATGGGTCGGAGAGGACAACTTCCAAATAGTCTTCCCGTTGGACCAAGGGGAAAATCAAGGCATCGAGGAAGGTATGGAGGTTTTGCTGCACCACCGATGCTTTTATAATTGGACTGAGTGAGGCAAAATCGAATCGATACAGCTGGATTCCGTCACTTTCCAGTGCTTCTTTCCACTTTCGACGGCTGAGGTAGCCATAATTTAGGGCTACCCGGAGAAAGCTCTTCTGCAGCTTCTTTTCCAGCCGCTCGATCGATTCAATAGTCGAGGGGCTCAGATCAGATTTTTCCACAAAGAGGGATTTCCGAAAGTATTCTTTGGTCTCCATTAGCGCAGTTTGATTACCGAAAACAACTGAAACCCGCTTCCGATACCGGAGTTGCGGTTGTAAATGTCATGAAACAGACCTCCGTAAAGTGCCAAATCAGGAGTAAACTCATAGCCCAGATTCATGGCAGCCTTGACCATGCTGAAGTCGGAGACGAGCTGTAGGTTGCCTTCAAAAAACTCACTGTTTTCACTTGTAGAGAAGATACAGTCGAGCTCTCCCAAGGCGACCCATTTGCCCCCAAAGCGTATTCCCTCAGAAGCATAAATGCGCAGTTGTAGCGGATCGTCGGGGAAAAAGTACCGTACCCCGGCTTCCAGCTTGTGAAAGTTATTGCTTGAACCCAGCCAAGGTGCATTGCCATAGAGCATGAGCCGACCTTCCAATCCAAATCGGTCATAGCCGGTGAAAGGAACCTTATCGTTGGAATAAACAGGAAAAAAGGCTGTTACCGCACCCAGCAAATAGTTGTTTTTGAGTTGACTGAGGTGTACTCGGGCTCCAAGTTCCAGTTCGCCCCAATCGGTATTTTTTTGGGTTTGATTGTCATCTTGGTATTGGTTGAAAAAGAGGGGGACAGTACCGAAAAGGTTGACCTTGTAGTTTTTGATCGGCATGCTGAAGTAGAGCCGCGGATTTACATTGCTGAATCGACCTTGATCTGTAAAGTCGATTCTTTGCCCCGATCGATCTCGGTAGGCAGTAGCCCTGTAATTGCTCAGAAATGGAGAAAGCAAAAACTCTCCCTTGTCTTGCTGCCATGGATTTTGGGCATGCACGGGCAGGTTAACGCTCAGGAAAATTAGGATAAGGAATAGTAAGTTATGTCCGCGCATCTTCGATTTTCTTTTTAGCAGTTTGGGATTTTTGGTAGACATAGATCAGTAAGACCACAATCAGAATGAGCAAAAGGGCACTCACATAGATCCGATAATCCAACCAGAAGGCCTCGAAGCTTTTTTGGTTTTGTGTGCGTTGGGATTTCAGCTCCTTCAGCCGGATGTCAAAGTAGTAGTAGTGCGCCGGGTCAGTGACCAGGATATTTCCCATGTCGGTGACATAGTAGTCCTCGATTCCATCGATGGCCTCCACGAGAGGGCTGCCGTCCTGAGGATCAGTTGCGATCAGGAGGACATGCTGCCTATCCCGCTCAAATAGCTCCATCCAGGCCAAAGGCACCTGAGGATGATTTTTGAGAAACAGGCCGATTTCGTCAGATTTATGAACCAATCCACTTGAGGTAAACTCCAGTTTTTTACGGTTTTTGAACACCTCCTCGTATTGTTCAGGTTTTTGGGTGAGGAGAATCAGGTGACTGTCTTCAGCGGGCACTTCTGTAGGGCCATTGATTCGAGTCATTTTGGGAAAGTACAGTGGATACTCTTTTTGAGGGCGCTGATTGAGGATGTCCAGCAAATCGCCCAAAGCCTTAAGTTCCGACGGCCGGAGTGTGTAGTCGTATCGGATTTCCAGTGGTTTACCCTCCATATTTTTCGGAAATGAGGAAAACAGCAGGGGGAAATCTTCGCGATACTCCGGCGCAAACAAGGTCTCCTCCAAGTTTATTTCCAGCTCAAAATCGCTGCTACCAGCTCCTGTAAAATCTGCGGCCAGAAGCTCAAAAGTCAAATACGAACCGGGTGCCAAGACGATCGGAGGGATGTCAAATTTCTCCTTCACTCCATAGGCTAAAGTCAGCTGAAAAGTCCGGAGCAGGTTGTTGTTGAGGTAAAAATTCAAAAAACGGCGATCGCCTTGTTGGATTTTGGTGTGTTTAGCCTCAAACTGAACGGTAATGGATTTGAGTTTGCCCTTGGAAAGGTAAGTAGGGATATTGACCGTGCGAACTTGGAGCTTTTCTCCCGATAATCGAATTTCAGGAATGTCCATATAAGCCAAACTGTAAGATGAATGCCAATCGTAGGCATAAGCAGCTGTTGATCCAGAAGTTGGCAAGGGAGGTATGCCAAGTATTCGGTACAAAGCCTGGAAGTCGGGCTTTTCGGTTGTTTCCAGGTGCAATCTCCAAGCCGAAACTCCAGTAGTTGAAGAAAAGTCGTAAGCTCGTCCTATTAGAGACAATCTTGACGTAGAAGGTAACAGATTGGCTAATGTTGCGCTGTCAAGTAGTGTTTTTGGGCCGATGAACAAAACGCCCTTTTGGGTATAGGCTTGGTTTTCGGTGATTCCTATCAAATTCAATGATTTTCCCAGCTTTTTTTTGAGTCCCAGTTGCAGCCCAATTAGCTCAGCAGGGTAGCGTTCGGCCCATATTTCCGGCACTGCCAGCGAGTTGATCTCCGGTAGAAGATCTTCCGGTTTTGGCATTGACGATACAGTCACTGAGTCTACATTGGTGACTGTCGAGCTTACTTGGGCTTTAGAAGCAAAAGTGGCTACTATTCCAAAAACAAAAAGAGATAGACCAAATCTAATCATAGTCAGCTGATAGATTGTGGATTAGGAACCTGATCAAATTCTAACTTGAAGGTCACACCTCCCTCCAGTTCGGATTGATATTTGAAATAGCCGCCCATCTGTTCGGTCATGTTTTTGGCAATCTGAAGACCCAGTCCCTGAGGTGCAGCAAAGCTGGAGGTAAATTCGAACGAGTCGATGGGTTTGAAGATACGATTGAGTTCTGTGGCGGGGATTTTTGCTGATGGGGCAGAAAATTCAATGCGGATTTTTGAATCTGTCGGAAGGCAGTTTACCTGGATCGATTCATCTGGTTTGGACCAGATAATCAGGTAATTGAGGATGTTTTCTACTACGTTGTTGAAGACCAACAGATCAGCAATAATATGGTAATGCGCTTCTTCTTTATTTAGCTTCAGATCCAGTCCGTATTCGTCTAATTTGGCTTTAAGTCCTTTTTTGGATTTTCGTAAACTTGCGTAGCAGTTCACTACCTGAAGGTTGATTTTTAGCGAGTTCTGCTGATCTTCTTTTGAAAAAAGATTGTCTGCGTAGCGCAGCAAGTCAATGCTGACATCCTGAAGGAGTTGGATATAAGTTTTTTCTTCATCATCGAGCTTATCTTCACTTAGCTGAAGGATTTGGGATAAGCCAATGATATTGTTGATTTTGTTTTTAAGGTCGTGCCGGAGGATCTTTTCCTTTTGTTTATCGATTTTGCTTATGGCGTTTAATTCTCCACACGTAAGGTTTAGCAGTCTGATTTCGTTAGCTTGAGCTTTGAGTAGTTCTTCGCGTTTGAGCTCCTTTTCGAGGTTCATTTTGTAGTTTCGCTTTCTCGCATCGGGAATAAATGAGCTTAGAAGAAGAATAGCGAGAAAGGGATAGCCCCCGAGTTGGAGTTGGGAGTAGACTTTTTCCAATCCAAAATAACCGAGTAATCCTGCATAAATGGTACAGATTATCAATACCAAAATGAGAGCATAGACTCCCTGCCAAAGTGCCAGGTAATTGAGTCCTCCGATCACTAAAGTTAGGATCACAAAGTAAAGCGTCACCTGTGCACCTTCGACCTGCTGTATGATCAATAGGCTATATCCGGCAAATAATGAAGTCAGAAGAATGACCAGTGGATAGTGGTTTTGTGATTTATTTTTGAATAAATAATAGCTTATTATCCCTATGGCGAGTATCCCGGTTTTGAGCAGAAAAGTTTGCTGCCAGAGGTCTTTCAGTGCAAAAAACTCCAGAATGTATAATCCCAAAACAATGCTGATGATGCTCCAATAGATGTAATTGGCAGCATCTTGATTTTTCTTCGAGAAAGCTAGTTCAAGATTTTTTTCCGATTTAGGTTCGGTTTTTGATTTCATGACTTATCCTTGTCGTGGTTGATGTAAGTGAAAAATTTTTTCTCTTTTCATGTAAAATAATCCCTTTTTGCTCTAGAAACTAATAAAATTTGAAACAAATGTGAGAATTTGTTAAACATTACACTTGGTAAAGCATGCGGATAATTTTCTTGTTTACAATGTTTTTGATGATCAGTTCCATAACTTTTTGCCAGGATTCTCAAATGGGCATTAACCTGACGGGTATGGAAAGAACCTGGCAGGAGCCGCGATTTCGCAGTAAGTCTATTATTGCCCAACTCAAGAAAATTCAACATTTAGGTTTTACAAAAGTCAGGATTCCCTTGTCGGTTGATTATTTGTTGACCGCGGACCCTGATTTTCTCCCAGAGCTAGGTAAAGTCCTCCGCTATGCTGATTCCCATCAACTTACTGTAATTCTGGCCTATTTTGATCATCAGCTTTCAGAGGAACGGCTTGAGTCTGGCCTCCAGAAGCTAAAAACCAACTGGCAAATCGTTTTAAAATCATTGGAGGGTAACACGAATCGACTCTACCTCGAACTCGCCAACGAGCCCCAACTCAGCCCAGATACGTGGTATCGATCGGTTCCGGATTTGGTAGGATCCATTCGGCAGGTGAACCCAGATATTCCCATCATTCTCGGCGCGACCAATTTCAACAGTCTATTCGAACTCAGTCGTATGCACCCATGGGCACTTGATCGAGTAGTTTATACCTTTCATTACTACGAACCCTACCTCTTCACCCATCAGGGCACGGTATGGACCGGTCCGCAAAACAGTACCTTAGACATTCCTTATCCTTACGATGAGTCAAGGATGCCGGCACTTTCTCCCCAAGCCCACGGTACTGCTGGAGAGGTCAATTACCGTGACTATGAGCTCACCGGCAATCGCGCAGCGATGGAGGATAAGATCGGTCAAATCGCCCGTTGGGCAGCAGATCATGGGGTGGAGCTATGGTGCACCGAGTATGGGGTGACAGCCAATTCCGACTCAGAATCCCGCAAAAGGTATCTGTTGGATCTCCATCAGGTCTTGCAAAATCATCGCATACCAGGCTATATCTGGGAATGGGAGGGTAACTTTGGGGTGAAAAATCTGATCCCCATCAATCGCTGAATCATCCTTTTCCATGCTGACCAGGCCTTTTTCTTACCTTTTTTCCATCACTTATTTAGGTGCCAGATTCAAAGGCTGGGCCAAGCAGGCCGGGCAACCCACCGTGGAGGGCAAGCTGGAGCGTGTGCTACGGTATGTGCTCGGTCACGGGGATTTTACGATTCTTGGGTCGAGTCGGACAGATTCTGGAGTGAGTTGTCGGCAGGGATTTGTTCAGATTTTCCTTCGGGAAAAAGTGGATTTGCAGGTGCTGCTTCCTGAGATTAATCGGTATTTGGGAGGTGAAATATCCCTGAATGAGGTGGAAGAAATCGCACGGGATTTCAATTTGATCCAGTCTGTCCGGCAAAAAACCTATCGGTATTACTTTTCGGATTCAGCCTCTTTTCACCCTTTTTCTTCCGCATTGTTGACTTCGGTTTCTGGAATTAACTCCCTGGATCAGATGCAGGAAAATGCAGCTCTTTTTATTGGTAAGCATGATTTTCGGGCTTTTTGCAAAATTTCAGGCCATAAGGCGGACTTCACGCGGGAAATCTTGGATGCTAAAGTTTTTGAAGAGGTAGCTTGGTCCACGGCGTTTTCCCAAGAAAAAACCCTATGTTTTGAAGTGACCGGGACGGGTTTTCTATACCATCAGGTTAGGAAAATGATGCATGCGATCTGGTTTTTTACTTCCGATCAAATCAGAGCACGGCTCGACCAACCTGCCGACTCTTGGGAACCTGTCCCGACTGCATCGGCCAATGGATTGATTCTTTGGGAGACTGTTATTGTTAGGTAAATGTTTCTCAGATAAACACGGATGGAAATCATTATCCGTGCACATCTGAGTCATCTGTGAGCAAGTTTTTGTGAAAACTCAAAGGTTCAATTCCATCACCACATCGTCCATCACGTAGCCATTTCCGATGTCAATCACCTCTTTATAGATTTCCTGAAAGCCCATTTTGAGGTAAAAGTTGATTGCATTTTGATTGTATTTGTTCACATTCAGAAGCAAGCTTTTTTGACTGGCATTTTTGGCTAGGTTGGCTACTTCCAGGATCAATGCTTTTCCTGCGCCTTTTCCTTGAGCTTCCGGCAAAAGATAGATTTTATGCAGCTTGGCTTTTGGACCTTCGGAATAGTTGAGCTCAAAACCTGCAAAACCTAATTCCTCACCTTTTTCTTCAGCCAACAAAAAGGTATGTCCTTTGTCCAACTGTGATTCCAGCATTTCCAGCGAATACATCCAATTGAGCATGTAATCAATTTGTTCCGTACTCAAAATATTGGCAAAGGTTGTCGGCCAAGTGCGGTGAGCGATGGATTGAACTTTGGCTAATTCTTGGACAGCAATTTTCCGAAGCATAGAGCGTATAAATTTTGATTGGTGGTAAAGAGGTATAAATCTCCCAGTTTTACCAAAAATTTAAAAGTAAATAGATAAGGCTACAACAAACTTTTGATGGAGCAAAAAACTAATATCGATCTGATCAATTGGTATCTGTGGTGAATAACTTTTTATAACCAAATCAAGTTCTCCCTGAATTCAATCAAAGGGAGAATAGATGGGCAATTTTGGCAAGCAATCTTCTGGAAAAGCTTTTGATCCAAAGTCCTTCAGGGATTTTTTCGATAGCCATTATTCTCTTGTATATCGAAGATTATATTCCCTATTGGGAGATTCTCAGCTTTCTGAAGAATTGTGTCAGGACATTTTTGTGAGCCTTTGGCAAAGGAGGTTTGAATTGCCAGCTGTTGAAAATTGGACCAGTTACCTGCTAAAATCCGCCACCTTCAAAGCAATTGATTATCGAAGAAAGCGAAAGGATATTTTGAAATTTACTGAAGATCTCGAGGCTGAGGGAATCATCGCCGAAGTCGAAGATCCCAAGGATGAAGACATCCAATTAGAGTTGCTAGACAAAGAAATTGCAGCACTCCCCGATCGGTGTCAAGTCATCTTCAAGCTCAGCCGCTATGAGCAAATGAGCTATGCTGAAATCGCCAAAACTCTGGATATCAGACCAAAAACCGTAGAAAACCAAATCGGTAAAGCCCTCAAGATTTTAAGAAAAAACCTCCTTCCACAATTTTTTTTCGGATTGCTGCAAATTTTTCAATAGCAGGATAGGGGTTTTGTGGAGTCTTCTCGACTTATGGGGAAAGAGGAAACCAATGGAACCTACCGACGAACAATTGGCAAGATGGATCGAAAACCCGAGTCAGGATGATATCCAGGAATTGAATGAATGGCTCGAAAAAAGCCCTGAGAATCTTCAGACCTGGGAAAGCTACCAAATGCTCTGGCAAAATTCCGGAAAGTTGGCTTCCAGGATTCCTCTGCCTGACAGGGAAAGGATTTGGTCAGGAATTGAAGCAGAAATTGGGGAAAGGAAAACTTTTACCATTCCTGGCTTTTTCAAATATGCGGCGGCTGCGGCTGTCATTTTGACGATTTCTGTATCCATTTGGCTTTCGATTTCACCCAAGCAGGAGCATTACATTGCAGGAAACGGACCCTTGGAGATTTGGCTGTCCGACAGTTCCCGCGTAGTCTTGAAAGAGGGGGCAGAATTGAAAGTTTCAGAGGCCTATATGGAAGAGGTGCGGACGGTCATCTTGGAAGGCGATGCATTTTTTGAAGTAAAAAGAAATGAGCAAAAGCCATTTTTGGTCCAAACGGAATCACATTTTGTCAAAGTATTGGGGACATCCTTTTTGGTTCAATCGACCAAACCGGACGAAGCCACCGTCTCTGTTTTCTCTGGGAAAGTCGAATTTGGCGTCCCTGCAGGTCAAAGTAGTATCCTGACAAAGGACATGTCACTGACCATTTCGGGCAATCAGTTTGTAGAAAAGGGAAAAAGCGCCAATGACCTTGCTTGGTGGACAGGCGAACTGAAGTATGACAATGCGCCATTGTCTCAATTTGTCGCCGACATGGCCTATAATTTTGGCATTGAGATTAAGGTTTCGTCTGATTCTTTGCTGGGCTGTGGGCTCACGGCCAAGTTTGAAAGACTGACTCCCGATGAGATGGTGCAGGCTGTGGCCATAACCTTTGGAAGCGAACTACAGCAATCTTCCAAATCAAGTGTGTTAATGCAAGGTGGGAATTGTGAAGAGGGAGGGGAGACATGGTGAGATTGTTCTTGATTTTCGTGCTTTGTTTTTTGTCTTTTTGGGCCAAAGCTCAGGAACGAATAAGTTTGAATGGACAATATTCCTCTGAGCAACTGATCGAAAGGATCGAGCAACAGACTCCTTTTCGATTTGTCTACCAAAGCCAAATCCTCCCAAAAGGAAAGGTTATGAAATTAGATTTTAAGGATGCCAAACTTGAAGAAATCCTTTCTTTTTGGACAGTTGCCCTGCAATTGGAGTATAAGATTCAGGGGAATCTAATTTTATTGTCACCTGCCGCTTCCGCACGAAGAATCCTTAGTGGTTATGTGACCAATCAGGGTGATGGAGAAAAGCTCATCGGGGCCAACATTCAGGTCTTGGGCACAGGAATCGGAATTACTACCAATGAATATGGGTACTTCGCATTATCCATTCCAGAGGGCAACTACAATGTGAAGATTTCTTATGTGGGTTTCCAAACCCTGACCGAAGAGGTTGCTTTATTCAGAGACATTTCGAAGAATTTCCAGCTCCAATTTGCCAATGTGCTATTGGACGAGGTATCCGTAGTTTCGGTGGAGGACAAGGTGGAGGAAATTCAGATGAGTACCTTCAAGGTAAATGTGGCCTTGGTCAGGAAGCTTCCGGCAATCGGCGGTGAGGTAGACCCACTGCGGGTGCTTCAGTTGCTTCCGGGCGTACAGTTTGGCACGGAAGGCACGGCAGGATTCAATGTGCGAGGCGGTTCCCAGGATCAGAATTTGATCCTCTTGGACGGAGTGCCTATGTACAATGTCTCCCATCTTTTTGGCTTTCTTTCGGTATTCAATGCCGACGCGATCCAAAACATGGACTTGACCAAAGGCGCTTTTCCGGCTAGATATGGAGGCAGGCTTTCCTCAGTCTTGGATATCAGCATGAAGGAAGGCAGTAAGGAGAGGATTTCGGGAAATTTCGGACTCAGCACTTTTGCCTCGAAGTTCTTTTTGGAAGGGCCGATGGCGGGGGAGAAAATGACCTTTATGGTTTCGGCCCGGAGAAGCTTTTTGGATCCCATTTTGGTTCCAGTTACCAGAAGGCAAAAAAGAGAAAATGGTGCCAGCGGAGGCCAAAGCAATTATTCATTTTATGACATCAACGCAAAGGTCAACTACACCTTTTCTACCAAGGACAGGATCTACCTGAGTATTTATCAGGGAAATGACCGCTATAATGACAATACACTAAGAATAAGCTCCTTCGGAAACTCCACGGTAGAAAGTGAACAAGATGTCAAACTTGGTTGGGGCAATCAGGTGGCCTCCCTGCGATGGAACCATGTCTTTCAGCCCACTTTATTTTCTAATGTTAATTTATTTACGAGCAGATACAGACTAAATACCGTTTCAAATGATTTTGTAGAAATCAGGTCAGGAAGCGAACAGATATTCAGTGAGGAACTTTCTGACCAACAGTCTTCTATCCGGGATTATGGGGGAAAAATTGATTTCAGCTATTTCCCAAATCCAACTCATTTTGTGAAATTTGGCGGACTTTTACTCAGACATCGATTTGTAAATCAGTTTCAGTCCAACTTCTCTATCACCCGCAACAACCAGCGGGAGAAGGATTCTTCTAGCTTGAGGGAAGAAAATAACGCATGGGAAGGGTTTGTTTTTTTGGAGGACGAGATTACGATTAACCGACAGTTAGGTGTCAATGTCGGTATCCATGCCAGTAATTTTTGGTCGGGTGGGGTAAGTTATCCTTCCATTCAGCCCAGGGCTTCCTTTAGATGGGCAATCAATGAATCAAACGCCATCAAGGGAGGATATGCAAAAATGACTCAATATCTCCACCTACTGACCAACAGCGGTATTGGGCTGCCAACCGATCTTTGGCTGGGGTCCAGTCCGGAGATAGGCCCACAAAATGCCAATCAGTGGTCTTTGGGGTATACCAAAACGTTTTCCAGAGGGGTTGATTTTACGGTAGAAGGCTTCTATAAGAAAATGGAAGGTCTCTTGGATTTCAAAGATGGGACAACCTTTTTTCTGAATACGGGAAGTATAAGTGAGAAGGTGACCACAGGAGAAGGGATGGCCAAAGGGGTAGAAATGATGCTTCAAAAGCAGGTGGGGAAAACTCAGGGTTGGATATCCTACACTTGGTCTAAATCGGACCGGATTTTCCAAGAAATCAATAACGGGGAACCGTTCCCATTTATTTTCGACAGAAGACATGATTTTTCAGTTTTGATCAACCAGCAAGTTGGTCCACGATGGAACTTCAGTGCTACTTGGATTTACCTGACAGGAAGGGCGGTAACATTGCCTGTTTCGACCTTTGTTGAAAATGTAGTGATCCCAAGCGATAGGATAATAAATAATCCCGATCTCATTGAGTACAGTACCCGAAATGCCTATCGCTTCAAGCCCTATCACCGATTGGATATTTCTGCCAATTACGAAAAAACCACAAAATGGGGAGGGCACCGCTTTTCCGTCAGTGTGTATAATCTATATAACCGGCAAAATACCTTCTTCCTATCCCAAGATCCTGGATCAGCATCTGACGGATCCATCCAACTCATAGACAATCCCCTATTTCCACTTATCCCAGGTTTTTCTTATGGAATATTCTTCTAACGTGATCCGAAATTTAGCAGCCCTTGGGTTGCTTTATGCGACCAGTTCCTGCCTTTTTGAGTCACCTTCCCCAATTGAAATCATTGATTCCCAAAAGAAATTGGTTGTCAATGGTCATATCAGCCCCGATGTACCTTTGCTGGTATCCGTCACCAATAACATCCCATTTACCACTACCCTGTTTGCCTTGCAGAATATTCCGGATGCAAAAGTGGAACTTTGGGAAGGAGACAGGAAATTGGAAGTAGGTAGATTCCAGCCTTCAGCAACCATCAATGCAGGCTCCCCAGATATTGAGAAAAAGTACCCCAATTACTTTGCTTACAGGGCCTTTTATTCATTTGAGTCAGTACCTGAGGCTGGTAAATCCTATTCGCTCAAAGTCAATGCCCTTGGATATCCGGCTGTGGAAGCCACGGATCGGATTCCTAAGAATGCAGCAGAGGCACCCACATTCCGAATTCTCTCTATCAACAGGGCCAATGGCCTAATTACTGTAGAAGTGGATTTGGAGCTTTTGGATGAAAAAAATTACTTCCATTTGATGTTCTTAGTCAGAACAAAGGGACTTGATGACATTCAACAAGTCAAGGCGGTGTTGGACAACGAAGGATTGTTAAATGTCGATGCCAATGGAGTGGCCTTCGAAGGAGGATTAAATTCAGGGATTCTGTATAATCCAACCGTCTTTAGATCAAAAAGCAACAAGCGAATCATCGTGTTGGAATATGAGGGGATTATCTTCTTACCCAATACACCATTTGAGTTAAGTGCAGAAATACGGACCGTCACCAAAGGCTACTATGACTATTATGTAGCTCTTATCCAGCAAAGATATTTTGGTGACTACCCGTTTGTTACTTCAATCTTGATTCCTAACAATGTTCAGGGAGGCTTGGGTAACTTTTCTGCTTTCACATCCCGTAAATCAGAATGGGTGGATTTGAAATAGGGGATAAGCCTTTTATTGGATAGCAATTGGATTTTTATTGACGATTTACAAAATGGCCAATTTTCAATTAACAATTTCCAATGCTTAAGTTTTAGGTACTTTGATAATTGGTCATTGAGTTTGATCATTGAAAATTGGCAGTATTCCTCCTTGCTTCCAAACTTCCTAACCTCCCAACTCTCAAAACTCCACCAACTCCTTCAACTTCGCCTTAAATCGCTCCGTCGGTAAAAACTGCTTTTCCAGATTCGGAGCAAAAGGAACAGGAGTATCCAAACTGCCTTCCCGCATCACAGGCGCATCCAGGTCTTTGAAGCAATGCTCGGAAATCCAGGCACAAATCTCCGCGCCTATTCCTCCGGTCAGCGTGTCCTCGTGGAGGAAAATCACCTTTCCGGTCTTTTTCACCGTCGCGGCCACCGCCTCCTGATCCCAAGGCAAAAGGGTTCTCAAATCCAGAATATCTGCGGAAATCCCAAGTTCCTCGACAGCCTTGATCGCCCAATGCACCCCCATGCCATAGGTAATGATGGAGACTTGAGTGCCCTCTTGTGCCAACCCTGCCTTTCCAACTTCTACCGTATAGTAGCTATCCGGAACAGGTCCCGAAATGGATCGATAGAGCAATTTGTGCTCAAAGTAGAGGTAAGGGTTAGGATCTTCCAAAGCCGCATTGAGCAGGCCTTTGGCATCGTGGGGATTGGATGGGTAGACGATTTTTAGTCCTGGAGTATGGAAAAACCAAGCCTCATTGGACTGGGAGTGAAACGGTCCTGCTGCGGTTCCAGCACCTGTTGGCATGCGGACGACCACATCCGCGTTTTGCCCCCAGCGGTAATGAATCTTTGCTAGGTTGTTTACGATTTGGTTGAAACCCACACTCACAAAGTCCGCAAACTGCATCTCTACCATGGCCTTGTAGCCTTTGATCGATAGTCCCAGTCCGGCACCGATAATGGCGCTTTCGCAGAGCGGGGTATTCCGCACCCGATCCCCTCCGAATTGGGCTTTAAAGCCATCCGTGATTTTGAAAACACCGCCGTATTCACCGATATCCTGACCCATCAGGATCAGATTGGGATATTTCTCCATGGATTGACGCAGTCCGTCACTGATTGCATCGATAAAGCGCTTTTCTGTACTTGGTCCTTTTGGAGCGATGATTTCTTGGGAAAAAGGAGCATAGACATCTGCCAGTTCTTCGTCCAGATTAGGCGTGATGGGTTCCTCTGCAAAAGCTATTTCCAAGGCGTCATTGATCGCGGTTTTGACCTTTTTATTCAAATTTTCCTTGGTCGCCGCATCGAGCAAACCAATTGATTCGAGGTAGGCTTCGTAGTTGTCCACCGGGTCGAGTTGGGCCCATTCTTCCATCAGGTGCTTGGGAACGTACTTTGTGCCGGAAGCTTCTTCGTGACCACGCATTCTAAAAGTGATCGCTTCGACCAAAACAGGTCTAGGGTTTTCCCGGAGATCTTCTGCCAGTCTGAGGATGGTGTCATAGACATCCAAGACATTATTTCCTTGCACCCGAACCGCCTCCATGCCATAGCCAGGGCCTTTTTCGGTGAAATACTTAAAAGCAAACTGCTCCTCACTTGGAGTAGAAAGTCCATAACCGTTATGCTCGACCACAAAAATCACCGGCAATTTCCACACTGCCGCCACATTCAGGCCTTCGTGAAAATCTCCCTCCGAACTCGCCCCGTCACCGGAGAAAACTAGGGTCACTTTCTTTTCCTCGGAAAGCTTATGTGCCAATCCGATCCCATCCGCGATGGCTAGTTGAGGTCCGAGGTGGGAAATCATCCCTACGATGTGGTGTTCGATACTTCCAAAGTGGAAGGAGCGGTCGCGACCTTTGGTAAAGCCTGATTTTTTTCCCTGAAACTGGGCAAAAAGTTGTTCCAAGCGCATGTCTCTCCCGGTGAAGATCCCCAAGTTGCGGTGCATGGGAAGGATAAATTCATCAGCTGCCAAGGCATTGACCGCACCGATCGAGATCGCCTCCTGTCCCCAACCACTAAACCACTTGCTGATTCTTCCCTGACGAAGGAGAATAAGCATTTTTTCCTCGATCCGACGAGGCATGATCAGGGATTCGTAAAGGTTGAGGAGGGTTTGGTCGGAGTAATTTTTACGATCAAAAGTCAGTATTTGGGCATTTGGGGCAGTGAATTCCATACAGGTAGATTTTCGAAACTAAGGTACACGAAGCCCTGAAATCGGCAAAGGGTTTTTCTTTGTGAAGAAAATGGGAGAATTGAATTTGCTGAGGTTCAAGTTCCCGCAGAAATGCGCAGAAAAAGTCGCAGATAGACGCTGATTAAATTTTTGCCATTTGATTTTCTAAAATCCGAAATCCAATATCCCAAAATCCGGCCTCGAAACTCTCCTGCAGTGCGCCCCGATTCGCATCGGGGGCAAAAAGTAAATGCAAGGAGTTAAAAAGTATTTGCTGTACGAGTCAAAATTAGGTCAATCTTTTCCCCTATCAGGACATCCTGCGTTAAGCTTGTTTTATCAAAGTGTTAAGATGAGGATTGAAAAATTTTAAAATTGGAAGATTTGAAAATTAGGGGAAGTCAAATGCTCGATTTTGAAAGAAAGGGTTAGGGAACTAGCAATTTTTCAATCTTCTAATCTTTCAATTTTTGAATAAAAAAACCGTGAAGCGGTTTTTTGCCTACCTTTGCACACCCAAATCGAAGCGAATTCTGTGAAAGCGAGAACATTAAAGAAAGACAAAGTAAATATCATCACCATGGGTTGCTCCAAAAACCTGGTGGATTCCGAAGTCCTTTTAACTCAATTGAAAGGCAATGGAATCGACGCCAGCCACGAGTCCAACTCACAGGATAACAACATCATCATCATCAATACCTGCGGGTTTATCGACAATGCCAAGCAGGAGTCGATCGATACCATCCTCCAGTATGTGGATGCCAAAGAGCAAGGTTTGGTGGATAAAGTATACGTGACAGGTTGTCTTTCTCAGCGCTACAAAGACGATTTGGAAAAGGAAATCCCACAGGTGGATGCATTTTTTGGAACGCGTGATTTACCTGCGATTTTGAAGAAATTCAAGGCAGACTATAAGCATGAATTGGTGGGTGAGCGTCTGCTGACGCACTCGGCACACTATGCGTACATGAAGATTTCAGAGGGTTGTGACCGACCTTGTTCTTTCTGCGCCATTCCGCTGATGCGTGGAGGACATATTTCCCGACCGATTGAGGAATTGGTCAAAGAAGCCCAGCATAAGGCGGCCAACGGAACTAAGGAATTACTGCTGATTGCACAGGATTCCACCTATTACGGCTTGGATATCTACAAAAAGAGAAACCTAGCCGAGCTGCTTCGCAACCTTTCCGACGTGGAGGGAATCGACTGGATTCGCTTGCACTATGCCTATCCAACGGGTTTCCCGATGGACGTGATCGAGGTGATGAAAGAGCGTCCGAATATCTGCAAGTATCTGGATATCCCTTTGCAGCACGGTTCGACTGATGTGCTCAAGGCGATGCGCCGAGGCACGACCCGTGAAAAGCAGGAAGAATTGATCCACAACATCCGGGAAATGATCCCGGAGATTGCCATCCGTACGACCCTGATCGCCGGTCATCCGGGTGAGGGAGAAAAGGAATTCCAGGAAATGGTGGACTTTGTGGAGCGTATGAAGTTTGAGCGATTGGGTGTGTTTACCTATTCTCATGAGGAAAATACTCATGCGTTCTCGATGGAGGACAAACTTTCGCAGGAAGAAAAGCAAGATCGCGCCAATCATCTGATGGAAGTGCAGGAGCAAATCAGCTACGACCTCAATCAGGAGAAAATCGGCAAGACTTATAAAGTGCTGATCGATAAAAAAGAGGGAGGACACTTTGTCGGCCGAACTGAATTTGATTCCGTCGAAGTGGACAATGAAGTGCTGATCGATGCATCCAAGTTTTACTGTCGAGTGGGAGACTTTGTTCAAGCAAAGGTCTTCGACGCGACGGAGTTTGATCTGTATGCGACGGTGGACTAAAAATTTATATTGGAAAGTGGCTCGCAGATAAGTAAAAAGTTTCCAAGGTTTTAAAAAAAAATTTTTAATCTAGACTTTGACTTTTTCATTTTTTTTTTTTGGGGCAAAAATTTTTACAACCAAATAATCAATTTCTATGAAAAAGTTAATGCTACTTATTGTTGTTTTGATTTCCTTTTCTTGCAGCAGTTTAAATGAGGAGCCTGTTCCGCAAATCGAAATGGAGAGTGTTTTAGTTCAAAAGAAAAGGCTTGACAATGACCTCAAGGAATTATCTTCATTAATGAGGCACCAAGGAATTACATTTGAATCGTCAAAGGATTTTAAGAATTTGGCCAATGTTTTCTTTGAAAAAAATGAGATTGAGAACAAAAATTTTGAGGAATCTTTCGAGAGATCATTATCCTTTTCCCAAGATTTAGGGAGTTCAAAAAGAGTTATGAGTTCTCCGGAATTGGATATTCTTATTTCTGATATAAACAAGGAAATAAAGAATTTCAATGAATACGACCAAATTTTAGATTACCTGGATGAGAAAATAGTCAGAATTCTCTCAAGTGACAAGTTTGACGTTAGTGTGAAAGAGAAATTGCTTAACTACCTCGTTTTCCAATCAGTATTTTTAAAATTTTACAATGAAAATTTAGATTTAATATACAACGAAAAGAGTAATTCAAGAATATTAGCATGCGGAGTTGATCAAGGAACTGCTCTTGATATTGGACTTGCAATTTGGGGAGGTGCCTTGATAGGAGCTGGTTCAGGTGCTTTAGGTGGTTCTGTGGTTCCAGTTGTTGGGACAACCGTGGGAGCGCTTGGTGGATTTCTTGTAGGTGCAATTTCAAGTGCTGTACTCACAACGGGCTACACGTTGGTTTCTCAGGCAATTCAATGTTCAAAATAAATTGTAAATGAAAATATCAAGTATAGCATTCGCAATTTGCTTAGCGATTTTATTTTTGATATCGGGTTTATTAGGTAATAAGGAATTCTCTTATGTTCAATTGATTATAACCCTGGTATTCGCTTCTTTGGGAGGGTTTCTTTTTTATAAGTTTATGAGAGTAATAATTACTTATGTTGAGAAAGTTGTCATGACAAAGTTTGACGGATTAAATGCTGAGCCTGCTAATTTATACTACAGCATCTTCAACTCTATTGGAGGTATTTTAGAATTAAGTTCAGATTTTTTAATCTTTAAAAGCCACTCTTTTAATCTGAAGAATGAGTTAATCCAGATTCCTTATAAATCAATCAAAAGAGTTGAGCCGTTCTTCTTACTAGGGCAATTGAAAGGTCTAAAAATTTTCACTGAGGAAAAATGTGTAAGGTTAATTTTAAAAAGTAATCGTGCTTTGCCAATCCTGGATGAAATAAAAAACAGATTTTAATAAAGGATAACATCTCTTTGACTCCGTCGAAGTGGATAATGAAGTTCTGATCGATGCCTCCAAGTCCTACTGTCGAGTGGGAGACTTTGTTCAAGCAAAGGTCTTCGACGCGACGGAGTTTGATTTGTATGCGACTGTTGAAGATTAACGTGATGCTGCTTCTCCGGAAGCAGCATTTTTGTTTTTAGACGCTTTGGGTTATGCTGCTTTTCCGAAAGCAGCACAATGATTATAGAATCCTCCAGCTTCTGGAGAAGCAGGACAACGAAAGAAACAGAAAAACCGAAAGGCTTATCATTAAAAATCCTTACAATTTTCATTAGGAAATTGTATTAAACTATTAAAAGATCAGGCCGTTAGGAGAGTGAGAGAACACAAGGTTTTCTTCTAATCTCCACTAAATCAATATTTATGAAAGCTTTATTGATTATCCTACTTGGACTGAATCTCACTCAGTATGCGTTTGCAAATGATACCCAAGGCTACTTCTACTTCGGCAATACCAATCTCGTCGGAGTGGGACCCCTGCAAGATGGAAAGAAGTCCGGAATCTGGAAAATTTATAAGCGGGTAAATGAGCTTGACGCTCCACAGGAAAGTTTGGATGCGGTGAGAGGAGTGGAGATTGAGGAGACCTTTGACTTATCAAAGCCAGTCTTTCTAATCTCGTTCAAAGAGAATCAGCCAGATGGCTTGATGGAAGAGTTTTATCCAAATGGTCAAACAAAGAAATTGGTTAATTTTTCAAATGGTAAGCTAAACGGAGAGTTTTTTGAGTTTAGCGAAAGCGGAGAAGTGCTGCTTTCGGGAAAATATGTTGATAACTTCAAGGAAGGTGAATGGAATTCTTATTACCGTAATGGTACGAAAAAATCCGAATATACCTACTCGAACAATCTACTTCAGGGTACTACCAAAACCTACTTTCCAAGTGGATTGTTGGCAGAATCCATTCCTTTTGAAGCAGGTAAACTTCAGGGGACTTATCAGACCTTTTTTCCAAATGGCCAACTCCAAAAATCAGTTGAATTCGTGAATGATCTAGAGCATGGGGAATATAAACGGTTCTATGAGGATGGTCAGAAGGAAGTCATCGGATCCTACGTCAAAGGGGAATTAGACGGTACTTGGGAAAACTACGATAACCTCGGTGCCTTGATCAGCAAGGGAGCCTATCAGGCCGGAATCCGAGTAGGAACATGGAAGGAGCAAGTGGCAGAAGTGCAGGGCTTCTACCGAGTAGGGGAGTATACCAATGGCGGTAAATCCGGAATCTGGAAGGTCATGGACGAAAAAGGTGCGGAATTGCAGGAGGAGCAGTTTGCGGATGATCGACTGGTAGCCATCAGTGCATTTACGACGGTGGATGGAAGAGTGCTGGATGCTGGCAAACTGGTCAATGGATCAGGAAAAAGGATTGTGTATGACCGCGAAGGGCATGTCCTTGAAAATGGTAGATACTCCAAAGGAATCCGCACCGGTGTTTGGTTTACCTACTATCCAAAGAGTACAGCAGTAGCCAGTTCGGGTTCTTATTCTGAAGGTGAAAAGACGGGTACTTGGAGGTATTTTGGTCTGAATGGAGAGTCATTGGGAGAAGAAGTTTTTGATTCTGAAAATCTTGCTGAATCTCGAGAAATCAACCCAATGGAAAATCACAACATGCCAAGGCAGGATTTCAGGAGGAATTTAGTTGCCGAACCGACTAGTGCTAATGATATGCAAGCTTTAATGCGATTCAAACGGCATCATGCCCAATCGCTCATTAATCATTCAAACTAAACTCCAATCAATTAGCTGCCACCTCAAAAGGGTGGCATTTTTTTGATTTCAGGGATTTTCGGCTATTCTGAAATAAGCACCTCGGATGGTAAAACAGGGTTTAGCAGTAGAGAAGCAGGATCACTCGTTTTCTCTCACTTTTTGCCCTTTCCCCCGCATCCCCTAATTTAGCCGACTAAAATCCTCCAAATGAAATCGAGCACTACATTGAAGTCAGACGTAGAGTTGGGTGAACCCTTGCGAGATTCCATGAGCCAATTGAAGAACAACTTATAACCTCATGAAACTGATCGAAGTCACCACTCCCGCCCATCAGAAAGAGTTTATCGAGATGGCAGTGAGGCTGTACCGAAACGAGAAAAACTGGATTCGCCCGCTAGACAATGACATTGAGGGACTGTTTCACCCCGAAACCAACAAGCTTTTCCGAAATGGAGCCAAAGCCAAACGCTGGCTGCTTCAAGATGACAAAGGACAATCCATCGGCAGAATCGCAGCGTTTGTCAATCCCAAGATGAAGGAAAAGCAGCCGACAGGAGGTGTAGGTTTCTTCGAGTGTATCGACAATCAGGAAGCGGCTTTTCTCCTTTTCGATACCGCAAAAGCCTGGCTGCATGGCGAAGGTATGGAAGCTATGGACGGCCCGATCAACTTCGGCGAGCGGGACAAGTGGTGGGGACTGTTGGTGGATGGATTTTCGGAGCCCAACTACAACATGCCTTGGAATTTTCCCTATTACCAGAAGTTTTTCGAGGATTACGGCTTCCAACTCTATTTCAAGCAGTACACCTACATGCGTCCGGTACAGGATCTCGGTTTTGATGAAAAGATGATCCAACGTGCCAATGCCATTATGGCCAATCCGGATTATTCGTTCCGATACATCCAGGGAAAAGAGCTTCAGGAAAAAGCACCGGAGTACTTTATGACCGTGTATAACAAAGCCTGGGCACGACACATGGGGAAATCCATCGCGCTAAAAGAAGCCCAACTCATGTTTGGTAAAATGAAGCCGATCATCGATCCGCGATTGATCTACTTTGCTTTTCACAAAGGGGAACCGGTAGGTTTTTTCATCCAAATCCCTGAGATCAACCAGATCTTTAAGCACGTGAATGGGAAAATGGACCTGATCGGAAAGTTGAAGTTTTTGTTTTACAAGACCTTTTTTCCGCCAAATAAAATGCTCGGATTAGTCTTTGGTGTAGTGCCGGAGCATCAGGCCAAGGGTGTAGAAAGTGCTATGATTATCAGTTATGACAAGATGAGCGGCAAGTCTTCTTTCCCATACAAAACCATCGAGATGAACTGGATCGGGGACTTCAACCCCAAGATGATGCGGGTGTGCGAGCAGCTGCTGGCCACGATCTATAAGACGCATCACACGTATCGATTCTTATTTGATCGGGAAAAGCCGTTTGAGAGACATCCGATTTTTGATTGACGAGTTACTAAGGACGATTTACGACACAACCTCGAACCTCACACCTGATTCTCCCAATTGAGGTTACCAAGATTTAATTTCGAATATCAAGCTCCGAATAATGCAGTGAGACCAACTTTACAACCTTTTAACATTACAACTTTCCAACATTTTAAACATGAAAAAATACGACGTAACAGGCATCGGAAATGCCCTAGTAGATATTGAATTCAAGGTAGAAGACCAGTTTTTCTTGGATAACGGGGTAGAAAAAGGCTTGATGACCTTGGTCGATGAAGACCGTCAAAACTCCCTGATGAAGGTCATTAACACCGCTGAAGCTAAGAAGCAAGCGGGTGGGTCTGCTGCCAATTCAGTGGTAGCAGTCAGTCAGTTTGGTGGTAAATCCTACTATTGCTTCCGAGTTGCCAATGATGAATTGGGGCATTTTTACCTGAATGATCTCCAGGAATCAGGTGTGGATTCTGCCCTTACAGGCTCAAACCTTCAGGAAGGAATCACCGGTAAGTGCTTGGTAATGGTGACTGAGGATTCAGAGCGTACGATGAATACCTTTTTGGGAATCACTCAGAACTTCTCAGTAAGTGATATCAATGAATCTGCCATAAAGGATTCCAAATACCTTTTCATCGAAGGTTATCTGATTACTTCCGAAAATGGTAAAACTGCCATGAAGCATGCGAAAAAAATCGCCGAAGAAAACGGGGTGAAAGTAGCCTTGACTTTCTCAGATCCCGCGATGGTGAAATATTTCCGGGAGCCTTTTGATGAAGTAATCGGTGCCAGTGTGGATCTGCTTTTTGCCAATGAAGAGGAAGCCATGCTTTTCACAGGAAAAGATAATCTGGCTGAGGCCCGTGAGGAGATGAAAAAAGTGGCGAAGCATTTTGTGATCACCCAAGGCAAAAATGGGGCGATGATATTTGACGGGGATACCTTTATAGATATTGAACCCTATCCGACTATAGCTATTGACAGTAATGGAGCAGGCGACATGTTTGCAGGAGCATTTCTTTATGGAATTACCAACGGACATAGCTATGCTTCTAGCGGGAAGTTGGCTTCTATGGCGAGTTCAAGGATCGTGAGCCAATTTGGCCCAAGACTAAAATGGCACGAGGCCAAAGAAATTCTATCAAGATTAAATCCGTAATGCAGGGAGGATGCTTTTCTAGGCAGTCTCCTCGTTTGTCCGCTGAATCCTGCAATAGTGGATTAAAAAAAACTATTTTCCAGAAAACAGGATAATTTTCCGTCCATCATTAAAATTAGATTGACCTATTCTGAACAAAAACTTAATTAATCCAGTAATATTCCAACTATAAACCTTATCCAATCTTTTTATCATGAAAAAAACTACCCTCTTGGGCTTTTTGGTAAGCGTACTTTCGCTTCCCTCTTTGGCCCAAAATAAGATCGAATTCAAGGAATTTACCTTGGAAAACGGTTTGCACGTCATCATGCACCAAGACAATACAACTCCGATTGTAGTCACTTCGGTGCTTTACCATGTGGGTTCTAAAAATGAAAATCCTGAGCGGACTGGATTTGCACACTTTTTTGAGCACTTGATGTTTGAAGGCTCTGAAAATATCGAGCGTGGTCAGTACATGAATATTATCCAAGGTAGAGGAGGAACGCTCAATGCTTACACTTCTAACGATATCACTTACTACTATGAATTGTTGCCCTCCAATGAACTCGAATTGGCACTATACATGGAAAGCGAGCGCATGCTGCATTCCAAAGTGGATATCACTGGAGTAGAAACACAGCGTGAAGTTGTGAAGGAGGAAAGACGTCAGCGCTACGAAAATCAGCCTTATGGCACTATTCTGCCTGAAACTTTGAAAAGAGCCTATCAAGTCCATCCTTACCAGTGGGCACCGATTGGCTCGATGGATCACCTCAATGCAGCTACAATTGAGGAGTTTCAGCAGTTTTATAAGGACTTTTATGTGCCAAACAATGCGACATTGACCATTGCGGGAGATATCGATTATGCTGCTACCGAATCTTTGGTGAAGAAATATTTCTCAGAAATCCCAAAAGGAATCAAGCCAATCTATCGTCCGAATGTCGTAGAGCCAAAGAAAACAGCTGAAATCCGCGACATCATTTACGATAACATCCAGATTCCTGCAGTCATCCAGGCCTACAATCTGCCTCCAAGAAATCATCCAGACAGCTATGCGCTTTCAATGCTTTCTACCTACCTGACAGGAGGTAATTCTTCATTGATGACCAAAGAGTTGGTAGACAAGCAGCAAAAGGCACTTGTTGTGGCAGCTATTCCATTGGAGCTTGAAGATGGAGGAGTCTTCTTGATGTATGGTATTGCCAATATGGGCGTAGAGCCAAAAGATTTGGAATCAGAAGTAGACCGATTGATCAAGCAGGTTCAGGAGCAGGGGATCAGTGATGAAGATTTTGCGAAGCTAAAAAATCAAATGGAAAACGATATTGTCAGCAGTAACTCTACGGTGGAGGGCATAGCTGAAAACTTAGCTGAGGCGAAAGTTATTTATGGTAATACCAACTACATTAACCAAGTGATGGATGCGTATGCAAAAGTGACCAAAGCGGATATCCAGCGTGTTGCCAAAGAATACATGAACCTAAACGGACGGGTAGTGCTTTATTATTTGCCTAAATCCGCTCAGCCAGCTACCGAATAATTGTTTGACCTATCAAAATAAACTGACATGAAAAAAATAGCAATAGTAGTTGTATTGATGCTTTTGGTAGCAGTGAGCGGTTTTGCTCAGGTAGACCGAAGCAAATTGCCTGCTGCAGGACCAGCGCCTGAGATCAAAATAAATGAAGCTGAAACATTCACTTTACCTAATGGGCTGAAGGTATTTGTGGTAAAAAACACCAAGCTTCCAAGAGTGTCCTTTACCTTGGTTTTGGAAAGAGACCCCATTTTGGAAGGAGATAAAGCTGGCTTGTCAGGCTTTGTTGGGGAGATGATGATGGGGGGTACAAAAAACCGCACCAAAGATCAACTCGACCAGGAAGTTGATTTCATTGGAGCTAGCTTGAGCGCTTCATCCACTTCCATGTTCGCTTCTTCTTTAAAAAAGCACCAAGGAAAGATTTTGGAATTGATGGCAGATGTTCTTTTCAACCCGGTTTTCCCTCAGGAGGAATTGGATAAGTTGAAAAAGCAGTCCCTAACAAACCTGGCTCAAAGCAAGGACAATCCGAACGCGATTTCTTCCCGACTTTCCAGAGCGGTTTTGTATGGAAAAAATCACCCCTACGGTGAGTCGCAAACAGAGCAGACTACCAATAACATCACGGTAGCGGACGTTCAGTCCTACTACAAGACCTATTTCAAGCCAAATATCGCTTACCTAGCCATCGTCGGAGATATGGATAAGGCTGAGGCTCAAAAGGTAGTAGCGCAATATTTTGGGGCTTGGCAAAAAGGAGAAGTGCCTAAGTTTACCTACCCAATGCCTCAGCGTGCCGCTAAACAGGCAGTGGCTTTGGTAGATAGAAGTTCTTCTGTACAATCTGTGATCAATGTGACACAGCCGGTTCAGATGAAAATCGGGGATCCGGATTATATCTCGAGTCGTCTTTTGAACCAAATCCTAGGTGGAGGTTCTGCCTCCAGGTTGTTCATTAATCTTCGTGAAGACAAAGGCTATACGTATGGTGCTTATTCTTCGATTGGGGCAGATAAGTTGGTTGCAACGATTTCGGCGAGTGCGTCTGTGAGAACAGAAGTGACCGATTCTGCAGTTTATGAGTTTATTTACGAAATCAAAAACCTGGTTGAAAACGGAGTAACTGAGGAGGAATTGGCAAAGGCAAAAGCAGAACTTTCCGGTAGCTTCGGAAGATCCCTTGAGCAGCCTGCCACGGTGGCCAACTTTGCGCTGAACATTGACCGCTACAAGCTTCCAAAGGATTACTACGCGACCTACCTTCAAAAGCTCAATGCCCTCACAGTTGCTGACATTAATGCTACGGCAAAGCGTCTCATTGAGCCTGATAAGTTCATTATCACTACCGTAGGTAACGGTGCCGAGATCAAAGAAAAGTTGGCCAAGTTTGGCGAGGTCATCGAATACAACAACATGGGCGAACCCGCAAAGCAGCTTGTGGCAGATGCGGATATGACTGCCGAAAAGGTTTTGGACAAGTATCTTTCTGCGATAGGTGGTGCTCAAAAAGTGGCAGCTATCAAAACAGCTAAAATTTCCATGGATGCCAATATCATGGGTAATGCTTTGACTATTGCTTTTATTTATGATTCTGAAAACGGAAGATATGCTCAAAAACTATCTATAGGGGGCAATGTGATGCAGAAAACAAGTTTGGCAGATGGGAAAGGGTCGATGTCTATGCAGGGGCAAAATATGCCACTTACCGATGCTCAATTGGCTGAGGCTAAGTTGAATTCCTATCTTTTCCCGGAAGCAGTGTATAAAGAAAAAGGTTATTCAGTCACTTTTGATGGTCTTAAAGATGTAGACGGAACACCTGCTTACAAAGTGATTATTTCGGATGGAACTGGTGCAAAACTGACCAATTACTATGCGCAGGATTCTGGGTTGAAAATCAAATATGAAAATCCAGCTTCAGGGGATACCTACTATTCAAATTACCAAGCCAAAGAGGGGGTTTTGATCCCAATGGCTTGGACGTTGAAATCCCCGATGATTCCTGTACCTCTTGAAGCAAAAGTGACCACGTTGGAACTTAACAGCTCCGTTACTGATGCAGATTTAAATTGATTTTATTTCTAGGCTGCTTCTGATGTGTAGGCAGCCTTTTTATCTTTATTATAAATCTATTCAAACATGAAAAAACTACTTTTACCTCTAGCACTATTAGTTGGATTCTCTGGGTTTTCTTTTGCTAAAATCACTGGAGAAATTCCATCTCAAACCCAAGAAATGCCTGTAAGGAATGATCCTTCCACGATTATTGCCAATTACATCAAAGCCGCTGGTGGCCTGGAAAAAGTGAATTCGATAAAGAACGCTAGTTTGACTGGTGAGGCAAATTTTCAGGGGCAGATCATTGAAATCAAAACCATCGCTGATGCCGAAAACTCCCGATTGATGCAAAGTACCTCTGTAGGTGGTAATGTGATCCAAAAAACCCTATTCAGTGGTGGAAAAGGTCAGATGGTTGCAATGGGCCAAGTTCAAGAGTTGCCTGATGAAATGGCTTCCATGTTGAAGGTTCAGACTTACGTTTTTCCTGAAGTACATTATGAAGCTTTGGGATTCAAGCTTGCGTTCGTTGGAACAGAAGATATGGACGGCGAGCAAGTACACAAATTGGAAATCACTGCTCCAAATGGGATGATCACCAATGAATTCTATTCGGTCAATTCAGGATTGAAATTGAAGACCAGCAGTGCTGCTACTGGTGATATCATGTACTCAGACTATCAGGAGGTAGATGGAGTGAAATTTCCGATGACGCTAACCATCAAAAACCCAATGCTACCAGTCGCACTTGAGACCAAGATGAAGACAGTGAGTTTCAATCAACAGCTTTCGGATGCTGATTTTCAATAAAAATAGATCTCAATAATGAGTGATAGCCTTCCAACTTGGAAGGCTTCTTTATTTCATCCATCTCTCAAGAGCTGGAGTGAGGTTAACCAATTTCAATTTCATTTCAGGGAAAAATGTGCGGCTTTCCGAAGGGATAAGTACTCGAACGGTTCTTCCCATTCTGGCCAGATTCAGGTGAAGTCCCCTATTGTCTTCAGACCAGTCTAGAATTTCATCATTCTTCATGACCAAGGTGTAGGCGTTTGCATCCGGATGAATTTGAGTTATCACACCATCTTCAGTTTTTTTGATTCCCCAATGGTGAAGAAATGTGTCTGTTTCAAAAGTTTCTTTAAGCTCCAAACCCATTTCCTGGAGCAAGGATTTCAACACAGGGAAGAGATCTTGATAACCAAAAACATGATCAGAAACGAACTTAGTAGCTTCTTCTTTGTTGGAAAAATTCTTAACAATTAGATTTTCAAAATCTCCCCATTGATAACCTATAAACGGTTTGCCGAAGCTTATCCAAGCTTCTTTCATGACCTTAGAAAGTGATCTTCCCTGCTTCAAAAGCATCAGATCCAAGCACATAGCCAAAAGAGCTCCTCTGCTGTAGATGTTGACCTTTCTGTCTGGAATACCTGGCATATACCCATCTATCCAAAGGTCAAAAGAAGACTCTACGATGGTGTAGTTTTTCCATCCGAAGTGACTGGCCTCACGGGCTATTATTTTTTCCAAGTGTTTAAGGTAGGTGGGTAGATCATAGACCCCAGATTTTAGCAAATAGAGATCCCCCAGATAGGTAGTGACTCCTTCTAAAATCAGTCCCGCTTGGGTATAAGTTTCTTTTGAAAAATCATATGGCAGCAATTCTTTTGGTCTGATGCGGCAGACATTCCAGGCATGGTACAGCTCGTGGCAACTTACTCCCAAAAGTTCCTCCATTTGATGGGAATCTTTCAATGATTCGGCTGGACCGAATGTAATCACGGTACCTCTGCGATGCTCTACCCCATGATAATGAGCATAAGGTAAAAGCTGGAAAATGAAATGATATTCTTCCTCAGGAAATTCTCCAAAGTCGTTAATTAGTCTTTTCGAGAATGCTTCAAATCGGTAAAGAAAAAGCTGTGTATCAAAATGAACCTCTCCGTGAATCCAAATGTGAAAAAGTGTAGACTCAACCAGATATGTCCAGTGCGTGATACTTTTAGCAGCCAAAATGGTGGAATCAGCCAGCATTTGATAGGTCGGGGCTTTCCATTTTGAACTCCCACATGGAATCATGGTGCTTAGCTGTTCGGGGTATTCTGGCAGGTTTAAGGATACTTCGATTTCCTGTTCACTTTGTCCCAACACCTCAAAGCAGCAATTCACCAAGTTGGCGTAAATTTGTTGATCGTCTGTCCATGAACTTCCAGCATCCATTTTTCCCGCCCAATACTCATAGCGAATAACAATAATATGTCCTTTGGAGGGGGAAATTGACCAAAGGTCTTTGTTGAGTTTTTTGAATGGAATGAAGCTCCCTAAATCATCAAGTACTGAAAATTTCCTAATATTCTGGGAGTAATTTGCGAGCTGATACCTGCCTGCTCTCCATGCCGGCAATTGAAGGAAAATTTCTTCATTAGAGGGATTTTCAAAGGCAAGTTCGATTTCCAAGAACTGACTTAACGGATTCGAACAGGAAATTTTATATTGAATCATGGCTTTTTGCTTGATGCTCACAACAAATGTAGATCGCTGATTTGTATTTAAGGAAATGGTGCATATCTTTGCAGTCCTTTTTGAGGCCAAACTCAATCGGGATAGTCAAGGGAGCAAATAGATAAAGATATTCGATCATGAAAAGAACATTCCAGCCTTCTCGCAGAAAAAGAAAAAACAAGCATGGTTTCAGAGAAAGAATGGCTACTGCTAATGGTAGAAGAGTACTGAGAGCCAGAAGAGCTAAAGGCAGACATAAACTCACCGTGTCTGACGAAAAGACATTGAAGAAATAATTCTTTGGATGGCATTTCGTATGTTCACATACGAGTATGATCCTTGCAATGAATTTCAAACTTCCAAAATCTGAGCGGCTTCATGCCGAAAAGCTTATCAAGGAACTTTTTAACGAAGGTTCCTCTTTTTTTTTGTACCCTGTCAAAGTGGTTTATCTGATCCAAAGTGAGTCTCCTAAAGCAGCCAATCAAGTACTTTTTTCTGTTTCGAAGAAAAAAATCAGAAAGGCTTCGGGCAGAAATTTTATAAAAAGGAGATTGAGAGAAGCTTACCGCCTGAATAAACACTTGCTTTCTGCCCGAGGGATCTCATTGGGCTTTATATTTGTTGGTAAACCCGATATGAGTTTTGGTGAAATTGAGCCAAGAATAAAAATGGCCTTAGAAAAACTCGAAAAGGAATTATCCCAAAATCACTCCGATCATGCTTCAAACCTTTAAAAAACCGGCGGTCTGGATTCCGGTAGTTGTGATTCTCTTTCTTGGAACTTTCGCATTTCAGGTAAAGAATGACAAGCTTTTTGCGCTAGCTAAAAACATAGACATTTTCGCTACGCTCATCCGTGAGTTGGATTCTTACTACGTAGACGAAATCAACCCTGATGAATTGGTGACCGTGGGCATCAATGCCATGTTGGAGGAACTTGATCCTTATACCGAATACATACCTGAGGAAGAATCGGATGATTTCAGAATGCTGACAACAGGCGAATACGCCGGAGTAGGGGCTCTGATAGGAAATCGAGGTGGAGGAAATATGATTCTAATGCCATACACAGGGTTTCCCGCCCAAAATGCAGGCTTGAAAATCGCTGATTTTATCTTAAAAATTGATTCACTTGATGTTTCTAAAAAAGCCACTTCAGAGGTTTCTGAGCTACTGAAAGGCCCAGCAAATACTTCAGTAAAAGTAACTGTGAAGAGAAATACGGATACGCTTCAGTTTTCTTTGGTCAGAAAAAAAATCAGTCTGAAGAATGTGCCTTTTTATGGAAAACTCGATGAGAAAACTGGATACATCAAACTGTCCGATTTTACCACCAATGCTTCCACTGAGGTAAGAAACGCCTTGGTTAGCTTAAAGTCTCAAGGAGTAGACCGCCTTATTCTGGATGTAAGGGATAATCCAGGAGGACTTTTGAATGAAGCTGTTGAAATCGTTAACCTATTTATTCCGAAGGGGAAAGAGGTAGTTAAAACAATCGGTAAACTTCAAAATGTCAACTATACCTACAAAACGACCAAAACTCCAATAGATAAAGACATTCCTCTAGTGGTGTTGATTAATGAGCGAAGCGCGTCTGCGGCGGAGATTGTAGCCGGTGCTCTTCAGGATTATGACAGGGCGGTTTTGGTGGGTAGAAAGTCTTTTGGAAAAGGCCTTGTTCAAACAACCATTCCTTTGACTTTCAATGCCCAGGTAAAAATCACCACAGCTAAATATTACATTCCTAGCGGTAGGTGTATACAGGCGATCGATTACGCGCAATCAAGAGAAAACGGTGCTGTGACCACAGTGCCTGATTCCCTTCGAAAAGCATTCAAAACTGCCAATGGTAGGATTGTTTTAGATGGTGCAGGAATTGAGCCCGATGAAAAAGTGGATGAAATCACCTACGCTCCCATATCTTATACCTTGGTAACAGGCAATCATATTTTTGATTTTGCCACAAAGTACTTTTATAAGAATAAGACAATCTCAGATCCTAGGTCTTTTGAACTTTCTGATCAGGATTATGAAGAGTTCAAGAAGTTTTTGGAAGGGAAAGATTACGACTACACGACTTACACCGAAAAATCTGTTCAAGATTTAGAAAAGTACGTGCAGAAGGAAGCTTACTACGAAGAAATTAAAGCACAATTAGAAGCCATAAAGCTAAAAGTCAATCATAGTAAAGAGAATGATCTTAATACACATAAGAAGGAAATAAAGAAGATTCTTAGTGAGGAGATCGTTTCTCGATATTATTTCCAAGAGGGAATGATTGAGGCAGGCTTGTACCAAGATCCCGTCATTGATTTAGCGAAAAGCTATTTGAATACTCCTTCCAAAATTCAAAAAACGCTAACAGCCTTGGTAAAGTAAGATGGCTAAGATTCTTTCGATAGAGACTTCGACAACAGTTTGCTCTGTGGCCATCCATGCCTGTGGGAAGTTAGTCTCATTAAAGGAGTTGAAGGAGGACGGGGCTCATTCTGAAAAACTGATTGGTTTAATCGATTCGGTGCTCCAAGATGCCGGACTTGACTATCCTTCACTTGATGCTATTGCTGTTTCTCAAGGGCCGGGTTCTTACACAGGTTTGAGGATTGGGGTTTCTACAGCCAAGGGGCTTTCCTATGCTTTGTCAAAACCTCTTTTGGGGATCAATACCTTGCAAGCAATTGCTTCGCATAGGCAGTATCAGAAAGGTGAGGTGGGAATTGCAGTTTTGGATGCCCGAAGAATGGAGGTCTATTGTCAAGCCTTTGGGCAGGAAGGTCGAGCGCTTAGTTCTATCGAATCTGTTGTTTTGGACGAAAATTCATTTTTGAACTACTTGGAAAAAGACAAGGTTTATTTCTCCGGAGACGCGGTGGGAAAAGTAAGTAGTGTGGTCAATCATAAGAATGCAGTGTTTCTTGCTGATCTAGGATTATCTGCAAATCATTTAGGCTCGATTGCCTTTGAAAAATACCAGGCGGGTCAATTTGAAGACATTGCCTACTTCGTTCCTAACTACCTAAAAGAGTTTAAAGCACTTCATTCTAAAAAGAATCCGCTTCTAAGTCTATGAGTGAAATTTTAAA
>Ga0209278_1000245_pt1:0-12500 | contig 53332 bp, 41 predicted proteins | sample JI81BgreenDNA_FD_187504 | JGI IMG/M metagenome (GOLD analysis project Ga0209278, IMG submission 187504) | Wastewater effluent complex algal communities from Wisconsin, to seasonally profile nutrient transformation and Carbon sequestration -... | ecosystem: Engineered > WWTP > Effluent >... | reverse complement strand
TGGGGCTGGAGAAGGTCCCAAGGGTTCGGCTGTTCGCCGATTAAAGTGGCACGCGAGCTGGGTTCAGAACGTCGTGAGACAGTTCGGTCCCTATCTGTTGCGGGCGTGGGAAGTTTGCGAGGACCTGACCTTAGTACGAGAGGACCGGGTTGGACTGACCGCTGGTGTACCGGTTGTGGTGCCAACTGCACTGCCGGGTAGCTACGTCGGGAAGAGATAAGCGCTGAAAGCATCTAAGTGCGAAACTCCCCTCAAGATGAGACTTCCATATAGGGCCGTCAGAGACGATGACGTTGATAGGCTGCAGGTGTAAAGTCAGCAATGGCATAGCTGAGCAGTACTAATTGCCCGAAAGCTTACCTACAGATTGTTACAGTTTCTACGATATATGTTAAAGACATAAGATATTAGATACAAGACACTAGAAGCAAGAACCAAGAAGACTGAAAAGTCTAATCTCTTGATTCTTGACTCTAAGAGTCTTGCAAGATTTAGGCGGCCTAGCGCAGGGGTCCCACCTCTTCCCATCCCGAACAGAGAAGTTAAGCCCTGCAGCGCCGATGGTACTGGGGTTACTCCCGGGAGAGTAGGTCGCCGCCACATTATTACAAAGCCTTTGGAGAAATCCAGAGGCTTTTTTGTGTTTAATACAAATTAGATTCAAGACGTAAGACACGAGATTTAAGACGCTAGGTATTTGAGTAAAGGGATAATCAGGTTTCGAGATCAGTTCTAAAACTGGATCAGTCTAAATGTTGGGGATTTTTGTGAATCGGGTTTTTGTTAAAAAAGCAGTGGGAAGAAAAGGATTTCCCGAGTCTACTTTTGCCCTAGGGCTACCGGAATTTTTTGAGGTTACTTCGGCTACCTTTCAGGACAGTGATTATCAGATTTATCTTTATGGCTTGAGTATTTCCATAGTAATCTGATGCCTTTAGCGCATTCCAAGGACTTTTTTATGCTTGCCCCATCTCGATTTGGAGAAAACAAAAGCCCATCATGTAAATGATAGGCTTTTGCTTAGATTCCGAATTGTTCAAAATGGTGCTCAAAATGCTTTTTATGAAATCGTTCCCATTCCTCATGATTCAATTTTCCAAATCGGGGATGCATGGTCTTGGATTCGGGGTTTTCTTCAAAGAAGGAGGCGTAATCATCTAAGCTTTTTAGCAGCTCTAGTTTTGCTGATTCCAAATTCGGAAATCGGAGATCCAGCAATTGATCACCAAGCCCAGGAGCTCTTACTCCCCTGGGGAATGTGATTTCTGAATAAATTAGCATCTGTTTTTGGGCCAGTTGTTTTTCGTTAGGCTCAAATTCAGGGATTTTTATTCTCCCATAAGATAGCTTTACTGTAAGAATAAGGTGCTCCACCATATGTTGTGGACTCATGATCCCAAATTCTCTTTGAAGCTGCTACATTTGATTGGACATTAAGTTAAGCCCCTTAACTTAGAATGAATGAAAGACAGAACAAGGAGAAGCTTTGACAAGGAATTCAAGAAGATGGTTGTCGAGCTTCACAAGAGTGGTAAATCATCCAATGAGATTGGCAGGGAACTGGGAATACCTGGAGACATGGTTCGTCGTTGGAGCAGAGAATATGAATCCCATGGTGATCAAAGCTTTGCAGGGAACGGCAAACCGATACTGAGCCCCGAACAGCGAGAAATAGCGGAGTTGAAGAAAGCCTTGAAAGAAGCCCAGATCGAACGGGACATCCTAAAAAAGGCCTTGAGCATCTTCTCCAAGAGCGACAACAAATATTCAGGTTCATGAAGGAGTACCAAGGGGAATTTGCTGTTGAGAAGATGTGTGATGTTTTCGCTGTTTCCAGAAGTAGTTTTTATGACTGGGTGAACAGGAAACCGTCAAAAAGAGCCTTGGAAAACGAAGTGTTGAAACAGACGATTCAAGAGGTGACTGAGCAAACCAAATCCAGACTGGGAAGCCCTAAACTCACCTTGGAGCTCGAGGACCGTGGGATTTTCGTTTCCAGGCCCAGAGTAGCCAGACTGATGAGATCAATGGGAATCCGAAGCATCATCAGCAAGAAATTCAAGGTATGTACCACCGAATCCGATCATCCATACGTTCCGTCAAAGAACCTGTTGGACAGGGACTTTACAGCTACACGACCGGGAGAGAAATGGGTATCAGATATCACTTATGTAAGAACTCAGCAAGGCTGGCTTTATCTGACAGTAGTGATGGATCTATTCGACCGGAAAATCATCGGTTGGTCTATGAGCAGCACCCTGGAGGCAAATCCAACAGTAATAACCGCACTGAAAATGGCACTGAGAAAAAGACCAGTGAATCCCAATAAGCTGATATTCCATTCAGACCGGGGAGTCCAATACGCCTGTGAAGAATTCAGGGCATTGTTGGAGAGGTTCTACCCTTAAGTTAGTGAGGATATAAGTTTAAGCCGCCGTTAAAGAATAAAATAGCGCTTCTAAAGTTGGTGAAAGTTCTATATCCTCTTCCTACGGTTTTTAGTTCTTGAATCTTACCATTTAGACGTTCGGCCATTGCATTGGTGAGATTGATTAATAAGGCATTTACCACACCTGAAAGATGGTTGTTGAACATCTCTACCACTTTGTCCACTTCTTTGATCTTTCGTTTGGTTGCGTCATTTGCCCATTGCAAAAATGACAAGGTGGCCAGCAATTTACCTTTGCTGAAAAGCGCCTTGAAGTTCTCTAGTACCTGCCATGCTTTGCTTACCTCATAATTGGCATCTGCGATAGCTTCAAAGTGGATACGCTGTCGTTCGGTGAGGTTTTCCGGGTTTTTGAGCAGGGCATAGCGACTGTTCTTTAATTCCTGATGCTGTTTTACTTCCCTCCGGCGCACTTTATCAATGGCTTCATTGAGGTATTTGACCAAGTGAAAGCGATCATGGACAATGGATGCGTTAGGGAGTATTTCTTGAGCGGTCAGAATGAAGGCTTTCCACATATCCATGCTGATGGCTGAAACTTTATTGAGCTGTTCTGTGGTCAATGAATTCGATAACAGCTTCTTACAGGCTTCTTTGGTTCGATCCTCCTCTACATCCAGCACACATCCTGAGGCAGGATGGCTCAAAACTGTAATGTAGTGGTGGCCTTTCTTGAACGATTTCTCATCGATGCTTAAATGATCAAACGTCAGTTCGGAATAATTCCTTCAATCCATACCTCGCTTGACACTCATATGCATAATCCGATTCACCACATTAAACCCACAACGCATCAACTGAGCCGTTTTAGTCTGGTTTTTACTGGCTTTCAGCAGATCAATTACCGCATGCTCAAACAAGTAGGTATGTCGCTCATAGCCCGAGGCCCAGTTAGGCTGAACGGTCTTGACTTTACCTCCGGAAGTAATGATTCTGGGAAGCTGGCACCTGATGTAGGTCTTGTACTGCATGGTATCCAAATGTCGCCATTCACGCAGCGGAGCATGGTCATAAACCTTACAAAGCTCTCCTGTCCCTGAGTCTTCCAACTGGTCTAACAAGCACACTATATGAATAAAAATATCCTCTGTGTTAAAATCTGTATCAACTGATTCGACTATCCAGCCATCCTCCAATTGGAGTAGTTTTGTGAAAAGATTCTCCGTAAACATCTTTTTGCTTCAAGATAATCATTCCATTAAATTCAGGGTAGAACCTTTCTTTCTCTAGTAGGGGTCAATTTCATTAATGATAACAATGCCACTATAGGAAAGAAATCGAATAGCTGTATCCATATGACTTAATATTTTGGACTCTTCAAGATTTTCAAAAAATGAGACTATTTTCCATTTGACTTCATGAATTGAGATAAACTCACTATTTGATAAATTTGACAACAAAAATGTTTCAATGGGATCTAGTGAATACTCTACAACCTCACAATGATACCTATCAATGAGAATCAAAGTTTGAAAATAAAAAGAATCAAGATCTAGATTTTTTTCTAAACGATTCTCATTAAAATTATTTATCAATAGATTATGTTTGGCCCAATCCCAACCAGATTCAATTGTTTTATAACAAAGTGACAGTTTAAGTTTACAATTTTCCAACCTTTTTTGATAGCTGAAAATCTGATTAGCACTATTAGCTGTAATTTGGTTGTTTTCCAGTAGGATTTTATCAGACGGTAATGACTCAATAATTTTCAGTCTTTTTTTTTCAAATTCAAACACATCTTTCAGTTTAAAAAGTAATGTATTGTTTGTTAAATTATTCTCTAAATATTGTATTGCTTGAAGAAGAGAAAGAGATTCTAGATCCGTATGAATAGACATTCTTTTACAGATGATAGAAATTATATACCAAGTCCTATCGAATAATTGGTCATCATGTTTTAAAAGATATTTCTTCGAAAAATCACTATTATTAAAGCCTAACCCGGAATTCATAGATAATCCTTCCCCATCTAAAGGATTTCGTTGAGATTCCATTAAATCTATTATTATTTGATGGTATTCAGGGTAATCCAGCTTTAGTCTATGTTCTAATTGATCACAAACCCAACCACTATTCTTATAACTACCCAAAGCGTGCATAAAGCTTATTTCCGTGGGAAGCAAATGAAAATCAACAAACGTTCCAAAAAAGGAAGGATCAAAAAATGTATCCAATAGGTGTGTCACCTCAACATTCAAATCTTTACTGTGACAATAAAAGATATATTGCTCTACAACTGCATTAAAGTAAAACATTTGGACTGGAGTCAATTGATTGATAATGTCCTTATTTTCTGATACGAATGTTTGTACTACTTGATAAAAATCAGAAAAAAAATGATAATTATTTCCACCTATAACTCCTGCATTACTAGCGATAATTGGAGCCGAGGTTGCAATCTGTCTTCTGATAAATTTTGGAACAAAATGAAATGTCCGATTTATTAATTTTACAAGTTCTTTATAGTAGTCAAAATCGTATTCCATATTCTGGGCGATTAGTGCCCCTGACAATACTTCCTCTGGAAGCGAACGAAACATATAAACATCCCCATCTATATTTAAAAATGGTTCAGTGTGTAGAGTATAAGAATAAATTTTTTTCATTACCCATAATCGAGGAGTACAGTCGAAATTTAAATTGTCTAATTCGATTCTGATGTTTTTATACGGTAACTTAAGCTTATCTACCAAAAGCTCTTTTCCTTTTGTGTCTGTAACCAATTCTACGTTCTCATAAAATTTGTTTAGTTGTAAGCAGCTAAGCGCCCAACTCATTAAATGGAGTTTAGAACTGCTCCATCCAAAGGAGGATTCTAATGGATTTTTACCTTCATCAATCCAAAATGTTTGAACATACTTCATCTTTATATATTTTGAATTTTAAAAACTAGTTTGATCTTAAGAATAATAAAATCATTTCGGAGAACCATTTTTCACTAGACTTACAATTAATTCGGTATTAATGACCTAAATTTAAAAAACAGCCTTTCAGCTACACTCAGGTCTTCTGTTATGATCTCTGCAGTACCCAGCAGTTCTTGCTTTAGCTGAATCTCCTTTCCGTAGGAGGTTTTTGTTCCCTCAGGAAGGGTACTATACACCACATAATTTCCTTCTTCATCTGGAGAAACAGATATACTCCCTACTTCCCCCCTAAGCGTTCCGAATTGCTGAAAAGGAAAATTATCCAGCTTAATCAATACCCGCTGTCCCATGGAGATTTTGCCTGCATTTTGAGAAGAGACAGTCATTTTGCACAGGAGTTTTGACCTCTGGTCAGGTAGTATGGTGAAAACGTGCTCACCTGCCTGAACAAATTGATGTTCTGCCCAGACTCCCTGGAAGCTAACCTCCCCGTTAGTGGAAGAAACCAAAACATAATTTTGCTCCCATTCCTTCACTGCCCGCTTCAAGCCATGATAGGACTGGATCAGGTTAATCAACGCTCTAGATTCATCCTGCTCTTTGGACACTTGTGTACTCTTAAGCGTTTGCCCCGCATTGACCAAAGCTTCTTGAAGTTGGGAAATTGATATAGTCATTCCATTGACCTGCTCCTGTACTTGGAGATATTCCATTTCCCGGCTCTCAAAGTCTTTGGCCGCGATTACCCCACCTTCATAGAGCATCTTGTTTCGTTTAAAATCCGTCTCTACCAAGCTAACCTTTCTCCCCAGAATCTCCTTTTGGGCCAATTGGCTAGTAAGCCTTTCATGGATTTCCAGGATGGACAGCCGATTCCCTTCCAGCTGGACTTGGGATGGCTGAAGCCTTTCGAGAAGTCTGAATTCCATATAGCCTCGTTCAAACTCCACAAATGCAAGTTCTATTTCCCCCAAGACCACATCCGAAAGAGAATCTATCGGAAAGAAAAATCCATTGTTTTTCCCAAAGGGAATCTCATCCAGCAGCTTTTTCAGGAAAAGTACACTGTTGACATCAGAAGTACTTTTTATACTGGCCAATGGCTGGCCGGCTTGTACTTTTTCGCCATTGCTCACCCAAAGCCTATCGATCTGACCTGAAGTTCTAGCTATCATTTTTTCCGTTGGTTCTACCGTGGTAACTATCACCCTGGACATAATAAAATCGGGATATTTGATAAAAAAGGACAAAAAGATCACCCCACAAGTAATTATTAATACCAGTGTGATCCCCCATCGGATCAGCCAGGCAGGAGGAGTCGTAATAATCTCCTGAACCTCCTCGGATCTGAGCTGAAGATTATCAATAGTATGGGGATTTTCGGGCATAGCTAGTTTTCTCTGATTTTTTCCAGTTCCAATTGATTCTTCACCAGATTGTAATACACTCCTGATTGTAACACCAATTCTTCATGGGTTCCTGTTTCTTTGATCTCCCCTTCATCCATCACGATGATCTGGTCTGCATTTCTTACCGTACTGAGTCGGTGGGCGATGATGAAAACCGTCTTTCCTTTCATAAAATGGTTCAAATTTTCCATTACAATCCGTTCATTTTTGGCATCCAGCGCTGAGGTTGCTTCGTCAAAAAAGAGGATCTCCGGATTTTTATAAACTGCACGGGCAATAAACAAACGTTGCTTTTGCCCGGTACTGATCCCCACCCCCTCATTTCCGATTTTGGTATTGAATCTCAGGGGAAGGGATTGGATAAAATCATAGATATTGGCAGTTTGTGAAGCCATGACCAGTCTGTCAAGATCAACAACTTCCTCTCCTACTGCAATGTTACTGGCAATAGTATCATTGAATACATACCCTTCCTGCATGACCACCCCGCAATGGGCTCTCCAACTCCGTGGTGAAATGGATTCCAAGCCATGTCTTCCATAGCTGATTTCCCCTTTGGACGGCTGATAAAATTTGAGGAGGAGTTTCATCAAGGTGGTTTTCCCGCATCCGCTGGCCCCCACGATTGCTGTGATTTTTTGGGCAGGAATTGAAAGGCTTATCTCTTTGAGGACATTTTCCTCAGCTCCCAAATAACGAAAGCTGAGCTTGTGGATACTTAAATCCTCTCCGGGGGTGATCTCATGTACCAGCTGCCTGTCACGGCTTTCCTCATCTTCCTTGTCGTGGATCTCATTGAGCCGCTCCAAACTGATCTTGGCATCCTGATAGGTACGTACAAAGGTCACTATTCCCATAATCGGACCGTTCAGTTGGCCGATGATATACTGAAGAGAAAGCATCATCCCCAGTGTAAGCTGGCCCTCTATCACCAGGATCGCTGAGGCAAAGGTGACCAATATGTTTTTCAACTCATTGATAACTGAAGATCCCACACCTTGGGTCTGCTCCAAAGCGAGTGTCTTGATCGACACTTGAAAAAGACTGGCCTGTACAAACTCCCATTTCCAACGTTTTTGGGTTTCGGCATTGTGCAGCTTGATCTCCTGCATGCCGTTGATCAGTTCGATCACGGTACTCTGCTCCTGGCTGAGCTGGGCAAACCGCATGTAATCCAGCTCTTTTCTCCGCTTCATAAAATAGAGAATCCAAAAAATATAAAGCGAACTGCCTCCCATGAAAATCAGAAAGATATGGAGACTGTAGTACACCAACACAGCACCAAATACAAACAGATTGAAAAAAGAAAACAAGGTGTTTAAAGAGGTGACTGTCAGAAGAGTCTCTATCCTTCGATGGTCTCCGATCCGCTGCATGATATCCCCAGTCATCCGGGTGTCGAAGAATGAAATGGGAAGATTCATCAGCTTGATAAAAAAGTCAGAAACCAGGGAGATATTGATCCGGGTACTGAGGTGGAGCAGTATCCAGCTTCGAAACACTTCAACGCTGGTCCGTCCAAAAAACAGCATCACTTGCGCCGACAGAATCAGATAGATAAAACCGATATTCTGGTTTTGAATCCCGATATCTACGATACTCTGGGTCAAAAATGGAAAAATCAGCTGGAGTAAACTGCCTACCAGCAAACCGATGCCCAGTTGGACAATCAAACTTTTATATTTGAACAGGTACTTGAAAAGAAAGCCCAGGGAACGCTTATCTGTATTTTCCCATTTCAATTTTTTAAACCTGGGGGTCGGTTCAAGAAGCAAAGTAATTCCTTCCTTACTCTCTTCTGTGGCATTATTCCCAATCCACCGTGATACAAACTCTTCTTTTGTCAATTGGATCAATCCATACCCCGGATCTGAAAGATAGACCTTGCCCTTTCTGATCTGATAGACTACTACAAAATGGTTTTTGTCCCAGTGCACAATCAGGGGCATTTGTGCCTGTTCCATTCTCTTGAAATCCAGTTTGGCCCCTATGGTCTTAAATCCAATAGCCTCTGCTGCATCGCTTAGCTTTAGCATGCTGCTTCCTTCCCGAGTCGTCTCCGATATTTCCCGGATTTCTTTCAAGGAGATTAGTTTGCCATAATACTTTGCTATAATCCGCAGGCAAGTAGGACCACAATCTTTGGCGTCGGGTTGTTTATAGAAGGGGAAGCTGGGTTTCAAAATAATTAGTCTTAAAAACAAATTAAAGAAATACTTTGGCAACAGTTTGAGTAGGAATTCTATTTTCCAATTATTCTTCTAATCTCAGCCTTAACTTAAATAACCTAAAAAAGTCTTGTTCATAATTTTCATCCTGTTTTTCCATAATCCAAAGTTCTCCAGCTCGTGAAAGCATACTTCTTGGGTCAAGATTGCCAGGTACAAAATCACTGATTACCTGACCATTTGAATCAACAATTGCAATCCTTAGAGGGTACTTTTCTTTTATTTTTTTTTGAAATACTTCCCTCTCTTTTGACGATTTATTCGAATGACTTTCTTCAAGGTCAAAGCGGTCGTAACCTGGAAAATAAGCAACAACAAAAAAATCATCAATTACCTTAATATTTTCTATAAAAGCAGATTTGAACCTGTAAGTGAAAGATGCCATATCATCATTAAAACTATCGGATCCTTTAAAGTTTCTGAATTCATTGAATTTGATATTCCTTTTGGAAGTAATGGAATAGGGAGGTTTCTTTTCTAAAATATAAATTATAGGGTCGAGACCAAGTACAACGTAAATAAAATCATCTGATATATCGTAAACCGGATCCCAGGAATTTCGAAAAAAAACTTTCCCATTTCTATAAATGGATTTTTCAGGAAAGGGGAAAAAGGCTTTTCTCTCACCGTTATCAGGATATAAAACCTCTAGTAAATTAAAGTCTTCCAAAAACGCCATTGTTGAAAGATCTATATCTGGTGGTACTACTTGATTTACATAAAGAAATCCCTCATCCAATTTTTCTATTCCATGTCCCATATAGATTGGAGCATAATCTGGAACTTGAAAATCAACAATTTTTTGACTTTTCAGCAAATTTCCGTTAAAATCATATGTTGAGAACCCTTTGTACCCGTAAACCAAAATTGACTCTTCATTGAGAAACCTTATAGTGCTCATAAGTTTACCGTAGCTATCCGGCATGTCACCAAACTTCGAGAAAGAATTTATGATTGACCCATCAAATTTTGCTATATGAATTTGTTCAGATGATTCGAACCGATCTGTGAAAACAAGTTTTTTCGAAACTGGATCGATGTCATGGATATTTGGAACTCCTAGGTAATTAATCTTGATACTGTCAACCACCTCGAAGGAAATACAGTTTTTAGTTGAAAGTTTATCTTTAGGATCTTTTATTGGATTTTTCGAATTACAGGCGATAAAGCAATGAAGCAGAAATGCAAGTATTAATGAGTCTCTCATAGCGATTATCAGTTTTTGAAGACAGATTGCCAAAATTTTTGGCAATCTGTCTTGATGCTAGTTATTAGAAATCACCCGCTGCAATATGAAGAAGTTCCACATCCGTCACAGCACCAATTACCTCCATATTCTGTGAAGTTACCATATGCGGAACTATAAGAAATATTACAGAAAGTGCTACCATTTGGGTGTCTCCAACCGCAAGTTCCTGAATTACCCCCAGTAATCTTTTTCATTTGACTTCGCTCAAGCACTTCTTCCGAAGTCAGCCTGAGCATTTCTAAGCTTAACTTTTTCATTTACTTGTTATAGTAATTTTTACGGTTTTGCCCGGTCATTATTGAGCACCCGAGCGATATGCCCATTCATCGCGATTGAATATCTTTTCTGCTTTAGCAGCTTTTATTTTTTTAATGTAAGACATATTTCAACTCCTCTACCTCGTAGGCCGAAGGCAATTCAAAGCCATTGATGAAAATCGTGGGTGTATGGGTAATCTGTTCCTGTTCTGCCCAGTCCTGCATGGCTTTGATTTTGAATTCCTGCTTTGCCAGTTCTCCGTTGAGTGGATATTTTTTGGCAAAGGCTTCATAATCTTTCTTTTCCTGACGATACCAGTCATCCAAGGCTTGACGAGTCTGTTCTAAATTTCCTACAGATGCAATCCCCAAAAGGTGGCGGATGGTCTTTAGTCTGACCTCTTCACCTCCTCCAGGAACAAATATGATCTGCAAATCAATATTTCCATCTTCATAAAACTGCTCCAAGAGCGGATGCGTATTCGCACAAGGACCACAGTAAGGATTGCAAACTTTTAATACATGGTATTTAGGATTTGCCCCTTTAAGGAATATCCCCAAACCTTCGGGATTGGACGTAATCTTTCTGGAGTTGCTCAGGAAGTATTCGAAAAGATCTCTGTTTGACATGATCTTGGCCAATTTGCTTTTGGTAGTATATAGCTCTTTTTGAGCCATCAAATAGGGTTTGAGACTCATCCAAGCAAGAACAGCTGCCAAGAAAATGAATGAAAATATGGCCACTTGCCCAAATTCCGGCAATGGTAAATAATGTAAAAGAAATTGACTTACGGCTAATTCCAATACTAAAATCCCGGAAATCCCAAGACAGAGTCGGCACCATTTTTTCAATTTGGCTCCTTGATAGTACAGGGAAAATGGAATAATCAACAAACTGGAATAACTGAGCAATCCCAATAAACCAAGAGCTGAGGAAGAAAATGAGCTGAATAGGAGTAGGGTAGTACTTGCGAAAAAGTAAGCAAAGGCCAAATTCCCCAAAGTGATCAATCCCGCAATAGAAAAGGAGTCAATGACTGAATTGCAATCTGTTTGATCTCCTCCTCCGCAGAATTGGGTAATCGCTGCATTTTTCTTATCTACTTCTGACCAGAGCAAAATACCTGAAATACCCAGGCCCGATAGCTTTACTATGAAAAGTGCTATGGTTCCAAGGGAATAGGTAGTGAAATTATTCAATTGAATTAATTCACTAATGATCCAAGCGAGTCCGATGGATCCTAGAAGAAAAAGTAAGGACTGATAGATCAATTGTTCCTTTCGTCGCTTGGTATATCCCGGTTCTCCGGAGTGTTCTCCTTTTTCCGCCACTAGGGTTACCCCAGTCCATCGGGCAACGAACTCTTTTCTACTCTGCTTGATAAGCTTTCCTTTTTCGTCTAAGTACTCCACCCGTTCCTGAGAAACCTGTGTCAAACAAGTAAAATAGGGATATGGTTTTTGGCTAACCTGAACCACACAGGGCAGGGGTACATGATCCAATTTATTTTCCCCAAGTTGGAGGGCAAGGCTTTCTAGCTTGTACTCAGCCAAAGTATCCGAGATAGCCAATAAGGACTCCGGTTCAGGATGTGTGAGTAACTTTTCTTTCAAAAAGCTACGGGTAAAAGGCACTCTCAGCGACCACATTAAATTCTTGCAAACCATCAAACAGTTATCCATAAACTTTTATAAAAATTCAAATAAAATTTTGTCGTTTAAAATGATTAGATAAATTTGGATAATACGATCTGAAAAGACTATACCGTATTTACTAAAATTCAGTAAATTTTTACTAAGCCAATTAACTTTTAACTTATGGAACTAGGTCATCATCTCAAGAGAGCGAGAGAATCCAAACGGATGAGTCAGCACGAAGTAGCGGAACTTTTGGGCATTGCTCAAAAAACTTTGTCCAATATGGAGAGTGGAAAAACCCAGCCTTCTGTGATTCAATTGGCAAAAATGGGTGAAATATATGGACTGGATGTCCTAAAATTATTATCCGAAAATGGGATACATTTATCCCCCCCCCCCCCCC
>Ga0209278_1000244_pt1 | contig 53521 bp, 48 predicted proteins | sample JI81BgreenDNA_FD_187504 | JGI IMG/M metagenome (GOLD analysis project Ga0209278, IMG submission 187504) | Wastewater effluent complex algal communities from Wisconsin, to seasonally profile nutrient transformation and Carbon sequestration -... | ecosystem: Engineered > WWTP > Effluent > Algae... | reverse complement strand
CGAACTACCTGGGCTGGCGTCGCTTGCTCGATCGCTTCAGGGACAACGTCACGCCCGAACAATTCCTGTTTCATGCCTTGCGGACTTCGTATCAGTGAGTGTCTACACGGTTAAGGCGAACTCAGCCCCATTCGGTGTCTCCACTATAGCGTCCAAACGGTAAAGGCCCGCCTTTCTGGGGTGCGCTTTTTCATCCACTGGCAGGGTCGCAGTGGGGTGGCGCGGCGCTCGCGCGCCATGGGATCGGCAGGGGTCGGAGCGTTTCTCTCAGCAGGCTGGCCAATGGGCGGCAGGTTTTGCCGTCCAGCGCGTCGTGGGTCGCTGGCAGTGGCCGGGCGATCTGGCTGCGGTTGGGGGGTCTTTGCCCGTTGACCGGGCCTGGCGCATGAGCGGCTCAGGCGGCCACCGGCGTGATGCTGGCCACCGGCTCGGGCGCCAGCAGCGTGCCGTCGCGCAGCCCGCGCACGGTGGCCAAACACAGCCACAGCACCGTGATGGAGCTGATGGCCAGCATGAGCACGCTGGCGGTCTGCAAGGCAGCTGCGCCGCTGAGCGCGGCCAGGCGCAGCGTGAGCACGGTGAAGGCGGCCAGCGGGAAGGAAAACGCCCAGAACGCGATGTTGAAGGGCTGGCTGGCGATGCGGCGCACCACCGTGGTGGCCCAGAGCAGAAAGAACAGGCCCACGCCCCAAGCCGCCGCCACCACCGGCAGCGGCGCCTGCGCCTGCGCCAGCACCACGCCAATGACGGACGGCGGCGCCAGCGTGATGAACCAGGCGGGCAGGATGCGGTCGGGCAGGGGGCTGTGGGCGATGCGACGCGCGAGGATGAGGGCCAGCACCACCGGCCACAGCAGCGCGCCGATGCCAAACTGCAGCGCCGACCAGAGGTGGTATCCCAGCGGCAGGCCGGCCAACGGCGCCACCACATTGCCCACCACCGCGATGAGCAGCACCGGGGTGATGGAAGGCCACAGCACCGGCGCGGCACCGGGCTGTGCCGCTGCGGCTGGCGCCAGCCAGCGCCCCAGCACCCACACGCTGGCCCACAGCTGCGCCAGGCTGCCCGCCCACCAGAGCGCCCTCCACACCGGGCCGAACGGATCGCCCGCGCCGCCCAGGCTCACGCCCACGGTGGCCAGCAGCAGCGTCGAGACGGGCAGCGCCGCAATGAAGGCATGGCGCACCGGGTGTTTGAGGTCATCGGCCAGCGCAGCCGGGTAGCGCTGCCAGCGCACGACCGACGCCACCAGCAGCACCACGAACACACTGGCCGCCAGCAGCCCCAGCACCAGCGCAATGCCGGTGGCCAGCTCGCCCAGCAGGCCAGCGGCGTTGTGCCAGGCCAGGGTGAGACCGGACAAGCCCATGACCAGCGAGAAATAGCCGGGCATGAGGAACTTCAGGGGGGTGGGGCTGGACATGGTGTCGTATGGGCCAAAGCCGAAAACAGGGGGGCCAAAGCATAGCCGCCAACACGCACCGTGGCACTGGCTCTGCCAGGCCACGGGTGCGGTCTCCCCGCGCAGCAGGGGGTCGGCCGCGTCAGCAGCGCTGGGCCATCACTTGGTGCTGCAAGCCGAACCGCCTTCGGGGAAGCCCAGTTTCTTGAACAGGAAGGCCGGCGGGCAGAAGCCGGTGAAGCCGGACTGGAACAGGTTGAAGCCGGCAAAGGCGGTGAGGGCCAGGAACCATTCGCTGACGAAGAGGGGGCTGCCGTGGTAACCCAGGGCCAGCGAGAGCATGACCACAAAGCCGGCCATGATGCGGATGAGACGTTCGACGGTCATTTCAGACTCCTTGAAAAAAACAAAACACAGCAAAAAACAGGGGCGTGCCGGAGCCAGTGCCCCGACGAGGGCACCCGTGGAACCGGCTTGGCCGGGCCACAGGGTGCGTCCCCCCGGAGGGGAGACGCGAAGCGGCGCAGGGGGTCACTTTCTGTACACCGCGTAATAGAGCACCGGGATGACGACCAGGGTCAGCATCGTCGAGACGGCGATGCCGAAGATCAGCGAGATGGCCAGGCCGTTGAAGATGGGGTCATCGAGGATGAAGAAGGCGCCCATCATGGCGGCCAGGCCGGTCAGCGCAATGGGCTGGGCGCGCACCGCGGCCGACTGCACCACCGCCTGCGCGAAGGGCACGCCGCGCTTCGTTTCCAGCTCGATGAAGTCCACCAGCAAGATGGAGTTGCGCACGATGATGCCGGCCAGCGCGATCATGCCGATCATGCTGGTGGCGGTGAACTGCGACTGCAGCAGCGCGTGGCCGGGCATGACGCCGATCAGGGTCAGCGGAATGGGCGCCATGATGATGAGCGGCGTGAGGTAGCTCTTGAACTGCGCCACCACCAGCAGGTAGATGAGGATCAGGCCGACGCCGTAGGCGGCGCCCATGTCGCGGAAGGTTTCGTAGGTGATCTGCCACTCGCCGTCCCACTTGACGGCGTACTGGCGGTACGGGTCTTGCGGTTGCGAGATCCAGTACTCGCCGAGTTCACCGGTGTTGGGCAGCGCGGCTTCCTTCATGGCAGGGCGGATGCCGAACAGGCCGTACAGCGGCGAGTCGAGTTGCCCGGCCATGTCGCCAAACACATAGGTCACGGGCAACAGGTCTTTGGTCCAGCGCGGCTGGTCGATCACGCCGCGTTCGATGGTGACCAGCTCTGACAGCGGCACCATGGCGCCCTTTCCGTCCGGTGTCACGGCCTTCAGCGGCAGGGCCAGCAGCGCGTCGAGCCCGACCTGGCTCTGCAGCGGCAATTGCAGGCGCACCGGCACCGCAAACTTGGCATGGCCGTCGTGCAGGTAAGCGGCGTCAGACCCCGAGAGCGCGGCATGCACCGTCTGCGCGATGACCTGCACCGGAATGCCCAGCGACTCGGCCCGCTGGCGCTGGATGCGCAGGAAGGCGCGCGGCGCGTTCTCCTTGAGCGAGGTGTCCACGCCCACGATGTCGGGCGTGCCGGCAAAAGCCTGGGCCACGCGGCGGGCCAGCTCGGCGCGGCCCTGCTCGTCGGGGCCGTAGACCTCGGCCACGATGGGCGACATCACCGGAGGGCCGGGCGGCACTTCGACCACCTTGATGCGGGCGCCGTGGGTGGCGGCGATCTTCTCCAGATCGGGGCGGTGGCGCTGGGCGATGGCGTGGCTCTTTTCCTTGCGGTCAGCCGCGCCCACCAGGTTGACCTGCAGGTCGCCACCCTCGGCCTCGGCGCGCAGGTAGTACTGGCGCACCAGACCGTTGAAGGTGATCGGGCTGGCGGTGCCGGCATAGCCCTGCACGTTGGCCACCTCGGGCTGCTGCGCGAGCCAGGCGGTCATGTCCTGCAGGGCGGCGGTGGTGTCCTCCAGCGGTGTGCCGGCGGGCATGTCCAGCACCACCTGGTACTCGCTCTTGTTGTCAAAGGGCAGCATCTTGAGCACCACCCCCACGGCTGACGTGGGCACCAACGCCAGGCCCACCGACAGCAGCAGCGCGGCCAGGATGCCGGCCAGCAGCAGCCAGCGCTGGCGCGCGCTGTGCAGGAAGGGCGTGAGGATTTTCGTGAAGGTGTTTTGCAGCGCGCTGGTGAGCTTGCCCGGGCCGTGGTCGTGGCCGGTGTGGCCGTCGGTCTTCGTGAGTTTCAAAGCCAGCCAGGGGGTGACGGTGAACGCGATGGCCAGCGAAATGGCCATGCCCATGCTGGCGTTGATCGGGATCGGGCTCATGTAGGGGCCCATCAGGCCGGTGACAAAAGCCATGGGCAGCAGCGCCGCGATGACGGTGAAGGTGGCCAAAATGGTGGGGCCGCCCACTTCGTCCACCGCGCGCGGGATGATGATGTGCAGCGGCTCGCCCGGCGTGAGCTGGCGGTGGCGGTGGATGTTCTCCACCACCACGATGGCGTCGTCCACCAGGATGCCGATGGAGAAGATGAGCGCGAACAGCGACACCCGGTTGAGGGTGAAGCCCCAGGCCCAGCTGGCGAACAGGGTGGCGGTGAGGGTGAGGATGACCGCCGCACCGACGATGACCGCCTCGCGCCGGCCCAGCGCCAGACCGACCAGCACGATCACGCTGGCGGTGGCAAAGATCAGCTTCTGGATCAGCTGGTTGGCCTTGGCGGCGGCGGTCTGGCCGTAGTCCCGGGTGATGCTGACCTGCACGTCGTCGGGGATGACGGTGTTCTTCAGGTTCTCCAGCCGCTCGGCGGCGCCGCGCGCCACGTCCACCGCGTTCTCGCCCGGCTTCTTGGTCACGGTGATGGTCACGGCCGGGTGGTTCTGGCCTTGGGCGCCGGGGTGCGCGGTGTCGGCCGCGCCGGGGGTGAACCACACATAGCGCTGCGGCAGCCGGGCACCGGCTTCCACCCGCGCCACTTCGCGCAGGTAGATGGGGCGGCCGGCGTTCACCCCGACCACGATGTCGCCCACGTCCTGCTCGTTCTGCAGGAACTCGCCGGTCTCCACCGTCAGCATGCCGGGCTCGCCGGGGGCGGGCGCCGGGTTGACCACGCTGCCCGAGGGCATGGCCTGGTTGGCCGCGGCAATGGCGCTGTGCAGCTGCTGCACGCTCACCCCGCGTTCGCGCAGCCGGTTGGGCTCCAGCCAGACGTTGACCGCCCGGCCCGGGCCGCCAATGGTGACCACCTCACGGGTGCCGGGCACCCGCTTGAGCTCGGTTTCCACCGCATGGGCGACGCGTTCGAGTTCCAGCGCGCTCTGGGCGTCGGGCGTCCACAGCGTGGCTGCCAGCACCGGCACGTCGTCAATGCCCTTGGGCTTGACGATGGGGGGCAGCACGCCCAGGCCCTGGGGCAGCCAGTCCTGGTTGGCGTTGAGCACGTCGTACAGGCGCACCAGCGCCTCGGTGCGCGGCACGCCCACCTGGAACTGCACCGTCAGCACCGCGACGCCAGGGCGGGCGACGGAGTAGGTGTGCTCGATGCCCTGGATCTGCGAGAGCACATGCTCGGCCGGGGCGGCGACCATCTTCTCCACATCGGCACTCGACGCACCGGGGAAAGGAATGATCACATTGGCCATGGTCACGTTGATCTGCGGCTCTTCCTCGCGCGGGGTGACCAGCACGGCGAACAGGCCCAGCAGCAGCGCGACCAGCGCCAGCAGCGGGGTGATGGCATTGGCCTGGAAGGCGCGCGCCACACTGCCGGAGATGCCCAGCTTCTCAGCGCGATGGGAGTTCGATGGAAGGTTCATGTCTTTTCCGAAGTTCGGCAGGCCGGGCGTGCCGCGCAACCGGCTTTGCCGGGGCACTGGCGCGGTCCCCCTTCAGGGGGAAGACGCGAAGCGGCGCAGGGGGTCATTTCGGTTTTGCGGCCGACAGACCGGCGCGGACCGGGTCCAGCGCCACCTGGTCGCCCGCCTTCAGGCCCGCCAGCACCTCGACGCCGTCGCCATGCGTGGCCCCGGTGCGCACCGCGCGCAGCGCAAAGCCCTGGGCCGATTCACCTTTGGCGGTCACCACATAGACCCCGGTCAGCTCGCCGCGGCGCAGCAGGGCCTTGGCCGGCACCACCAGCCGCTGCGGTGCGGCCTGGGCCGCGCTGCCGACGAAGCGCACCTTCACCTGGCGGCCCGGCACCTGGCCAGCGCCGTCGGCTTCGCCCAGGTTCAGGCGCCATTCCACGGTTTGCGACACCGGGTCGGCCGCGGGCACGGTGGTCTGGCTGGCGGGTTTGACCCAGCGCTCGGTGCCGGGCAGTTGCACCTCGACCGCGCCGGCCTGCAGCGCCAGCGGCTGCTGCGAGGCGGGCACATAGACCACGGCGCGGATGGGCTGCGGGGCGTACACCGTGAGCACGGGCGCACCCGGCAGGGCCAGCTGGCCGGCCTCGGCATGGGTGGCCAGCACCCAGCCGTCGTACGGCGCGGTCAGGCGGGTGAAGCCCTGGGCGACGCTGGCCTGGGCCTGGCCGGCGCGCGCGGCGGCGGCACCGGCCTCGGCCGCGCGGTACTGGGCCAGTGCCGAATCGAGCGCCGCCTGGGCCACGAAGCCCTGCGCGCGCAGTTCTTTCGTGCGCTCGTAAGCGGCTTTGGCGTTGGCCAGGCTGGCCTGCGCCTGCGCCACGCCGGCCTGGGCCTGGGCCACACCGGCCTGGGTGGCGCGGTCGTCAATGACCGCCAGCACCTGGCCGGCCTTGACGCGGTCGCCCGCCTTCACCGACAGGCTGGTGATGCGCCCGCTGGCCTGGGCCGAGAGCACGCTCTGGCGCACCGCCTGCAGGCTGCCGTCGAATTCGGCACCGGCGCCGACCGCCTGCGCACCCAGCGTGATCACCGGCACCTGCGGGCCGACCGCTGCGGCAGCCATACCCGTGGCCCACACAGGGCCGCCGACCCACAGCATGGACATGCCCCACGCGACAGCCTTCAGCAGAACCCGCCCGGGCGCGCCCAACCGCGCAGGCCACGGCCAGCGCAGCATGCGCAGCCCGTGGGCGCTGGCAGTGCGGAAAGGGTCAAGGGCGGCGGAACGGTCGAGGGCGGACATGGCAATCTCCTGTGCAGTTTGCAGTATATCTTGATACCCCCAGGGGTACCAGTCTCCTGATCTTCTGGCCGATCGCCTCACCGGTCTTCGGAACCCACTGCCGCTGGCCCGCCGCCCGCCGTGGGCCGCGCCGGGGGGCACCGGGCACGCCCGGGCGGGCTCACTGAAACGGCACCCGCGGCGCCACCGCACACAGCAGCTCGTAGCTGATGGTGCCCGCCGCCTGCGCCACCTCGTCCACCGGCAGGGCTGCACCGGTCGAGGGCGAGACGCCCCACAGCACCACCTCGCTGCCGATGCCCACCGGCACGCCGGCGGCGTCCAGCGGCGAAAGGTCCACAGTGATCATGTCCATGCTCACCCGGCCGACGAGGCGCGTCTTCACGCCCGCCACCAGCACCGGCGTGCCGGTGGGGGCGTGGCGCGGGTAGCCGTCGGCATAGCCGCAGGCGATGACGCCGATGCGCATCGGCACGGGGGCGGTGAAAGTCGAGCCGTAGCCCACGGTGTCGCCCGCCTGCAGCTGCTGCAGGCCGATCACCCGGGTGCTCAGGCTCAGGGTCGGCCGCAGGCCCCAGCCAGCGGCGGTGTGCTCGGGGTGATCGGGGGCGCTGCCGTAGAGCGCGATGCCTTCGCGCACCCAGTCGGCCGCCAGCGTGCTCACCCCTTCGCCGCGCAGCGGGCTGGCCGCGTGGCGCAGAAGGGCGGCGCTGTTGCACAGCGTGCGCTCGCCCGGCAGGTCGGCGGTGGCGGCCTCGAAGGCCGCCACCTGGTGGGCAATGCCGCGCGGGCCGTCGGCGTCGCTGAAATGGGTCATGAGCGAAATCTCGTCCACCTGCGGCAGCGCATTCAGCCGCGCCCAGGCGGCGCGGAAGGCGTGCGGGGTGAAGCCCAGCCGGTTCATGCCGCTGTTGAGCTTGAGGAAGACGCGGTGCGGCACTTGCGTCTTGTGCGCCGCCAGCCAGTCGATCTGTTCGTTGCAGTGCACCGTATGCCACAGGTGCAGGCGCGAGCACAGTTCCAGGTCGCGCGGCTCGAACACCCCTTCGAGCAGCAGGATGGGGCCGCGCCAGTCGAGCGCGCGCAGGCGCTGCGCCTCGGCCAGATCGAGCAGGGCAAAGCCGTCGGCGCTGCGCAGGGCATCAAACACCCGCTCGATGCCGTGGCCATAGGCGTTGGCCTTGACCACCGCCCACACCCGTGCGTCGGGCGCCCGCACGCGGGCCTGGTGGAGGTTGTGGGCCAAGGCCTCGGGGTGGACGGTGGCGAGAATGGGACGTGGCATGGCAGCAAAGGGCGGGACAAACCGGACGCGGGGCCGTCGGGTCGCGTGCTATAACCCCCGACACCCCGCACGACAAGCGCCGACTTTCGCACAAACAGACCGCCAATGGCCCTACGCCCGCCCGCACTTCAGGGGGTCGGTGGCCCGAAATCATCGCCATGAAGCGCGGCTTCTACACCATCATGACGGCGCAGTTTTTCAGCTCCCTGGCTGACAACGCGCTGTTTGTGGCCGCCATCGAACTGCTGCGCAGCCGCCACGCGCCGGAGTGGCAAAGCGCTGCCCTGGTGCCGCTGTTTGCCTTGTTTTACGTCGTCCTGGCGCCCTTCGTGGGGGCGTTTGCCGACGCCAGGCCCAAAGGCCAGGTGATGTTCCTCAGCAACGCCATCAAGGTGGTGGGCTGCCTGCTGATGCTGGCGGGGGTTCACCCGTTGCTGGCCTACACCCTGGTGGGCCTGGGGGCGGCGGCCTATTCGCCGGCCAAATACGGCATCCTCACCGAACTGCTGCCGCCGTCGCAGCTGGTCAAGGCCAACGGCTGGATCGAGGGGCTGACCATCGCCTCCATCATCCTGGGTGTGTTGCTGGGCGGGCAACTGGTGGGGCCCACCCTGTCGGCGCTGCTGTTGTCCATCGACCTGCCGCTGCTGCACACCGGTATCGACCGCGCGCCCGAAGCCGCCATTGCGGTGCTGGTGGCGGTGTACGCACTGGCGGCGGGCTTCAACCTGCGCATTCCGCTGACCGGTGTGACCCCGCGCCCCATGCCGCCCAATCCGCTGGCCCTGCTGCCCGACTTCTGGCGCTGCAACAGCCGCCTGTGGCGTGACCGGCTGGGCCAGATCTCTTTGGCCACCACCACCCTGTTCTGGGGCGTCAGCGGCAACCTGCGCTACATCGTGCTGGCCTGGGCCGGTGCCGCGCTGGGCTACAGCACCACACAGGCTTCCTCGCTGGTGGGGGTGGTGGCGCTGGGCACCGCCGTGGGTGCGGTGGTGGCCTCGCTGCGCATGCGGCTGGACCAGGCCACGCGGGTCATGCCGCTGGGCATTGGCATGGGGCTGCTGGTGATCGCCATGAATTTCATCGACAACGTGTGGGTCGCCGCCCCCTTTCTGGTGCTGCTGGGCGGCCTGGGCGGCTTCCTGGTGGTGCCCATGAATGCGCTGCTGCAGCACCGCGGCCACAACCTGATGGGCGCCGGTCGCTCCATTGCGGTGCAGAACTTCAACGAACAGGCCTGCATCCTGGGCCTGGGCGCGCTCTACAGCTTCTCCACCGCCGCCGGCCTGTCGGCGTTTGCGGCCATCACCCTGTTTGGCCTGCTGGTGGCCAGCTGCATGGCACTGATCGCCCGCTGGCACCGGCACAACCAGCGCACCCACCCGCACGAACTGGAGCGCCTGCTGGAGATCGCCCGCCGCGACGATCTGCACGGCTGACGCAGCCGCACTAGGGCCGTGCGCAGCGCAGCCCTGCTCAACCCGGGCGGCTCGCCACCGGGCCGGTCGGCTCCACCGGCCGGCCGCCCAAAAGCCGAGCCCAAAAGCCGAGCCTAAAAGCCGAGCCTAAAAGCCCACATTGGTCTTGGAAAACGCGTCGAGATTGACCAGCCGCTGCTGGGCCAGCAGCTTGAACAGATCGGCCTCACCAACCGCATGCGGCAGATAGGCGTCGCAACCGGCCAGGCCCGCACGGATGCGGTCCATGCTGGCCACGCCGGGCGCAAACAGGAAAACCACCGGCGGCTGCCCATTGGCCTGCCGGGTCTGTTTGGCTGCCCGGCAGAGCTGGTGGGCATCGGGCTGGCCATCGAGCCGGTCGATCACCACCAGCCGGTAGGCATGGGCCTGCAGCAGGCTCAGCGCCTGTTCGGCCTCGCGGGCCCAGTCGATGCGCAGCCCGTAGCGCTGCAGGCGCTTGTGCAGCAGGCGGCCATCGGCCAGGTGTTCAGCGACCAGCAGCACGTCACCCCGCTGCACCGGCGGGGCGGAGCGCGCCCGTGCCGACGGGGCTGCCGACACCGGCGACGGCAGGTCTTCCAGACCGGCAAAGTCGGTCAGGCGCACCACGCCCGGGGGCGGGGACGCGGCCGCCCGGTGCTGGGCTGCAGGGTTCATCATGATCTGGGTCGCTGCAAACCCGGCCTGCGGTGGGCGCTGCGCCCCGGCGGTGCTCACCGCCAGGCGGTCCAGCTCGTGCAGCACCGCCACCAGCTTGACCGGCTTGCGCTGCAAGGGCCAGCCGGTGTCCCCATCGTGGTGGCCGAGCAGCAACACCGGCACCGGTGGACCAAACTGCCGCACCTGCTGCAGCGCCTGCGGATGGTCGGCATTGACGATCAGCAGCTGCGCCCCGCGCAGCGCCCGCTGCACCCGGTAGCCCGGCGGCCGCCGGGCCGCCAGGCGAAAAAACGATTCGAGGGTGGCCGCCTGCCCGCTGGAAAAGCCGACCAGGGCCACTGTGTAGAACGCGCTCATCCCGTGCCTTTTTCGTTGCCTGCCGTGTGTGATCAGCCCCTATTGTGTGGGTGTCGGTGCTGGTTTGAGCACCGGCCTCGGTGACGGCCTCTGTCACTGGCTTCGATGGCGGTGTGTGCGCCGGTGCGGGGCCGCGGCCGGATGGTCGGGCCGCGCGCGCGGTTTGCCCCTGTGCAAGCACCGCGATCGACACTGCGGCACCATGCGGGCTGTGTCTGTTTTCATGGAAATGCACCATGCCCGAGAGCCTGTACGACTTTTCTGCCACCACCATCGACGGCCAGACCGTGCCGCTGGAGCGTTTTCGGGGTCAGGCGCTGCTGATCGTCAACACCGCCAGCGCCTGCGGCTTCACCCCCCAGTTCGCCGGGCTGGAGAAACTGCACCAAAGCTACAGCGCCCGCGGCCTGGTGGTGCTGGGCTTCCCGTGCAACCAGTTTGGCAGCCAGGACCCGGGCAGCAACGACGACATTGCGCACTTTTGTCAGCGCAACTACGGCGTGAGCTTCACCATGATGAGCAAGATCGACGTCAACGGCGCCGACGCCCACCCGCTCTACCGCTGGCTCACCGCCCAGGCCCCCGGCCTGCTGGGCAGCAAGGCCATCAAGTGGAATTTCACCAAGTTCCTGGTCGGCCGTGACGGCCGGGTGCTGCAGCGCTACGCGCCGCAGGACGCGCCGGAAAAACTGGCGGGCGACATCGAAGCGGCGCTGGCGCACTGAGGCCCGCCGCCGCGCAGCGGCCCGGCGGCACCGGGGCGCTGCCGGGCTGGCGGTGTGGGCCGGTCAGAGCAGTTCGGCCGGGATGTTGCCGCCATTGGCCGCGATGTGACCGAGCACCTGCTTGTGCAGCCACATGTTCATCTTGGCCGAGTCGCCCATGAGTTCGTCGGGGCAGTACAGCTCCTTGGCCAGCTCCTTGCGCGCGGCCAGGCTGCTGTCCAGGCCCAGCAGCTTGAGCAGGTCGACGATGGAGGTCTTCCAGTTGAGCTTCTCCGGGTGGCTGGCGGCCTTCTCGGTCAACAGGGCCATCACGTCCACCATGGCGATGGGGTTGACCACCGGCGCGGCCGGTGCCGCCGGGGCGGCCGCCGGCGCCGGGGCTGGCGCAGCGGCGGGCGGCGGGATGATCACCGGCGCGGCGGCCGCTTCCTTCATGCCGAGCTTTTCGAGGATGTTGCTGAAGAAACCCATGCTGTTGCTCCTGTCGCGTCGGGGGATGAGGGGATCGGGCCGGACGCGGTCGGCCGCGACCGCACAGCATAACGGCCTGTGCCCTTGCGTGGGCCATCTTCCATGGGCCATCGGACGCGCAAAGCGGGCGGTTGGCGCTGGCCGGGCAGCGGTGCTGGCGGCCGCACGACCGGCACCCCGGTCCGTCATCGGCAGGTGCGCGGCCCGTGTGCGGCCCCGGATCAGACCCAGCGCAGCAACCAGCCCGCCACCAGCGGCAACGCTACCGCGCTGAACAGCGCCGACAGGCCCATCGCCAGGCCGGCGAAAGCGCCCATCTCCTCGCTGACCAGAAAGGCCCGTGCGGTGCCGATGCCGTGCGCCGCCGTGCCCAGGGCGAAGCCGCGCACCGTCGGGTCGGTGATGCGCAGCAGGTCGAACAGGCCGCGCGCGCTGGCCGCGCCCAAGATGCCGGTGCACACCACCAGCACCGCCGTCAGCGTGGGCAGGCCGCCGATCTTTTCGGCAATGCCCATGGCCACCGGCGCGGTGACCGACTTGGGCGCCAGCGAGGCGATGGTGGCTTTGCTGGCACCCAGCGCCCAGCCGATGCCGATGGCGCTGACCGTGGCCGCCAGCGTGCCCACCACCAGCGCGCCCAGCATGGGCAGCCACAGGCGCTGCAGGCGCGGCAGCTGTTCATACAACGGCACGGCCAGCGCCACCGTGGCCGGGCCGAGCAGGAAGTGCACAAACTGCGCACCCTCGAAATAGGTGGCGTACGGCGTGCCGGTGACCCACAGCAGCGAGCCAAGCGCGACCACCGCCATTGCCACCGGGTTGGCCAGCGGGTGGAAGCCGCTGCGGCGGTAGACCATGAAGGCCCCCTGGTAGACCAGCAGGGTGACCGCCAGGCCCAGCAGCGGGGTGGTCGAGAGGTAGACCCACACGTCCACCAGCCGGCCACCAATGACGCTGCCGGCCACCACCTGCGTCAGCGGGGCTTCAACGCTCATCGGCGCTGCTCCGGCGGTGCCACCCGCTTCATCAGCCAGGCCATGGTCAGCGCCGCGCTGGCCAGGCCGATCCAGGTGCTCAGCACCAGCGCCACGCCAATGGCCAGCGCCTCCTGCCCCAGGCGCTGCAGGTGCAGCATCACCCCCACACCCGCCGGCACGAAGAGCAGCGAGAGGTGTTGCAGCAGGGTGGCGGTGGTGGGCTTGAGCGCCGCCAGCCAAGCCGGCCGCAGCACCAGGAGCAGCAGCAGGCCGGCCATGCCCACCACCGGGCCGGGCACCGGCACGGCCAGGGTGCGCACCAGCGCCTCGCCCACCAGCTGAAACACCAGCAGGGTCGCGAGCGCGGGAATCATGAGGCCCCCGGCGCCACCTGCGGCGTCACCCGCCCGGGGGCGGTGCGCGCGGCCCGGCCCGGCCGGTTCGGCCGCATCCGGCGCCCCCCTGCCTGCGTGGCATCGGTCACGGCTGCAGGGCCTCGTCGAGCAGCTCCACCCAGTGCCGCACCGGCGTGTCGGTGCCGCTTTGCAGGTGGGTGATGCAGCCAATGTTGGCGCTGGCGATCACCGCCGGCTGCAGCGCCTGCAGGTGGCCGAGCTTGCGGTCGCGCAGCTGGTAGGCCAGATCAGGATTGAGCACCGAATAGGTGCCCGCCGAGCCGCAGCACAGGTGCGCCTCGTTGCGCGCCACCTGCACGGTAAAGCCCAGCGCCGCCAGGTGCGTTTCCACCCCGCCCTTGAGTTTCTGGCCGTGCTGCAGGGTGCAAGGCGGGTGGAAACCGATGAGTTTGCGGGCGTCGGGCAAGCGGGCCAGCCGGGGCTGCAATGCGGGCACCAGCGACGGCAACAGCTCGCTCAGGTCTTTCGTCAATGCGCTGATGCGTGCGGCTTTGGCGGCGTAAGCACTGTCGTGCTGCAGGATGTGGCCGTACTCCTTGACCGTCACCCCGCAGCCCGAGGCATTCATCACAATCGCCTCCACGCCCTGCTCCACATGGGGCCACCAGGCGTCGATGTTGGCGCGCATCTGCGCCATGCCACCGTCCTGGTCGTTGAGGTGGAACTTGACCGCGCCGCAGCAACCGGCCTCGGGCGCCACCACCGCCTGGATGCCGGCGGCGTCGAGCACACGCGCGGTGGCGGTGTTGATGTTGGGCATCATGGCCGGCTGCACGCAGCCGGCGAGCATCAGCACCTTGCGGGCGTGGGTGGCGGTCGGCCAGCGGCCGGCGTCCTGCGGTGCAGGCACCTTGTTCTTGAGGGTGGCGGGCAGCAGGCCGCGCACCGCCTGCCCCAGCTTCATCGCCGGGCCAAACAGCGGCGAGGGCAGGCCCTCCTTGAGCAGCCAGCGCACCGCTTTCTCGCTGGCCGGGCGCGGCACCTTGGCATCCACAATCTTGCGGCCAATGTCCACCAGGTGCCCATAGTCCACCCCGCTCGGGCAGGTGCTCTCGCAGTTGCGGCAGGTCAGGCAGCGGTCCAGGTGCTGTTGCGTCTTGCGGGTGGGCTCGGCGCCTTCGAGCACCTGCTTCATCAAATAGATGCGGCCACGCGGACCATCGAGCTCGTCGCCCAGCAGCTGGTAGGTGGGGCAGGTGGCGGTGCAAAAACCGCAGTGCACGCACTTGCGCAAAATGGCCTCGGCGGCCAGGCCGTCGGGCGTGTTCTGGAATTCGGGGGCGAGGTTGGTTTGCATAACTTTTGTATTTGTTTCATGGTGAACAGGTTGTGCAGGCTCTCAGCACGGAGACGGCCTGGTGCAGCCCCATCTGTGCGCCGCAACACGCCAACGCCCGACACTGCTCCAGCGTGGTGCGCTGCGGGGCGGCAACCATGGCGGTGTGCCTGTTGCAGCTGTCCTTGCATGGTTCGGCCATGGCGGTCTGCCTTTACTCGCCGTGGTGAAACCGCAGCGCCGCAATGTCCAGCGTGTCTTCACGCAGGCGGTAGACCAAGCGGTGCTCATGGTCGATGCGGCGCGACCACCAGCCGCTGAACTCGTGCTTGAGTGGCTCCGGCTTGCCGATGCCGTTGTAGGGGTCGCGCAGACATTCGGTGATGAGGGTGTTGATGCGGCGCAGGGTGGCTTTGTCCTGCACCATCCAGTACTGGTAGTGCTCCCACGCCATCGAAGAGAACCGGATGCTGCGTCTGGAGCCCGCTGCCATGTCGATCAAGGCTCCTGCAGATCGCGCTCGGTGCCACCACCAGCGTCCAGCTCGTCCATGGCCTGGCGCAGCAGGCGGCGGTTGGCCGGTGAACTCATCAGGTAGGCGGTTTCCTGCCAGGCGTTGAAGTCGTCCAGGCTGATGAGCACGGCCGGCTTGCCGCCCTGGCGCGTGATCAGGATGGGCGCGTGGTCGTCGTTGACCTTGTCGAGCATGTGCGCAAAGTTGGCGCGCGCTTCGCTGTAGTTGAGGACTTCCATGGAAGGGCTCTCATCAAAATAAGTACAAATAATTGTACGTATTTGCCTGTTTTTTGACCAGCACCTGTTCAGCCCATCCTGTTGGGGTTGAACAGGCCCTGCGGGTCGAAGGCTTCGCGCAGGCGCCGCGTGATGCCCTGCAGCACCGGGCTTTCTTCATGAAAGCGGCGCACGCCGGGTGCGCCGTCGGCACTGGCGCGAAACAGGGTGGCATGGCCCTGCACCGCGGCAGCGGCGGCGCGGATCTGCGGCGCAGCGGCCGCCGGCGCCCAGCACCAGCGCTGTGCGCCCTGCCACTCGATCAGCTGGGCGTAGGGCACATCGAGCACCGGCGCGGTCTGCGGCACCGACAGGCGCCACATGCACAGATCGGACGCCGGGGGCCGGAAGAAAGGCAGGGTCTGGTCGCGGCAGGCGGCCCAGTCAAGGCCTGCCCGGGTGTTGTCCATGCGCTGGCCGCCGGCTTCGCGGGCCATGCGTTCGCAGGCCGCCTCCACCGCCGCCACCGCACCGCGCAGGCGCACGTACAGGCGCTCGGGCTGGCCACCTTCGGTGTCGTCCCGCACCCAGCACGAGGCATTGAGCGGCAGCGGCTGCCCGCCCCAGCGGTGCAGTTGTTCCAGCGCGTCGTGCTGGCCCAGGGCAAACACCAGCGTGGCCTCGGCCGGGGCCACCGGCAGCACCTTGAGCGAGAGGTGGGTGATGACCCCCAGCGTGCCCATGGAGCCCGCCAGCGCACGGCTGACGTCGTAGCCCGCCACGTTTTTCATCACCTGGCCGCCGAAGGTGAGCCAGTCGCCGCGGCCGTCGATGAATTGGGCGCCGAGCACGAAATCGCGCACCCCGCCCACGCTGGCCCGCGCCGGGCCAGCCAGCCCGGCAGCGACCACGCCGCCCAGGGTGGCGCCGTCGCCAAAGCGCGGGGGGTCAAAGGGCAGGTGCTGGCCTTTGTCGGCCAGCGCGGCCACCACCTCGGCCAGCGGGGTGCCGGCGCGCGCGGTGATGACCAGCTCGGTCGGCTCGTGGCTGACGATGCCCGAGCAGCTGCGGGTGTCCAGCGGCAGGCCGTCGACCGCCGAGCCCAGAAAGGCTTTGGTGTCGCCGCCGCGGATGCGCAGCGGCGTGCGCGCGGCCAGGGCGGCGCGGACCTGGTCGATCAGGTGTTGCGGTCGGTCTTCAGGGATGGGGGTGTGAGACATAGGCCGCATGGTAGCGGCAGGGTGGGCAGCGGCTTTGAATTTTTTGCACGCGCAGATGCAAAGCGCGCCGGCATCGGCGGATGCAAGAAGCGTCGGTCACGCGCCCGCCCGCCCGCCCGGCGGGCCGGGCTGGTGCCTGCCCGGGCGCTCAGTCTTTGCCGGTCATGCCCAGACAGGCACCGGCGTTGGGGCGGCCCTTGCACTCGCGTTTGAGACGCGCCTGGCGCGCGGCCGGCTTTTCCGATGAGGGGGCGTCGATGAAGCGCACGCTGGACGCGGACGCAGCCTTGCGGCTCTTTTGGGCCGGCGGCTGGGCCGCAGCGGCGGACGCGATGGTCAGCAAGCCGGCCAACAACCACACCGGGCCCGATCGATACGTCGAGTGGAACATGCAAAAACTCCCTGCCAGATGAAAGGCGACACCACCCCGGTGTCGCCTTTCATCATCACACAAGACGACAAAACACAGGACGACAAAAAACCCGCACACCGGTGGGCGTGCGGGTTGAAACTCCATCGAAACGCTGCGCCTGCCTGCAGGCGCTGCTGGTCAGCGGTTGTAGGCGGTTTCGCCGTGGCTGCTGATGTCCAGGCCTTCGCGCTCCTGCTCTTCGGTCACCCGCAGGCCGATGGTCATGTCGACGATCTTGTAGGCGATCAGCGAGACCACGCCCGACCACACGATGGTGATCAGCACGCCCTTGAGCTGGATCCAGACCTGGCCGGCGATGCTGTAGGCATCGGCAGCGACCATGCTCACCGTGGTCCAGTCGGCCACCAGCGAGGGGCCGCCCAGGCTGGGGCTGTTGAACACACCGGTCAGCAGGGCACCCAGGATGCCGCACACACCGTGCACGCCGAACACGTCCAGCGAGTCGTCGGCGCCCAGCATCTTCTTCAGGCCGGTCACGCCCCACAGACCGGCAAAGCCCGCCAGGAAGCCGATGACGATGCCGCCGACGATGCCCACGTTGCCAGCGGCCGGGGTGATGGCCACCAGGCCCGCCACCGCACCCGAGGCCGCGCCCAGCATGGACGCCTTGCCCTTGGTCAGCGCCTCGCCAATGCACCAGGCCAGCACGGCGGCGGCGGTGGCAAACAGGGTGTTGATGAAGGCCAGGGCGGCAAAGCCGTTGGCTTCCAGGGCCGAGCCGGCGTTGAAGCCGAACCAGCCCACCCACAGCAGCGCAGCGCCGACCATGGTCAGGGTCAGGCTGTGCGGGGCCATCGCTTCCTTGCCGTAGCCAATGCGCTTGCCCACCATGTAAGCACCCACCAGACCGGCCACCGCGGCGTTGATGTGCACCACGGTGCCGCCGGCGAAGTCCAGCGCGCCGTGCTGCCAGATCAGGCCCGCCTTGGCGGTCATCTCAGCGGCCACCTCGGCCGAGGTGTAGGCGTCCGGGCCCATCCAGAACCACACCATGTGGGCCATGGGCACATAGCTGAAGGTGAACCAGATGGCGGTGAACAGCAGCACCGCGCCAAACTTCATGCGCTCGGCGAAGGCACCGACGATCAGCGCGCAGGTGATGCCGGCGAACGTGGCCTGGAAGGCGGCGAACACGATCTCGGGGATGACCACGCCCTTGCTGAAGGTGGCTGCGTTGGCAAAGGTGCCGGCCGCGTTGTCCCAGATGCCGTTGAGGAACAGTCGGTCGAAGCCGCCGATGAAGGCGTTGCCCTCGGTGAACGCCAGGCTGTAGCCGTAAATGGCCCACAGCACCACGATCAGCGAGAAGGTCACCATCACCTGCATCAGCACCGACAGCATGTTTTTGCTGCGCACCAGGCCGCCGTAGAACAGCGCCAGGCCGGGCACGACCATCAAGATCACCAGCAAGGTGGCAACCATCATCCAGGCGGTGTCGCCTTTGTTGGGTGTGGGCGGGGCGGCCTCGGGCGCGGGTGCTGCCGCGGCGGCAGCCGGTGCCGCAGCGGGCGTTGCCGCTGCCGGATCGGCCGCTGCCGGGGCGGATGCCGCCGGATCGGCTGGCGCCGCTGCGGCGGCTGCGGCCGGTGCGGGTTCGGGTGCGGTCTGGGCCATCACGCCCATGCCGCCAAACGCCAGGCCCAGGCCCAGCAACAGGGATGCAAACAGTTTTTTCATGTTCGTGCTCTCTCGGTTGTGCGGGGCGGTGTCAGAGCGCTTCCTTGCCGGTCTCGCCGGTGCGGATGCGAACCACCTGTTCGAGGGGGGAGACGAAGATCTTTCCGTCACCGATCTTGCCGGTGCGGGCCGCGCCTTCGATGGCTTCGATCACCCGATCGACCAGGCCATCGTCGACAGCGGCTTCGATCTTCACCTTGGGCAGGAAATCGACCACATACTCGGCGCCGCGGTACAGCTCGGTGTGGCCTTTTTGGCGACCAAAGCCCTTGACCTCGGTCACGGTGATGCCTTGCACGCCCATGCCGGAGAGCGCTTCGCGCACCTCGTCCAGCTTGAACGGCTTGATGATGGCGGAGACCATTTTCATGCTCGTATTCCTCATTTCGGTCGGCGCGGTGTCCATCCCGCGTGGGGCGGCACCGCTGGGTTGATGCAATCGCCCCCAGCCTCAAGCAGGGAACGTGCCAACCCGCGCCGCCCGTCTGACGCAGCGCGCTGACCGGCGGTCAACGCGGTGGCCAACCGGCTGGCCTCGCGGCCGGGCCGGGCGGCCGGTCTGTGCCATGATCACGGCTGACTGGCGGACAGCACGCGGCTGAACCCGTTTGAGTGCACTCAAATGGTGCACTCTTGGTCGTGGGTTCAAGTCCCTCCGGGTGGTCCACACCTCCGAGCCGCACCGTGCACCGAAACAGGGAGGAACACGTCATGGGTTTGTCATTGGTGCACAGCCGCGCACTGCTGGGCCTGAATGCGCGACCGGTACAGGTCGAAGTGCACCTGGCCAACGGCTTGCCCAGCTTCACCCTGGTGGGGCTGGCCGACACCGAGGTGAAAGAAGCGCGCGAGCGGGTGCGCTCGGCCATTGCCAATGCCGGGCTGGAATTCCCCAGCAACAAACGCATCACCGTCAACCTGGCCCCGGCCGACCTGCCCAAAGACTCCGGGCGCTTTGACCTGCCCATCGCACTGGGCATCCTCGCCGCCAGCGGCCAAATCGACCCTGCCCGGCTCACTGGCTGGGAATTTGCCGGCGAACTCTCGCTCGGCGGCGAACTGCGCCCGGTGCGCGGCGCCCTGGCCATGAGCCTGGCGCTGCACAGCGGTGGTGCACAGACACGGCTGGTGCTGCCGCCGGGCAGCGCCGAAGAAGCCGCGCTGGTGCCGCAGGCGCTGGTCTACCGCGCCCGCCACCTGCTGGACGTGGTGGCGCAATTTCTGCCCGCGCGCAGCGAAGGCGCAGCCGACCCCGCCCCCGAGCGCGACGGCTGGAGCCGCCTGAGCGCCACCGGGCGCACCACCGCCCCCGACTACCCCGATCTGGCCGACGTGAAAGGCCAGGCCGCCGCCCGCCGCGCACTGGAAATTGCCGCCGCCGGCGGCCACAGCCTGCTCATGGTCGGCCCGCCCGGCTCGGGCAAGAGCATGCTGGCGCAACGTTTTGCCGGCCTGCTGCCGCCCATGGGCACCACCGAAGCCCTGGAATCGGCCGCCGTCGCCTCGCTGGCAGGGCGCTTCAGCCTCGACCGCTGGGGCCAGCGCCCCACCTGCGCCCCGCACCACAGCGCCAGCGCGGTGGCGCTGGTGGGGGGTGGATCGCCACCCCGGCCGGGCGAAATATCGCTCGCCCACCATGGCGTGCTGTTCCTGGACGAACTGCCCGAATTCCCCCGCGCCGCCCTGGAGGCGCTGCGCGAACCGCTGGAGAGCGGCCACATCCGCATCTCGCGGGCGGCCATGCAAAGCGAGTTTCCGGCCCGCTTTCAGCTGATTGCCGCCATGAACCCCTGCCCCTGCGGCTACCTGGGCCACCCCACCCGCGCCTGCCGCGACACGCCCGACCAGATCGCCCGCTACCAGGGCAAGCTCAGCGGCCCGCTGCTCGACCGCATCGACCTGCACGTGGAAGTGCCCGCCCTGCCACCCGAAGACCTGCTGCACAGCGGCCCCGGCGAACGCAGCGCCAGCGTGCGCGAGCGGGTGGTGGCTGCGCGCGAACGCGCCCAGGCCCGCCAAGGCTGCCCCAACCAGGCACTGGCCGGCCAGGCCCTGGACCAGCACGTCAGCCCCGACCCGTCCGCACTCAAATTCCTCAACACCGCCGCCGCCCGCCTGGGCTGGAGCGCGCGCAGCACCCACCGCGCCCTGCGCGTGGCCCGCACCATTGCCGACCTGGCCGGCAGCGCCAGCGTCAGCGTGGCCCATGTGGCCGAAGCGGTGCAATACCGGCGCGCGCTGCGCCAGGGGGGGTGAGGGTGGACAGCAAAAGGCAGCAGGCCGGGGACAACAAATGGCTCGCTTGAACAGCCCATGAAAAAACCCCGCCGGGGCGGGGTTCTGTCGGGAGCGGGTGCGCTCAGTAGGCCGAGCGGCGCTCGCCGCGGTAGCCGCCGCCGTTGCCGGCGCCGTAACCGCCGCCCGAGCTTTCTTTCGGGCGCGAGATGTTCACCACGATCGAGCGGCCGCCGACGGACATGCCGTTGAGGGCATTGATGGCTGCATCGGCCTGCTCGGCGGTGCCCATTTCCACAAAGCCGAAGCCTTTGGAGCGGCCGGTGTCGCGGTCCATCATCACTTTTGCAGACGTCACGCTGCCAAACTCGGCAAAGTTGTGTTGCAGGGCGCTGTCGTCGATGGAGTACGGCAGGTTGCCGACGTACAGTTTGGTGTTGCTCATGTCAGAGCCTTTCAGAACAGAGAGAGAAAACCGTGCTCAGCCGGAAACGGCAGCGCACCGTGAAGCCGTGGCAACGCCCGGTGGTCAAAGACCCCATGCGATACCGCAGAAAGCTGGAAGGGAGAAGAAAAACGTGGTGTCCTTAGCTCAGCAGGACATCGCGCGCGGCGGTGGCCGCAGCGGACCGGGGCCAGGGAGTGCACCGGTTTGGCGAGGGTCGGATGCAGCGTATTGACCGGGCCAAGCGGTGATCATATGCCGCATCAATATAAAAGTACAGATAAATATTTTCGGAAGTTTTTTTAAGACCATGCCCGAAACCACTTTCCACATTCCCACCCTGAAAACCCAGGACGATGCCGACGCCGTGATGTTCGAGCTGCAAGACCTGCCCTGCGTCAGCCAGGCCGATGTGGACCTGGCCGCGCAGACCGCCTGGGTCAGCCACACCGGCATGATTGCGCCCGAGGACATTGCCGCCGCCTTGGCCGAGGCCGGCCACGAGGCCACGCTGCAGGGCTGAAGGGGGCGTCAGCGCGCAGGGCCGCTGCGTCAGACCCAGCCCGCGCGGATGGCCAGCCCGGCGGCACCGGCCAGCACCAGCACGCACACCGCGTCCAGCGCCAGGCCGGCGCGCAGCATGCGCCGGGCCGACACCTGCCCCGTGCCGAACACCAGCGCGTTGGGCGGCGTGGCCACCGGCAGTGCAAACCCGCACGAGGCGGCCAGGGCCACCAGCACCACCAGCGCCGCGGGCGGCAGGCCCATGGACGCGGCCACCGCCGCGAACACCGGCACCAGCAGCGCGGCGGCGGCGGTGTTGCTGGCGAACTCGCTGAGCAGCACCATGAAGGCGGCCACCGCCAGCAGCGTGCCCCACAGGCCTACACCGGCCAGTGTGCTGGCCAGCCACTGGCCCAGCACCAGCGCCGCGCCCGATCGGTCGAGCACATCGCCCAGGGCCAGCCCGCCGCCAAAGAGCAGCAGCACGCCCCAGTCGGTGTGGGTCACCAGGTCGCGCCAGCGCACCAGGTCCAGCGCCACCAGGGCCACCAGCGCGGCCAGTGCCACCACGGTGTCGGGGCTGCCAATACCCATGGCCTTCAGCGGCGCTGCGCCCAGCGTCCAGCCCAGCGCGGTGGCGGCCAACACCAGCAGCGTCAGCACCCGCGCGCGCGTCCAGGGCACCGGCTCCACCGCGGTGTCCAGCTGGCGGTTGAGCTGCGGGCGCAGCACCCACCACAGGGTGGCCGCCATCAGCGGCATGAGCAGCAGCACCGCCGGCAGGCCGATCCACAGCCACTGCGCAAAATCGATGCCCGCTGCCCGCGCGGCAATGGCGTTGGGCGGCGAACCCACCAGCGAGCCCATGCCCCCCAGGCTGGCCGCGTAGGCAACACCGAGCAACACAAAGGCATGCGTGCGTCGGCTGGCCTCGCCTTCCAGTGGGGCGAGCATGCCCAGGGCCAGCGGCAGCATCAGCGCTGCGGTGGCCGTGTTGCTGATGCCCATGGACAGCAGCGCGGTGGCCGCCAGCAGCAGCGCCACCGCCCGCCCCAGGTGCCCACGCGCCAGCCGCAGCAGGGCACCGGCCAGTTTGCGGTCCAGCCGCTGCACGCGCAGGGCCGTGGCCAGCGCAAAGCCGCCCATGAACAGGAACACGATCGGGTCGGCAAAGGGTGCCAGCGCGGCCGTGGTTGTCAGCCCCGGAAAGCCCAGCCCCAGCGCCGCCAGCGGCACCAGCAGTGCCGTCACCGGCAGCGGCAGCGCCTCGGTCAGCCAGAGCACGCCGATGACGGTCAGCAGCGCCAGCCCTTTGCGCACCGGCGGCTCCAGCGGCAGCACCGCATAAACCAGCAGCCCCGCTGCCACGGCCAGCGCCAGCAGCAGCGCGCGCCGGGTCGCGGGCACGGCGGGCTCGGCCGCAGGGGTGGGTGTGGGCGGTTCTGTCGTCTGGGGCATCGGGGTCTCCGTCGGGGCAGCCTATCATCGCCTGCCCGGCCCACAGTGCTGCTCTCACCACCCCCATGCAAGGCATCCGCCGCAAACTCGTTTACGTCACCCTCTACGAAGTGATCGCCGTGCTGGTCAGCAGCGCCGGGCTGGCGTGGGGGGCGGGCAGCAGTTTGCAGCATGCCGGTGTCGCGGCGGTGGCCTCCAGTGCCATCGCCATTGTCTGGAACCTGGTCTACAACACCCTGTTCGAGCGCTGGGAGGCGCGCCAAAGTGTGCGCGGCCGCAGCCTGCGCCGCCGCATCGCGCACGCCACCGGCTTCGAACTGGGCTTCATTTTTCTGCTGGTGCCCCTGTTTGCCTGGTGGCTGGACATTGGCTGGTGGCATGCCCTGATGCTGGACCTGGGTCTGTCGGCCTTCTTTTTTGTGTACACCTTCGCCTTCAACTGGGCGTTTGATGCGGTGTTCGGCCTGCCCGCTTCGGCCCTGGCGCCACCCGAGCCGCCAAAGGTCTGAACGGGCGTTCGGCTGAACGCCAGGTTGCTCAGCCTTTGCGGCTGACCAGCACAATCCCCGCCGCCACCCCCAGCAGCGCCAGCAGCAGTTGCAGCGTCAGCGGCTCGCCCAGCAGCACCACGCCAAACACCAGTGCAAACAGCGGGGTGAGAAAGGTGAAGGTGGACATTTGCGTGGCGGGGTAGTGGCGCAGCATCCACATCCAGGCCAGGTAGCTGGCAAACGCGCCCACGGCGGTCTGCAAGAACACCGAGCCCCAGGCCAGCGCGGTGTAGTCGAAAGACCAGCTCTCGCCCAGCGCCAGCGACAACACGGGACAGACGGCGGCGGTGACGCCCAGTTGGTAGAACAGTGACTTTTCGGCCTGGACGGTGGCGATCTTCGTGCTGCGGATGGCGATGGTGGTCAGGCCCCAGAACATGCCGGCCGCCAGCCCCATGGCGTCGCCCTTCCACTGGCCGGGCTGCGAGCTGTGGGTGAAGGCTTCGCTGAAGGCGATGCCCACCGCACTGAAGGCGATCAGCAGCCCCACCCACTGCAGCTTGCGCAGCCGCTCCGACGGCACGAAGCGCGGCAGCAGCACCGCCACCCAGAACGGGCTGGTGTAGAGAAACACCGTCAGGCGCGAGGCACTGGTGTGCTGCAGGCCCAAGTAAATGAGGCAGAACTCGGCCGCAAACAGCAGGCCGACCAGCAGCCCGCCGCGCAGCGAACCGTCGCGGTTGAACAGCGGGACGCCACGCCATTGGCACCACAGCCAGAGCAGGGCGGTGGCGCCGGCCATGCGAATCGAGGCCTGCCACAGCGGCGGGATCTCGCGGCTGGCGAACTTGATGAGGATCTGCTGGAAGCCCCAGAAGGCGCAGCAGGCCACCAGCAGGGTGATGGCGAAGGTGTCGAGATGGTCTTTGCGTTGGACGGCGGTCATGGGCAAGAGAGTAGCGCGAACGGTGCGGTGACGGGTCGGCGCCGGGCACCTGCGGCCAGATCAGCCCCATCCAGGCCGGGCGGCACCCCGGGGCGCCGGCTGCTGGCGCGGCGGTGCTCCGCGCCGCAGCCGGGGGGTGGCGCTGTGAGCGTCGGCTCGTGTGTCGGCTTTAGCCTGTACCGCCGACCCGACTGTCGACGGTGGTTGTGGGCGGTGCTGCGGCCCGGGAGGCGTGCGCTGTACCGGGGTCGGCCCGCAGGGGGTGTTCGGTGTAAAAGCGGCCACCGTGGTAGAGCAGCGGCGCGGCGCCGGGCCGGCGGGTGCAGCGTTCGACCTCGCCCACGAAGATGACGTGGTCGCCCTCGGGGTACTGGCTGCGGTTGAAGCATTCAAAGGTGGCGGCGCAGCCATCGAGCAGCGGCGCGCCGCCCGCGCCGGGGGTGAAGGCCAGGCCGGCCCAGCGGTCGACGCCGCGCGCAGCGAAACGCTCGGCCAGGGCCTGCTGATCGGCAGCGAGCACGTTGATCGCATAGTGCTGCCCGTGGCTGAACACCGCCATCGAGCTGGCCGACCGGCCCAGGCTCCACAGCACCAGCGGCGGCTCGAGCGACACCGAATTGAAGGAGCTGACGGTCAGCCCGACGGGCTCGCCGCTGTCGTTGCGCGCGGTGACGATGGCCACACCGGTGGCGAACATGCCCAGTGCCGCGCGGAAGTCGCGCGGCAAAAAATCAGGGGGGCGGGCCGATGGGCCGGCGGCACAAAAGGAGGGCATGGGGGTCATGGGGGTTGAAAGGGACTCAATGACGGAGGGGGGCCTGGCTCAGCGCCGGGTCAACCGTGCCGCCCTGCAGCGCGCCGCAGCCACTGCAGAAGGTGGCGATTTTCGGTGAAACACCCCGACGGCGCCGCAGTGGGCTCTATGGTGAGCAACACGGCGGGCGCGCCGGTGATGAGCGGGCGCACCCATGCACCACGGACGCACATCACGCCAGCACGGTGACGGACGCGCATCACGGACGCACATGGGGCGACTCCCTAAAATGCCGCATGCGTTCTGCACCCCTTTTTGCATCGATGGCGGCGCTGGCCTGTGGGCTGTTGGCCGGCCTGGCGCTGCCGCTGGCCCAGGCGGCCGGGCCGCAGACGCCGGCGAAGCCGTCCACACCCAGCCATGCGCTGACCGCCAGCGGCCCCTGCCGCGAATTTGTCGCCCGTCTGCCCAATGTGCGCCCGCTGCTGTGCGAGGCGGCCCAGCTCAAACCCACCGAGGGCCGGTCGGTGCAGGGCCGCACGCTGTATGCGCGCGACGTGGTGGCGCCCGAGGCCAAGATCCGTGTGCTGGTGGTCGGTGGCATGCACGGCGACGAACTGTCGTCCACCTCGGTGGCGCTGCACTGGATCCAGCTGGCGGTGCAGACCCCGTCCAACGCGCACTGGCGCTTCATTCCCGCGCTCAACCCCGATGGCCTGATGGCCCGGCCAGCCACCCGGGTGAATGCCAACGGCGTGGACCTCAACCGCAACTTTCCCACGCCCAACTGGGCGCGTGACGCGAAAATTTATTGGGAACGCCGCACCAGGAAAGACCCGCGTCGCTGGCCCGGGCCCAGCCCTTTGTCAGAGCCCGAGTCGAAGTTCTTTCACGACGAGATGGAGCGCTTCCAGCCCGACCTGATCGTCAGCATCCACGCGCCCTACGGGGTGCTCGACTTTGACGGCCCCGTGGTCCCACCCGCCCGCCTGGGGCGGCTGTACCTGGACCAGGTGGGCATCTTCCCCGGCAGCCTGGGCAACTACGGCGGCGTGCACAAGGGCATGCCGGTGGTGACCATCGAGCTGCACAGCGCACTGCGCACCCCGCTGGACGCCGAGACGCGCCAGATGTGGCTGGATTTGCTGCGCTGGATGAGCGAACGCATACGCCCGCCAAGCCCATAGGGCCAGCGCCGGCCGCGGGCGGGTTGATCGCCCGGCCGCTGGCCCGGGTGCGGTTCAGGCGCGGCTCAGGCGCAGGCCGTTGGCACCGCTGCGGGCGCTGCGGTCAAAACCGGTGAAGCCAAAGTCCATCGCCGGCAGGTCACCGCTGATGAGTTCGGCCAGCGCCTTGCCCGAACCGGCGCCGTGTGTCCAGCCCAGGGTGCCGTGGCCGGCGTTGACCCACAGCTTGCCCACGGCTGTGCGGCCAATCAGCGGGATGTTGGTCGGCGTGGCCGGGCGCAGGCCGCACCAGAACTGCGGGTCACCGCCCTGCTCGGGCAGTCGCGTGTCGCACACGCCGGGGAACACCTCTTCGATGCGCTTGACCAGCATGCGGGCGCGCGTCTGTGCCAGCGGCGTGTCCAGCGACAGGTCAAAGCCGCCCAGCTCGATGGTGCCGGCCACACGGATGCGGTCGCCCAGGCGTGAAATGGCGATCTTCAGCTGGTCGTCCAGCAGACTCACCTGAGAGGCGGCCTCGGGCTTGAGCAGGGGCAAGGTGGCGCTGTAGCCCTTGCCGGGGTAGATGGGCACGCGCAGCCCCACCTGGCGCAGCAGCGGCGTGGTGTACGAGCCGGTGGCCGCCACATAAGCGTCGGCCTGCAGGGTGCGCGCCTGGCCGGTGGCGCGGTCGCGCACCTGCACCGCCTGCATCTGGCCGCCGGTGGCCTGCAGGCGCACGATGTCGTGGCCCATCAGCGTCTGCAAACCCAGCGCCTCGCAGCGGCGCAGCAGCTGCTGGGTGAACACACGGCAGTCGCCGGATTCATCGCTCTCGGTGTAGGTGCCGCCGACGATGCGCTCGCCAAAGGCGCGCAGCGCGGGCTCGATTTTCAGCAGCTCGTCCTTGCTCACCACCTGGCGGTTGACGCCGTGGCGGCGCATCAGCTCGGCGGCGCTGCCGGCTTCGTCGAACGACTGCTGGCTGGTGTAGTAGTGGGCGATGCCCTTGGTCAGGCGGTCGTACTGCAGGCCGGTGGCGGCCGCCATGTCCTTCAGGGCGGCGTGGCTGTAGCTGCCCAGGGCGACGAGCTGGGCCACGTTGCGCTCGAAAGCCGCGTCGTTGCACTGGGCCAGAAACTGCAGGCCCCAGGCCCACTGCGCCGGGTCCAGCTGGGGGCGGAATTTGAGCGGTCCCTCGGGGTCAAACAGCCATTTAAGCGCTTTGAGCGGCGCCTCGCGGTTGGCCCAGGGCTCGCAGTAGCTCACCGAAATCTGCGCCGCATTGCCGAAACTGGTCTCCAGCGCCGCATCCGGCTGGCGATCGACCAGCGTCACCTCATGCCCGCGTTGCAGCAGGTGCCACGCCGTGCTCACACCGATGATGCCCGCGCCCAGGACGACAACTTTCATGATCCGCTCCAACCGTGGAAAAGAAGAGAAACTGGGCGCGAGTATGAAAAAAAGCGCGGCCTTGGTGAAGCAGGATTAACTTAAAATCAAAAACATCAGAGTGTCTAATACAACGAATGAGCACTTTCGACCCCGATGCCCTGGAATGCCTGGCCGCCATCATTGAAGAGGGCGGCTTTGAGCGCGCCGCGCAGCGGCTGTCGATCACCCAGTCGGCGGTGTCGCAGCGCCTGCGCGCGCTGGAGGCACAGGTGGGCACTGTGCTCATCGTGCGCAGCCGTCCGCTCAAGCCCACGCCGGCCGGGCAGCTCATGCTCAAGCACGCCAAAATGATGCGGCTGCTGCGCGCCGACCTGGAAAAAGACCTGCGCGAACTGGCGCCCAGCGGCACCGGCGGCGGGCGCGAGGAAGACCGCATCTCGGTGGCCATCAACGCCGACAGCATCGCCACCTGGGCGCTGCCCGCGCTCAGTCCGCTGGCGCAAAGCGGCCTGCCGATCGAGATCATTGCCGACGACCAGGAATTCACCCACGAGTGGCTGCGCGAGGGCCAGGTGCTCGGCTGCGTCACCTCGCTGGGCCAGGTGCTGCGGGGTTGCAAGATGGAGCCTTTGGGCACCATGGACTATGTGGCCGTGGCCTCGGCCGACTATGCCGCGCGTCACTGCCCGCAGGGCGTGACCGCGCACACCTTCCACCAGCTGCCCTTCATCGCCTTCAACCGCAAAGACCAGTTGCAGCACGGCTTCGTGGAGCGTGCCTTTGGTTTGCAGCGGGTGGTGCTCAAGCAGCGCTTTGTGCCCTCCAGCGAGGGGCAAATCCGCGCGGTGCGCGCCGGCTGGGGTGTGAGCGTGGTGCCCGAACTGGGGGTGCGCGAGGCGCTGGAACGCCGGGAACTGGTCAACGTGGCGCCGCGCCACCGGCTGGGCGTGGCTTTGTACTGGCACTGCTGGAACATCAGTTCAGAGGTGCTGGATGCGCTCAGCAGCGCCTTGCGCACGGCCGCCGGGCACCACCTGCGCCCACCGGCGGGCTGAACGCGGCCTGTGAAAACGCCCCGGCACGCCGCGGCGCGGGTCGTGCCGGTGGGGTGGCCTGCGCGGCAGCGGGCCATTCGGGGATTCGCGGCGAGGGCGCCGCTCCTACAGGCAACCGGTGCGGTTCGCGGCGGGGTGCCGCTGCTGGTAGGGGATGGGTGTTGTAGGAGCGGCGCCCTCGCCGCGAAGGTTTTGACGTTGGCGGTTGGGCGAGTGAACAAAGGCAGCCGCTGCACGGGCAAGCCGGTCACGCCACCGATTCAAATATTGACCCATGAAGCCAGCACATTACCGAGCGGCCACAGTGAATACCGATGGGTATGCATTGAGACCATTCAGAACTTTCGTGCACAATTCGAGTGCTACTGAAAGAAGCACCTGATGGTCACCGTTGTCGCCAAATCCGCTCCTGCCGCCGCTGCCACCCCCTCCGTTGTGGCGGAGCGGCGCAGTTTCCGCGCCCGCATGCACGAGGCGCGCGAAGACGCCATCGTGGCGGTGGTCAACCGGCTGCTGGCCGAAAAAGGCTTTGAGGCGATGACGCTGGACGAAGTCGCGGCCGAGGTGGGCATTGCCAAGGCCAGCCTGTACAAGCACTTTCCCAGCAAGGAAGACCTGGCCGCAGCGGCCATGGTGCGGCTGATGGACCGGGCGCGCGCCTTCCTCGACACGCTCGACACCCGCCAGCCGCCACTGACCCTGCTGCAGGCGGTGGCCCGCTGGACCATGCAGGTGCAACTGGCCGGGGAAATGCCGTCACTGCCCAGTGAAAATTCCAGCCTGCGCGCCGCGCTGACCACCAGCAAGCCCTATGTGGACGGCCTGATGGAGGTGAGCGACCGGCTGGGTGGCTGGATCACGGCGGCACAGGCCGACGGCAGCCTCAACTCCGCCCTGCCACCCATTGCCGTGCTCTACACGCTGTACGCCCGCGCCTGCGATCCGGTGCTGGGCTTCATCAAAGGCTCGGGCCTGTACACCGACGAGCAGATCATCGACATGGTGCTGACCACCTGCTTTGACGGTTTGAAGCAGAGGTAACCCCCTGCGCCGCTGACGCGGCTTCCCCCTCTGTGGCGCGCCTGACGGCGCTTCGAGGGGGACGCACCCTGTGGCCCGGCAAAGCCGGTTCCACGGGTGCCTGATGCAAGGCGTCACGCGCTCCGGAACGGTTGTCGAAGCGCGTGCATCAGCCCCAGCACACCGCGGGACTGGCTCTGCCAGACCGCTGGTGTGGTCCCCCTCCGGCCGCAGGCCAGTGAGGGGGAAGCCGCGTCAGCGGCGCAGGGGGTGAAGCATGTTCACCTCACCATCAGCACCGGCACCTTGCACTGCGCCAGCACTTTGGTGGCCACCGAGCCCATCACCAGGTTGCCCAGCGCGCCATGGCCGTGGGAGCCCATCATGACCAGGTGGAATTCACCGGCCTCGGCCTGTTTGGCGATCAGCTCGCCGGGCGATCCGGTTTTGTGCACCACCTTCGGCTCGATGCCGTGGCGCTTGAGAAACTTGACCACAGGGTCGGTGATCTTGGCCGCTTCTTCGGCGTAGTAGCTGTTGGCCACATCGGCGCCCACCGCCGCCCGGGCGCGCGGCGGCAGCGGCATTTGCACGGTGAACAGGGTGAACTCGTTGTCGGCGTTGAACACTTCCAGATGGGTGGTCAGGTACGCCAGCATTTTCTTGGTGTAAGGACTGCCGTCCACGGCGAGCAGGATCTTCATGGTTGAGGTCTCCAGAGGTTGCGGTCAGTCGCGCAGTGTACGGCCTGCAGCTGCTGGGTTTTCAACGGTTTTCGACATCGATGGTCAGGGTGGGCCTGAAGGACTGCTGCTCGCCCTTGCGGGCATAGCCCAGCGGATTGGCCACGATGCGGCAGCGGCCCACCCGCACATCGGTCGGGCAGTGCAGATGGCCGTGCAGCCACAGGTCGGCGCGGGGCAGCAGCTCGTCCAGCGCGTTGCAAAAGCCGGCGGTGCCCGGGCTGTGGCCATAACGCGGGTCGGCGCTGTGCAGCGTGGGCGCGAAGTGGGTGACCACCACGGTGGGGCCGTCGTGCGGGTCGGCCAGGGCCGCGCGCAGCCAGGCCTGGCAGTCCAGCGCCAGGGTGCGCATGGCCGCTGCGTCAAACAGCGCGCCGCTGCGCTGGCTGGCCATCTTGTGCAGGTAGAAATTGGCCGCCCGGCAGGCCTTGTGCCGCTGGCGCATCTGCTCGGTCAGCGGCGCCTGCCGTTGCACAAAGGTGTCGTAGTCGCTCCACAGCGTGGTGCCGAGAAAGCGCACACCGTCGATCACCAGCGACTCGCGCTCCAGCCAGGTGATGCCCAGCCGGGCGCAGGTGGCGCGCAGGTCGGCATGGGCCCGGTCCACGTCCAGCGCGTCGTACTCGTGGTTGCCGGGCACGAACAGCACCGGCACCGGCCAGCCCGCCAGTGGCGAAAAGCGCCGCAGGCCCCAGTCGGCCTCGGCCATCACGCTGCCGTCTGGCCGCCGCTGGTAAGAGCCCACATCGCCGGCGAGCACCAGCAGGTCGGCCTCGGGCGCGGGGGTGGGCACAAAACCCGGGTCGGCTTCCAGGTGCAGGTCGCTGAGCAGTTGGATCTTCATGGTCGATCGGCGGCCGCCATGGGGGCGGCAGCGGTGGCAAAGGCTTGGTGGGACGCGCGGGTGACGGCAGCGCGCAGCCAGCGGTGGGCGCTGCTGTGCGCCGCCTGCCGGTGCCAGAGCGCGTCCACATGCACGGCGGGCACCGGCAGCGGCAGCTCGCGCAGCGCCAGTTCCTTCTCCATGCCGGTGGCCCCGACGAAGTGGCGCGGCAGCACGGTCAGCAGGTCGGTGCTGGCCACCACCCGCCCGGCGGTGAAGAACTGGTTGACGGTGAGCACGACCCGCCGCTGCAGCGAGCGGGCCGAGAGCGCCTCGTCCACATAGCCAAAGGGCCGGCCTGAAAAACTCACCAGCAGGTGGCGGGCAGCGCAGTAGCTCTGCAGGTCGAGCGCCCCCTCGGCCAGCGGGTGGCCGCGCCGCATGACCACCACGTATTCGCCGTCGTACAGGCGCTGGTGCAGGAAGCGCGGACCGTGCTCCTGCAGGTGCACGGCCGTCAGTTCGGCGATCACGCCGGGGAAATGCCCGATGGCCAGATCGGCCGAGCCCGACCCCAGCAGGTCGCGCGGGTCGCGCGTGGTCAGCGGCAGCACGCGCAGGTTCACCCCCGGGGCCTCGTGCTCCAGGATGTCCACCAGCCCCGGAACGATCATCGCGGCCGTCGCGTCCGCCATGGCGATGACAAAGGCGGTGCGCGCGCTGGCCGGCTCGAAGCGGCCGGGCGAGAGCGATTCGCGCAGCTGCCCCAGCGCGTCGCGCACCGTGGGCCACAGGGCCAGGGCCGCCGGTGTGGGCTCCACACCGTAGCCGGCGCGGCGCACCAGCTCGTCGCCCAGCGCCGCGCGCAGGCGCCGCAGGGCGTTGCTGACCGCCGGCTGCGTCATCGCCAGGTTGTGCGCGGCCCGGGTCAGGTTGCGCTCGGCCATGACCTCGTCAAACACGCGCAGCAGGTTCAGGTCGAGGGTGCGAAAGTTGGGTTCATCCATTTATCCAGTGAATGTAATTCATCATAAAAATAAACTGGCGTGACATGCGGGTTATCCCTAGTATGGGCCCGTCCACAAGACCGTTTTTGCAGGAGTCCGCCATGAGCACCGCTTTTTCGCCTTCATCCGCACCGCGGGGTCTGACCCCGACCCCGGGTACCGCCGCCGCCCCGCGCCGCCTGGATGCGGGCGCGCGCAGTCTCGCCACTCTGCTGCTGGCCGCCGCCATGGCCGCGCTCGTGGTGCTGGCCGACCAGCTCATCGACACCTGGGTCGATGGCCACCTGTTCCTGGGCTGGGTGACCCTGTGGGTGGTGATCTTCGCCAGCGCGGTGCTGTTCGCGGGCACGGCGGGCCGCATGGCGCACCGCACCTTGGACGCGCTGGACGGCTGGTCGCGCTCGCTGGCCGAGGCCCGCGCCGAAGCCCGGCTGCGCTCGCTGGCCCGGCGGGACCCGCGCCCGAAGACCGAAAGCCCCCACGCCCGGGAAGCAGCCCACGCGGCCGAGGTGCCCGTTCCAGGGCCGACGGCGGTGCCGCTGGCGGCAGCCCACGATTTCAGCGAAGCGCTGGCCCCCATGGGCCTGGACACCGGCACGGCCTTGCCAGCCGTGTTGCGCCGCCAGGCCCGGCAGGCCCTGCAGCGCCCTTACATCCCCTACCTCTGACCTCACGCGCGGCAGCGACCGACCGCCGCGCAAAGATGAAAAAAGCCACCCGGGATCGGGTGGCTTTTTTGTGGCCGGGGAGCGATCACCCGAAGGTCCGCAGGACCCGGGCGGCAGGCCGTGCCGCCGCGCCCTTGTCGGGGCTCAGGCCAGCTCGGCCAGGCGCTTTTCCAGCGATGCCTTGGTCTGCAGCAGCTGCGGCGGCAGGTGGTAGGCCAGCTGTTCGAAGTGGGCGCCGTGCAGCTGGAGCTCGTCGGTCCAGGCGGCCTTGTCGATGCTGGTGACGGTCTGGAACTGCTCGGCGCTGAAGTTCAGGCCGCTCCAGTTGATCTCGGCATAGGTCGGGGCGACGCCGAACAGGGTTTGCTCGCCCTGGGCCTTGCCTTCGATGCGGTCGATCATCCACTTGAGCACGCGCATGTTTTCGCCAAAGCCGGGCCAGACGAACTTGCCTTCGGCGTTCTTGCGGAACCAGTTGACGCAGAAGATCGGCGGCAGGGTGTGGCCCATGCTTTCGAGCTTGTGCTCCATGTCCAGCCAGTGCTGGAAATAGTCGCTCATGTTGTAGCCGCAGAAGGGCAGCATGGCGAACGGATCGCGGCGCACCACGCCCTGGGCGCCAAAGGCGGCGGCGGTGGTTTCCGAGCCCATGGTGGCGGCCATGTAGACGCCTTCGGTCCAGTCGCGGGCCTGGGTCACCAGCGGCACGGTGGTGCTGCGGCGGCCGCCGAAGATGAAGGCGTCAATGGCCACGCCGTTGGCGTCGTCCCACTGGGCGTCCAGCGCCGGGTTGTTGGTGGCGGCCACGGTGAAGCGGGCGTTCGGGTGGGCGGCCTTGGCGCCGGTTTCCTTGGCGAGCTCGGGCGTCCAGTCCTTGCCCTGCCAGTCGATCAGGTGGGCCGGCTTGCTGCCGGTGTCCTGCTCCATGCCCTCCCACCACACGTCGCCGTCATCGGTCAGCGCCACGTTGGTGAAGATCACGTTCTCGTTCAGGCTGGCCATGCAGTTGGGGTTGGACAGCGTGTTGGTGCCCGGCGCGACACCGAAGTACCCGGCTTCGGGGTTGATGGCATAGAGCTTGCCGTCGGCGTGCGGCTTGATCCAGGCGATGTCGTCACCGATGGTGGTGACCTTCCAGCCCTCGAAACCCTTGGGCGGCACCAGCATGGAGAAGTTGGTCTTGCCGCAGGCGCTGGGGAAGGCAGCGGCCACGTGGTACTTGCGGCCCTCGGGGCTGGTCACGCCCAGGATCAGCATGTGCTCGGCCAGCCAGCCCTGGTCGCGGCCCATGGTGGAGGCGATGCGCAGCGCAAAGCACTTCTTGCCCAGCAGGGCGTTGCCGCCGTAGCCCGAGCCGTAGGACCAGATCTCGCGCGTTTCGGGGAAATGCACGATGTACTTGGTCTTCGGGTTGCAGGGCCAGACGGTGGCGTCCTTCTGGCCGTCGGCCAGCGGGGCGCCCACGGTGTGCATGCAGGGCACGAATTCGCCGTCGGTGCCGAGCACGTCGTACACCGCCTTGCCCATGCGGGTCATCAGCTTCTGGTTGACCACCACGTAGGCGCTGTCGCTCAGCTCGATGCCGATGTGGGCGATGTGCGAACCCAGCGGGCCCATGCTGAAGGGGATCACATACATCGTGCGGCCCTTCATGCAGCCGTCAAACAGCGGCTGCAGGGTGGCACGCATCTCGGCCGGAGCCATCCAGTTGTTGGTCGGGCCGGCGTCTTCCTGCTTTTCGGAGCAGATGAAGGTGCGGTCTTCCACACGGGCCACGTCCGACGGATCGGTGCGCGCCAGGAAGCTGCCCGGGCGCTTGGCGGCGTTGAGCCGGGTGAAGGTGCCGGCCTCGACCAGTTCCTGGCACAGGCGGTCGTACTCTTGCGGGCTGCCGTCGCACCAGTAGACGCGGTCGGGCTTGCACAGGGCCGCCATGTCGGCCACCCAGGCGACCAGCTTGGCGTTCTTCACAAAAGCGGGCACGTCCAGGTTGAGGCCCTGCATCACGGGAGAGTTCATGGATCAGACTCCAGAAGTTTGTAAACCGGCGGGCTCAAGAGACACCAACAGCCGCCAAACCCGGGTGACCGGGCGGGCGGCTGTGCGGTTTCCCTGAGCCAATAAAGCAACGGTCGGCGCTCGGTGGCTGCTGCGCGGTGGCCCTGCAGCCCAACCGCCAGCCACCGGCGGGTGGGCCGGGCAGCTGGCCCGTGTGTCGGCCTTCACCGCCGATTTTAGAAAAAAGGCATGCCGGTTACGGACCCGTTACATGCAAGCCGCGCATAACCTTATGAGCATTGTGCCGGCCCGGGGCGACGGCTCCAAAACACCAAAAGCCCCGCGCAGGGGCTTTTGGACGGGCGGGTGGCGGGCGCTGCGGCCCGGCCGGCGTTCGGCGGTTCAGGCCATCAACACCGCGATGAAGGCCAGCAAAAACATCAGCACGCCACCGGCAACCGGCAGCACGATGGGCATCAGCGGGGTGATGGCCTCCACCACGTCCTGGGGTTGCTCGGTGTGCGGGTCATGAGAATGATGGGACATGGCGAACTCCGTTCGGGAATGAAAACAACAGCGGCCATTTTAGGCCAGTGACATGCCCGGCCCATCATGCCCGGTTCATCCACCCCCCGACAGGCACCCCTCGGGTGGCGGGCCGGGGCCCGATGGGGAGGGCGCAGCCGCTGGCAAGGCGCCACCAGCGCCCAAAAGCCACACAAATGCCCTGCCCCCCGGCGGCGCCACTTCCATCGTGCAGCAAGCTGCGTTATGGTCCCGCTACCCATGCCCGGTGGCCGCTGCGGCGGTCTGCGGCGATGCAGGAGCCCCACGAGATGAGCAAACGCTTGCTTCCCACCGATGCGCCCACGCTGCGGGCTGGCACGGATGCGCGCGTGTTTGTGCCGCCCGGCCTGCGCCAGGCGCCGGTGCTCGACCTGATGTGTTCGCACTTCGTGCTCACGCTCGCCGCGCGCCAGGGCCCGCGCTTCAATGTGCGCCGCGACCTCAACACCCTGCTGGCGCTGGCCGGGCGACACCTGGTGTGGCCGCACACGGTGCTGGTGCGGCTGCGTGCGTTTTTGCAGCGGCGCTGCCAGGGCAACGAACTCTGGAGTGAGCACGAGCGCCTGGGCACTGCGGCCTTCATGGAGCGCCACGGTCTGTGGCGCGGCACTTACGAAGAGGGCACGCTGTTTTTCTACCTGGACGAATACGCCAAGGAGTCGCCCAAAGACCTGCTGTCGGTGCTCTCGGTCACTGGCGACTGGCTGGGGCAGACGCTCAAGAAGCAGAGCACCCTGGTGGAGAAGAACATCGACGCGCTGGCCAACCTGCTGCAGCTCAACCGCGCCGAACGCGCCCTGCTGCTCTACGGCACCCTGGCGCGCTACCAGCGCGACCTGCGCTCCATCCTGGTGGAGTTCAAGGTCAACAACGCACCCGAGGCCTATGCCGCCATTGCCGATGTGGCCGGCGTCAAGCCCAGCGAGGTGGGCGAAGCCTTGCGCGCCGGTTCGCGGCTCGAACGCATCGGCATGGTCGAGAACCTGATCTCCGAGCACAACATCACCGACCTGGCCGACCTGATGAAGGTCAGCGAGAAGCTGCCGCCGGTGTTGATGCGCCAGTACCGCAGCGAGAGCGAGCTGATGGCGGTGTTCACCCGGCCCGCCGCCCGTTCACGGTTGAGCCCGGCCGATTTCGATTACGTGGCCGACGACGTGCGCCTGCTGGTGGGCCTGCTGCGCGAGGCGGTGGCGCGCAAGGCGCCGGGCATCAACGTGCTGCTCTACGGCCCACCGGGCACCGGCAAGACCGAGCTGGCGCGGGTGGTGGCCGCGGCCGCCGGGCTGGAGCTGTTCGAGGTCGAATACGCCGACCGCGACGGCAACGCGCTCTCCGGCCGCGACCGTTACCGCTCGCTGCAGATCGCGCAGGTGTTCCTCAAGGGCACGGCGCATTCGGCCCTGCTGTTCGACGAGGTGGAGGACGTGTTTCCGCCGATCAGCAGCGAGGCGGCGCAACTCATGGCGCGGGCCGAACAGGCGAGCGCGCCGCACAGCCACAGCGTCAGCGGCAAGGCCTGGGTCAACCAGGTGCTGGAGTCCAACGCCGTGCCGACGCTGTGGGTGACCAACCGCATCGAGCAGATCGACCCGGCCTTTCGCCGGCGGTTTGCCTACCACCTCGAACTCAAGAGCCCGCCGCCCGGTGCGCGCGAGCAACTGGTGCGCAAGACGCTGGACGGCGCCCGGGTCAGCGAGGCCCTGGTCACCCGCCTGAGCGCGCGCCAGGGCCTGACACCGGCCCAGATCGGCACCGCGGTGCGCTTTGCGCAACTGGCCGCCGCGCCGGCGCGCACCGCAGGGCGGCGCAAGGTCGCCGAGCCCCTGCTCGACGACCTGATCGAGCGCCAGCTGCGCAACGCCGATCACGCACTGGGCCGCCGGCCGGATGCGCTGGCCCGGCCCTCGCCCACGCAGTACAGCCTGGACATGCTCCATGTCGAGTCGCGTTATCCGGTGCCGCGCATCGTCGAGGCCCTGCGGGCGCGCGGCCACGGCAGCCTGTGCTTTCATGGCGCGCCGGGCACCGGCAAGACGGCGCTGGCCGAGCACATCGCGCAGGCGCTGGACCGGCCGTTGATGATCCGCCGCGCCAGCGACCTGGTGAGCAAATTCGTCGGCGAGACCGAGCAGCAGATGGCCGCCATGTTCCGCGAGGCCGAGGCCGAAAAAGCCGTGCTGCTGCTCGACGAGGCCGACAGCTTCCTGCAGGACCGCCGCCAGGCGCAGCGCACCCACGAGGTGACCGAGGTCAACGAGATGCTGCAGGGCATGGAGCGTTACAACGGCATCTTCATCTGCACCACCAACCTGATGGACAGCCTGGACCCGGCGGCCCTGCGGCGCTTCACGTTCAAGATCCGTTTTCAGCCGCTCACCCGCGAGCAGCGCGAACGCATGTTTGTCGCCGAGGCGCTGGCCGGTGATGCCGGCGCCCTCACCGAAGCGCTGCGTGCACGCCTGGCAGCGCTGGAGCAGCTCTGCCCCGGCGACTTCGCGGCGGTCAGGCGGCAGATGGACATCCTGGCCGAGACGCTCTCGCCCGAGGCGTTTGTCGCCCAGCTGGAAGCCGAACACCGCATCAAGCCCGAGGTGCGGGAGCGGCGCTCCATTGGCTTCACCCACTGAAGCCGACCCCCGCGCCGCGCTGTGCGGCGTCACCCCCTTCTGCCGCGCAGGCTCCTGGAGACCTTTCAGCCCATTGCCAGCTGCGCGAAGCGCGGCAGCACCGACGCCGCTGCCGGCGTGGGCTGCAGCCCGGCGGCGATGCGGGCGGCATCGCGGCCTTCGCGCGCCAGCGTGGGGCCCAGGCTGTCGAGGTAGGCGCGCAGCGCGTCGGCTGAAAACTCGGGGTGAAACTGCACGCCCCAGGCCCACTCGCCCACCCGGAAGGCGTGGTGGGGCTCGTGTGCGCTGGCGGCCAGCAGCACCGCCCCGGGCGGCAGGCGCCGCACCGACTGCCAGTGCACCGCCTGGGCGGCGAAGGTCTCGGGCAGCCCGCCCAGCAGCGGGTCGTCGGCCGCGGCCGCATGCCGCTGCACGGTGACGGTGCCGATCTCCACCCCGTCCGGGTGGTGGGCCACTTCACCGCCCAGCGCGTGGGCCAGCAGCTGGTGGCCGTAGCAGATGCCCAGCAGCGGCAGGCGCGCCTGCACCGCGGCCTGCAGCCAGGGCACCAGCGCCTCGCTCCACGGTTCGCGTTCGCTGACCATGGCGTGGGAGCCGGTGATCACCACCCCCGCCAGCTCCGGGGGCGCGGGCGGGGGCTGGCCGGCCACGGCATCGTGCACCCGGACGTCGGCACCGCCCGCGCGCAGCCCGCTGGCGATCCAGTCCTCGAAGTCGCCCAGCCGCTGGCGGATGGCGGCGTGGGTGGAGCCGGTCTTGAGGATCAGGATGGGCAGGCGCTCGGTCATGCCCGATTCTAGAAAGCCCGCATCAGGGGCGGCGGCGGGCGCCAGGGGGTGCAGCAGGGTGACCCATCCCATGCGCGCACGCCGATGGGCATGGATCCCATGGCCCTGCGTTCACACACCGGCGTGCGCCACCGGCCCCGGCATTCAGACGAATGCCGCCACCACCCGCAGCACCTCGGCGCCATAGGCCTCGCGCTTCTTCACGCCGATGCCGGAGATGCCCTCCAGATCGGCCATGGATGTCGGCAATTGGGCCGCGATGGCGCGCAGGGTCGCGTCGTGGAAGATCACGAAGGCCGGCAGGTTGTGCGCCTTGGCCACCTCGGCCCGCCAGGCCTTGAGGGCCTCCAGGCATTCGCGCCCGGCCAGCGGCAGGGGCTGGCCGTCCGGGGCCCGGTCGGTGCTGCGGCTGGTCTTGCGGCTGCGCGCACCCCGGCCGGCCGTGCCCGCGCTCACTTCGCGCAGCCACACCTGCGCTTCGCCCTTGAGGATGGGGCGTGCCGCCTCGGCCAGGTGCAGGGTGTGGAAGGGGGCCTCGTCCACCCGCACCGCCTCGCGGGCGATCAGCTGGCGCAGCAGCGCGCGCCACTGGCTCTCGCCCAGGTCGGTGCCGATGCCAAAGGTGCTGAGCCGGTCGTGCCCGTACTGCCGCACCTTGTCGGTGACCTTGCCACGCAGGATGTCGGTGATGTGCCCGGCGCCAAAGGCCGCGCCGCCGGCCTGCTGCACGCGGTAGATGCACGACAGCAGCTTGCGCGCCGCTTCGGTGGCGTCGTGCAAGGCGGGCGGCGCCATGCAGTTGTCGCAGTTGCCACAGGGTTCACTGTGTTCACCGAAGTAGCTCAGCAGCCGTACGCGGCGGCAGTCGCTGGCCTCGGCCAGCGCCAGCAGGGCGTCGAGCTTGCCGCGCAGCACCTGCTTGAAGGCGTCTTCCGCGGGGCTCTCGTCGATCATCCGGCGCTGGTTCACCACGTCCTGCAGGCCGTAGGCCATCCAGGCGTTGGCCGGTTCGCCGTCGCGGCCGGCGCGGCCGGTCTCCTGGTAGTAGCCCTCGATGTTCTTGGGCATGTCCAGGTGGGCCACGAAGCGCACATCCGGCTTGTCGATGCCCATGCCGAAGGCCACGGTGGCCACCATGATCAGTCCGTCCTCGCGCAGGAACCGGTCCTGGTGGCGCTGCCGCACCGCCGAATCCAGCCCCGCGTGGTAGGGTAGGGCGTTCAACCCGTGGCTGCACAGCTGGGCGGCCACTTCCTCCACCCGCCGGCGCGACTGGCAGTAGACGATGCCGGCGTCGTGCGCGCCCGCGCCGCTGGTGTGTTCGTCGCGGATGAAGCGCAGCAGCTGCTGGGTGCTGTCCTTTTTCTCGACGATGGTGTAGCGGATGTTGGGCCGGTCGAAGCTGCTGACAAACTGGCGCGCGTCCTGCAATTGCAGGTGGGTGACGATGTCCTCGCGGGTGAGCGCGTCGGCAGTAGCAGTCAGGGCCATGCGCGGCACGCCCGGGTAGCGCTCGTGCAGCAGCGCCAGCTCGCGGTATTCGGGGCGGAAGTCGTGGCCCCACTGGCTCACACAGTGCGCTTCGTCGATGGCAAAGAGCGAGAGCAGGCCACGCTCGTGCAGCGAATCGAGCAGGGCCAGGAAGCGCGGCGTGGTCAGCCGCTCGGGCGCGGCGTAGAGCAGGGTGATGGCCCCGGTCAGCAGGCGGCGCTCGGTCTGCTGCGCCTCCTCGGAGGTGAGGCTGGAGTTGAGGAAGGCTGCATCCACGCCGGCTTCGAGCAGGGCGCCCACCTGGTCGTGCATCAGCGCAATGAGTGGCGAGACCACGATGGCCACGCCGTGCCCCGCGCGCTGGCGCACGATGGCCGGGATCTGGTAACACAGGCTCTTGCCGCCGCCGGTGGGCATGAGCACCAGCGCATCGCCACCGTCGCTCACCTGGGTGACGATCTCCGCCTGCGGGCCGCGAAAGGCCTCGTAGCCGAAGACGGTCTGCAGCACCTCGGCGCAGGTTTCCAGCGTCTGGCCTTGGGCGGCGATGTCGATCACATCTGTTCCCAGGGCAGCCCCTCAAAGCGCCAGCCGTTGAGGGACGAACGCTTGAAATCGGCGTTGAGGTCGCCTTCAAAGCCGTGCAGCACGTTGACCACCTCGGTGAATCCGGCGGCTTCGAGAGCCGCAGCGGCGTCGAGTGTGCGCTTGCCGCTGCGGCAGATCAGCAGCACCGGCCGCGTCTTGTCACCCGCTTCGCGCTCCACCGCAGCGGCAAACGCCTGCGGGTCGGCGGTGAGGTCGGGGTATTCGTACCAGGCCACATGCACCACACCGGGCGGCCGCCCCACATAGAGCGACTCGATTTCCATGCGCACGTCGACAAACAGCGGCGGCTCCTGGCCCTGGGCGGCGCGGCGTGTGGTCTCGGCTTGCAGCCAGTTCCAGGCTTCGGTCGGGAGCAGGTGTTTCATGGGTCTCTATTGTCGGGCATGCATAGACGGGCGCCTCTACGGCGCGGCGGATGCAGCGGGTAGTCTCGGCGCCTGTTCAACGCCTGCGCTGCCGACCATGAACCACCTGCCCACCCCATCGCCCTTCCCGCACCTGCTGGCCCCGCTGGACCTGGGCTTCACCACCCTGAAAAACCGGGTGCTCATGGGCTCCATGCACACCGGCCTGGAAGACGGGCGCGATCTCAGCAAGCTGGCAGCGTACTTCCGCGAGCGCGCCGAAGGCGGCGTGGGCCTGATGGTGACCGGCGGTTTTGCGCCCAACGTGGCCGGCTGGACCAAGCCCTTCGCCGGCACCCTGTCCACTTCCGGCGCGGCGCGGCGCCACCGGGTGGTCACCGAGGCGGTGCACCAGGCCGGCGGCAAGATCGCGCTGCAGATCCTGCACACCGGCCGCTACGGCTACCACCCGCTGGCGGTGGCGCCCTCGCGGCTGAAGTCGCCCATCTCGCCCTTCACCCCCTTTGCGCTGAGCGCCCGTGGCGTCGAGCGGCAGATCCGCGCCTTCGTCAACTGCGCGGCCAAGGCGCGCGAGGCGGGCTACGACGGGGTCGAGATCATGGGCTCCGAGGGCTACCTCATCAACCAGTTCCTCAGCCCGGCCACCAACCGGCGCGAGGACGACTGGGGCGGCGACTGGAGCCACCGCATGCGCCTGCCGCTGGAGATCGTGGCCCGCACCCGCGAGGCCGTCGGCCCCGACTTCATCATCATCTACCGCCTCTCCATGCTCGACCTGGTGCCCGGCGGCAGCCGCTGGGACGAGGTGGTGCAGCTGGGCCAGGCGGTGGCGCAGGGCGGCGCGACGATCATCAACACCGGCATCGGCTGGCACGAGGCGCGCGTCCCGACCATTGCCACCAGCGTGCCGCGCGCCGCCTTCGCCTGGGTGACGCAGAAAATGAAGGCCGCGTTCGCCGCCGCCGGCATCAGCACCCCGCTGGTCACCAGCAACCGCATCAACACCCCCGAGGTGGCCGAGCAGCTGCTGGCCGACGGCGCGGCCGACCTGGTGTCCATGGCCCGTCCCCTGCTGGCCGACGCCGAGTTCGTCAACAAGGCTGCGCGCGGCCAGAGCGACCTGATCAACACCTGCATCGCCTGCAACCAGGCCTGCCTGGACCATGTGTTCCAGAACAAGACCGCCAGCTGCCTGGTCAACCCGCGCGCCTGCCGCGAGACCGAGCTGGTGTTCCGCCCGGCAGCGAAGTCCAAAAGCATCGCGGTGGTGGGCGCCGGGCCTGCGGGCCTCACGGCGGCCACCCTGCTGGCCGAGCGCGGCCATGCGGTGCAACTGTTCGACGCGGCCCATGAGATCGGCGGCCAGCTCAACATGGCCAAACAGATCCCGGGCAAGGAAGAGTTCCACGAGATGCTGCGCTACCTGCGCCGCCGGGTAGACGCCACCGGCGTGCAGCTGCACCTGGGGCGTGCGGTGCAGGCGCTCGACCTGCTGGGCTTTGACGAGGTCATCGTCGCCACCGGCGTGCGCCCGCGCGATCCGCAGATCCCCGGCCAGGACCACCCGAAGGTGCTCAGCTACATCGAGGTGCTGCGCGACCAGAAGCCGGTGGGCGAGCGGGTGGCCATCGTCGGCGCGGGCGGCATCGGCTTCGACGTGGCCGAATACCTGGTGCACAGCGGCCCCTCCACCACGCTGGACCTGCGCGCCTGGCAGGCCGAGTGGGGCGTGACCGACCCCGAGCAGGCCCCCGGTGGCCTGGCCACCATGGCGCCCCGGGTGGCGGCACCCGCGCGGCAGGTGACACTGCTGCAGCGCAAGGCGGGCAAGCTGGGCGCCGGCCTGGGCAAGACCACCGGCTGGATCCACCGTGCCGCGCTGCAGCACAAACAGGTGCGGATGGTGGGCGGGGTGCACTACGAGCGCATCACCGACGAAGGCCTGTGGGTTTCGCACGGCGAAAAACGCGAGGGCCTGACCTGCATCCCCTGCGACACCGTGGTGCTGTGCGCCGGCCAGCTGCCCCACCGCCCGCTGGCCGACGCGCTGGCGGCGCTGGGCAAGACCGCGCACCTCATCGGCGGGGCGCTGGAGGCGGGTGAACTCGACGCCAAGCGGGCCATCGAGCAGGCGGCGCGGCTGGCGGCCACGCTCTGACCGGCTGGCCGGTGCCCAGTGGGCTTGCTGTCAGCGGGCTTGCACCCCGCTTCTTACAATCCGCGCACCATGACCGCCCCCACCTACACCCGCGCCCAGGCGCTGCCCGACATCCTCCAGCACCGCATCGCCATCCTCGACGGTGCCATGGGCACCATGATCCAGCGCTTCAAGCTGACCGAAGCGCAGTACCGCGGAGCGGGTTATGCCGGCCCCGGCGGGGCCGGCGAGCGCTTCAAAGACTGGCACAAGGACGTCAAAGGCAACAACGAACTGCTGAGCCTGACCCGGCCCGACATGATCCGCGACATCCACGCGGGGTACCTGGCGGCGGGCGCCGACATCATCGAGACCAACACCTTCGGCGCCACCACCGTCGCGCAGGAAGACTACGACATGGCCCACCTGGCGCGCGAGATGAACCTCGCCTCGGCCCGCATCGCCCGCGCCGCCTGCGACCAGTACAGCACCCCCGACAAGCCGCGCTTCGTGGCCGGCGCCCTGGGCCCCACCCCCAAGACCGCCAGCATCAGCCCCGACGTGAACGACGCCGGCGCCCGCAACATCACCTTCGAACAACTGCGCGCCGCCTATTACGAGCAGGTGGAGGCGCTGGTCGAAGGCGGTGCCGACCTGCTGCTGGTCGAAACCATTTTCGACACCCTCAATGCCAAGGCCGCGCTGTTCGCCATCGACGAATTCTTCGACAAGAGCGGCGAGCGCCTGCCGGTGATCATCAGCGGCACGGTGACCGACGCCTCCGGCCGCATCCTCAGCGGCCAGACGGTGACCGCCTTCTGGGCCAGCGTGCGCCACATCCAGCCACTGGCCGTGGGCCTGAACTGCGCCCTCGGCGCCACCCTGATGCGCCCCTACATCCAGGAGCTGGCCAAGGTCGCGGGCGACACCTTCATCAGCTGCTACCCCAACGCCGGCCTGCCCAACCCGATGAGCGACACCGGCTTTGACGAAACGCCAGAGGTCACCAGCCGCCTGATCAAGGAGTTCGCCGACGAAGGTCTGGTCAATATCGTCGGCGGCTGCTGCGGCACCACCCCGCAGCACATCGGGGCGATTCACGACGCGGTGGCGAGCCAGGCGCCGCGGGCGCTGGGCCGCCAGCCGTTCTACCCGGCCACCGCCTGACAGACCGACCGCCTGGCACCCAGGCGGCTGGGGGTGTTCCAACGGCCACGCCCGGTGGCCTTTGCAGCCCGTCCACCGGCGGTAGCACCCGCCGTGTGGGCGCGCCGGGAACCAAAACGCGCTGGTGCGCCTCCATGGCAGGGCCAACCGTTCGCGCAGGAAACCGGGTGGCACCTGACCGGGGCGCAACGCCCTGATCCCACGCCCGCCAGCAGCCACCGCACTCGTTGGCGAGGGCTGATGTTTCGCTTTTTCCTGAAGGACCTTCGGGTCGCGGGGTTATGGGCGCCTCGCGAGAATCGCGCTTCCCAACAAGGGGAGTAACCAGCCCGCCCGTGCACGTTGTGCCACCGGTGGCGGGTGGGGTGTCCGTCAGTACGCGATCGGCCCATGCCGATGGCCGGATGCCCCGGATCGCGCGTCTTGCGCGGTTCCGGCCAGACCTTGGTGGTTGTTCTTCGTTTGGATCAACACCATCTCTCCCGAAAGGTCTGTTACCCATGGACACCATTGCTCCCCTCTGGCTCTGGGGCGTTTTCGTCGCCTTCGTGCTGGTGGCCCTGTTTGTCGATTTCGTCGTGCTCAAGAAGCAGGGCGCCCACGCCGTCGGCGTCAAAGAGGCGCTGAACTGGTCGCTGGCCTGGATCGGCGTGAGCTTCGTCTTCAACGGCCTGCTCTGGTGGGCCATCAAAGACACCACCGGCTCGACAGAAATGGCCAACGAGAAATCGCTGGAATTCCTGACCGGCTACCTGATTGAAAAGAGCCTGGCGGTCGACAACATCTTTGTCTTCCTGCTCATCTTCACCTACTTCTCGGTGCCGCCGCAGTTCCAGAAACGGGTGCTGATGATCGGCATTCTGGGCGCCATCGTGCTGCGCACCATCATGATCCTGGTCGGTGCCTGGCTGCTTGAGCAGTTCCACTGGATCCTGTACGTGTTCGGTGCCTTCCTGATCCTCACCGGCGTCAAGATGTGGTGGGCCGCCGGCAAAGAAGAAAGCCTGGAAGACAACCCCGCGCTCAAGCTGCTGCGCAAGGTCATGCCGGTGAGCAAAAACTTCGACGGCGAGAAGTTCTTCACCATCGAAAACGGCAAAAAGATCGCCACCCCGCTGCTGATGGTGATCGCCATGGTCGGCCTGACCGACGTGATCTTCGCGGTCGACTCGATTCCGGCCATCTTCGCCATCACCAAAGACCCGTTCATCGTGCTGACCAGCAACGTGTTCGCCATCCTGGGCCTGCGCGCCATGTTCTTCCTGCTGCAGGCGGCGGCCAGCCGTTTCCACCTGCTCAACTACGGGCTGGCGGTGATTCTGGTCTTCATCGGCACCAAGATGATGCTGATCGACATCTTCAAGATTCCGGTCGCTGTCTCGCTGGGTGTGGTGCTGACCATCCTGGCCATCACCATGATCTGGAGCGCCAAGACCGCGCCCAACACCTGACAGGGGCTGTTGCCCTGAGTGCCGCACCCGCCCGGGTGCGGCATTGGCCCGGCACCGAACAGGTGGCCGGGCTTTTTTGTGTCTGCCGCTCGCGCCCGCCGCACGTATCCTGCAGAGGTCCTGCGGGGGCCAGCACGGGTGAGCACCGAGCAGGCCGGCTGCGGCGGGGGCCGGCTCGCCCCCGCTTCACCCCCGGCTCACAGCCAGCCCATGCGGCCGCTGCGGAAGTCGGCAAAGGCCTGCTGGATCTCCTGCGGGGTGTTCATCACAAACGGCCCGTAGCCCACCACCGGTTCGTCGATCGGCTCCCCGCACAGCCACAGCAGCGTGGTGTCGGCCAGCGCGGTCAGCTGCACGCCGGCGCCGGCGCGCTGGTAGACGATCATTTCCGCGTCGCCCGCCTCCTGGCCGTCGGCGGCCTTGACGCGCCCCTGGTACACCAGCGGCACCGTGGTGTGGCCCTCGGGCGCGGGCAGCTGTACCGTGTGGCCGGCCTTGAGCTGCACGTCCCACACCTGCATGGGGGTGAACGTGCGGGCCGGGCCGGTGACGCCGTCGAAGCTGCCGGCGATGGGCCGCACCGTGCCGGCCGGGGCACCGTTCACGTCGTGCAGCACCAGCGTCGGGATCTGCGCCGCCGTGATGCCCTGGTAGCCCGGGGGCGCCATTTTGTCGCGCGCCGGCAGGTTCACCCACAGCTGCACCATGCGGAAGGGGCCGCCACGGCGGGCATAGGCCTCGCTGTGGAACTCCTCGTGCACGATGCCCGCGGCAGCGGTCATCCACTGCACCTCGCCGGGGCCGATGGTGCCGCCCGCGCCCGTGGAGTCGCGGTGCGAGACCTCGCCGTCGTAGACGATGGTCACCGTCTCGAAGCCGCGGTGCGGGTGCGCCCCCACGCCACGGCGCTGGGTGGTCGGCTCGAACACGGTGGGGCCGCCGTAGTCGAGCATCAGAAAGGGCGAGAAAGCGGCCGGGTCGTCGTTGTACGAGAACAGGGTGCGCACCGGAAAACCATCGCCGACCCAGTGGCCGTGGGTGTTGCGCTGAATGAAGGAAACGGACTTCATCGGGATCTCCTTTGTCTGGGCAGATTGTGGGCCGATCCGCGACGCCCCACCAATGCAAGGGGAGCTGGCCAGCACACGCCATGGCACTGCCCTTCGTCAGCTTCAGGGCGGCCACCGGCGTGGCCCCTCCCGGGAGAAGCCGCGCAGCGGCACAAGGGCGGGGACAATACCGCGATGCGCATTTCCGACCTGCGCGAGCGCCTGCACGCGCTCGGCGCCCTGCCCCAACACCAACACCGCGTGCTGCGCCTGTGGAGCAACGCCCTGCCGCAGACGGCGGGCAAGCGGCCGATTGAGCACTTTTTGCCCGCCGCGCTGCGCGCCGCCCTGCCTGCGCTGGAGGCCGAACTGGCGGGGCTGGCGCAGCTGGCATCGGCCCACCCCGGCGACGATGGTTCCGAGCGGCTGCTGGTGCGGCTGGCCGACGGCCAACTGGTGGAGAGCGTGCTGCTGCTGCCCGACCGCACGCCGGGGCTGTGTGTGTCCACCCAGGTGGGCTGCGCGGTGGGTTGCCGCTTTTGCATGACCGGCACCACCGGGCTCATTCGCCAGCTCGGCAGTGCCGAGATCGTGGCCCAGGTGGCGCTGGCGCGCACCCGCCGCGCGGTGCGCAAGGTGGTGTTCATGGGCATGGGCGAGCCCGCGCACAACCTGGACAACGTGATCGAGGCCATGGAGTTGCTGGGCACGGCGGGCAACATTGGCCACAAAAACCTGGTGTTTTCAACGGTGGGAGACCGGCGGGTGTTTGACGAATTGCCGCGCGGCGCCGTCAAGCCCGCGCTGGCGCTGTCGCTGCACACCACCCGGGCCGACCTGCGGCACCAGCTGCTGCCGCGCGCGCCGCTGCTCACGCCCGACGAACTGGTGAACGCGGGCGAGGCCTACGCGCGCGCCACCGGCTACCCCATTCAATACCAGTGGACGCTGCTGGACGGCATCAACGACAGTGACGAAGAGATCGAGGGCCTGGTGCGCCTGCTCAGCGGCAAGTACGCCATCCTCAACCTCATTCCCTACAACACCACCGAAGGCATGCCCTACCAGCGCCCGAGCTGGGAGAAGGCGGCCGACATGGCGCGCCGCCTGCACCGCCGCCACATCCTGACCAAGCTGCGCATGTCCGCCGGGCAAGACGTGGACGGCGGCTGTGGCCAGTTGCGGGCGCGGGCCGCAACGCCATCCCAGCCCACACCGGCACGACCCGTTGCCACCCCCCACATTCCCATTCGCCATGTGGTTTGACATCCACGCCATCTCGCACGGCACCGAGCCCGCCAGCTTTGCCCGCGGCCTGCAACTGTTTCGCAGCCAGGCGGTGCGCGACTGCCACATCGAGCCCGACCCCACAGCGCCGCCCGGGCTGGGCTGGACCCTTTCCGGCCATGTGCAGGGCACGCTGCGCCAGCCGTATGGGCTGCGGGTGTACCTGGTCCTGCAGCCCGATGGCCGAACCCCCGCGCAGTGGACGGGCCTGTGCAGCTGCCCGGTGGGCGTGCAGTGCAAGCACGCGGTGGCCTTGCTCATCAAGGCAGCGTACAGCGAGCGCGACCCCGTGGCCGCTGCCGGGGCGGTGGTGCGCAGCGCACCAAGTCGGGCGCAGGCCGCTGCCGAGCGCGAGCAGGCTTTGCAGGCGGCCCGGCAGCAAGAGGCGGCGCGCCACCTGGCCCTGCAGGCCCAGCGCTGGCTGACCGACGACGCAGAGCGGCCGGGCGCACCGGGCGCCAGCGCAAAAACCCGACCGCTGGTGCCGCTGTACCTGCTGCAGGTGCACACGGCGCAGCGGGCCGAAAAGGTGCTGCACCTGCACCTGGGCGCGTCCACCCGCACCGTCAAGGGTGGCTGGAGCAAGCCGCGCAAAGTCGCCGCCGACCGCTTTCTGCGGCCCTACGGCGAAGCGGTGGCGCTGACCGACCAGGACCGCGATGTGCTGCGGCTGCTGGCCGCCTTGCCTGCGGTGACCGAGCCATACCGCTACCAGCCCATCACCCGCTGGGCGCTGGACGGCCCGGCGGCGGCGCTGGTGTTGCAAGGCGCCAGCGACACCGGCCGCCTGTACCTGCTGACCGAGGAGGATTACGCGGGCGTTCCCTTGCGCTGGGGGCCGGCCCAAACGCCCGACTGGCAGTGGCAGCAAAGCGCCGGCCCGCTGCCCGGCCCGGCCCTGTGGCAACTGCAGGCACGGCTGCCGCAGGCCCACGCCACCCTGGCGGTCAACGACCCGCCGCTGTACCTCGATCTGGAGCAGGCCGTGGTGGGCCCCCTGCACAGCACCGGGCCCACCCCGCTGCGCACCCTGCTGACAGCGCCGCCGCTGCCCGAAGACCTGATGCGCCAGCACCAGGACGTGCTGCACCGCCGCCTGGGCAGCGGCATTGCGCTGCCCCCGGTGCTGCCCGCGCTGCGACAGGTGGGCGGCACCCCGCTGTGGCGCCTGCACCTCTCGCCGCTGGCCGACGCCAGCTGGATAGACGACGCTCCGCCGCAGGCGCTGAGCGCCCAGCTCGATTTTGATTACCAGGGCGTGCAAGGCTGGTGGCCGACACCGAAAAACCCGCAGCTGGTGACGCAGGCCGATGGCGGCCGAACCCTGGTCACCCGCGACCTGGCCAGCGAGCAGCAGGCCGTGGCACGGCTGCAGGCGCTGGGCCTGGTCGAGCTGGCCGACGGCCTGTTCGCGCTCGAACCGTCGCGCCCGCTGTCGCTGTGGCTGGCGTGGTCGGAGACGGGCTTCGAGCCGCTGCGCGAGGCGGGCTTTGAGGTCGCGTTCGACGCGGCCCTGCGCGACTGGGTGCAAGCCGGTGGCGAGCCGGTGCTGACGCTGCAAGCCCACGGCGACGCCGATGCCGACACCGCCGACTGGTTCGACCTCTCGCTGGGGCTGGAGGTGAATGGCCAGCGCATCAACCTGCTGCCCTGGCTGCCCGACATCATTGCCCAGGTGCGCCCCGCCGGGCAGGGGCCCGAGCCGATCTGGCCGCCGCACCTGTACCTGCCGCAGGCCGACGGGCAGCGCTTCCTCAAAGTCAGCACCGCGCCGCTCAAGCCCTGGCTCGACGCCTTGCTCGAACTCTTTGACGAGCGGCGCCCGGGAGCCGATGACGAAGCGCTCAAGCTCTCGCGCATCGACGCCCTGCGCGCCAGCCTGGCCCTGGGCGAAGGCCTGGCATGGGACGGCGCGCAACGCTTGCAAGCGCTGGTGCAGGCGCTGCAAGACCAGCGCACCCTGCCCGCCACGCCGCTGCCGCCCGGCCTGAACGCCCAACTGCGGCCCTACCAGCAGCACGGCCTGGACTGGCTGCAGTTTCTGCGCAGCGCCGGGCTGGGCGGCATTCTGGCCGACGACATGGGGCTGGGCAAAACCCTGCAGACGCTGGCCCACATCCTGTGCGAGAAGGCGGCTGGCCGGCTCGACCGCCCGGCGCTGGTGGTGGCCCCGGTCAGCCTGCTGGGCAACTGGCGGCGCGAAGCGCAGCGCTTTTGCCCCACCCTCCACACCCTGGTGCTGCACGGCGCAGACCGGCACGGGCAGGTGACCGATTTGGCGCAGACCGACCTGGTCATCGCGCCCTATTCGCTGCTGCACCGCGACCGCGAGCGCTGGCTGGCCCAGCCCTGGCACCTGGTGGTACTCGACGAGGCGCACCACATCAAAAACACCGCCACCCAGGCGTTTCAGGTGGTCACCGAGCTCAACACCCGCCACCGCCTGAGCCTCTCGGGCACCCCGATCGAAAACCACCTGGGCGAGCTGTGGGCCCAGTTCCACTTCCTGATGCCCGGTTTTCTGGGCAGCCAGACCCGCTTCACCCAGCGCTTTCGCAGCCCGATTGAAAAACAGGGCGACAGCCAGCGCATGGCCGCGCTGCGCGCCCGGGTCACGCCCTTCATCCTGCGCCGGCACAAAAGCGACGTGGCCACCGAACTGCCGCCCAAGGTGGAGTCGGTGATGCCGGTGGAAATCAGCGGCAAACAGGCCGACCTGTACGAAACCATCCGCCTGTCGATGGAACAGGCGGTGCGCCAGGCCATGGCCGACAAGGGGCTGGCCAAGTCGCAAATCACCATCCTGGACGCGCTGCTCAAGCTGCGCCAGGTGTGCTGCGACCCGCGACTGGTCAAGACCGCAGCGGCGGCCAAAGTCAAACAATCGGCCAAGCTCGAGCAGCTCATGTCGGTGCTGCCCGAGATGCTGGCCGAAGGGCGGCGCATCCTGCTCTTCTCCGCCTTCACCAGCATGCTCAGCCTGATCGAGGACGAACTGAAAAAACACGCCATCGCCTGGGTCAAGCTCACCGGACAGACGCAAAAGCGCGACGAAGTCATCGACCGCTTCACCAGTGGCCAGGTGCCGCTGTTCCTGATCAGCCTCAAGGCCGGCGGTGTGGGCCTGAACCTGCCGCAGGCCGACACCGTGATCCACTACGACCCGTGGTGGAACCCCGCCGCCGAAAACCAGGCCACCGACCGCGCCCACCGCATCGGCCAGACGCAAAGCGTGTGGGTGCTCAAGCTGGTGGCGCAGGGCACCATTGAAGAACGCATCCTGGCGCTGCAAGAGCGCAAAGCCGAACTGGCGCGCGAACTCTACAGCGGCGCCGCCGCGCGCAAACAGGCCCTGTTCACGGAAGACGATGTCAAGGCCCTGCTGCAGCCGCTGGGCTGAGCAGCGTATGGGCCGGATGCCTTGACTTGAGGGTTGCCAAAAAATATATTGCCAGCAATATGAATTACGTTCTGGACACCAACGTACTGGTTGCAGCCATGCGCAGCCCGGCGGGGGCGTCTGCCGAGCTGCTGCGGCGGGTGTTGCAGCAAAAGGTGCCCGTGCTGTGCAGCGTCCCCTTGTTTCTGGAGTACGAAGACGTGCTTTCGCGTCCCGAGCAGCTGGCAGCGGCTGACGCGCAGCGTCAAGACGTGGACAACCTTTTGGAGGTGTTCGCTGGAGTGATCCTGCCCGTGACCATTCAGTTTCTGTGGCGTCCGCAGTTGCGTGATCCCAAAGACGACATGGTGCTGGAGCTCGCGGTCAATGGCCTGGGACTTGGTCGACCGGTGACGCTGATCACTTTCAATCAGCGCGACTTTCTGCCTCAGGCCAGCGCGTTCGGCGTTCCGGTCATTGGGCCGGCACAGTTTTTTCAAGGAGTCTGACCATGGGAACCCCCAGCAACTACGCCCTGCGCCTGCCCGCGTCGCTCAAGCAGGGGGCCGAGCAGGTGGCGCGCGAAGACGGCACCACGCTCAACCAGTTCATCGTGAGCGCCGTCGCCGAAAAGCTCTCAGCCATGAAGACCGCGCAGTATTTCAGCGAGCGTGCGCAACGCGGTGACTTGCAGGCAGCGCTGGCCTTTCTCAGCCGACCAGGCGGCCAGCCGCCAGCAGACGACGACCGCCTGCCAGGCTGAGCCGCCGTCAGATCAGGCGCTGCTGCAGCGAAGCCCCGGCCAGCGGGCGCAGCCGGGCAAAGTCCAGCAGCTCGGCCAGGTGCGCGCCTTTTTGCTGCCATTCGTGCACCACGTCTTCGGCCAGCAACACGTAGTGCCAGGGCAGCCCCTGCCGGTGCTCGGGTGGCAAGCCGTTGATGCGCTCGCACCAGCCCAGCGCCGCCTTGCGCTTGCGCTGCACGTTCGGGTGCACCATCTGCTGCTGCGCCTTGGTTTCCACCAGGTAAATGGCGTCCGCCGTGCGCACCAGAAAGTCGGGTGAATAGAACGCGGGCAAGCCGTCGTCTTTCACATAGCGCAGCCGGGCGAAGGTGTGGCGGTTCTCGCTGATCTTGCAGAAGGCCAGTACCCGCGCGTCGGCCTGCGCCCAGTGGATGAAGCTGCGCTCGAGCCCGCCGTTGCGCGCCGGCCAGCCCAGCCGGGTGTAGATGCATTTGGACACCGGCACCGAATACGCCTCGCGCACCATCAGGCGCGGCACTTCCGACAGGGGCCTTGCGTGCACCTCCACCGCGCCGGTGGGCAGGGTTTCTTCAGACGCCAGCAGCGCCATGGCAAACACCCGGGTGATGTGGTCCACCACCGGCTGCAACAGCAGCACCCGCCAGTGCTCGCCGCCTTCGGTCTGGCCCAGCGGGTTGAAGGGGGCGGCAAACAGGCGGGTCCAGATGTAGTCGTCCAGCCAGCCGGTGAGCTCGGCGGTGTGGACCTGCAGGTAGGGCCTGGCCAGGTGGGTGGCTGCGCATTCCACTGATGGCGGACAGTGATTCCATTCCCATCGCGGACAGCGTTCCATGCGATGGCGGACACCTTGCGCGGGTGTCCTGAGTGACAGTCAAATCGTAGCCGAAGTGTCCGCCATCAGCGTGGAACGGCGGTTGGGCGGGATGGTCAGGCGGCCT
>Ga0209278_1000242_pt1 | contig 53774 bp, 47 predicted proteins | sample JI81BgreenDNA_FD_187504 | JGI IMG/M metagenome (GOLD analysis project Ga0209278, IMG submission 187504) | Wastewater effluent complex algal communities from Wisconsin, to seasonally profile nutrient transformation and Carbon sequestration -... | ecosystem: Engineered > WWTP > Effluent > Algae... | reverse complement strand
TGCGTTTTACCAATTCTTTGTAAGGAATAGCTATGTTGTCATCTTCAAAAATCTTTTTGATTTCGTCTTTGATTTTGCTTATTCGCACTTCCTCGATGACATTGTTTTTTATCCGTACAAAAAGCTGTGTATCTTCTATGTCATATCTGAAAAAGCCTAATGATTGTAGGAACAATAAAAACTTATCTTGTTGAATTTCAACATCTTTTACTTTTTGTTCGTTGTCTGTAATGAGTTTAAAAAACTCAATAAAACCGTTGTTTTCTTGCTTTTCGCTGGTGGGTTTCATATATTTGTATGTTTATATTTTGTGAGTTTTAATATCATTTGTGAGGTTTTAAAATTTCATAATTTTGCTGGTGTGTTATACCGTTGTTTTGGCGAAAACAACGGTTTTTTTATTTCCACACTTTAAAGCAAGTGAATAAGATTAGTTTAGTAAAGGACAAATTTTTTAAAACAAGGTACTTGTACTATTTGGTACTTTCCGTTTTTTCAATCTCCTGCCGTTTCGTTGTTCCCATGCTGCCACCCTGCACGTTTCACTACAGTATTTTTGGTTGTGTATGCTGTAGGTGTATGTCTTTTTGCAGTGCAAACAAACCTTGTTACCTGTGCCTACGGTTGGCGTTGTGCTGGTGCTTACGTCTGCCGTTGGGTTGGTGCTTACGGTTGGCGTTGCGGTGTTTACGTCTGCCGTTGGTGCTTGCTTTTTGCCAAAAACAAAACCTATTCTTTTGCTCGGTGCTGGTGGTGGCGTGTCTGTGGGTGTTACGTTTGGCGTTGTTCCCTGTTCCGTTGGTGGTGGTGCTACTTGTACCGTTGTATTTTGTTCATTTGTGGGTGCAAGCTGTACCGTTGCCCTTGTGATGGTGGCGGGTGTCGCTGCCAAAAACTCTATGCTACTACGTCTTTTGTAGTACCACACAAAAACCGTACAGACAAAAAACAGTAATTCAAAGACTGCAAAACCTACTTTAAATTGTGTGGCGTTGCTGCTGTTTTCTGCTGCTACTGCCTGTAATGCTGCCTCTTTTTTGGCTTTAAGGGCTGCTATTTCGGTTTCTTTGGCATATACCAAATTTTTCTCTTTGGTAGGTAAATAAACCTGCCCTTTCCAACTATTGCGGTTCGTAATGCCTGTAATGTCCGTTTTGAGGGCTGCAATTTCTGTATCAAATTGCTTGCTTACTTCCTGCGGTTTGGTGGTGTCGGTCCCTAAATTGCCTCCGCCTGTAATGCTGGCGTAAATGCTTAGACTACTAACCAAAATAGCAATAAAGAATAAAGGCAAATTTTGTTTAGGCTGCAGTGCAAACAGTTCTTTGAAAGACTTGTTTACTACGGTGTATTTGATGACTTCTACACTTATCAAAATGCCTATGGTGGCACTTACCAATAAATAAAAGTTGCTTATTTTCACCTGTAACAAGGTTTCAAAAAAACTATAGCTGCTTATGGCACTTGCGACCTGTGCCAAAAACGCAAAACAAAAAGCTGTATAAAACAAAGCCCTGTAACTCTCGAAAAAGCTATTTTCTGAAAGTTCCTTTACAAAGCTGCGTTGTGCTTGCTGTGCTACAAAGTCTTTATAGGTTTGGTTGTTGGTAGTTTCCAATTTTTCTACTAAATTTGTTGTTGTCATAAATCGTAATGGTTTTTCGGTTTTGGCGGTTTTCGCAACGGTTAAATTTGGTAGTTTACCTTTGCAGATTTAGTTTAGAGTACACCCCTGTAGTTGGTAGCTACAGGGTTTTTTTGTTGGGTTTTATCCTTCTTTTTGAGGTTGTTCCTCTGTGATGCCAAACATATTTTTGACAAACTCTATTGCCCCTAATATGCCTATACCTTTGAAAACACCTATGCTCTGTATGTAAGAATGGAATAGGCTTTTATGTCCAAATTCATACTCTACATCTAAGTTTTCAATACTTTCTTTAATCCTTGCTTTGCCTTTTTCACCATAATTAAGGTTACTTTCAAGGAATTTGATAGCCTCTTTATAGGTTTGTACGCCGTACATAGAGTTTTTTAGACAAAGTTTATCTAAATTTCTAACTACCTCTTGAATGTCATCTGTGGCGGTTACTTCTGCCTCAAAATCAATTCTTTCACTACTGTAATTACCTGTATTGTAGGTTCTGCCGTAACTTACTTTAGTTACTTTTGGCTCGGTGTTGGGGCTTTCGGTGTTGGTAACGCCTAACTTTTTGAGTTGCTCAAGGTGGTAAGCTACTTTGTTTTTTTGGTACTCTATTTTATTATTTGTCATACTGTTTTTGTTGGGTTTATGCCCTGTATTATTAGCTACAGGGCTGTTTTGTTGGTAGTTTTTTTACAGATTGAAGTTTATTAAAACACAAACTTTTGTAGGGCTGCTTTCCAAATAGTTGTAAAAGCTGTTTTTTTGATACTGTCTTTGTGCCTGTACTGTGTGGCTAAACACCTGTGCAAAAAGTCGCTGTTTTGGTAGATTTTCAGACTTTGCAAGTCCTTCGTTTCATCTTCGTTTCTCCACTCGTGTACGGTTATTTCGGTGGTGGTGTGGTCGGTGGTTTTGAGGTACACGACTACATCAAAATTCGTGTATTCACTAACTAAACACCTAAAAAACTTCTCGTTTTTGCGGTTCTTCGTGTGGCTGCTGCCTGTGATGCCTGTTACAACGGTCATAAATTGGTAGTTTAAAATTGAAAGATTTAGTTAAAATTTGCCCTGTATTGGTAGCTACAGGGCTGTTTGCTACTTGCTTTATAGTACTCTTTGGTAGTTTAGATTTAGGTAAAAATCTTGCTTAAAATTTGCCCTGTATTGGTAGCTACAGGGCTGTTTGGTACTTGCTTTATGGTACTCTTTGGTAGTTTACAGATTTAGTTTAGCCCCTGTAATTTTTGCACTTGCATTGACAATTAAGGCACTTTTGTAGCTGTTGGCGGTCTGTTTTGGCTCTAAAAAACCTTGCTTTGTGGCTTGCTATTTCCTTTTCCAACTGTGCTATAATTTTCTTTGAATTTTCCCTTGTTATCATTTTTCTGCTGTGGTTTTAGTTATTGGTTTTACTTTTTCTTTTTGTTTAGCCTAAGCATAAATATTTTGGGTGTATTCCGTAAGCCGTACCTAAACTGTCTTTCTATCGTGGTATCGGGTGCGGTGCTGCTGTTGGGCTGTGGGCTTGGTAGTGTTCCCTTTCGCCTATCTTTTTTGCCTTTGCCCTTTGGTAGTGGGTTGGGGCTGCTATGCCTATCCTTGGGGTTCTCCAATGGATTAGCAATAGATGACTTTGTTTTGTTGGTTTTTCTGTTTTTCGGTTTCGGGGTTTTGGGTGTTTTCGGTTTCATGACTGTTTTCGCTGGTTTGGTTTAATAAAAGTAAAGCTGTGTCTAATTGCTGTTTTTGCGTAAAATGGTAAATATTAGCCTCCTTTATGCTCTTATCTATCGTATGCAACAAAACCTTTGCATAGTGTTTTTCTGTGATTAAAACGGACTTATGCCCTAACATTTGGCTAACTGTTTTGTAATCTAAGCCGTTGTTTAGCCACAAAAAACCGGCGGTTTTGCGGGCTACGTGGGTGGTTAGTTTCGTGTTGATTCGCAATGCCTGTGCAACTTCTTTCAGTGCCTTGTTGTATTTGGCGTTGTGCATATAAGGTAGTTGAAAGTTGTATTTTTCTAAAATCCAAAATGCCTCTGCAAACAAGGGTAAACGGCTTAAAGTCCCTGTTTTCTGCCGTTTTTTCATTATCCAAACTTCTTTTTCGCTGTTTATTTGGGTATCTAACTTTATATCAAAAGTCATTGTATCGGCGTAACATAGCCCTGTATAACACTGAAAAGCAAACAAGTCTGCTGCACGCTGGAGGCGTGTTGTATCAAATTGGTAGTTTTTGAGGTTGTATAATTCCTGTTCGTTTATGTATTTCAAAGGTTCTTCGTTAGCCTTTTGTATGCCTTTGGGTAGTTCGTAAGGACTTTTGACCAAATAGTTTTGGTTTACACCAAACTCAAAAAGGGCTTTTACTGTAAAGAAAACTTTGCGTATGTAGCTGTTTTTCAGTCCTTTGTGTTGTAGGAAATAGAGAAAATCATAAAAGAATTTTCTACTAACATTCCGAACCAATAAGCCGTTTTGCTGGCTGTTTTCCAAAAACTGTAAAAGTAGTTTGGTGTCGCTATCTCGTTTCATTACCATTCGTTTACCGTATTGTTTACCCTCCAAACTGCGTACATATTGCATATAGAGTTCTCGCAAAGCTGTAACCGTAATGGCTTGGTGCTGGCTGGTGTAAATGTCCTTGAGTACCTGTGCCGTAATAGGCTGTTTGTTGTTGCGTAACTCCCTGTAAATGGCGTAAATGTCCGTTTCTATGCGTGCAAGCATTTCGTTGGCAGTGGCGTACCGTTTGCCCAAAAACCTTTTGCTGTCTGCGTGCCAATCATTAACTAACCCTTTTTGCCCTGTGCTAAATGGGTTGCTTGCCTTACCTGCGTACCGTACAATGGCGTATAGCATACAACTGCCTACAGTTGTGCCTTTTTTCTTTACATACGATACGCTGGGCTGTTTATCCAAAAAATACTCGTTGTTGGGCAACAAGTCTGCTGCGGTGGGCTTATTCATGATAGTATGGTAGTTTACTTTTGATTTTAGTTTTTTAGTGCTTTTAGTCAAATAATTGTTTCATAGGAATTTCAAGAAATGCAGCTATTTTTTGTATTTCTTCTAACTGCACTTTATTGGCTGTGCCGTTTAGTAACCTTGCTAACCTTTTAGGTTTTATGTTTATCTTACTTGCAAGTTTCTTGGTGTCGGGCTTAAAGTCCGTTGGTAGAAACTTCATAAGATTATGGTAAAAAACACTTTCTTGTTTCATAGTAAAAAAGTTTTGTTGTGATTACTAATATTAACTTTTGTAAACATTATTGTTTACTTAATTATCTTTATTGATTACAAAAGTAAACTTATGTATTAAAAATACAAACTTTTATGGTTATATTTTTTACTATTTAAGTTATTAAATTTGTGAATTGTTTACATAAATCTTATTAGAAATGACTATTACAGAGAAAATTATTGCATTACGGACAAGTAAGAGAATTAAATCTTCTGAAATAGCTAATAGTTTAGATATACACCATTCTAACTATTTGCGTATTGAAAAAAGGGATAAAGAGCTAACTATCAATCAGTTAGAACAAATAGCTGCTGCGTTAGAAGTTACTTTAGATGACTTGTTACACTATGGCGAACCTGCGAATAGTGGGGTAAATGTTGGGACTTTGGAAATAGAAATAAAGGAACTCAAAAGAGAGCTGGACTTACTTAAAAAAGAATTGGCAGTTACTCAAAAAGACTTGAGTTTAACCAAACAACAAACTGCCAAAAAGTATAATGGTAGGTGGTTGAAAGTAACAGATAAGGATATTGGTTTGTTTATTCAAAAAGGAACTTACATTGTTTCTTTCAAACAAAATACAAACTTTGAAAATCAATATCGTTATTTAGTTCCCTCTATACTTGACTTATTGGCAAACTTTGTAATTACCATTGAAACGGAAGATGTATATAAAATGAAAGAGTATAGATTATACTTATACTTTACTTATTCTTTTTTCAATGATTGTATAGTGAAATTTTTTAGCAAGTCCAACGGTGAAAGTAATAATAACGAGGTTGTGCTAAATCTTATAGACCACCAAAGAAATGTTGAAAACAGTGTTTTTTTGGTATTTGACTGCGATACGTATATGGATATGTCAAGAGAAGAAACAGTAAAGTTTTTTTCCCATTGTTACAATACACATATAGAGAGTTTTTTTAACACTTTTAGTAAACTAAAAACTATAGATGGTTTTATATCATCTGGTTTACTAAATCTTGATGGTTTTATAGAAAAATGGCGTTATGCTACTTCAAAAGAAACATTCTTTCGTGTTTTCAATGATTACATACTTGGGATAATTCTCGAGCAGCATAGTAAAAAATATACTATACAAGATTTGGAGAAATTCAGATACTTTGACAATGACTAAAAATGTGGTAGGAAGTTAGATACAATAAAAAACCTAAAAGGTAAGAATTTGATAATGAAGACGTTGTAAAGGTGCATAAAGAACCCTACTCTCTGCTATATTGCGTTTTGAGCCTGCTAAGGCACTTTTTTAGGTTTTTGAAAGTGTATTTTGCGTATTGATGTTGAGTAAGCACCCCCACCAGTTAATAGTTCTTTCCTGCCACCATATTTTTCCCTTACTTTAATTGCTCTTGGCTAATAATTTATTAACACCTTTTTATTGCACTTTTCCGCTGCAAAATGAGTTTTAATGATTGTAAAGCTATTTTCTTTTGTGGTACTTTGTTTGCTCAAAATATAGCTATTGCATACTTTTATTTGAGGGGGTAAGAATAACACCATTGTATGTTTATTTACTACCCTGAAAATAAATATCATACAAATAGACCTTATATATTTTCCAAACTATCCTTAAAATTGGCTAAAAAGGTCAATAAAGCACACCATTGCGTAGTTGTGCATACCCTTACTAGCAAAACCTATTATTTAAAACTATTAAAAAATGAAAAAAACAGTCTTTATAGTGTGTGCTTTGTTCGTTTCTTTGCAAACATTTGCACAAGAGCAAGCCACACAAATCAACTTTTTTAAAGGGACATGGGCAGAGGCTGTAGCTCAAGCTAAAGCAGCTAACAAGCCTATTTTCGCAGACTTGTATGCAGAATGGTGTGGTCCCTGCAAATTTATGAGCAAAACAGTTTTCACAGACAAAGAAGTGGCAGATTACTACAATCAACACTTTATTTCAATGAAAATAGATGCTGAAAAACAAGAGATTAATTTGATACAATCCTTAGAAATTTCGGCTTATCCGTCTTTGTATTACTTCTATCCAGACGGCAGGGTACTTACAAAGCACGTAGGGGCTATGAAAGCCAAAGAATTTAAGGCAATGGGCGAAACAGCGGTGAATATGTTAGAAATAGGTAATAAATTACCAGAAATAGAGAAAGCCTATCAAAAAAATCCTAATGATATGGCACTGACAGCCCAGTATATTCAAGCCTTGACTATGGCAGACCAAACCCAAGAAGCCATGCCAATAGCTAAAACTTACTTATCTAAATTAGCTGAAAAAGAGTTAGTTAAAAGTAATAACTGGGAGATTCTGAACAGATACGTAAATGATATAAATAGTCGAGAGTTCCAATATGTGATTAACAATGCCAAAGACTTTTTAGATGCGTATGGAGAAGAAGCCTATAGTAAATTTGTGGTAAGTGTACTACAAGAAAAATTAAAGGAAACTATTGCGAGTAAGGACGAAACGCAATTAGCTGTCTTGAAAAAATACTTCGTACAGTTTAATGGACAAATGGGCGGAGAACAAGCACCGCAATTCCACGAATACACCATAGATGCTTTGTACTATAAGAATGTAGGCGATAAAACGAAATATTTTGAGGCTTTACAGACACAAACCAACAAATATTTATTGAAAGATATGGCAAATCTTGTCCCCAGAATTTTTGAGGTAATCCAAAATTTTGATGATGCCGCCGCCCTAACACAAGCTCAAACATGGGCAGCTACAGCCCTAAAAGCCGAAGAAAGCCCTGTGCATTTATTCACAATGGCAAGTGTATTAGTGAAACAAAACAAAAAAGCAGAAGCCAAAACTTATTTGGACAAAGCAGCCCAAAATAATAACAACCAAGAGTTAGACCAATATATTCAGCAACTTCGCCAACAGATAGAGGCGAAGTAAAGGCTTATCAAATCGGAAGGCATAAAAAAGTAGTGTATAGTTAAATGCTATACACTACTTTTTTATGCCTTTCCCTTATCCATTTTCTTAAACCCATAAGGGCAATGCCTACAGCCATTTTTACAACAATACCCTCTTTTGCGATGGTATTCTTCTGTAAAAACATAAAAACCGTTTTCTATATAATAATCTTTGTTCAATTCTAAGGGCTTCTTGGGAGCTTGTGGTTGCATGGGAAATCTTGTTAATTAAGCTGCAAAAATAGTGATTTTATGCCCTTGAGTTGGTATTTTTGGTAAGTTATTAGCAAACAATCTTGTTTGGCAAAGAGTATCAAAAATATTATTCATTACTAATTATCATATCAACATTCTTTTAAACAACATGAAAAAGTCGAATTTATTGTATTGGATAGCCTGTATTTTGTTTTTATATGGCTGTTCTTCTTCTAATGAAAACGTACAAAACACCGCCAGAGGCACTTTGATTAGTCAAATGGAGAAAGGTAGCTACCCAAAAGACCAAATCAAATTGGCTTTTTCGTTTTTGTCGGCATCGGCTGCCCAAAGCATTACTCCTTTGTACGACATCAAACTCTACAAAGTATTGTATTATACGACTGATGCCAACGGCAAAGCAGTTCAGGCATCGGGTTTGGTGGCTGTTCCTCAAAATGTTACTAAAGCATTGCCTTTGGTGAGTTTTCATCATGGTACGGTACTTCGCAAAACAGATGTGCCTTCGCAGTTGGGTACAGGTTTTCAGATTGGTTTGGCATTTGGTACAGAGGGCTACATTGTGGCAATGCCCGACTTTTTGGGCTTAGGCGAAAGTCCTGTGTTACACCCCTATATGCACGCCAAAACAGAGGCTACTGCCTGTGTAGATATGCTAAGAGCTACACAAGCTCTTTGTAAACAACTGAATATCAGTTGGAACAACCAACTTTTTTTAATGGGTTATTCACAAGGTGGTCATGTTACGTTGGCAGTACACAAAGAAATTGAAGAAAAACACCGCACAGAGTTTAACATTACGGCTTCTGCACCTATGGCAGCCCCCACAGATTTAAGTGGTTTGCAAATGGATAGTTTAATAGCTGGCAGACCTTATGTAGCTCCGAGCTACCTGCCCTATGTCATGTTTGCGTTGAATCCGATTTACAAAATGTACCCCGACCTTAGTGCCGTATTGAATCCACCTTACAATACAACTTTGCAGCCTTATTTTACAGTAGATATGCCGTTTAGTACGAGCCAATTAGAAAGTATTTTGCCTCCTTCTAAAATCCCAACGGATATAATGAAGGCAGAAGAACTCCAAAAAATTCGCAGTAACAGAGCCACACACCCCACAACATTAGCCCTTAAAGACAATGATGTGTACGATTGGAAACCGTCTGCCCCGCTAAAATTTTATCATTGTGATGCAGACCGTCATGTATTTTATGCCAATGCCGTAAAAGCCAAACAGTCTTTTGAGAAAAATGGTAGTGCTACTATTGATATAATCAACCCCTTACAAGGTGGTAATCACGAAACTTGTTTAGTGCCAAGTATTATTGGGGCTAAAGATTGGTTTGCTACGTTGAAAAAATAATTTTACAGTTATCAGTGAACAGTTATCAGTGAATTATTGATAACTGTTTACTGATAACTGAATTTAAGCTAAGCTCCGCAAAATTTCACTTAGCATTACCTCATCGGCTATCAAGACTTTTCGGGCTTTGCTACCTTCAAAAGCTCCTACGATACCCGCAGCCTCCAACTGATCCATGATACGCCCAGCTCTGTTATAGCCCAAACTCAATTTGCGTTGAATCAAAGACGTACTGCCTTGTTGGTGAGCTACTACTAACCTTGCAGCTTCTTCAAACATACTATCTCTGTTGGTCAAATCTACTACTTTGCTTTCAGGTTCGGCGTTTTCGTCCTCAAATTCAGGTAGTTGGTACGGCATACTGTAGCCTTGTTCTTTGCTAATGTGGTTACAAATTTTTTCTACCTCGTCTGTTGCCACAAAAGCACATTGCAAACGAATAATATCCGAACCATTAGACAATAACATATCGCCTTGCCCTACTAATTGGTCTGCTCCTCCTGTGTCTAAAATGGTACGAGAGTCGACTTTTGAAGCTACTTTAAACGATAAACGGGCAGGAAAATTGGCTTTGATAATACCCGTAATGACGTTTACAGAAGGTCTTTGTGTAGCTACAATCAAGTGAATACCAATGGCACGAGCTAATTGGGCTAAACGTGCTATCGGTGTTTCTACTTCCTTGCCTGCGGTCATCATCAAGTCCGCCAACTCGTCTATGACTAAGACTATGTACGGTAAGAAACGATGCCCTTCGTCGGGGTTGAGCATACGTTTTGTGAATTTTTCATTGTATTCTTTAATATTTCGGCAAGCTGCATCTTTCAACAAACCATACCGAATATCCATTTCTATACACAAAGAATTGAGTGTATGCACTACTTTTTTGGTGTCTGTAATAATGGCTTCTTCGCTACCCGGTAACATTGCTAAATAATGCCTTTCTATTCGATTAAATAAAGTCAATTCTACTTTTTTAGGGTCGACCAAGACTAATTTAAGTTCCGCAGGGTGTTTTTTGTAAAGCAAAGAAGTCAAAATGATGTTCAAACCCACAGACTTACCTTGTCCCGTAGCACCTGCCATTAATAAGTGAGGCATTTTACTTAAATCTGCCATAAAAACTTCATTAGAAATAGTTTTGCCCAAAACAATCGGCAATTCGGCATCTGTTTTTTGGAACTTTTCGGTAGCCAACAAAGAGCTAATTGGCACTACTTCACGGTTTTTATTCGGTACTTCTATACCAATCGTACCACGACCCGGGATAGGGGCAATTATACGAATACCCAATGCTGACAAGCTCAATGCAATATCATCTTCTAAGTTCTTAATCTTAGAAATTTTGATACCTGCCTGCGGTACAATTTCATACAAAGTTACCGTAGGCCCTACCGTAGCCTTGATAGTGTCTATGCTAATATTGAAATGACTAAGAGTTTCTACAATTTTTTCTTTGTTACTTTCCAATTCCTCACGAGTAACTTTGAGTTTGTTTACGGCAGCAGGGTGCAGCAATTCCAAAGCAGGGAAAGCATAGTTTCGCAAGTCCAATTTAGGGTCATACAAACCATATTTGATGTAGGCAGGTACTTTGTCTGCATCACTTTCAGGCTCTAAAACGTCATCTTCGGCAATAAAAACAGGATTTTCAACTGTTTTTTCTTGAAACTCCGTTTTGTCTTCTACACTAAAACTTGGTTGATTGTCTTTTTTGGTCAATTTACTGTCCATTTTTGTCGGAACAGTTGGCTTTACGGGTGGTTCAAGATTGAACTCGTATTCGTTGTTTTTTACTTCTGTTTCTTTTTTAGTAACAGGCGGTGGCGTTGTATTGTCATTTGGTTTATCTTTTTTCACAAAAGGAGGCTGTTTTTGCGTTTTATCCTTTTGGTACATAAAATTTTCACTTTCGTCATACGGCACATCAGGTTGGCGTTTGAAAGTCTGTTTTACGCTGCCTTTTACGGCATTAGCGGTGTCCATAGAGGCGTTGATACGGTCTTTCCATTGGTCTATGGTATTGATGTCCATATAGAAAATGGTATAAATAGCCATAAACAACAGCAAAATAAGGATAGTTGCCCAACCAAATAAGCCACTGATAAGACTTGCCATTTCTAAACCAATACCGCCACATAAAAAAGAAATGGTGCTTCTCGAATCGAAAAACAAAGCTATATAACCCAAAAACGTACTAATCCAAAACAACCAGAAAATCATACCTTGAGCATACCTTTTTTCTGAAAAAATAACCCTAAAAGTTGTCCAACGGTAGCCAATATGAAACAGCAAGGGCAACAAAATAAAAGAACCCAGCCCAAACCAACGGTACACAAACAAATAGGACAGCACCGCCCCAATAATTCCCATAAAATTTTGTACTTCTCTGCCCGAATCTTGGAGGTTTACAGACCACAAAGACTCTACAGTGCTTTGGTCGGCTTTGCCCGTCCAGCAGTATGACAAGAAAGAAACTCCTAAGACCAAAGAAGTTACGATAAGTAACAAGCCTATAGAAAGTTTTACTTTGCGGTCATCTAAAAAATCTTTTTTCCACTCTTTGCTGCGTCTTTCGGGCTTTTTATATTGATGTCTTTTGCTCATTGCCGTTAAAATAGATTAATGGAAACCTATCAGGTTTGTGAAACCTTGGAGGTTTTATGAAATATTCACTAATAATTTATGAATTGATTAAAAAACAAATTTCTGCATTTTTAAGGCGAAACTCAAGGAAAAGACTAAGTATATTGTGTAAGCAACAAACCGACTATTTACGGTGTTATGTAATAGTCATTCAAAAATATGACTTAGCTATTTCAATCAAATAAATTATCTTTATGTTCAGAGCCTTATTAGACATGGCATTTCCTACGTATTGCCTTACTTGTCATCAAAGTCTTGATTCGCAGCAACAGCAACTTTGTTTAGCTTGTGAATACGCCTTGCCTATCAATGAATATTACAAAACTCCGCAACAAAACCCTCTTGTCCAACGGTTTACAGGTCGTTTTGAGGTAAAATATGCTGTTAGCTATCTAAATTTTGTGAACAAAGGAAAAACGCAAAAACTTTTGCATGAATTGAAATACGAAGGCAATCAAGAAATAGGCGAATATTTGGGGCAGCAATTTGGCAAATTATTGTATGAAAATGGTTTTACTACAGCTTTTGACCTTATTGTGCCAATTCCTTTGCACAGTAGCAAACTGAAACAAAGAGGTTACAACCAAGTAGATAGCATAGCCAAAGGTATGGCAGAAAGTCTGCATATTGCATGGCAAGCAGATGCTCTCATACGCACAAGAGCCAACCAACAACAAGCCAAACAAGACAAGGAGGGCAGGCTAAAAAATGCGGAAGCCTTGTTTGTGATAAATGAAAATACGGAAATCAAAGGCAAAAATATACTATTATTAGACGACATGATTACGTCTGGTGCTACCATAGAGGCTGCTGCATTGCCTATTATTGAGGCGGGCTGTCAAACTATTAGCATTGCGTCATTGGCTTCGGCTTTGTAAAATAAACTGTCCATACTTTCCAAGTCAAACAGACTTGGAAAGTATGGATTACATCAATTTACTTCTTAAACTGTTGCCCTTCAATGTCTTTTTGCAAAGGCGTAATCACAATAAACTGTTTGCCTGTAGATACGTGGCAATTATTACAGTTGCGTAGTAAGGTTTCGTAGGCTTTCGGAAACTCAACGGCATTTTTTTCTTTGGCAGCTTTTTCCAAGTTTTCTATGTGGTCTTTTACAGAAGCTACTAATTTACTTACTTCTACACCTTCATCTACAACTTTCGCCTCTATGATACTCTCGGCAGTTTCTTCCAATTCATGGGCATAAAACGCAGCCAATTCCCAGTTTTGGTACTTGCCTGCCAAACCAGCTTTGTGGGTGAAATACAACATTTTTCCCATTTTTTCGCCCAAAGGATATTCATGTTCTTTCTCCTCGTGTGCTTCTTCTTGTTTTGTAAGTGCAGCAGGGCTACAGGCAGCTACTTTTTCTTCTAATGCCGAAATTTTGGCATTGGTACTATATTGTTGGTACACTGTATAAATGCTGAGTCCAAATAAGGCTGCAGCCAATAAAAGTGTAAATAAAGGGGCTTTTTGCATATAATATTTTGTTAAAGTTTGTAAGAAGTTGTTTATTTCATAGGATAGGGTTTGCAAACCCTATCCTATGGAATATAAATTCGTAATTTATAATTTACTAATTCATAATAGCCCGCAAAAATACTTGCTTTACAAGGCTTTTACAAAATATAAACCTTGCAAATTACGTAAGGTATAGAAATAAATTACTACCTTTGTCAGAAATACATAGACAGCATTGTGGTAAAGATAGGCAACATTGAGTTGGGCGAATTTCCATTATTATTAGCCCCAATGGAAGATGTAAGTGACCCACCATTCAGGGCAGTTTGCAAGGCAAACGGAGTGGATATGATGTACACAGAGTTCATTTCTGCCGAAGGACTCATACGTGATGCAGCCAAGAGTATCCAAAAATTAGACATATTCGAATATGAAAGACCTATTGGTATCCAAATTTTTGGGGACAAAGTAGAGGTCATGCGAGAAGCAGCAGCCATAGCCGACAGCGTAAACCCTCAATTAGTAGATATTAATTACGGTTGTCCTGTCAAAAATGTGGCGTGCAAAGGGGCTGGAGCAGGTTTGCTACGGGATTTGCCCAAGATGCAAAAAATGACCGAAGAAATCGTAAAAATTTGTAAAAGACCTGTAACCGTAAAAACTCGTTTGGGTTGGGACTTCGAAACTATCAATATTTTGGAGGCTGCAAAACGCCTACAAGATATTGGTATTCAAGCCCTTACTATTCATGCTCGTACAAGGTCGCAACTCTATAAAGGCGAAGCCGATTGGTCTTGGATAGCCAAAGTAAAAGAAATGCCCGATATTCACATTCCTATTTTTGGCAATGGCGACATAGACTCACCCGAAAAAGCATGGGAATACCGCAACCGTTATGGTGTAGATGGCATTATGATTGGGCGTGCAGCTATTGGCTACCCTTGGATTTTCAATGAAGTGAAACACTACTTCAAAACCAAAGAGAAATTACCACCGCCAACTATGCAACAAAGAGTAGATGTTTGTAAACAACATTTTGAGTTTTCTTTGCAGTGGAAAGGTGAAAAATTAGGCATTTTTGAGATGCGAAGACACTATTCCAACTATTTCAGAGGTGTACCCGACTTTAAACCTTTTCGCACTCGTTTGGTTGAGTCTGTAAACCCTGTAGAAATTCGGGAGATTTTGGACGAAGTAGCTCAGAAGTACCAATTCGTGCAAACCGAAGATGTACCTGCGGAAATGGGAGAGGTGAATTACTAATCTTTATTTTTACACAGTATAGAAAATTGCAAAACTTTACTCTCTATTATTCAATTAATTAGTAAACTCAAAATTAAGTTTTTGAAATTGCGTTTAGTAAATAGCAAATATTTTTTGTAAATTATGGAGAGCATTGTAGAAGCATTTAAAGCATATTTCAACTATACCGTAGAAATTCCGTTACCACTAAAAAATAGAGGTAGTATCGAAGACGACAGCACAGGTTGGACGATTTGTTATGTGATAAACAAAGATGAAAACGGACATCCTTATTTGGATTTTACGGCAGACCACCGCATGACTAACCCAAGACATATAAGAATTACACATGATGGCATAGTAATCGGATTAGAGTCTTATATGGAATCTTATGGGTATGACCCCAAAATAGAGGGCGACAAAGAACGGAAAGAGCAAGAGTTTTATGAATACAATCGTAAAGTAAGTGAAATTTTAAAGAAAAAAGGTTTGTATTAATCTTTATATCATCATCTTTTATGAACCAAATTAGGAGATGAAATAAAGATTGGTTTACCAAGCTACTCAAAAACAGCTAAAAGTATAATTTACTGCCCACACAAGGCGGTTTTCTAACAATATTGTTGAATTTTTCAACATTCCCTATATGGCAAATTTTAAGGACAAAAACAACAAAGGCGGCGGCAAAGGTAAATCTACCTCGTTGGGACAACGCAAGAACTACCGCAACTCGTATGAGAAAAAAGAAGAAGGTGGATATTTTGGAAATCCACATGACAAAACAAAACGTCAGGTAAAAAGCACACAAGACGACAGTGTTGGCAAAACCTCCAACCGTTTTGGTGGTCAAAAAAGAAAACGCATTGGCGAAAGCACTGTGATTGAAGGAGGCTACTACGGCAATCCTTTTGGAAAAGACGAGCCGAAAAAACGCAGCTACGGCGAAAAAAGAAACTTTGGCGAAGAAAAAAGTGGCGGTTACGGCGAAAAACGCAACTACGGCAAACGCAATTACGGCAATAACAACAACAACGAAAGTTTCAACAAAGACGACAACAACGGCGAATTTAAGAAACGCAGTTATGGCGAAAAAAGAAACTTTGGCGAAGAAAAAAGTGGCGGTTACGGCGAAAAACGCAACTACGGCAAACGCAATTTCGGCAATAACAACAACGAAAGTTTCAATAAAGACGACAGCAACGGCGAATTTAAGAAACGCAGCTACGGCGAAAAAAGGAATTTTGGCGAAGAGAAAAGTGGTGGCTACGGAGAAAAACGCAACTACGGCAAACGTAATTTCGGCAATAACAACAACGAAAGTTTCAACAAAGACGATAACAACGGCGAATTTAAGAAACGCAGCTACAGCGAAAAAAGAAACTTTGGCGAAGAAAAAAGTGGTGGTTACGGAGAAAAACGCAACTACGGCAAACGCAATTTCAGCAATAACAACAACAACGAAAGTTTCAACAAAGACGATAACAACGGCGAATTTAAGAAACGCAGCTACGGCGAAAAAAGAAACTTTGGCGAAGAAAAAAGTGGCGGTTATGGAGAAAAACGTAACTATGGCAAACGCAATTTCGGCAATAACAACAACGAAAGTTTCAACAAAGACGACAACAACGGCGAATTTAAGAAACGCAGTTATGGTGAAAAAAGAAACTTTGGAGAGAAAAAAGACTTTGGTGGCAAGAAAAGATACAACAATGATGATGACATGGATTTGAAATCATTGTTGAGTGATGGCGAAGATTTGGGCTTTACAGAGGAAACCAGCAAACGCAATTTTAGAGATAAGGCAAAATCTACTCGCAATAACCGCCAAGAAAACAGCAATTTTGACAATAAAAAGCCTTTTAACCGCAAAAACAACACCGAAGATTTTGAGGTAAAAGAAGTAAATGGTTTGGTACGTCTGAACCGTTTTATTGCCAATGCAGGGGTGTGTTCTCGCAGAGAAGCTGATAAATTGATTGAAAATGGTCAGGTTACAGTAAACGGCAAAACCATGAAAGAACTTGGCTACCAAGTCAAGCCTACCGATGAGGTGCGGTACATGGGGGAGTTATTAAGTCGTGAAAGACCCGTTTATATTCTGTTGAATAAACCAAAAGACCACATCACGACAACAGACGACCCAGAAGGGCGTAAGACGGTCATGAACCTTGTAAAGCAAGTAGGCGATGATGTTCGGATTTACCCGGTGGGCAGACTGGACAGAAATACTACAGGCTTACTTATTATGACTAATGATGGAAAGTTTGCTGCTAAATTATCGCACCCTTCTTCTAATATCAAAAAAACGTACTACGTTACGATTGATAAGCCGATTACGGAGGAAGAGCTTAGTAAGTTCTTAGAAGGTGTAGAATTAGAAGATGGAGTGTCTAAATTTGATAGTTTGGAGGTGCTTACTTCGGACTATCTCAATATCTCTGTAACTTTGCACAGTGGTAAAAACCGCATTGTTCGCCGTATGTTCAACCATTTGGGTTATGAGGTGGAGAGATTAGATAGAATTTCTTATGCAGGATTGAGCAAAAAAGGTTTGGAAAGAGGCAGCTGGAGGCACTTGACCAAAGCCGAAGTAATGCGTTTGAAGTATTTGTTGAGATAAATAACTACAGTTGTATAACATTGAATTAAGACTTTCCAAGCCGTCAGGACTTGGAAAGTTTTTTATAATAAGTAATGTGAGTTGTGCAGTGTACCGTACCCTTTGGGTGCAAGGTCAATTTTTTGTTACTTTCAAGTATATTTTTTAATTTAAAAAACTACATTATAGACCTTGCACCCTAAAAGGTATGGTATATTTTATACTACATTACTTGCAATAATTACATTTTTTTCACACCAATAATTACACACAAAATCATGCAAAAAAAACATTTTGCCCAACAACTTCGCAAATTAGCAGCCGTAGGTTTAGTAGCTACCAGCACTTTAGTAGGCTGTAGCGAAGACAAAACCGTAAGTACCACCAAAACTACCCTCAAAGTAATGACCCGAAATGTATATTTGGGCGGAGATTTAACGGTGCTTTTAGGAGCTAATAGTGCCACTGAACTACCCGCAGCAGCAGGTAAATTATGGGGAATGGTACAACAAACACAATTTACAGAAAGAGCCAAAAAATTGGCAGATGAAATTGCACAAAACCAACCTGATGTAGTGGGTTTACAAGAAATTACATTGTACCGCACACAAACGCCAAGTGATTTTGTGAGAGGGAATACGGCTGTGAATGCTGCGACTGTGGATACAGACTTTTTGGCAATTTTACAAAGTGAATTGAGTAAAAGAGGGCTAAAATACAGTGTGGCGGTACTTAGCGAAAACGCCGACCAAGAACTACCCGTAACGACCAATGGCACTGCCTTTTTTGATGTGAGATTTACAGACAGAGGCGTGGTATTGGCAAAGGAAACTGTGAAAGTAAGCAACCCTACAACAAAAATGTATGATGCCAAGTTTGAATTAAATTTGGCGGGTGGTGCAGCCAAAGCACAATTTATGAGAGCCTATCAAATGGCAGATATGGAGCTTAATGGCGTGAAATTCAGGTTTGTGAATACGCACTTAGAGGCGTTTTTAGCTCCTGCACAAGAGGCACAAGCCAAAGAATTATTGACGGTTTTAGATAAAGTAACTCTGCCAATAGTGGTAACAGGCGACTTTAACAGCCCTGCCGATAAAACAACGCCAGCAACTTATAGCTTGATGACTGCGAAATTTACAGATGCCTTTAAACAAGCCAAACCTAATGACAATGGTTATACTTGTTGCCAAGATGAGGATTTGAAAAATGCAGCAAGTAAGTTGAACCAAAGAATTGATTTTATCTTTTTCAAAGGCAATATTAAAGCTACTGATGCTGTGGTAGTAGGAAAAGAAGCAGCTACAGACAAAACAAGTACAGGTTTGTGGACTTCTGACCATGCAGGCGTAGTGGCTACTTTGGAAGTGCAACAGTAGTTGAATAAAGTAAATTAAGTGTTACATAAAAAGAAAAAGATAGTTTTTTGAGAGTTTGTATAACTTTCAAAATGCTATCTTTTTTCGTTAAAGCATTTATGAATGAACTTTAAAGACGAGTAAGTGGAGTAAAAAAAGAGATGTTACTAAAAAAATAAGCATTGGCGAACTACTTGATAGTAAGAATGCCGTTTAGACATCTAAACTTTTTAGGGCATCTTGTGTAAGAGGCTTATTCAAAAACTTTTTCACATAGGGATATGACTTAGCCTTGTTCATATCTTGTGGATTGATAGAAGATGTAAGAATGACAATTCTACAGTATTTCTTCGTTTCGGCACTTAGCTTGTCGAATTGGTCTAAAAACTGGAAACCGTCCATCAAAGGCATATCTATATCCAAAAAAATAACTTCTGGAAGTAGGCTTGCTGCAGCCTTCGCTAATTTTTCAGCATTTCTCAAAAACTCTATAGCACTTTTTGCTCCTGAATGAGTAAAGATATTTTGGGTAATGGCAGCAGCCTCCACCATTTTTTGATTAATCAAGTTATCTATCTCATTATCATCAATAAGCATTACATTTTGATATTTTCTGGCAGACATAAGGGTAATAGGTTAGGATAATGTGCAATATACAAATTGAATTGAAAATTCATTGATTTTTGTGAATAAAAATACAGATATACCAAAAATAATCGTGCAAATTTGTAAAAAATATAGCTACTCATCTTGTCTGGTTTAGCTTTTTGTAGTTCTTCAATTCCTCCGTATATGCGTATAGATATTATCACTTGTGTTCCTAAATTATTGGAAAGTCCGTTTAGTCATTCTATTTTACTAAGAGCCTACCAAAAAGGTTTGGCGGAGGTGGTAGTACATGACCTTAGAGAATATTCGGTCAATAAGCACAAACAAGTAGATGACTATGCTTTTGGGGGTGGGGCTGGTATGGTGCTAATGATAGAGCCTATAGCTGCGTGTATTCGGCACTTGCAAAGCCAACGGACTTATGACGAGATTATCTACATGACTCCAGATGGCGAACAGTTTTCGCAAGGTATGGCGAACCAACTTTCTATGCAAAAAAACTTGATGATTCTATGCGGACATTACAAGGGCGTAGATGAAAGAGTACGCCAACAATTTATTACCAAAGAAATTAGTATCGGAGATTATGTATTGTCTGGCGGAGAATTGGCAGCAGCCGTAGTAGCAGATGCCGTTATTCGATTGATACCCAATGTCTTATCTGATGAAACTTCGGCTCTTACAGACTCTTTCCAAGACCATTTATTAGCACCGCCTGTTTATACTCGTCCTGCGGTGTTTGAGGGAATGGAAGTGCCAGAGGTCTTGTTGTCGGGGCATGAAGCCAAAATAGATGAGTGGCGTTTCCAACAAGCCCAACAACGCACCCAACAACGCCGTCCTGATATTTGGGAAAAACATTGGAAAGGGTAAATCTTTGACATTAACAAACGTGATATTTATCCCCACAAGGGCTTAAAGCCCTTGTGGGGATAAAGCATTACAACGTAATCAATTATTGGTATTATTTTATGACTATCAAATACACAAAAAATTTTTTGGAGAAATTAGAAGCCCAACTACAAGGCTTGGGTTATACGGTGCGGTACGAAAAAGGAAATTTTAAGTCGGGCTGTTGTGTCTTAAAATCTCAAAAAGTAATTGTGGTAAACAAGTATTTTACCTTAGAAGGAAAAATCAATAGTTTGTTTGAATTACTGCAAAATATTCAAAATGAAGAAGTTATAGTAGAGTAATTTGTGATAAATCATTCTGTCAGTATAACCCCCACAAGGGTTTTAAACTCTTGTGGGAGTAGTTTAAATATTAACTAAAAGTAAAACAGTTTACAATCTGAGCATCACTTGTTTCACCATTTTATCTTTCCATTCTTTGTAATTACCTGCAATAATTTGTTCTCTGGCTTGCCCCACGAGCCACAAATAGAAAGAAAGATTTTGCAAACTTGCAATCTGCATACCCAAAATTTCTTCGGCTACAAATAAATGTCTAATGTAGGCTTTGCTATAAAACGTACTCACATAACCGCCAATTTCTTCGTCTAAAGGCGAAAAATCGTATTTCCACTTTTCATTTTTGATATTTACAATGCCTTTAGAGGTAAAAATCATACCGTTACGTCCATTTCTTGTGGGCATTACGCAGTCAAACATATCTATTCCAAGTGCAATAGATTCTAAAATATTGGCAGGAGTGCCTACGCCCATCAAATAACGAGGTTTGTCTTTGGGCAAAATATCGCAAACCAATTCCGTAATTTCATACATCTGTTCGGCGGGTTCACCTACTGCCAAACCGCCTACCGCATTGCCTTCCCTACCCAAAGAAGCTACAAACTCTGCTGATTGTGTACGCAAATCTCTGTAAACACTACCTTGTACGATAGGAAACAACGTTTGGGTATAGTCATATTTAGGAGGCGTATTGTCAAATCTATCTATACATCTTTGTAACCAACGATGCGTCCTTTCCATAGATTGTTTGGCGTATTGGTATTCGCAAGGGTACGGCGTACACTCGTCAAATGCCATCATAATATCTGCCCCGATACTACGTTGAATATCCATCACACCTTCTGGGGTAAATAGATGCCTTGAACCGTCTATATGCGACTGAAACGTAACGCCTTGTTCTGTAATTTTTCGGCTACCCGACAAAGAATAGACTTGAAAACCGCCACTATCTGTTAGAATTGGCTTGTTCCAACCATTGAAACGGTGCAAACCACCAGCTTTTTCCAACACATCTAACTTGGGGCGGAGGTACAAATGATAGGTATTACCCAAAATAATTTGGGCTTTTACGTCTTGGTGCAGTTCTCTTTGATGTACCGTTTTGACAGTGCCAGCCGTACCAACAGGCATGAAAATAGGTGTTTGAATTTTGCCATGTGCTGTAGTGATTTCGCCTGCACGTGCCTTAGAATGTGTATCGTTATATTGTAGTGTAAAATCCATAAGTTTAATTGCTATTAGAAAGGAATAAAATCTTCGGGGTTAATAGGCACGCCATTGTTCCACAACTCAAAATGCAAGTGAGGTCCATCTGTTAATTCACCAGAATTGCCAATAATCGCAATAATATCGCCAGCCCTTACATCTTCACCTACTTTTTTGAGTAAGACCGAATTGTGTTTGTAAAAAGAAATTAAGTTGCTACGGTGCTGAACAGCAATGACATAGCCCGAATCTTGTGTCCAAGAAGACAAAATAACTGTACCGTCTGCTGCCGATTTGATAGGTTCATTTTTTTGTGCCACTACGTCCACGCCATAGTGTTTTTTGGCGTAATCATATTTTTTTAAGACCATGCCCTGCAAAGGTGGGAAAAACATCATGTTCTTCAAGTCTTCTTTGTTGTAGTTTACTTTTACGTTTTCGCTGCCTACTTCAAATTCCTTGCGGAAGGCTGCATCAACGGGGTTGAGTTCTGTATCTACGGTGGTAGGAGATTTTTTATCTGCCTGACTCGTGGTTGGTTGCTTGGGTTCTTCCAATACCAAAGGTTTTCCTCCGTTAATCATGGTGCGGACTTCTTCTATGTACCTGTCCCTTTGTTGCAAGGCAATTTCCAGCGAATCTACGTGCATTGCCAACCGCACAATTTGGCGGTCTATCGTGAGGGCATCGTCTTTGCGGGCTACGGCTGCTCGTATTCCTTCGCTAACTAAGGTACTGAAAATCAACAAAATACCAAAAACTACCGCCAAAAACACAATCAATTTGGCAAAAGTAAAGTTAATAGTTACTTCTTCTTTTAAATTTTCTTCTCTATGAATAATTAGCAAATACCTCTTGGTAAGTCTTTCGTAGAGGGTTTTCCGTTCTTTTGTCATAGCTTTTTTTGCAAAAGTACAAAACCCTACGTAAACATATCAATTTTGAGGGTTATATTGCATCACTAACAAGAGAAATTAATCTAATTCACTATGCCTTTTAAGTATTATTTAGCCAGTAGTGTCCTGATAGGATTTGTATTTATAGCTTGTCAAAAGTATAACTCTTCCCCACTGTCTGTAGATAGCAATAAAAACATAGATACTAATAGTTATATTTGTGAATTAAAATCTCAATTAGCCATCTATAAAAATCAGCCCATAAAGACTTTGTTAGATAGCCTTACAATTAAGCCAAACATGGTAAACTTTATGGGAGGAGATAATGTAATGTATTCTTTAAATACAGTTGAGTTATTTTACTTGAATAGTAAATCTAATATTATTCACATTACTGTCAAAAAGCCTTTAAAATATACGGTTTTTGAAAATCCTTTTCTACCAGATAGCATAAGTGCTATTAAAGAGTATATAGAAGATATTAAAATTATAGAAGGTTGTAATTAATGTAAGTTGTGCAAACGTAGCTTTTAAAATAGAAGGTAATTATTTAGGAATAGGCTTTTTATACGTTGGCATGGTCGAAGACCTTGACAATCGTATAAAAAATGGCGGTACAGTTGTCAAGGTCTTCGACCATTGCCAACGTACCTAAATAATTACGCCAAATGTAGATGTTTGCCCTATTTCAATACAAACTCGGTGGCTGCGTAAGTAGCTGTTTATCAACCCATTGTCCATCAGTATAAAAATTAGCAATAAAATTTCTTACCCCTTGCATACCATTTTCACCTTGCAAAACCAACTGTTGTGCCAATGGTAAATTGAAAACTTCGGGCATTGTGTTTACAGCCCCCGCAGGTATTTTAGCTTTTTCTAAGGCAAGCAATAATTCTGCCTTGTCATATTGCAAAAATGCTTTTTCTAATATTGGTAGTAAATCTTTGCGGTGTTGCACTCTTTGTGGGTTAGTCGCAAATCTATGGTCTTGGGCTAATTCAGGCAAGTTTAACAACTGACACAACTCTACAAATTGCTTGTCATTGCCTACGGCTATTAACACCGCACTATGGTCTTTGGTCGCAAAGATTTTTCCATAAGGCACAATATTGGGGTGTTCAGAGCCTAACCTCTGCGGAATTTGCTGCCCTACCAACCAATTTGTAGCTTGATTTGCCAAAGACGCAACAGCAGCATCAAACAAAGAAACCGTTGTGTAGCTACCTTTGCCCGTTTGCAAACGGTGTATCCACGCCACCAACAAAGCCTCTTTGAGTTGGTGTGCAGCCAATAAATCTATAAGAGCAACGGGCATTTTTATAGGGTTGCCGTTGGGTTCACCGTTGATGTAAATAAAGCCTGCTTCTGCTTGAATAACAGCGTCATAGCCTACTTTTTCGCTGTCCACACCGTAACCTGTGATGTGTCCGTACAATAAATTGGGTTGGTATTGAATAAGGTCTTGGTAGCTTACCTTCAATTTTTCGGCATCTCCAGCCTTGTAATTGGCTATCACTATATCACTTTGACGAACTTGTGCATACAATTCTGCTAACTGTTCGGCTTGTGTAATGTCCAGAGCCAATGTTTTTTTACCCCAATTTACCGAAGAAAAATAGGCAGATACCGTAGAGTTTTTGTCTTCTGTGGGTAATTTCCATGTGCGAGTTACATCTCCGCCTACCTTGGGGTTTTCTATTTTGAGGACTTCCGCCCCCAACTCCGCCAAAAACTGCCCAACAGATGGAGCAGCTAATACCGTTCCTAACTCTATGACCTTGACACCTTGTAAGATTTGCATAAAATAAGCCGAAATTGATAAACAATTAAAAACTTTGCAGTTGTTCAGATTCTAAAATAATAGTGCCAGAGGGGTTTTGTGCCAAAGTTTTTATCATGGCATTGGCTACTTTTGAGGCTTCTATCCCTCTATATTTGGCAGGAATGATGGGCTTAAAAATATTTTCAATCGCAATGCCAATGTCTTCACCCAGCCTTTTTTCGGCTCTGTTCCCAATCAATAAGGAGGGGCGGACAATAAGTATAGATTGAAATGTTTTTTCTCTAACTGCTTTTTCTATAGCTCCTTTCACTTGGCTATAGTAAAATAAACTTTGTTGCGAAGCTCCTAAGGCAGATACTAACGCAAAGTTTTTCACTCCATTTTGCGAAGCTAAACGGGCAAAATTATTCACATATTCAAAATCTACCTTGTAAAAAGCCTCTCTGCTGCCAGCTTGTTTCATGGTAGTTCCTAAACAACAAAAAGCATCATCACCTTTGATAAACTCTGCAAAACGGTTCATGTTGTCAAAATCTATCAAATGTTGTTGCAGTTTTGGGTGGTCTATATGTAGGGTTTTGCGGAGGAGAACATGAATAGTGCTGTATGTAGGATTTTCTAATAGTTGAGCTATAAGTTCTTTACCTACTAAACCTGTACCTCCTATAATAACGGCTGTTCGCATAGTTGTTGAGTGTTTGAGTAAACGAAGGTAGCTTAAAATAGGTGAATAGGCAATTTTTTAGTGGCGTAAATTCCAAGAAAGTTGTATTTATTTACTCTTTTTTTTTAACAAATAACGCCACCAACTTCCCCAACGTCTGTAAAGCAAATAGTCTAAATCCTCTTCATTATCGTAGGCTTCTCTTTCAAAACAAATATTGCGGTAGGCTTTGTAGTGTTCTTTGTAAATCAATAAGTTAATAGCATAGTTAGACAGATACAAAATATAAAAAGGAATGACTAATAATTCGACTTGTTGTTGAATATGTATCTGTTCGTGATGAATCAACAATTTATCTTGTAAAGAACTTTTATGACGCACCAAAATAAACGGATACAATGTAATGCCTTGCACGCTGTAATGTGCAAAATACTCAAAAAATAGAGGGCTATGTAAGACGATTCCTTTGAAATGAGCCATGCAAAATAAAATTTGATTGTAAGCTCCACAAAGGCTTTAATCCCTTGTGGAGTTATATTTATTTGAGTAAAAATAAATATAGCTATTTTTTTGTCCTTGAAAAAGATGCTTTCCTTAATTTATCACCAAAAAAGTCTTTCAATTTATTTTCACGCAAAGACGAGAAACCTTGTTTACTTTGTAAAAACAATAAATAACCCAAAAAGCCTACAATTCCTATCAACGCACTATTAATAAACCAACGCCATGCTACGCTGGGTTCCCTACTTTGTAAGGAGTTATTGGCGTTGTTGATAAGGTCAAAAAACTCTGTTTGGGTAGAATCCATTAAGGTATGAGCCTTACTTTCGCCTATAACAGTGACTCTCAATCGAGATTTTAAGGTGTCATACGTACCTTTTTGTGTATTAAAAAATATCCACTGAAAATACTCCCCTAAATTATAATTGCCTGATTCTGTGGGTACTGCCATGTATGTAAATTGTTTACTACCATACACAGTATTTTCGTTGCGGTTGATTTGTATTCGTTCATTAGGCGGATAAAAGTCAAAATACGGATTGTCTTGTACTTTGGGTGGTGTAATTGCAGAAATATTACCTTCGCCAATTAACTGAAACTTATAGCTAAAGTTTGTACCTGTTTGTAGTTTTTCGCTACTTATTTCTTCATTGAGTCTAAAATTTCCTACTGCAACTGACCCTTTGAGGGGGTGTGCTGGTAAAGGTTTTACAGTAATTTTCTTTTCTTTAGACTTAAAACCTACAAAGGCTTTTTCGGTATTATTGCCAAAAAACTGTGGGTTTTTAGCTATTTTATACTTTATCATCTTAAACTCCGTTTCAGGAATCGTGATTGCACCTACATTAATAGGATAGTAATTTGCTTGATAAATTTTATATTGGCGGTAAGATTTTCCTTTGATAGTTACAATTTCTGGCACTAACTCCTCTATATTAAAGTTTTCTTCCCAACAGTTGGCGGGTTTGATTTTCTTTAAAATTTCACCTAATTGCTGCCCTATGTCGTGAAATTCCAAAAAAGCACGGTTGGCTTCAGCAATATACATTGCAATAGCAATATTCACACCTTCGCCTTCATAGACTTCTGTTTTGTTGGGCATAATGGCAAAAAAGGCATCTTCTTTCACATCTAAAAACTCTGTTTCAACCTCACCACCATTATTAAATCCAAAAAAATCTGCAAAAGGGTCTTGGTTTTGTTGTTGGCGTTTTGCTCCTACTTTTATTGTTGTGCCTTTTACAGTTACACTTTGCCCATTGATTTTCATGGTAAAAGTAGGTACTGTGAATGTGCCTTGTTTGGTAGCTCGGTAATTTTGGACAATACTCTGTGAAGAGGACATTTTACCATTGACAATAGACATATTTGTAGAGGAACTTGTGCCAACTTTTGTAAAACTCTGAATTTCGGGGAAACCATTGCATTCTTTCATCTGCCCATTTTCTACGGTGGCAGTGATAGAAAAAGTTTCGTTTACGCCTATTTCTGTTTCTCCAAACTGTACACTTATGTCTTGAGCAATAGATTTTTGTACTACAATAAAAAACAATAGTATAAATAGTAATATTTTTTGCTGCATATAACCCATACGATTAAAAATGATAATACTTTTTTGAATACAACTATATCACAAGCACACAAGTTCCTAAAAAATCTTAGTGAACTTGTGTGCTTGCGGTAAAAATCAAAGTTAGTAATTTTTTTATTTGCTTGAAATACATCTACAAAAATGAATCTATGCGTGAAAGTTTAGCTAATACTTACGGCATACGTTTGTTTTTCTAAAAATTTACGGACTTCCACCATGTTAATAAGGTCTATCAAAAAGAGGTAATGTAAACTACCCGTTACAGAACTTACAAGGGCAGCCCCAGATACTTTCACTACTACAGGCTTGCCTTCTTGATTAACTAAACTAATCATTTTTTGGTATTGTTTGCCCCCTTCTAAGAAACGACTCATCAATACAAACTCTACATTTGACTCGAAGAACTTGGCAAAAGGTTGCCCCAAAACATCTGTAATATGATAACCCAAGTAAGCATCTATATTGTGGTTAGCACGTTGCACAATAAAATTTTGGTCTGTTTCCACAATCAAACTCAAGGTATTGATGACTTCTTCTTTATCTTCTACCTCTCTTTGTGTGCGTTTCATTTCTTCTTGTGTAGTTTGTAGTTCTTCTACATTTTGTTTCATTTCTTCTTCTTGTGCCCTTAGTTGTTCGGTTAATAGTTGTGAATCTTCCAATAGCTTTTGGGTTCTTTCATTGTTTCGTACAATAGACAATGTAGAGGCAAAATTTTCGGCAACTCTTTCTATAAACGCAATTTCGTGAGGCTGCAAAGGTCTAAAAAATGCCATTTCTATTACGCCAAAGACAGTTTCATTGACTTTTATGGGAGCTATTAACAGACTTGTAGGGTTGGATTTACCTAAACCAGACGTAATATGCACATAGTCTTGTGGAATAGACGTTACATAAATAGTCCGTTTTTCTTGCCATGCCTGCCCAGCTAACCCTTCTCCTTGATAGATTTTTTTCTCTAAATATTTTTGTCTGTCCCACGCATAACAAGCTTGCATAGTCATAAATGGCTCGGGGTCTGTTTCGCTGTGTTCATCTATAATGAAAATACCGCCTTGATTAGCTTTTACGTAATTAGATAAGTTGATAATAATTTCTTCTGCAAACTGAACAATGCTTGTGTAGTTTTGACGCATAATGTCGCCAAATTTAGCAATGCCTTCTGTAGCCCAAATACGCAATTTGTCTTCTTCTGCTACTTTTTGCAAATTATTACGCATATTGATTAAAGAATTACCCAAAATATCATGCGAACTCAAAGGTTGGTAATCTTGTTGATAAATGCCTCGACCTATGTTTTCTGCAAATTCAGAAGTGGCTTTTAAGCCATTGACCAAAGTCCGCATACTTCTTGCCATTTCACCAATTTCATCATCTCCAAACTCTCTTGTATAGTCTTTGGGCAATCCTCCCAGCGAAAGTTCTTGGGCTACTTGGTTTACGTATTTAATAGGAGAAGAAACAGACTTGAATATAAATAAACTTGCAATAAAAGCTGTAAAAACGGAGGAAATACCCAAAAGCAAAATAATGTTATTGAGTCGGCGTAAAGAATTAGCTACCTCTTTTTCTGCCATGTCCTTTTCATGACGTTTGGCTTTAGAAAGTATTTCTAACCTATCTGTAAGGGCATAGGAAATAGGAATAATTTTATTTTCTATCAATTCATTGGCATAAAAAACTTTGTTGGGGTCGTTGTAATCGCCAAACACCTTGAAGTTTTCCATGATTTGTTTTTGAACTATTAATAGCTCATCAAATCGAATAATAATAGAATCTATTTCAGCTATATTTTCGGGTTTTTGCCATGTTTTTTTGAGTTTGCTTACTTTTTCTTTCAAGGCAGGAAACTCGAAGTTATGCAGTTCTTTTAAAGCCTCTTTATCAGCTTCATTTACAGGCAATAATACCCAGTTGGTAATATACATACGAGAACGTGAAACCATAAGGACGAAATTATCTATGGCTTCTACCGAAGGGTTGATAGCTGTAGCGGAACGGCTAATAGCCTCTCTACTATTTCGGAGAGTAATGATACTAAAGGTAGCCGTAAGAGCAAAGATAAAAATAATAGAAAGGTTAGCTATTAAGACCTTTTGACCTAAACTCAGTTTTCGCATAACAACTATTTTTGGTAAATGTAGTAAAGATAGGCAAACTAAATAGGTTTTACTACAAAAAAAGCCCCAAAAAAGTATAAATACTTTTGTTATTTTGCACAAAAAATTTTGATAGAGTTTTAAGACACAAAATACCAAAAGCAATAGCTTTGCTTAGAATAGTGATTTCAAGTGGTATAACTATATAGGCACAGATTAATTAATCAAAATATTTTCATCATCAATCCTTGAGCAATAAAGTTGAACTGTTAAAAACGTATTGTTTTTCATAAATAACAAGTAGATTGTAATAAAAGCTATGTTTTTGATAAAATTTCTACTCTTTCTGTAGAAAATCATACGATTAGGCACTTGAATTGCAATAAAAATCATTACATTTGCGACTGTTTTTGAGAATAATTTTTTAGCCAACAATATATTTTCACAACAAAATAAAACTTTTGCTTTTTTAGGTCGTTTACCTTTGCATTGTTTTTGCAATGAAACCGTAAGTAAAAGAAAAAAGCATCACATCAAGCAGATTTATACGATTGGGCGTTAAATAGTCAAACACTATGGTAAAGAAATCATTTTTGAGGATAAACTCACTTTGGTTGTTAGCTTTGGCGGTAGCAGCACAGAGTTGTATCTTTGGAGGCAAAGGCAAAGGCGACAACGGAGAACTCATTGGGGTACAAGGTCGTGAAGGTTGGAAGCAAGAGTTACCATACGGTATGGTTACTGTGCCACCGGGTACTTTCCACATGGGACAAGCCGACCAAGATGTGGCTTCCTCTAAAATAAATATGAACAAACAAATCACGATTAGTGGTTTTTATATGGACGATACAGAGATAACAAATAACGAATATCGTCAGTTTATAGAGAGCATGAAAGAAAACGTAGGCGATGAGAACTTATCTGTAGGAGGCGACAGTTCTATTTTCTACCGTTACCGCAAGATATTACCTAAAATTCAGGCAGAACAAGACATCATGGATTTCTTGTATCCAGATACAATGGTATGGATGAATGACTTTACGTACCACATGGGAGACCCTATGACCAGTTACTACTATGCACACCCTGCCTTTGATGATTATCCTGTGGTAGGTGTTACTTGGAAAGCTGCAATTATGTTCTGCGAATGGCGTACTAAATACATGAACCAAGCCAGAGAAGAAGAAGGTAAATTCCCAATGCCTAACTTCCGTTTGCCTTCAGAAGCAGAATGGGAGTATTCTGCAAGAGGTGGTCGTGATATGGCGAAGTATCCTTGGGGAGGCCCTTATGTACGTAATGCAAAAGGTTGTGCATTAGCAAACTTCAAACCGGGACGTGGTAACTATTTTGATGACGGTTTCTCTTATACAAACCCTGTAGGTGCGTACTTCACAAACGACTACGGTTTATATGATATGGCAGGCAACGTAGCTGAATGGTGTGAAGATGCTTTCAGTCCTCAAAGTGTACCGTTGGTATGGGACTTGAACCCAACTTATTATGACGAAAATGAGCCTAAAAAATTGATACGTGGTGGTTCTTGGAAAGATGTAGCTTTCTTAATAGAAACAGGTACTCGTGATTTCCAACACCAAGATTCTGCAAGGTCATTTATCGGTTTCCGTTGTGCTATGACTTACTTAGGTCGTTCTGCTGGTTCAGAGTTTTAATTACCAAACTTTTTATACAAAAGCCCAACAACAAATTTGTTGGGCTTTTTGCTTTTATATCATTTCTTACATGATTATTTCCATTATTTTTGCTTATTGTCCCAAGCAATCATTATTGATATGTCCCTGAAAAGCAGCCTCTTTCTAATTTTATTTGTAGTCAAAACGTATGGGCTTTTTGCCCAAAATTTATACCCTTTTGCTGACGAAGCATCGGACTATTTTGAAAGTTTAGAGGTCTTACCAGACAAAAATTATTCCTTTGAACAAATCCTTACAGACTCTTCTCTCCATTTTACCAAACATGATGACAGGAAATATTATTTTAGAGGAGTATCGCATTATTGGGTAAAATTTACGGTCAAAAATACGTCTGCCTACTCCCAAAAAGCCTATTTATCGCCATTTCCTAATTTCCATAATATTTTGTATAGTTATGATACAGAAAAAAAGCAATGGATAACTACTGAAGCTGGTTTAGAAATAACAAATGGGCATCGTAAGAACTCTATTATTCCATGTATTTTTGGGGAAAATCGCACAGCTACTTTTTTCTTGAAGATAAAAGTAGCCCCATTAGCCCCACACCCTCATAAGGTTGGTTTGCATCTCAAAGTAGAAAAAGAAAGTTATTATGTAGCTAAGGAACAATTTATGCAAACCCTTTGGATAGCTACCCTACTTACAATGACTGCATTTTTCTTTTACAACTTATATATTTACTTCATTTTCAAAGACTTAACTTATTTGTATTATTTGGTCATTGTCTTTGGAGGTATTATTTATATTACAGGACTTAATCATTATTTCAATGTCTTGCTGCCGTTTCGTCTGTTTGACATCGAAGTAAAACCCAATGGCAATGTCTATTGGTTTGACCTTAACCAAGGATTTACGAATATTGGGATTGTCTTAGTCATAGGAGGGTTTATCCAATTTACCCGTATTTACTTGCGACTTTACTGGCATTTTCCGTTTTGGAACAAAGTTTTGCGTGTGGTGCTGTATATTTTTAGTGGAGTGCTATTGTCAGATACTGTCATCACGTTGAGTGGCATTTATTATTTAGATAATTTTGTTGCTTTTGCAATTAATGTTACGATTGTACTTATCATTTTGCTGTTGTTGTACTTAGGCTTTATCAGTTGGCGAAAGGGCTACACGCCTGCTCGTTATTTTTTGTTGGCAAATGCTATTCCTTTAGTTGTTATGATGTGTTTGGCTGCCTACTTTGCTGTCTATAAGTTTTATGGGCAAGGGGCAGTTCTACTACCTAACTTAGCCATTTTGTCGCAAGCCCTTACGTTTGCGGTGGCATTGGTGGCTCGTGTGAATACATTGAAAGAAGAATTGCAACAAAAAGCAATGGAAGCACAGATTTTGAAGGCAGAAAATGAACAAATGGTTTCTCGTAATCAGTTCATTGAGCTTGAAAATGAGTACATCATGGCAGAAATTCAGTTGGAAAAGAACCAAAAAGAGGAACTCCAAGCCAAATTGGAGGCAAACCAAAGAGAATTAGCCTCAAATACTTTGTATTTGTACCAAAAAAATGAACTCTTGATAAATTTACAGAAACAAATAGAAAATTTATCTCAAAAAAATTTGCCCCAACACAAAGAAGAACTCAAAGAAATTAAGGCAAGTATTAAGAACAGCCTACAACTTGAAACAGATTGGGAGAAATTTAAACTACATTTTGAGCAAGTTCACCCCAATTTTTTCAAAGATTTATTAGAAAAACACCCTAACCTCACCAACAATGAAATACGGTTGTGCGCCTACTTTCATATCAATTTGACTGCCAAAGAAATTGCCACACTACTCAATATCAATCCTGAAAGTGTGCATCGTGCAAAAAACAGATTGAATAAGAAACTCAATAATCAGCCTGAAAATTAAAGACACCATACTTATTCATGTAACACCAAAATACACAAGCAACATAAGAAATCTTTTGTAGACTTGTGTATTTGTTGCTTTAGTATCCTTCTGTTTGTTGCTTTTTAGGTTTTATGGCTTGTTGTCTATTTTTTGTCTGCCTCCTAACAGCCTTTTTTTAGCTTGTCTATATTTTGTCTATACGCCTTTTTAGGAAAAAAACAGACTAACATACACTTTTGTCGTGTCGTTTCGGCACACACAAGTCGTGTAAAAGTAAATGGCGTTGAATAGATTTAAAATTTTAAAAAGCTAAAAAGATGTATCATTCGTCATCAAAAAGTTTATTTGTAGGCTTATGGCTTACGGCACTTTTATTCTCTTGTTCAGAAAGTCCTAAGCCTCTAACGGCTACGGTGGTAACAAGTACAGATTTTGCAGCTACCCAAAAACCAGCTACATCTGTTAAATATGTATTATTTGATGTTACTAAGTTTACGGCTACGTTGGCAGAAGGCGAAAATCAAACATGGGATTTCAGTGGAAACAAAGGTAGCACTACAAATGCCATAACGGTCAATTATTTAGCTCCTGTCAGCAATACAAGTTTCAAAACAGCCACTTATGCGGTGAAGTATGCAAGCAAAGTGCTGAACTTAGACTTAAACTTGACAGACCATTACGAAATTTCGCCAATGGGTTTATACGATTTGGGTTCACAAATAGAGGCAAAGCCTGTGCCTTTGGGCAATGGAGTCGTACTAACACCTGTGGGCAATGAAAGTGCGTGGACTCCGAAATTGCAAGTTCTTAAATTTCCTATCACTTACAAAGACAGCTACAGTGCAGAAAGTGTCTTGAAAGAAAGTTTCAAATTGACTGTTCCGCCATTTGGTTTAACAGACGCACCTACAGACCGAGTAGGTACGGTAAAGAAACAAACACAAGTTGTAGGTTGGGGCAAACTCATTTTACCAAGTGATGCGAATGTAGTAAGCAACGAGGTATTGTTGGTAAAAACGACAGCTACATTTACATACAATTATTTGTTAGGTGGTAATACTGCTCCTGCTGCTCTCACAAGTGCTTTAGGATTAACACAAGGCGAAAGTACAACAAGAGTTTTCTATGAATTTATAGCCAAAAATGGAGGTAGCATTGCTGCTATCAATTTCGAGGCAGACGCAACGGGCAGACCACAATTCCCTGCTTATGAGGCGTATTACAAATCAAAATAATAATCTTTTACTCTTATCATCATCACTTATGAAAACTATTTTTTCTTATGCAGTTATCTGCTTTACACTTTTATTGGCTGCGTGTTCTTCGAGTAGTAAAGACAATGTAACGCCAGATGTTCGTAGTACAATTGTGGACAAATATTGGTGTCCAGAAATGACAGGCTTAGTTGTGTACTATTTCAAGTCTGACGGTACTTACCAACAGTCTTTGGAAACAGAAAGAACTAAACCTATAGCTTATGGCACATGGACTTTAAGCAATAATACCCTGAAATTAGTAGATAAAAGTGGTGCAGGTATTGATACAGACATGACTGTCAAAAATTTGACTTCATCTTCCGTAACTTTTGATACCATTTTAGGAGATTTTGCCTATAAGGTTTGTAAATAAAACAATAGTGATTCAATTACTTCAATTATTCTTTAACCCTTTTTAAATCAAAACGACAATGAAAAAAAATGCAATGTTATTCATGGCTGGTGTAGCTGTAGTAGGTTTAGCTATGGCAAATGTAGCATTTAAAAGCCCAAAAGATGATGCCCAATTAACTATTATCAACAAAACAGACTCGGATATAGACCACATTCATTTCATTTTTGATGGGCAAGATTCTGGTGATGTCTTGGACGGTGGCAAGTTCGACATCTTACACCCCGGAGAAAGTGAAACCGTAGAGTTTAATTGCAGTGTGATTGGCAATAAATTGGTAACTGTTAAACTCATTTTTGAAGATGGCAAAAGCTATACCTTTGAAGATGACGTATGTGAAGGAGATTTTACGTGGGAGATTGTAGATGACGGCGGACACAAAGACTAATAACGCAAGCTAATCAAGTAGTGAGGCTAACTACTTGTAATGCGTGAATTAGCCATATTATTTTAGGCTCTTAGCAAACATCAATAAACTTAAACCTAAGTTCCCTTAGCTTCTGATAGCATTGAACCCAACAGTTCAGTGCTATTTTCTTGCTACAAACTCAATAAAAAAACCTTTCCAAAAGTATCTCTGAAAAGGTTACTAAAAATTATTATCTTTAAGGCTTACTTATCTCCTTCTACTTGCTTAATATATAACTCAATAGCCCCTGTCATAGAGGGTGCATTGGGTTGAGGAGCTAAAATATCTAGTATCAAACCTGCATCTACTACAGCTTTGGCTGTAGTTGTGCCAAAGGCTGCAATGCGTGTACCTTCTTGCACAAAATCTGGGAAATTAGTAAACAAAGATTGTACGCCAGAAGGGCTAAAAAACGCCAATACATCATACTTCACTTCTTTCAAGTCTGATAAGTCACTAGCTACGGTCTTATACATGATAGATTCTGTAAATGTAAACCCATTTTTCGCCATGAATTGTGGAATATCATCTTTACGAATATCCGAACAAGGATACAAATACTTTTCAGTTTTGTGTTTTTTCATGATTTCTATCAACTCTTGGGCAGTTTTTGTGCCTGAAAATATCTTGCGTTTACGTATCACAATATATTTTTGTAAGTAGTTGGCGGTTTGTTCGGTTACACAAAAATACTTCATTTCGGCAGGCATCTCTATTTTCAATTCCGCAGCTATTTTGAAGAAACTATCTACGGCATTTTTACTAGTAAAGATAATGGCAGTATGGTCGAGTATGTTTATTTTTTGTTTACGAAAATCTTTTGCGGTCAGCCCTTCCACTTGTATAAAAGCACGAAAATCTATGGTAAGATTGTACTTTTTCGCTAAATCATGGTACGGAGATTTATCACCTTCTGGTTTAGGTTGTGTTATCAGGATACTTTGTACCTTTTTGAATCGACTCGAATCTGTATTTACTTGCACAGTTGTTGTATTAACGGGCGTAATTTCTTTTGACATAACAGTATGACCGTAATAAATTGGGCTACAAAGATAGGAAAAGTTTTAGATATAAGAAAAAAGGGACTAATTCTGTGGCACTTACATACGAAAAAAAGTACACCCAAGAGTATTTTAAAGATTCTTTGAGGCGGTAAAGCATCAAAAGTGTTTGTATAGCAAATAAAATAACTACAAAATATTTGAGAAAGACAGCAGCTCCATCTATTTGTATAGCAACGGTAGCTACTAAACTTGTAACCAATAAAATGATTGACATGATAATTTGTGAAACAACCATCATTTCTTGGAAGTGTAAATTCAGAAGTGTCTTATTATTGTAAAGGACACTCATTAACCAAATGATGGCATATTTGCCAACTACTGATAAGGCAAATAATAAAAATAATACAAAAAATTTAAGTAATTCATTGCCAAGTAGCGTAGTATTAATGCCAATAAAATTAGATGTATAGGCATGAGAACTCACAATAATCGTGAAGGCAACAGTAACGCCATAAAAAACCATGTACCAAATAAATTGAGAACTTTGTAGCCTTTTAATTTGGGTACGGGCTTGCAAAAAGTTGCTAAAATTTCGTCCCCACTGTGACCACTTGAATAAAGGCATATGCACCGAAGAAATTAAAGCTACTAAAGCAAAGGCAAAAATTCCAGCCAAACCAAATAGATTTTTTGATAAACTGTAGTTCCTTAATAGAATACCTTGCTGTTGAACTTGCTGTGTAACCAAAGGTTTGGTATAGGCATGTAAAGTAATGTAAGCTGTAGGCGGAGGGTTAATGGCTTGTTCTTGGTAATACGTAAGTTGTAGAATACCATTATTTGCGAATTTTTTTCGCAAACTATCTATACTAAAATTACTGAATTGTTTACGGCGAAATTTATAGACAAACTGGTTATTGATAAACAAACACGCAGCCGAATCACCTTCTATAGCTAAATTTAGCCCTTTGTAAACTTCTTTTTGTAAATTGATATGTACTTTGTTTACGTTACTATATAATTCTTTAAAGTAAGGTAAATAAATTTTAGAGGAATAGTCATATACAGTCCACTCTTCTGCCAATGAATAAATAAAAAGGTCATTGGTCGTTTGGGGTTGGGAAAATGTAAGTATGGGAAATAAGCAACCCAACAACAGAAATAAGGCTTTTTTCATGCTACTTGTAGCTAAACACAATCAACCGCCAAAGATACAATTAAATTATGACTACGATAGAAGTATTCTTTGCAAGAATTTTGTACTTACAAAGAAAATGATATATTTACAAAGTATTAAGCTACTTGCTTCTATGAGAATATCCTTGTGCTATATGCTTTTATTGATGATAGTAGGTATCACACCACTATTAGCACAAAACCCTCTTGTTTTAAAAGACAAAGGAGAAAGTTATGAACTAAATCCGTATTTGACTGTGTTAGAAGACACTTCTAAAAAAATTCAATTTGAGCAACTCTATCAACCTTCCTATCAACAAAGATTTAAGCCTTTTACAAAAAAGGTATTGAGTTTTGGTAATTCAAGGTCTGCCTTCTGGCTACAATTCAAGGTAAACAATATGACCGAAGAAAGGTGGGTTATAGCAGTAGAAAGAGGTTATATAGACTCACTAAGTTTTTATCAAGTAGATAGCCAACATAATGTCGTAATTAAACATGTAGGCTTGGTATTACCCAAAGAAAACCGAGATTATAATATCAACTATTTTGCTTTTCAACTAAATATCCCTCAAGACAGTACCGCCACAGTATATTTACGTGTAGCCTCAAATAAAACGATGGCATTACCTATCAGTATTTACACCGAAAGTACATTGGTAGAAATGAATGGTTACCAAAAATGGTACAATGGGTTATTTTTTGGCGGACTTCTATTGTTAATTTTATACAATTTAGGTACTTTCATTGCTGTTAGGGAAAGAATTTATCTACTTTATATCATATATACGTTTTGTCTAGCTACACAATTAGCTACCTTAGGCGGCTTTTCATATGAACATATATTTCACAAATTCCTTAATATTAATTACTATGCAACAGTAGTCTATATTCTCCCACCTATTGCCTATACTTTTTTTCTTATTCAATTTTTGGGCTTAAATGCTAAAAAGACTATGTTGTATATACAATATTGCTTTATCGGCGTTTATGTATTATTACTTATAGTAGGCGTGGCAACTCTATTTCACCCTACTATGATTAGTGTTTTGAGGTTGGTTGTATTCATTCATTCATTCACTATTGTTACAATGGCAGCCATTCGTTGGCGACAAGGCTTTGCTCCTGCCAAATATTTTTTTGTAGCAGCTACAGGCTTTTTGTGTATGGTTTTGGTCGTTATCATTAGAGATTTAGGCTTTTTACCTATTAATCCTTTTACCTTATATGCTACACAAATAGGCGGAATATGGGATACAACCTTCTTGTCTTTTGCCTTAGCCGAAAGAATTTATGAACTCCGCAAAGGCAAGCAACAAGCAGAGTTAGAAGCACTAAAAGCTATAGATGCCCATGCTAAATTGGTAGAAGAACAAAATAGAATTTTGGAAGAAAAAGTAGAAGAAAGAACCAAAGAGTTGCGAGATGCCAACCAAGAAATTGAAGTGCAAAACGAAGAACTCAAACAACAACAAGAGGAACTATTGGCTATTAATGATGCTCTTGAAAAACAAAAGAAAACAATTGAGGAACAAAATAAACAATTAGAGCTAACTTTTACTCAACTCAAACAGACCTCTGACCGTCTAAATGCAAGTATTCGATACGCCCAAAATATACAACAGGTTGTACTGCCAAATAATGACGAGTTACTGACATTTTTTCCAAGTTTTTTTGCCATTTATTTGCCCAAAGATATTGTTTCGGGGGATTTTTATTGGTTTAAACAATTAGGGCGAATTGCGGAAAAAAATGAAATGATGACAGACAAAGAGCAACGCATCTTAGCAACTATCAAACAACGTCTTATTTTGGATTTGGGCGAGGAAGACCAACCAACTAAATCTTCTTTATTGCCAACACAAGGGCATACTTACGACAGAGCTATGTTGATAGTGGCAGATTGTACGGGACATGGTGTACCAGGGGCTTTTATGACAATGGTTGGGAATACTTTATTGCATGAAATTATAGAACATTCCAATATGACCAATCCTGCACAAGTCTTACAGTTTTTACATTTAGCTATTGTCGAAATTTTACACCAAGAGGCAGGGCAAAATAGTGATGGAATGGACATTGCGGTTTGTTTGTTTGAAAGGAATATAGAAACGGAACAAGTCCGATTGACTTTTGCAGGGGCAAAATCCTCAATTTACTATACAGACGGTGAAAATGTAACTCGGTTGGTAGGCGATAAAATGTTTGTGGGCGGAAAAACATCAAAGGCAAGAATTTTCGAAAATCAACAAATTTTATTGCCAAAAGGCGAAAAAGTGTACCTTCAAACAGATGGTTTTGCAGACCAAAATAATAGCCAAAGAGATAGCTTGGGTATTAAAAATTACCAACATTTGTTGGGGACAATTCAAGAATTTCCACTTGACGAGCAGAAAAATATGCTCTTACAGTCCTTGCAACAACATCAAGGTTATGAACCGCAGAGAGATGATATTACTGTAGTAGGAGTTGAAATTTAAAGAAATAAAAAAAACCTATAAGGCTTTTTAAGCACCTTATAGGTTTTTTATTTAGAAAACTCTTTTACATTCCAAAAGCATAGTAGTACACACTATTAGGTGCTGTTTCGTAAATACCTTCTAACATTACGCCACCTTTTTTGTCTTTCAAAATGTTGTTAATATCATCAACAGATTTTACCGTTTGGCGGTCAACTTTTGTGATGATAAAACCCTCACGCATATCTGTATTCATACGAATTTTTCCGCTTGAAATGTCTTTTACTTTTACACCTCCCGAAACGTTGAGTTTTTTAGCTGTTTTTTCATCTATACTTTCCAACTCTACACCCAAAACATCTAAGACATTATCAGGAGATTTTTTCACAACTTCTTTTTTGTTATCTCTGTTTTTCAAAGTCATGTTCAAAGTTTTTTCTTTGCCATCTCTCAATATGGTGAGTTTTACTTCATCACCGGGGCGTTTTCTGCCTATCATTTCTTGGAGTTGTGGCACTGTTTTCACAGGTGTTTCGTCTATTTTTGTGATAATGTCTTTCTTCTTCACACCACCATCAAACGCAGAACCATTTGCCATTACGCTGTCCACATAAACCCCTTCTACAATATTTACGTCCATCTCACGAGCCAATTCCGAGTTCATATCTCTAATCGTAATTCCCAAAAAGGCACGTTGTACTACACCAAATTTGAGTAAATCTTCCATTACTTTTTTCACAATATTCACAGGCACAGCAAAAGAGTAACCACTGTAAGAACCCGTTTGCGAAGCTATGGCGGTGTTAATCCCTACCAATTCGCCTTTGGTGTTTACCAATGCACCACCACTGTTACCGGGGTTTACGGCTGCATCTGTTTGGATAAATGCCTCAATAGGCGGAAGTCCTTTTCCATTACGGTCTTTGGTACGCAAAATATTGATATTACGGGCTTTGGCACTCACAATACCTGCCGTAACCGTAGAGGTCAAGTTAAACGGATTACCAACTGCCAATACCCATTCGCCTATTTTTACGGCATCAGAGTTGCCCATCATGACCGCAGGCAGTTTTTCTGCCTCAATTTTAATCAAAGCCAAGTCTGTAGAAGGGTCTGCTCCTATGACTTTCGCCTTGAAACTGCGGTTGTCATGTAAGGTAACTGTTAGCTCGTCTGCATTGTCTATTACGTGGTTATTCGTTACGATATAGCCGTCTGTACTTACAATTACACCTGAACCTGTACCTACTTGTGGTGAAGGCATACCGTCTTCGCCTCCAAAAAAGTCATCTCCAAAGAAATCTCTAAATGGATTACCCTGCATAGAAGTTGCTGCCTTTGTTTGTGCAGCTTTGATGTGTACGACTACATCTGTAGTTTTGCTGGCTGCCTCTACAAAATCTTGTGGAGCTGCCGTCATACCTGCCGAATGATAAACTTGTGGCTGGGCTTGTTGAAAAATCACAGGCTTGTTTTCTTCGCCTACATATTTGTATGCTCCTACGCCTACTACGCCACCTACAGCAGCAATAGCAAAAGTCGAAATAAGTTGCTTGAACATAGTGGGAATGTTTTTTGATGAAAAGTTAGATTTCAACTATTTTTCACAGGCAAAAGCCTATGCTACAATCTTTCAATGAATTGTTTGTAAACTGTTTTTTGAAACACAAACAAATATACTGCAAAAGCCTCGTTAGGTTGTCTTTTTGTCGTTAAAGATTGTTAAGTATTTGATTAACAAATATTTACAAAAATTAGTTTAATTAAAAAAAACTGACATTTTGACATTTTTTTAGCTTTTTGAGGCTAAAAAATGCAGGGCTAAACGGTAACTTTCTAAGCCAAAACCACAAATTACACCTTTGCATTTGGCACTTAAATAACTATGGTGGCGATACGTTTCTCTTGCGTACACATTCGAAATATGCACCTCAACCACAGGCGTTGTGATACCGCCAATGGCATCGGCAATGGCAATAGAAGTATGTGTGTATGCCCCAGCATTCAATACAATACCATTGTAGGAAAAACCTATGGTGTGCAGATGATTGATAATTTCGCCTTCTATATTGGACTGAAAATAAGAGAGTTGTAATTCGGGAAAGTCTTTTTGCAAAAGGCTAAAGTATTCTTCAAAGGTTTGTGAACCGTAAATATGTGGCTCTCTTTTGCCCAATAAGTTAAGGTTGGCTCCGTTGATAATGGCTATTTTTTTCATAATTACATTTCTTCAAAAACATCTTCTAAATTGACTTTTAATTCGGGAAACAAAAACGAAGTAGCCATATCTTTATCGTTATAGACGGCGTGTAACTCATACTTTTCATTGACCAAAACAAACTGTTGAATGAGTTTGTCCATTGGAAAAACAACCCAATACTCCACTACACCTGTTTCTTGGTAAAGTGCAAATTTGTCTTGTAAATCTATTTTACTGCTACTTGGTGAAAGAATTTCTATGATAAAATCTGGCGAACCATTGCAGCCTCTTGTGTCTAATTTTCCTTTGTCGCATACTACACACAAGTCGGGTTGTACCACTGTAAACACCTCTTTGGCTTGGAGTTCGGATTTTTTACGATTATAAAGCCTCACATCAAAAGGGGCTACAAAAAGCTGACAATGACTTTTGTAGAAAAAATTACCAAATTGTCTGGTAATTTCTACAGCTATCTTTTGGTGATACGCATTAGGGGCTGCCATTCTCTTAATGTACCCCTTTAACAACTCTATTCTTTCTGAAAACTGCCATGTGAGATAGTCTGCATAAGAATATTGCTGGCTCAAATCTAATTGCTCAAGTGTGTTTATCATAGCTTGAATTTATTTTTCCTGAAAATAATACTAAAAAATTCATTTCATATTTTAGCAACCTACTCAACAAATATAACAAAAAAATGCGTTGATTTGTGTTATCAAACACGCAATAGCTATGCACTTATTTGGTGAAGAACCACCCAAACCGCCCAAAGAGAAAGAAGTGGCAGAAACGCCATTGATGAAACAATACAATGCTTTTAAGAAAAAACACCCCGAAGCTATTTTGCTGTTTCGGGTGGGAGATTTTTATGAAACTTTTGGCGAAGATGCTATTAAAGCAAGTAAAATCTTGAACATTACTTTGACCAAAAGAGCCAACGGAGCTGCTGCTTTCATAGAATTGGCGGGTTTTCCGCATCACGCCTTAGACAACTACTTGCCAAAACTTGTGAGGGCGGGCGAAAGAGTAGCAATTTGCGACCAATTAGAAGACCCCAAAATGGCAAAGGGCATTGTGAAACGAGGCGTTACGGAATTAGTTACTCCGGGGGTTTCTTACAATGACAATGTGTTGGAGGTACGCAAAAATAACTATTTAGCTGCTTTGCATTTCACCAATCACGATACAGTGGGCATTGCCTTATTGGATATTTCTACAGGTGAGTTTTTGGCTGCACAAGGCGACAAAGAACACATCAACCGTTTGATGCAGAGTTTTCAGCCTTCGGAGGTCATTTACAATCGCAAGTTTAGGCAGTTGGTAGAAGATGAATTTGCCCAACAATTCAACACGTTTGCCATAGACGATTGGGTGTTTCAGTACGATTATTCACATGAAAAATTGACTAAACATTTTGGTACAGTCAATTTGAAGGGTTTTGGGATTCAGGATTTAACAGAAAGTATTGTGGCTGCGGGGGCTGCTATGTACTACTTAGAAAGTACGGAACACCACGAAATTCGCCATATTACTACCATCAGCCGTATTCAAGAAGAAAGGCACGTTTGGTTAGATAAATTTACAATTCGCAACCTCGAAATTCTTTCGCCCCAACAGGAAGGCGGTGTACCTTTGATAGACATTCTCGACCATACCGTTACACCTATGGGGGCAAGGTTGCTGCGAAAATGGTTGATTTTACCCCTCAAAAATTTAGTAACTATCCAAGAAAGATTGGATTTGGTCAGTGCTTTTGTGCAAAATGAAGACCTTACCGACCAACTACTGAAACCTCTGAAACAGATTGGTGATATAGAAAGGCTTATTTCAAAAGTGGCTGCGGGGCGTATTAACCCCAGAGAAATGAACCATTTGAAAAGGGCGTTGAAAAATATTATGCCTATTCAACAACTTTTGACCTCACAGACGGACTTACAAAAACTCGCCACCCAACTCAATCCTTGTTTGCCTTTATTGGAACAAATAGAAAAAACTTTGTTAGAAGATGTGCCTTTGGTGGCGAATCAGGGCGGATTGATTGCAGAGGGCATTCATAGTGAATTGGACGAACTGCGTAAAATTGCGTACAGTGGCAAAGAATATTTGGAAAAATTGCAGCAAAAAGAGGCAATGACAACAGGCATTACTTCGCTGAAAATTAGTTACAACAATGTTTTTGGGTATTATATAGAAGTTCGGAACACGCACAAAGATAAAGTACCGCCCAACTGGATACGCAAACAGACTTTGGCAAATGCCGAAAGGTACATTACCGAAGAACTGAAGGTTTATGAAGAAAAAATATTGACTGCCGAAGATAAAATTAAAAGCATTGAATTTCAGTTGTTTACGCAGTTGATTGAGGCAGCTAAACAATTTATTTTGCCTATCCAACAAAATGCAAGGGTGTTGGCAAAGTTGGATTGTCTGTTGTCTTTTGCGGTGGTGGCTACCCAAAGTCATTACTGTAAGCCAATCATCAATGAAGGTACTGCGATTGATATTAAAGAGGGCAGACACCCTGTCATAGAAAAACAACTGCCTATTTCAGAAGAATATGTACCAAATGATTTATTTTTAGATACTGATAATCAACAAATTATCGTGATTACGGGACCGAATATGGCGGGTAAATCTGCTTTGTTAAGGCAAACAGCTTTGATTGTGTTAATGGCACAAATGGGCTGTTTTGTTCCTGCTACGGTGGCAAAATTGGGCTTGATAGACAAAGTTTTTACAAGAGTTGGGGCTTCGGACAACTTGGCAAAAGGCGAATCTACTTTTATGGTAGAAATGACCGAAACCGCCAGCATTTTGAACAATTTGAGTGAAAGAAGTTTGGTATTAATGGACGAGATAGGTAGAGGCACAAGCACCTTTGACGGCATTTCTATTGCGTGGGGCATTGTCGAGTTTCTGCACAACCACCCCAAATACAGGGCAAAAACCTTGTTTGCTACGCACTACCACGAACTCAACCAATTAGCCGAAGAACTACCCAGAGTGAAAAACTTTAATGTGGCAGTGAAAGAATTGAACAACAAAGTGATTTTCTTACGGAAGTTGAAGGCAGGAGGCAGTGAACACAGTTTTGGTATTCACGTAGCACAAATGGCAGGTATGCCTCGCCAAATTGTCTTGCGTGCCAACGAAATTTTGGCGTATTTGGAACAAGACAAAGTACGTAACCACACCGAAAACCCTTTGAAAGAATTGCCTCGCCCTATGAATGTGCAGGTTTTTGAGGCAGCAGACAGCAACTATTTGGCAGCCAAAGAATTAGCAAAAAAAATAGACATTAACACCCTCACTCCGATTGAGGCTTTGATGAAATTGAATGAATTGATGAAGATATTGAAATAGCAAGATGATGCAATTCCCCATCAACCTCACTCTCTACGGTTTTACGATAGACACCCATTTAGTAGCCGAAGGCTTGGCGTTTTTTATTGGTTTTCGGTATTTTTTGTACCTAAGACGCAACACTACAGACACTATTTCTATGTCTAACCGCATTTCTATCTTGATTGGGGCTGCATTGGGGGCTTTTGTAGGTTCGAGGTTGGTAGGAAGTTTGGAAAACCCCGCAGGTTTTGACCCAAATAATTGGGAGGCTACGGTTGGGCATATTTTTGGCAACAGAACCATTTTAGGGGGCTTGTTGGGCGGGCTTTTTGGGGTAGAACTCTGCAAAAGAATCATTGGTGAAAGTCATTCTTCGGGAGATTTGTTTACTTACCCTATCCTCTTGGGCATGATTATCGGGCGGATAGGCTGTTTTTCTATGGGCGTGTACGAGTCGACTTACGGCAATGTAACTACGTTTTTTACGGGTATGGACTTAGGAGATGGACTGTTACGCCACCCTATTATGTTGTACGAAATTGCGTTTTGTGTATTGCTCTGGTTGTTGCTGTGGGGACTTTCGCAACGTTATGTGTGGGTAGCTGGCGGAAAATTCAAGGCTTTTATGCTTGCTTACTTGTTTTTTCGGTTGTTTACGGAGTTTTTGAAGCCCAAAATGAACCTTGTGGGGGAACTGAATGCGGTGCAGTTGGCTTGTTGTGTGGGGGTGGGGTATTATTGGAAAGAGATTGTATATTTTAAGAGTAGGTTTCTTCAAACTAAAAATATTTGACTATAAATTTATACAGTATAACTACTATTAATAAAATTATATAAATGATTAATTATTTTAGTGAGTATTTGCTAAAACATTATAAATTTGTTCGTGCTAAATAAAACTCCTATGAATACTATTGCTTCTAATTTCTATGAAATCATCATTTCAAAAAATGAAATGAAATTACCTTACATTTTGTATGTAGATGCAGAACAACTAGAAAACCTCAGAAATACACACCCAAACCTAACCTTTACTAAAAATAAAGATAAAATTTTTTATTGGGGAACAAATGATAATATATTAAAAGAAGATGGAGTAAAATTACTAAATGCAACTTTTAATTCCTATATTTTTTTAAGAATTATTGAAAAATCACTGTTTAAACAATTTTACTTAGACGCAGATAGGTTTAAATGTAAGAAAAAAATATATTATAAAGTTATTTTGTTAGAACAAGATATTTCCGATAATCAGTTTAAAGGTTTAAGGTTTCACAAATGCTTTTCATTCAATTTTCAACCTTTATTTTTTAACAATCAAATTCACTTAGGTTTAACAATATCTTACTCAGTTAAGGAAGTTCCATATTGGACTAAGTCAGAATTTATAGCTCATGGTGTTGAATGTAATAATTTAGATTTTGATGAAGAAACAGGTATTGTGTTTAATAGCCTTAAAACTATTCTATGTTTAGCAAAGCATTTCAACTATACCAATGCACGAAAATTAAAATTAGATACTTTAAACTCTATTGAAAATGAGCATAAAGAAATAAATGCTTTTATACAAACTTTCTTTATAAATAATAAAAAACTAATTTTACTTCCAAATGAATTAGAAATTACTGATTTTAAGCACTACAGTGCTGATAGTAAATTACTTTCAGAACCTGAAAGTTATTTTTATAAAGGCAAGTATCCAAATTTTGAAAACACATACAATAAAAGACAAAAAATAGGTTTCAATAAACCATTTAGTTATGACGAGTTTGAAAATAAACCTATTCGTATCGGTGTAATTTATCCAAAAACTGATTACAGTAGTATAAGTAATTTTTTTAAATCTGTTCAAGATGAGTTGATAAGTACATTAAAAATAAAAAAAGAAAACTTCCAATATGACAAGATTGAAATTGATGATTATACTTTAGAATCTTATCAAGAGACTATATCCCAAGTCAAAAAATCTGATATTGTTATCATTGTGATAACTAAAGAACATGAGAGTCTTTTACCGAGTCTCTCACCCTACTTTTTCTGTAAGTTAAAATTTTTAGAGCAAGGACTTAATGTTCAAGATATTCAGATTGAACAGATTAAAAAATATCTACAAGATAAAAAAACTGGAATCGCAAACTATAGTCCTCATAATTTGGCTCTAAACATCTACGCCAAATTAGGCGGAATGGCTTGGACTATTAAACCTAATGACCCTAAAAATGAATTGATTATAGGAGTTGGAGCAACAACTGACCAAGAGGGGCAACCAATGATGGGATTGGCAACTATTTTTAGAGGTGATGGAAAATATTTATTTGGTAACTTATTTGGGCAAATAAATACTGTTACTTCTATGGACAGTTATAGAAATGACTTACAAAAAATATTAATTAATAATATTCAGAAATATATCCAAGATGGTATCATTGAAACTAGAAAACCGTTTCATTTGATTTTCCATATTTTCAAACCTACAGGTAAAGATAATGAAATCAAAGCATTAGAAAACGTAATAAATCAGTTTTCAAACTATACATTTGACTATACATTTGTGCATATTGGAGATGGACACAATTATAGATTTTTTGCTCAAAATATTGATAGGAAAAACAGAAGGGGGCTTTATGTAAAAGTAAATGATATACTTGGATTCTTGTGCTTAACTTCTATTAGTTCCAATTTTTGCAAAATTGAAATTGATAAAAGGTCAAGCAAAATAGATTTAGAAGCAATTACTAAACAAGTATATGAGTTTGCAGAGTTATCACATACAAGTTATAACAAGTCGGGTAAGCCTGTTACAATTAAATACCCTAACTTAATGGCTTCTTTTGCGGAAAAATTTGGACAAATAAATGGTTCTTATCTTAAAAAAATACAGATGTCTGATAATTCACTTTGGTTTATATGAAAACATTAGATGAATTTATTGAAAGTATCAAACAAGTGCTATTTGAACAAAGTAGTATAGAAGTTGCGTTGTATCATTATTTAAAAAAAGAAGACATACTAGATATAGATAATTTTAGTGGAGAGATTGAAATTATTTCTATGGCTTCTTTTCAGGATAATTTTTTAACATCAGAAGATTTAGAAAAAGTACAAAAAAAAGTAAATAATTTGCAATATGAAAAGTCCATTAATATCTATAATTGGATTGGGCTTGCATTACAAGAGAAATTGCAAGACAATAATTCTACCTTTTTTGAAAATAAATTAAGAAACAAGTTTAAAGAACATTCTTTTAAGTATAAATATCTGATTTCAAAAGTATTTGAAAACTATACACAAGAGTTAACTAAATTTCTTAGAATTGAAATTGATAGCCAAAATCCTTTTATTCTAATCCTTAAACACCTTTTTTTAGAAGAATCTATTAATATAAATGACACTCTCAAAAATTTTCAAAAAGAAGAAAATTATGATATTATTGATTTATTACTTTTAGAAGATTTGAGAGATATTCAATCAATTTCTTACAATAAAATTCAAAAAAAACTACTTGATGATATTTTATGGGTTTTAGGAGAAATACAAAGTAACCATAAAAACTACAATAATAATGAAGACCAATATAATTCAGCAGTTCGTAGTCTTTTAACTGCTAAGGGATACAAAGTGCAAGATCAAACTCAAAGAGGGCAATCATCAACAGGAAAAAGTACAGGTGAGTTGGATATTGCCATTTTTACAAATAATAGTATTCCCCTTTCAATTTTTGAAGCATTTATTTTAGAAAGTATTGATAGTGCCTCTATCAATAAACATTTACTGAAATTATCAGAAGATTATGATGCAAATGGCATAAAGCAAAATTATGCTGTTATATATGCTAAAAGTGCTGATTTTGAAGCTCTTTGGATTAGATATAAAGATTTTGTTACTACAATAAATTTTGAATATAAAATTATTAATAATTATTTTCAAGATATTACAAAGCAATATCCAAACTATGCAGGGTTACGGATAGGGAAAACTAAGCATCAAAATAGAGGTGTAGAAACAATAATTTATCATATCTTTTTAGATATAAATTTCAACTAAATGTAAATAGTATATAAAAACTCCCCCCAATGGAACGAAACTACACCTACTACGACTTCACCCTCAGCCTTTGTTCAACTTGTCTTCGCAGAGTAGATGCAAAAATCATTTTTCAGGACGACAACGTGTATATGCTCAAAAGATGCCCCGAACACGGCAGCGAAAAAGTATTGATAGCCACAGACATACCCTATTACAAGAGCATCAGAAACTACAACAAACCTTCTGAAATGCCCCTGAAATTTAATACAAAAACCCACTACGGTTGCCCTTACGACTGCGGGCTGTGCCACGACCACGAGCAACATTCTTGCTTGACCGTTGTGGAATTGACAGACCGTTGTAACCTCACTTGCCCCACTTGTTACGCCAATTCTTCGCCCACTTACGGCAGACACCGCACCGTAGAGGAAGTAGAAAAAATGTTGGACATTATAGTAGCAAATGAAGGCAAGCCAGACGTAGTGCAGCTAAGTGGTGGTGAGCCGACTTTGCACCCACAGTTTTTTGAAATACTGAAAATAGCCAAAAGCAAGCCTATTCGCCATCTGATGCTCAATACCAACGGCATACGCATAGCCAAAGACTTTGATTTTGCAGCCGAATTAGCTACCTATCTACCTGATTTTGAGATTTATCTGCAATTCGATTCGTTTAAACCCGAAGCTCTTACACAGCTACGTGGCAAAGACCTTACGGACATTCGCCTGAAAGCCTTAGAACATCTCAACAAATTGAATTTGTCCACGACCTTAGTTGTTACGTTGCAAAAAGGCGTGAATGATGACGAGATTGGAAAAATCATAGAATTTGCCCTCCAACAGCCTTGCGTGCGTGGCGTTACGTTTCAGCCTACACAAGTAGCAGGACGTACCGAAAACTTTAACCCTGCCACAGACCGACTGACTTTAACGGAAGTCCGCAGTGAAATTTTGAAACAAACCAACATTTTTTCGCCCAATGATTTGCTGCCTGTGCCTTGTAACCCCGATGCCTTAGTGATGGGCTACGCACTGAAAATAGACGGACAAGTGATGCCATTGACAAACCTCATTGACCCTGATGATTTGCTGAATAACTCCAAAAATACGATTGTCTATGAACAAGACAACCGCCTACACGAATATATGCTGCGAATGTTCAGTACCGCCTGTTCGGTGGACAGTGTCGAAAACAACGAACTCAAATCTTTGTTGTGTTGTCTGCCTCAAATAGATGCTCCTAATTTGACCTACAATAATTTGTTTCGTATCATCATCATGCGGTTTGTAGATGCCTACGATTTTGATGTACGTGCCATCAAAAAATCTTGTGTGCATATTGTCCATAAAAACGGCAACATCATTCCCTTTGAAACCATGAATTTGTTTTATCGTGATGAAAAAGAACAATATTTGGAAGAACTGCGTAAGGAAATAAAGGTTTAAACCAACAAACATAAATGCCAAAGAATACACAAATACTATTATTCTCTAATCTAGCAGTATTACTACTCTTACACTTTTTCTATCACCCTACAGGACAAGGCGGCATATTGCTATACCCTCCCGTAGTGTGGTTGCTCTTTAATATTGTTGCAGGGGGCATTATTTTCTTTATTAATAGAGAATTGGGTAAGGCTTTTTTCTTATTTGGGCTAACAGTGTTGCTGATAGGTGGTTCAGTTTGTGGTTTAGGTATTATGCTATGGAAAACAACTCGTTAAAAAATCTATGAATGTAAATATCAAAATAATAGTTTGGTACAATATAGTTATCTCTTCCATCTTTTTAATCATTTCAACAAAGTTATTTGGTGGTAGATTACTTGCATTTGGATTATTGATTGGGCTGTTTTTGGGTGTTTTTAATTTATTAGCAGCTCTAATTACGATATTCAAAAACAGAAAATTAGCCTTACTATTTTTATTAATTGGTGTATTTTTCTTGATTATAGGTATAGGAGTTTGTTCTGAAAATCTAAGTAACATATCCTATCTATCAGTTTGTTAATTTTAGAGAGTTGCGATATATTTTGTAGATTATTCTATTCACTCTTTGAAGGATTAGTGAGGATAACAATTTTAAGACTCATTTTAACTCTGGACTTGTTTAGTTGAAACGTAATAGCATAAGTTTAGCACACCCGATAACACTAATTAGACTGATTTTTACGGATAAAAAAATTAGAAAATCAGTATTTTTATCCGTAAAATCCCAATTCCATTGTGGGCGTCATCTGTGTTCCCAAATGACACTTACAAAAGCAACTAAACAAGTCCTAAGTATAATTTGGTATTAAATCCCTCTTACCTTGCCTATTTATTTTAGCCCTTGTGCCACCCAATACGCCAAAGCCTGAATAGACAACATCGGATTTGCCCCACTGCAACGTGGAAAAATGCTACCATCTGCCACGTACAAGTTCCGTACATCATAACTTTCTCCTGCTGGGCTAATGGCGTGAGTTTGGCGGTTGCCTCCCATTCGGCAAGTTCCCATTTGATGTGCCGAAAAAATATTAAAACGGAAATCCGTCCATTTCAGCTGCTGCATAGCTTTGGGGAGTTCTTGTGCCAAATTTTCTTGGGTAAACGTAGGTAGCGTATGGTGAGGCAAATAAATTTTCTCCGCTTTGGCAGCATGGTGAATTTTTGCTCCCTCTTCTATACCTCTTAAAACGTGCTTTTTGTCAAATTCATGTAGGCGATAATAAATTTCTGGTCTGCCCGCCTTATTGATTTTTACTTTTCCGCCAAATTTATCTCTGGTTAAAATAATCAAATGGGCAACATTAGGCATAGACAATACAAATTCTTTGTGAGCTTTGGCACTTGTCCAAGGCATTCCCAAACCAAAAAGCCCAACATGAACAGGCGGAGTTTCTATTTTGAAACCAAAATTACCCGTTAGCCTTGCAAATTGGTCATCTAAGGCAGACATCATCACGCCTTCCCATGAATGTACTTTGTGTGGGTAAAGAGCCGAAACCACAACAGTCGGGTGTAAATAGAGGTTTTCGCCAATGGCACTGTGCCGTAAACCACTTCGCAACAACAAAGCTGGTGTTTGAATAGCCCCTGCTGCCACCACTACTTTTTTTGCCTTAATTTTTACCGCCTTGAGCTGCCCCGAAAAATCGTTGTGATACCCCTCTGCACCTACTACCGTACCATTTTCTATCAACAACCTTTCTATATGTGTATTCACCAAAATTCTTGTGCCTTTTTCTACGGCTTTTTCCAAAAAAGCCCTATTGCTATTTTTCTTGTAACCATGCCTACAACCCAACGTACAAAAACCACATTCTTTTGTATCATGAGCTGCACAACCGTCTGTGTTTCTTGGTATAACTTTGAGTTCATGCTGTAATTGCCTTGCTCCTTCCCACAAAATTTGGTTTTGGACGTTATGCACACTTTCATCTATACCTACATGGGTAGCCTGTTCTATAGCATCAAAACATTTTTGGTAGTCTTTAGTTACTAAAAACGGCAAATTAGCTTCGTCTGCCCATTCTTGCAACACATAATCTGGAGTACGCAACGAACCTGTCCAATTAATCGTAGTCCCACCACCTAACAAACTGCCTGCCAAAATAGACACACCACCATCTTTAGACACTAATAAACCTTGCCCATCATGTGTAGCCAATACCGTTTCGACTTCTTTGTGATTAAACTGATTTTCAGGAATATACAGCCCTTTGTCCACTATCAAAACATCTTTGGCTGCTGCAGCCAATTCACCCGCAACAACACCACCTCCTGCACCACTCCCAATGATTAAAATTTCGCAAGAAAGTTCGGTGTCGTTTTCGATTTTTACAGTAGGTAAGACAGGCACAGGGGAAGGTGTACCTGTAGGACGAGTGTAATTCAAAACCTTCCAATTAGGATTATCCGCACCATTTGGCGAAGTACCGTAATACAAAAATGTAGAAAGTTTCTTGAAAACGCCTACTAACTGTCGACAAATAGCTAAGGGGTGATTGGTTAATTTTTGTAATACTTCTTCTCTTTCTTGCACAGAAAGTTGTGGAAAAGGAGTAAATTTTCCTGTAAATAGCCCTAAAAACAACCGACTATCAAATAATTCAAGGGCTTGGCGAAACTCCGCTTGTACTTCTTCGGGCATACCCAACATTACCGAAAGAATAGCCTCTGCCACTTTCAAATCACTTGCTTTGCGTTGCCAAAAAGCATTGAGTTCGTAGTCATCATAGTTACGGTCAAAGCCTTGCACAAAAGTATCGGCAATGGCAACTAAAAGGTCATGATGTTTATCAGTGAAGGTCATGGTAGGACAAATTTATTTTTGCCCTAAATTAATTATATTTTGTAAATCTTCTTCCGACTCTAACAGCTTGCTACAAATTTTATTTCAATAGAATTTAGAAGTAACACCTTTTTAGCTCTCTTTGTTGGGAGATTGAGCTTAGAAAGAACACATTATTTCTCTATTATTATGTTTTTAATATTTCTCTTTTATCTTTCTCTATTTTTCTTTTGACAATTAACCAACAACCCCCTTGTATTTCTACTATCAGTAGTAAAACACAAGGGGGTTTCATTTAATTATTTCGTGGCGGTAACCTACTCTCCCACATTTCATTGCAGTACCATCGGCGACATAGGGCTTAACTTCTCTGTTCGGAATGGAAAGAGGTGAACACCTACGCTATCCCCACCAACAAACTCTTC